>Ga0255094_1000365_pt1 | contig 24630 bp, 26 predicted proteins | sample Colum_Law_RepB_8_2_FD_188434 | JGI IMG/M metagenome (GOLD analysis project Ga0255094, IMG submission 188434) | Freshwater microbial communities from Columbia River, Oregon, United States - Colum_Law_RepB_8d | ecosystem: Environmental > Aquatic > Freshwater > River | place: USA: Oregon...
GGAGGGGCGAGAGCGGAGGCCGCAGATGCCGTCAGATGCCGATGTGATCGACCCAGAACGGATGCCGCAGCCCAAGAGGCGCGTGGTGAGGATCAAGGGGAAAGCGCAAGGAATGCGCGGCGTGAACGCAGCCGACAGGGCCAACGTCGTGGCCATAGGCGACGCCAATTACAGGGCGCTGGAACTGATAGCGAAACGAGGACTGACGCAGAGGGATGCGGCAGCAGAAGCGGGGATCGGGGAAGGGGCGTTGAGTCGGCTGCTCGCCAAGCCTGAGGCGCGTGACCTTCTCGCCGAGATGCAGGAGACGCAGTTGCGAGTCCTGAGGTCAAAGGCCCTGTGCAGGACAGAGGTGCTGCTGGACGAGGCGCGAAGCGAGCGCGTGCGGCTTGAGGCAGCACGGCTGGTGCTGGAGCAGAGCAAGCCTGAGGCGGTGGCAGCGGCAGGAAGCGTCGAGTTGGTCATAGACCTAGGCTCGTGAGGTGAACCCGTAGTGCTGTGTCCGTATCCGCCGCCGCAGCGACCGGAGGAACTGGCGGAGCCGCGAGCGTTGAGACCAACACCATCGCGAAGCGATGGGGGGGGTCGAAAACGCGAGCGCGACCTCCGAGCCCTCTACTCCCCCCGCATTTTTTTCACATAGGGGACCCCCGTGATCGTCTCTCCCACCAGCTTCCTTGCGACCCTGTCGTTTCAGGATCTCCAGGTTCTTCGGGAGCATGTCAGGCGCACGCACATGCGTGGCTGGAAGCCTGAGTACCGCACGGACCAGGAGTGCGACCGGATCATCGACGTGATCGGGCCGCGTGTTGCCGAGCGATCGCTCAAGGAGGCGGTCGATCGCAAGTGGTCGGATTGGCGGAGGTCTGCATGATCGAGCGGCGCCCTTCTGGCGAGGTGTGGAAGAGCATGGACCTTCCCGAGAATGCGTCGCGCAAGGACATCGACGCGGCGTTCGGGGACCTGATCCTGCAATGCCGTGGTGATGGTGGCGTGAAGCTCCTTGCCCAGCGCATCCACTACGAGCCTGACGGCACCCATCGCCTGCTGGTGAAGATGGGCAAATCGAGGAGGGTGCCGGCCGATGGATGATGGAGAGATCAGGGAGCTGGCCGAGGGGCAGCACCAGATCGACGCTGCGCGGTCCAAGCGGCGCCAGGTGCGCTACAAGACCCGCGGCTACTGGTCCGAGCTGTCCGACCTCCGTCGTCGCATTGACGAGCTCGAGAAGCGCCTTGTCCTGCTGGACAGGCTCAACCGGCGCTTCCAGAGCCAGGTTGAGTGGCTTGAATCCAGCTTCCCCAAGCTCAGGGAGCGCCGCCTCCAGATCGAGTCCGAGGGCGGTTTCGACTACCTGCTCGAACATGACGCTCCGCGTCCTGTCGGGCGGCCGCCGCGATCGTTCTTTGAGGGCAAGGTCTGATGGCCGAGCCGGTCAGGATCTCCTACAAGCCCCCTGGCCCCGTGGGCCGGGACTTCATGAAGGACCTGAGCTTCGTGCGCGGCATCCGCGGCCCGATCGGCAGCGGCAAGTCCGTCACCTGCTGCATCGAGATCATGCGCCTTGCGCTTGCCATGCCGCGCAGCGGGCGGTCGAAGAAGCGCCAGTCCCGCTGGTGCGTCATCCGCAACACGCAGGGCGAGCTGCGCACGACCACGATCAAGACCTGGCTCGACTGGTTTCCCGAGCACGAGTTCGGGAAGTTCAACTGGTCGCCGCCCTTCACGCACAAGATCCGCAAGGGCGACGTCGAGATGGAAGTGATCTTCCTGGCCCTGGACCGGGAGGACGACGTCAAGAAGCTGCTGTCGCTCGAGCTGACGGGGGCGTGGATCAACGAGGCCCGGGAGATCCCCAAGGCCATCCTCGACATGCTGACCGGCCGCGTTGGCCGCTTTCCCAAGCTTGCTGACCTTGACGGCCAGGACTACCGCGCCTGCATCTTCATGGACACCAACGCCATGGAGCCAGACCATTGGTGGCCCATCCTCGCCGGCGAGGCGCCGATTCCCGAGGACATGGACCCCGTCGATGCGCTGACGCTGCAGCGCCCCGAGAACTGGCGGTTCTTTGTCCAGCCCGAGGCCGTCGTCGAGAAGATGGATGGCGACGCGATCGTTGGCTACGAGATCAACCCCGCGGCCGAAAACCTTCCCAACCTGCGCCCGGACTACTACTCGAACCAGATCGCCGGCAAGACGCGCAGCTGGATCCGCGTCTACCTCCAAAACCGCCTTGGCTACACGCTGGACGGCTCGCTGGTCTATCCGACCTTCTCCGACGAACGCCATGTGGCGCGCTCCAAGCTGGTGCCGCAGGAGAACCACGTTGTTGGCGTCGGCATCGACTTCGGGCTCACGCCCGCGGCCATCATCGGACAGAACGTGATGGGCCGCTTCAGGATCATGCGCGAGATCGTCGCGACGTCCATGGGCGCCGAGCGCTTCGCCGACCAGCTGCTGGCGGTCCTTTCCCAGCCGCCTTTTGCCGGCATGCAGCTTGCGTTCTGGGGCGACCCGGCCGGCGACAGCCGTGCGCAGACCGACGAGCGCACGCCCTTCGACATCCTGCGCGCCAAGGGCATCAACGCCCAGCCAGCGCCCACCAACGACTTCGTGGAGCGGCAGCAGGCGGTCGAGCACCTGCTCAACCAGCGCATCGGCGACCTTGAGGTCTTCTTGCTCGACCCGTCCTGCACGATCCTGCGCGCAGGCTTTGCCCGCGGCTACCACTACCCGATGGTGCAGGGTGTTGGCGGCAAGCGTCCTGCCGATCGACCGATGAAGAACCGCTACAGCCATCCCCACGACGCCTTGCAGTACCTCGTCCTTGGCCTTGGTGGCGGCCGCATGCTCCTCAACCGAACGCCCGTCGCCAAGCCGAGCGTTGCGGTCGTCAACACGCGCACGCACGGCACGGTGATGGATCGCCTGACGCGCAGGCTGCGAGGTCGTGGTGGCTGAGCCGTTCCGCGAATGCGACTTCGGCCTCGACATCGTGACCTGGCACGTTGCCTTCGGCGATTTCCATCCCGGCACGCGACGCTGGTGGCATCTCTTTGCCCGCAAGGGATGGCGCCATGTGCTGGTGTTTGGCTACTCGCGTGGCGGCTGGGTCGTCATCGACCCCTTGATGGGCCACACCGACGTGCGCGTGGCGATGGGCGAGGAGGTGGATCGCACGATCGCCGTGCTGAAGGCTGGCGGCGGCCGCATCCTGCGCGTGGACAGGATCAAACGCTATAGGTGGATGCTGCGCGGCCCGGTCTATTGCGTGACCACGGTGAAGCACCTGCTCGGCATGGGTGGCTTGTCGTTCACGCCAGAGCAGCTCTACCACGCACTCATTCGCCAGGGCGCGACCGAGGTGTTCCGATGAAAGCTCCCAAGATGCCCGCCCCCGACCCTGCGACCATCGCCGCGCAGCAGGAGGCAAAGCAGCGCGCCGAAGAGGAGCGCAAGCGAGCCGAGGAGGTCGCGGCCAGCACGGAACGCCTGCGCTCGTCTGGCGCCATGGGTCGCCGCTCGCTCTTCAGCGCCGGCGAGTCTGGCTACAACTCGATGCTCGGAGGTTGAAATGCCGTCTGTCGCTCGCAAAGCCAACAACTTCTTCGACAAGTTCAACGAGATCGACTTCAGGAGCTTCAAGCGCGACACGCGCATCGAAAACGACGAGTTCTTGAAGAACCTCTCTTCGGGAGAGCCGGCAGACACCAACCTGAAGCCGATCGGTCCCGAAGAGGACGATCCCGTTCTTCGTGGCATCCACCAGCTTCATCGCAGGATGCAGGATCTCGAAAGGTACATGAAGCCGAAGTGATCGTTTCGCCATGAACCTCGAAGAGATCATCAAGCGTTCGCAGAAAGCGCACTCGACGCACGACCAATGGAAGACGCTTTGGGACGAGTGCTACGAGTACTCGATGCCGCATCGAGCGCGGTTCTTCTCGCACACCAACGGCCAGAAGAACACGCTGAACCTCTACGACAGCACGGCTGTCACGTCGATCCACGAGTTTGCGTCGCGCCTGCAGGCTGGCCTCACGCCAACCTTCTCGCGCTGGTCGCGCCTGCGGCCTGGCCGCATCATCGACCCCGACAACGCCAACGAGATCCAGGCCAAGCTTGACGAGATCGGCGAAGAGGTCTTCGCGGTCCTCCATCGCTCGAACTTCGACAGCCAGATCCACGAAGCCTACATGGAGCTTGGGATCGGCACGGGATCGCTCATCGCTGACTACGATCGCGACGACGTCATCCGCTTCACCGCGGTCCCGCTCACGCAGATGGCGATGGATGCCGGCCCGTGGGGAACCGTCGATGGGCGATTCCGCAAGCGCAAGATCCAGGTCGGCCTGATCGACAAGGAGTGGCCTGGCGCCAACATCCCGATGGAGCTGATGGATCGCATGGCGAACCGTCCGCTCGACGAGATCGAGGTCAACGAGGCGACCTTCCGCGACTGGTCCAAGCGCGTCGAGACCCATGTCTACGTCGTGTGGCTCTCGTCGCCCAAGGTCGAGATCCTGCGCACGACCTACAGCGGGGCCGGCGCCTGCCCGCACATCAACTTCCGCTGGTCTGTCGCTGCTGGCGAGGTCTATGGCCGCGGCCCGCTGCTCAACGCCATGCCTGACGTGCGCGTCGCCAACGTCATCGTGCAGCTGAACCTGGAGAACGCCGAGCTTGCGGTGTCTGGCCTGTGGCAAGGCGAGGACGATGGCGTTCTCAACCCCAACACCATCACGCTGCTGCCCGGGACCATCATCCCCCACGCACGCGGATCGCAGGGCCTTCGCCCCCTCGAGGTGCCAAGCCGCTTCGACCTGTCGCAGGTGATCCTCAAGGACCTGCAGGCCAGCATCAAGCGCGCCCTCTACGACGAGGCGCTCGGCCCGCCCACCGGCACGCCCATGTCGGCGACCGAGGTGCAGGCCAGGATGCAGGATCTCTACCGGCGCATGGGATCGGCCTATGGCCGCCTCCAGCGCGAGCTGGTGCAGCCCGTCATCCGGCGCACGATCTGGCTGCTCAAGCAGACCGGCCGCATCAGCCTGCCGTCCGTCGATGGCGACCTCGTGGAGATCAAGAGCGAGAGCCCGCTGGCGTCTGCCCAAAAGGACCAGGACGTCCAGCGCATGATGGAGTTCGCCGGCGCCCTGCAAGGCACGTTTGGCCAGCAGCTTCCGCTGATGATGCTGATGGAGCCCAACAAGGTCGCCAAGTGGTTGGCCGATCGCAAGGACATCCGCGCCGACCTCTTCTACACCGAGGAGCAGCAGCAGCAGATGCTGCAGCAGATGCAGCAGATGGCGCAGCAGATGGGACCGCAAGCCGAAGGCGGGGGAGGAATGCTTGGATGAATCGGAAGTCGTCGCCCGGCTGAGGTCGACCCTCGCAAAGCCCGCCGACAGCGGCGTCCACCCGCGCAAGGTGGAGCTGGCCGCTCACTCCGCGCTGTCGAAGCCAGACGGCGCGATGCTGCTCGAGTACCTTGAGCAGCTGACCTTGCGCACCGTGCATCCGCCCGGGTCGCTCAACGAAGTGCTGCAATACCGCGAAGGCATGCGCTTTGCGGTATGGCTGATGCGTCACCTGATGGAAAGAGGAGCCATCGATGTTCCAGCGAAATCCCTACCCGAGAAGCCCTGACGACGCGTCTGGCGCCCCCGCGGCCGCGTCTTCCGGCGAGCCGCCGCCGCTGAGCGGCACGAGGTCTGGCGGCCTGACTGCCGGAGACCAGGCCGCGATCGCCGCGCAGCGCGCCGCCAACCCGGATGCCCAGCTGCCCGATGGGTGGCTTGCGATGGAGAAGCGACCGGACTGGCTGCCCGAGAAGTTCTATGATGCCCAGCGCAAGGCCGCTCGCCTGTCCGACTTCGGCAAGGCCTATGGCGAGGTCGAGCGCAAGGTCTTCACGCGCAGCGACGACCTGCGTCGCCAGGTCGAGCGCGACTTCGAGGAAGGCCGCATGAAGGCCCGGCCCGAGAAGCCCGAGGGCTATCAGGTCAAGCTGCCCGAGGGGTACTCGAAGGAGAACTTCGAGCTCAACCTCAACGAAGCCAACCCGATGATGAAGTGGTGGCGATCGACGGCGCACGAGCTGGGCCTGAACCAGAACCAGTTCGAGGCCGGCATCGCCGCCTACGTCGATGGCATGGCTGCGGACATGCCCGACATCGACGCCGAGGTGAAGAGCCTTGGCGAGAACGGCATCCAGCGCATCGCCAACCTCCAGAAGGCCCTGACCAAGACGCTCGGCGCCGACTGGGAAGTGCTCAAGCCGCTCGCGACTTCGGCCAAGGCTTTCGAGGCGCTCGAGAAGCTTGTCGATGCACGCCTCATGGCAGGCAACCAGCCGCAGGGTGCGCCTTCGGCACCGGCCGGCGATGGGCGCACCCGCGAAGACCTGCGCAAAATGATGATGGACCCGCGTTACCGCGACCCGTATCGCCGTGACCCGGCTTTCGTGCGCGAAGTTGGCGCTCTTCAGCAGCGTCTCTATGCAACCGGCGCATAAGCGATAGGCGCGGAGACAAAAGGCGGGGTACGGCGAAGGAGCAATTCGCCTACCCGGCCCCGTTTCCGGGAGCCCCGGCCCGCAAGGACCAACCGGCGGCGACGTGAAGGGACCAACCGGCAGCGCGGTTCAACCCAACCTGCTCAAGGAGATTCCTCATGTCGACCTCGATCGACAACAACTTCATCAAGCTCTTCGACGACGAGACCTTCGTCGCGTTCCAGCGCGATGGTTCCCAGCTGCGCGGCACGATCCGCGAGAAGATGGGCGCCGGAAAGACGTTCCAGTTCCACAAGTACGGTTCCGGGACGATGTCGACCAAGGGCAAGCACGGCGACGTGCCGGTCATGAACGTCGACCACACCAACGTGACGCTCACCATCACCGACTACTACGGTGGCGAGTACATCAACGACCTCGACGAGCTCAAGACCAACATGGACGAGCGGCAGCTTGCCGCTGGCGCGTTGGCCAAGGCTGCTGGTCGCAAGGTCGACGACACGATCACTGCGGCTGCCTATGCGTCGCTGCCTGCCGGCCAGCAGATCGCGGCCGCGGCAACGGGGCTCACCCGTGCCAAGGTCCTGACGCTGATGGAGCTCATGGGCACCAACGAGATCCCGGACGATGGCGGCCGCGTTTGCCTCATTGCGCCGGAGCAGTGGACCAACCTCCTGACCATCTCCGAGTTCGCGTCCCAGGACTATGTCGGTCCCGACGCGCTCCCGTGGAAGTCGGGTGTCACGGCGAAGCGCTGGCTGGGCATCATGTGGATGCAGTTCACCGGCCTCACGCTGGCGTCCACGACCCGTCGATGCCTCGCCTACCACAAGTCCGCGATGGCGCTGGGCATGAACAGCGAGATCCGCACCAACTTCGACTGGGTGCCGCAGAAGGGCGAGTACTTCGCCCAGGCGCGCATCACGGTCGGCGCGGTGCGCATCGAGGACACCGGCGTGTTCCAGATCGACTGCACCGAGACCTGAGGAAGGAGAACCTCCCATGGCATTCACCGCCAGCCAGCTCTTCCGCGTCGCGTCCTTCGGCGCCAACGGGCTCTACGTTTACATCGACAAGGACAACGACGGCGCCGCGACCGTCGACACCTCGGGCTACATGAGCGCTGCGTTCGAGCAGCTCAAGGTGGGCGACGTCGTCCTGCGTATCTCGGCCTCGGCGTTCAGCTCGACGCTCAACACGATCACCACGGTCGGTACCGCCGGCTGGCATGTCGTGATGACGAACGCATCGGGCGTCGTGAACCTGAGCGACACGCTCGCTCTCACGGTCACCAACACCGACTGAGCAACTGGCGGGGCCTTGCTTTTGCAGGGCCCCGCCTTCTTCCTGACGGCGTGCTTGGGGTCGTGCAATGGCCGACACGAAGATCGACATTTGCTCTCGTGCTCTCATCGAGCTTGGCGCCAACCAGATCGCGGATTTTTCCGGCACGACCACGGAGAGCGTGATCGCAAGCCAGCTCTACGACGCGACCGTCCGCAAGGTGCTGTCCCGTCACCCATGGCGCTTCGCCACGATCGGTGCGTCGATCAACAAGATCGAGAGCACGAACGAGACCGCCTTCGACAGCGCCTACCAGCTGCCCGCCGACTTTGTTGCGCTCTGGAACGTCCGCAGCGTTGGCGACGACGACATGGCTGCCGACGAATGGGTGGTCTACGGCTCGGAGGTCCACATCAACCACGGCGACGACACCCTCGAGATCGACTACACGCGGGTCGTCGACGAGAGCTACTTCCCGGCGCACTTCACCGAGGCGCTGGAGGCCGCTCTGATGCACCGATTCTGCGGTCCCCTGTCGCACTCTGGCTCCATGCGCGATGCCCTTGGTCGCTCCTACGAGATGCTGCTGTCCAAGGCCTGCCACATCGACAGCCGCCAGGATGCGCCCAACCGCATCAAGCCTTGGCGGTTGATCTCGGCTCGACGCTGATGTTCCAGCGTCAGACAAGCCTTCAGACCAACCTCGCCTCTGGCGAGATTGATGCGCTGATGCGCATGCGCTCCGACGTCAAAGGGTGGCGCAACGGCGCCAAGGTCGTGGAGAACTTCCGCGGATTGCTTCAGGGCGGCCAGAGGTCGCGCCCGCCGCTTCAGAGCGTCGTGGCAAGCTGGGGCACGGTTGACGGCCAGCTGCTCGAGTTCGAGTTCGACGGCACCCAAGGCTACGTCATGAAGCTTGAGGGCGCCAATCTGCGCATCAGGCGCACCAGCGACGGCGCTGATTGCGGCACGCTGTCGACGCCCTATGCCGCAAGCGAGATCCGGGAGGTGTCTGTGGCGCAGAGTGGCGACGTCCTGCTGCTCTTCCACAAGAACTACCAGCCGCGGCAGGTCACCCGCACCGGGGCGACGACCTTCACGATCGCGACCTGGGATTTCGACACCAGCGGCACGCCGGCGAAGTATCTTGGCCCGTTCTATCGCTACGAGGCCAGCTCGATCACGCTGACGCCGTCCGCGACGACCGGCACGATCACCGTGACCGCAAGCACGGGGATCTTCACGGACACGAGCTGGAATGGTCTCTACATCCGCATCGGCGGCAAGCAGGTCCTGCTGGGGACGCGCACCTCCGACACGGTGATGGGTGGCTGCACCGTGGTCGAAACGCTTGCCAACACCAACGCGACGACGGACTGGCAAGAACAGGTCTACTCCGCAAAGCGTGGGTGGCCAATCTGCGCGTGCTTCCATGACGACCGGCTTGTGCTTGGCGGCGGAAAGACGCGCCGGCAGGGCCTCTACCTGTCGCAGGTAGGAAGCTACAAGAACTTCGACTCCGGCACCGGGCTTGATGCGCAAGCGATCTGGACAGGCATCAGCGTCGACAAGGTGCAGGACATCCGCCGCGTCGTCAGCCACCAGAACCTGCTGGTCTTCACCGACCAGCTCGTCGCCTATTGCCCGCAGTCCGAGACGAAGCCTCTCACGCCGGCGACGATCTCGATCCGTCCGCAAGCCAACTACGGCATCACGACGACCTGCAACGGCAAGGTCTTCGATGGCGCCGTTTCCTATGCGCAGACGGGCGGCAAGGTCATGCGCGAGCTGATCTACAACGACACGATCCAGGCTTACAGCGCCGAGCAGACGAGCGTGTTCACGGCGCAGCGCGTGAACAACCCCCAAGCGATCGCTGCTCTTCCTGCTTCGGCGTCGATCCCGGAGCAGTACCTGTTCGTTGTCATGGACAACGGCGGCATGGCTGTCCTGCACAGCCTTCGCTCGCAACAGCTCACCGGATGGACGTTCTGGACCACGCCGAACGGACTCTTCAAGTCCGTTGCCGTCGTCAACAACGAGGTCTTCGTCCTCGTCCTGCGTGGCACGACCTACAGTCTGGAGAAATTCCGCTTCGACGTGGAAGCGTCGCTCGACGGCTTCACCATCCACGCCGCGGCCGCGACGTTTGCAGCGGGCGTCTTGGGGCCGGCGCGTGCCGACGGCAAGTACGACGTTGTCTCTGATGGCAAGCACTACGGCACCCTGTCTCTCAGCGGCGGCGTGCTGACGCCTGATGTCGCTCCCACGGGCGAGACCTACATCGGCATCGGGTGGTCCCCGACTCTCGAGACGCTTCCGCCAGAGATCGAAACGCCCATCGGGTCGCTGCATGTTCGCCCCAAGCGGCTCAGCCAGGTCTCCGTGACGATTGCTGGTTCCGTGAGCGTGCGCGCCAACGGCCAGGACCTCGATGTCTGGGACGTCGCGCAAGACCCGAACACGCAGGATCGACGCAAGTCGAACACCTATCACTTCCGTCTTCTTGGCTGGAAGCAAGACCCAACCGTGACGCTTGGCATCCAGGTGCCGCTGCCCGTCACGATCCTTGGATTCGCAACCGTGGTTGGCTACTGATGATGAAGCTCGCTCTTGCGGCCGCTTCCACGGCTGCGTCTCTCTACGGCGCTGCGAACGCCTACAAGCTTGCTGGCGCCCAGCAAGCGGGCATCAACGCGCAAGTCGAGAATGCGCGTCGTCAGGCAGAGACCGATTACGCGATCCAGTCCGGTGAGCGCGCCCGCAAGTTCCAGCAAGCTGGCAGCGCACAGCTTGCTTTCGCATCGTCTCGCGGCATCGAGCTCGACAGCTTCGACGGCATTCGACGAGACGACCAAAACCAATACGACCTTGACCAAGCGTCAATTCGTGCTGGCCTCGGCTCGAAGATGCGCAACCTCGATCTCTACGGCTACGACGCTGCCGTGTCGGCATCGGCAAATCGCAGTCGCGCCATCGCACAAGGCGGCAAGTCGCTCTTTGACTTTGGGGCAAAGGTCGCGGACGACGAGGGCGTTCGCAAGTGGTGGAACTCCTGATGGCAGATCTTCCTCGCTACGGCACCCAGACGCCACGCGTTAGCGTGGCCGACATTGGCGTTCATCGGATGCGCGGTCTCGAGGACGCTGGCTTTGCCGCGCTTCAGGGGTCCAAGTCCGCGGCCGACGTGTCCGAATACTTCATGCGTCAGGTCGAGCGCGCCAACATCCAGGAAGCGGAGCAGAACGGCGCTGTCGTTGCTCGCGACGACCAAGGCAACCTTGCCCCGATCAACCTGCGCAACAGCTCTTCGCCCGCATCTGTCGCCTTCAACAACGCGCAACGCCAAGCCTGGACCGCTGCGGCGGCCGCCGACGCTGCCGCTCAGTTCAAGGCGTATGCTCAGAGGTCCATCAACCCCGTTGATGAGCAAGGCAAGCCGATGGCGTCGAACATCGACCCCATCCAGTCGTTCGACACGCAGGCATCCAACTACATCGCGGCCGCGGTCAAGGATCGCAAGATGCCGGACGATGTGCGTTCAAGCCTTGTCACGCGCATCGGCCAGATTGCTGCCGAGCACCGCACATGGGTTGTCGATCAGGTCCACAATCGCAACGTGCTGCAGATCACAAGTCAGCTTGAAGCAGACCAGAACCGCATCATCGGAGAGGCCATTGTCCATGCGCGCAATGGCAATTCGCCAGCGGCCGAACGCAGTCGCAATGACTTTGCGGCAGCGGTTCAGGGCATTGCTGACATCGACCCCCGGTTTGGTGCAGCAAAGCAGCAAGCGGCGCTGAATACGTTCGACGCTGCCGTCTACTTTTCCGGTGTCGAGCGCAAGGCTTTGGCAGCCTATCAGGGCGCCGCTGGCTTTCGTGAGTCTGGCATGGGTCGCGCAGCAGGCCTTCGCGTCGTAGACGCAGCCATGAACGATGGGATTGCCAAGTTCGGTCCCGACCTGGCCAACGCATGGATGAGCAAGATCAACGCGAAGATCCAGCTCGAGGCGTCTGTCCGTGACTCCGTCGACGCCATCAACATGCGCCGACAGGAAGAAGCGTTCTTTGCTGCCAGCATCAATTTGAGCGGTCCTGTGCTTGCTGCCTTGAAGGGCAATGGCGAGAACCCGCAAACCGTCCTGCATGAGCAGGGCCGGCTCATCTATGAGCAGTTCAAGAGCAACCCACAACTCGCTCGGCTGTTCCAGAACAGGTTCATCCAGACCTACAACGAACGCACGATGGACTGGAGTCCCAGCGTTCTTGGCGCGGCCCAAGGCCAAAGCGAGTGGTTCTCGTCGATCAAGGCCGCCGTTGCGAGTGGCGACATCGATCCGCAAAGCGTCGTCCCGATGATGCTCAACGAATTTGAGAAGGGAACGCTGCCGTTTGACCCGAAGTTTGATGCGGTCGTGAGAACCTACGCAAGCAACGCAGAAGTCACGGAGATCAACAAGGATCGCGCCGAGGCACGAGCTGAGGACCGAGAGTTCCAGCGCAATGCCAAAGCCAATGCGAGGGAGATCCTGACCAACATTCGCAAGGAGAACGAGAAGAACGAAAAGAGGATGCTCGCCGTCAACCTCGTTCGAGACACTCTCGAGGGAAGGAACAATCCCTTATCTGCGAATTCAGAAGCGGCAAAGGCCCTAGACGTGGTCTGGAGTGGCTGGGAAGCCAAGCCTGAGACCCATGCTCCCATGATGGTTGAGATGATGCTTCGCGGTGGCGGCATGTCTGCGCAAGTCCTCGAGGATCTTCGCGGCCTCATCAAGGCGCCAACCGAGGGCATGCTGCGCAAGTACGGACCAATGCTTGGTCTCATGATGAACAGTCCTGACATCAAGTCAGCTCTTGTGGACACACAGTTTGCTAGCGCAGAAGATCGCGCCAAGCTCACTCGTCTTTGGGGAGAGATGCAGCAGCACATCGTCAACATGCAAGATGCTGGTGCTGATCAAGCGCGCCTGAGTGTCGAGAAGAAGCGCTTCAACGCTGAGCTTCGTGACATTGGCAAGAGCTGGGCCGACAGCGCCATCAAAGGGCCTCAGGTGCGAGCGGCGGTTCCAAATTTTGATGGTCAAGTTGCGGCAGCCGGCGCCAAGGCCGTTTCCGAATTGTCGTCGATTGGCGTTGATGCGCTTGATGGATGGCTTGGGCTTTCCCAGACGCCAGGACGCGCCGTGTTTGGTGGGTACGAGGGATCCGTCAAGCCGTTCCAGACCGGATACAATCTCAGCCAGTCAAGCAAGGTAGTGCAGAGTGCCGTAGAGGGATTGTCTCTTCTCTTTGGAGGCAACCCGTTCTCTGGATTCGATGTGGCGGCAGGCCTGCCGATCATCGGATGGGCATTCGAGACAGCGCCGGTGACAATGAACCCCGTCGACAAGGCTCGATTGGCATCTGAAGTCTCTAGCCGCGCCCTCGAAATGGGCGGCGACATAAATGGTGCTGCTGCCAACGCAAAGCGCGCATGGCAGGGAAGTGGATACCGCCCGTCTTTCTACAGCGGGGCAAACAACGCACAAGCGTTCAACCCCAACGCCAAGTATGTCGCCGAGTGGACGCTCCATCCGATAGATGGCGGTCCAGGTGGCCCGATGGTTGCGCGCTCTGTGCTTGCGCCGCTCGCCGATCGTGCAATCCAGAACGGGTTCAAGTTTGCCGATGAGACCGTGACCAACGGCATCCAAGCGGTGTCAAAGCCCGGATTGTGGAAGGTTTCCTTCGACAGCTTTGGTTCCGTCGAGAAGGACGGCAAGAAGATAGACGGCAGGAGCTACGACGTTCGCGTCCTGGCCGACACGGGGAAGGGAGAGAAGACGCTCGTTCCCATTGGCAAGGTGTTTGTGCCCAACATCAGCGACGCTCAACTGCAAAGCATCCGCTCCAACGCCGAGTTGGAGGCCAAAGCCATCATTGATGAGCGCAACAAGAACCAACCAGAGCCTCCGGCAAGCGTCTTGCGCGGCATGACGCGAGAGCAATGGATCCGCCAGATTCAGGACCCATTTCGCATGGCGACCGTAGCCGATGGCAGGCCGCTGAGCGCACCGCCGATGAGCGATCAGGAATTTGCGGCAACACGGCCAAGCGGAACGAACTACAACGAGGTCAAGATGCTGGCCAAGTGGCTTGAGATTGGTCAGATCCTCAGCCTTGCGCGCAGCGGGACCGTTTCGAGCCCATGAGCGATCCCTTCGTCATCCCGGGGTTCCAGCCAACGCCACTTGGCGAGCTGTCGCCAATCGATGCCCAGGCTCGAGCGATGGACTATCGCTGGAAGGCCTACGGCTCTGGGATGCTTGATGCAGCCAAGGCGGCATTTGGTGACAACTGGTCGGCGTACCAGGTCTACGAAGCAGCCCAGCGGCAGTCGTTTGCGCCCGATCCTGACTTTCGCGCTGATGAGCTGACCAGCCAGATCATCAATGATGATCCGCGGATGGTTCGCTACCGCCTGTGGCTCAACACGTCGAACAGCCGCGAGGAGTACGACACGCGACTGCTCGAGTCCAAAAAGCTCGACTACAACGCTCGCGTTGCCCAGGACAACCCATCGTCCTACTTCTGGTTCAGCTTGGCTGCTGGTGCAACGGATCCGATCAATGCTGTCGGCCTGGGGTTCCTTGGCAAGGCACCAACGCTGATGCGGAGCATGGCAAGAGCAGAGGCGGCCAACTTCGCGGCAACTGGGCTGCAATCGTTCGCGTCGTACATGTCGCAGCCAACCTTCGAGCTTGGCGACGCCGTCGCGAACGTGACGACTGGTGCAGTCATGGCCGCACCACTTGGAGCCGGCGTGTATTGGCTCGAGAGGAGGGGGGCCCGGCAGCAGCTCGAGCAGAACCTCAAGCTTCGTCCGCTGCGCGATTATGACGAACGGGAACGTGTAGCTGCCGGCTCGTCCGAAGAGCCTTCTCCTGGAGGCAGCTCCATCAAGCCGGGCCTTTACAGCGCCGAGGAATTCGTTCCAACCGACGCGGATGGCAAACCCATCGCGTCGAAAAGTGCCGGCGCCGATGGTTCAACGCAAACGCAGCCCGCAAAGGCGCCCAAGCCCGAGGGCGGCACCTTTGCCGATGGCTTTACGAATGCCGCGGAGAACCCAAGGTCACCCATCGAGCCAGGTCTATACGAGACTGACTCTTTTGTTCCTGATGAGCCGGCTAACGTTGGCTCCGGCGCTGACATGCCGGTGTTCTACCGCCAGCGGGATGGATCAGAGCCGCCAGGTAGCGCAGGTGCTGCCTCAAACCCTCGCGCCCCTCAATCCGGCACGATTGCATCGGAAACCGGCATTGGGATCGAGAACTGGAAGATCAGCCCCCTCATGCGTGGGGTGACGTCGATCTTTGACGGGATGCTCGACATCACGACGCGCCTGTTCTCGTCGCCAAAGACCAAGCTCAACGAGGCGGGCACTTCCAACCCGATCAGCGCCGAGGTTGGATCGTGGCGGTGGCAAGGTTTGCTCGCAAGGACCGTGCTTGAGGCAGACGAAGCCTTCATGGCCCATCGTGGGAAGCCGGGAGCAGGGTACTTCGGCAAGCTTGGCACGGGCCTCAGCGATCTCGTGAACGGACCACCAAAGTCTGGGCAGCTCACGCGCCAAGACTTCAATCGTCGCGTGACGACCGCCCTCATCGAAGACACGGTTGACGCCATCCCAGAGGTCAACCAAGCGGTTGCTGTCTATCGCAAGTTCTTCGACGAGTTTTCGGCTGAGCGCAAGGCGCTGGGATTCGTCAAGGACACGACGCCTGATGTGCGGACGTTCGCCTTGCGGCACCAGACGATTACCGAGCGTTACTTCCCGCGCATCTGGAACGAACCGTTCCTGAAGACGCCTGAGGGATTTGCGCTCTGGGAGAAGCGTTGGAACCACTACAGGTCGATGCTTGACCAAAGCCATCCGCACGCACGGATCAGCCCCATGGCTGCTGCCGATTACATCGTGCTGGACAGGCCTTTCGTCTCCGTCGATGGGGAAATCGCCGGCAAGGCCAAGTCGATGCACGAGCGCAGCCTTGATGTGCCATCGACCTTCTTCAAGGAGTTCATCAACACCGATCCCGAGGCCGTGGCGCGATTCTATGCGCGCACGATGGGAACGGACCTCGAGATTGGCCGCCGTTTTCGTAGCGCTGATGGCAGCACGCCAGACGTCAACCTGCGCACGGCGATAGCAGAGCTTTACGTCGAAGCGGGGCAGAAGATGGCTGCGCTCTTCCCGCGGCCCAACGTCCCGTACCTCAAGGGCAACCTTCACCATCATGGCATGGCGACCATGATGCACTTCGTGAAGGAGCTCGACATCCTGCAGGCGATCGCTCGCAGGGCAGTCTCGACGTGGGAAGATATCAACGGCATGCCGGCGCCCGTGTCCGTCCTCAACGCAATCCGCAAGCAATACGACGGCGAGCTTCTCAAGCTGGAAAACTCTACCCGCAACATGCTCGGGTCGAACACGGTCACGCGAGATGGGTTCACGATCCCTGGCAGCAAGGAAGCTGTCCAACTCTTCAATGACGTCCGCGCCTCGCACAAGGACGCAACCGATCTTCTGAACCTCTTGCGCGGCACCTATGGCCAGGTCGCCGATCCGTTTTCCGTGAGCTCGCGTGCTGTTCGCATCGGCAAGCAACTCAGCGCCATGACGCTCCTGACTGGTGCCGTTGCTTCGTTGCCGGACATCGCCAACCTTGCTCTTCGCGAGGGCATAGCCGACACCTTCCGGCCCTACTTCAGCTTCCTGTCAAACCAGACCCCGGCCATTCGACTGGCAGTCCAGAACAATGCGGCCTTCGTCAAGGAGGCTGGCCAAGCCCTGGACATGGTCCTCAACTCGCGGGCGCTAGCGATCACGGACCTTTCTGACATCCACGGTCGCTACACGTTGTTCGAGCGCGGCCTCGACAACCTCCATGCGTTTGGCTTCGTCGCCAACCTCATGAGTCCGTGGACGGCGTTCATGAAGCAATGGGCTGGCGTCGTGGTGCAGCACAACCTCGAGCGTCGCCTGAAGTCATGGGCCGACGGCACCTTGCCGGCCATGGAGCTGGCCGAGCTGCGCGCCCGTGGCATCACTGACGACATGCGCGATCGGTTCCTTGCCCAGATGAGCCAGCATGGCGAGCGTGTTGCGGACAGCGATCAACCACTTGCTCAAATGGGTGCTTCTGCCAATCCCGGAACCGCGATCGCCAATGTTCGGGGCGGCGGGCTGTTCCTGCCAAACGCCTTCAACTGGACGGACGACGTCACGCGTCGCGAGTTTGCAGCCGTGGTCGGCGATCTGGTCAACAGGATCGTCGTCACGCCGTCCAAGGCAGAATCGCCTCTGTGGATGAGCACTCAGGCGGGCAGCATCATTGGCCAGTTCAAGTCCTTTGGCATCGCGACGGTGAACCGGGTTCTCATTCCGGCCCTCCAGGAAAAGGACCAGCGCCTCATGGGCGGCATCGCCATGATGGTTGGTGCTGGCTGGATGGTGGACGAGCTCAAATTTGCGGCAAGCGGGAGCCAGCGCGAGCGCGAATTCACCGAGCGCCTTGGAAAGGCCGTGGATCGCTCGGGAATCCTTGGGTGGTTTGTCGACCTTGCCAAGGTGCCAGACACTTTGACGGATGGCCGCTTTGGCTATGCGGCAATGATTGGCGCGCCTGTTCGCGAACAGAACTGGATCCAGAAAGCCGCGGACCTTGCTGGCCCGACGCCGTCGCTTGCGCTGTCCTATGCAGAGGCAATCAACGGAATGGCGACAGATCCAGGCTCAAAGGACACGGCTCATCGGTTGTCCCGCCTTGCGCCGATCCTTGGCCGCACCACGCATTTCTGGTGGGCGCGAGATCGCATCAAGGACGCCCTTGGGCCACATCCCGAGGCAAACGCGAATGTCGTGTTCCGCTAAACCTCGTACACCGTCGTCCACAAGGAGGGACTGGCTGTGCCGCATGTGACGATCCCCGACGTCGCCACCGAATCCGTCTTCGTGGTCACCACGTCGACAACGGGGCCGTTCACGTTCTCCTTCAGCTACTTTGCCTCGAGCGACATCCGCGTTGCCTTTGGCGGCGTCGAGATCGCATCGGCAAACTTCACGGTCACCCCCACGGTGACGGCGGATTCTGGCTTCGAGGGCGGGAGCGTTACGCTTGTCTCGGCCGTGGCCAACGGCAGCCTTCGCGTCTGGCGCGACGTCCCGGTCTCTCGGACGACGGACTTCCCGACGGCAGGACCCTTCAACGTCACGGCGCTCAACACCTGGATCGACAAGCTCTACGCGATCCTCCAGCAGATCAAGACGACGTTCTCCCGAACCCTCAGGATGGACGAGACCGAGGGTTCCTCGATTGGCTACCTGCCCCTCAAGGCGGCTCGCGCCAACCGGACTCTTTCGTTTGACGCAGACGGCAACCCGACTCCCGGTCCGACGTCGAGCGACGTCACGAATGCAGCTGCCAATGCCGTAGCGGCAACGTCGGCTGCCGCAAGCGCAACCAGCTCGGCGTCTGCGGCATCGGCAAGTGCTGCGGCTGCCGCGGCATCAGCCGCTTCGATCACGCTTCCTCTTGCGGTCGCCAGCGGCGGCACTGGTGCCACGACAGCTGCTGCAGCAAGGACGGCGCTTGGCCTTGGCAGCCTCGCGACGCTGAACACCGTTGGCAACGCCCAGCTTGCCGACGACGCTCGTTCCCACATGCTGCTGCGCGCAGCAGGATACTGAGGAGACGCAAATGGCCACGGCCCCCAACTACGTTGCCCGCTACCCGACCCAGGGCTACTCGTTTGCCATCGCGGACAGCACCAACTGGCGCGTCCTGGCAAACTCGCCGTCGCCCAACGGATGCAGGGTCCACTACCTGAACGTCGCGCAGACCGAAGCCACCGCTCGCAACCTGACGCTTGGCATTGGCCGTCGCCTGTCGATCCCGTCAAACTTCGGCGCGACCAAGACCGTCACGGCGACGAACCAGATCAACCGTGCGTCCGGCTCGTTCATCACGGACGGATGGCGCGTCAACGACATCGTGATGCTGGTGAACCTGACTGACCTGTTCACCGACGCCAACCACTCGACCTTCGGCGTCGTCTCTGCCGTCACGGCCACGGCCCTGACGGTGACCGGCACCCCGTTCAGCAACCAATCGCCGATGTCCGACAACCTCCACCTCTACAAGGTGGGCGTCCAGACCATGCACAACATCCCGGCTTCCGCCGGCGCCAGCAATTCCGTTCCGAGCGTCGCCGCGCTTGGCACGACGCAATGGCCGATGATCGACAGCAGCCCCGGCCGTTTCCTCACGATGGGACCGAACGATGTCCTCGTCGGCCAGCTTGGCGCCGCGATGACCAGCACCAATCGCACCGACGTCACGGTTGGCTTGGGCGATTACGGCACCTGAGCGTGACATGCCCCGCGGCTACGAGTTTCCCCAGGCTACGTCGATCGACCATCCGATCCGACCGGCCCTGCGGCAGCAGGCAGCCAAGATGCTGCCTCTTGTCGATCATCCTGGTGGTGGGTCTGCGGTAAGAACGGCGTCTGGACTTCCGGCCGCCATCCCGCATCAGATTGACATCCCGGGCAACTCGTCTGTTGCGTCTGGTCCTGGACCTCGAGACAACGTCGCGTCTGTCCAGGCAAGGCAGGAGCGGGACTACGCCCAGTATCGCCGCGACGAGCTCACGCGCATCGCCAACTGCGGCGGCACGATCGGCAACGGCAACTGCCTTGCCCAGCCCGGTGGCCTCTACTACGACACGCCAGACGGCAACTGGTGGAACACGCCCTACAGCGGCATTGGAAACCCAAGCGGTTTCAATGGCGCAAGCATGGTTGTTGGTTACAGCGCCAATTCAACTTGGGCGACCAACGGCGGCCAGATCGTTGGCGCGTTCTCCTTCACCGAAGATCGCGACGACAACGACATCTACAACGCAAATTGGAACAACTGCAACTGCGGTGCAAACAACTGCTACACCGACTGCAATTGCAACTGCGCTTGCTCCGATTGCAGTTCCTGTCCTTGAGGTTGCAAAGCAATGCCATACTCGCACTTCCTCCCTCCCGATCTTCTTCCGACGTACTGGCGCGTTTGCGGCAGCCAGAAAATCGTCGTGACCCTATGGAAGAAATGGCCCTACGCGGTCCCGACAGAGGACCAGATGCTCAATACCGACGAAGTCCATGCCTACATCAGGACGCCCAGCACGCCATGGGTCCGTGAAATCTCCGACAACCACGAGTTCAAGTTTGCCCGTGGCTCTGATCTTACGCCGCAGGCGGCCGGCCATCTTTTTCGTGACATGGGAAAGGTGACGCTCGACTTCCCCAATGGGTTCCGCCCTCGCGAGAACTGGAGTGTCAACGTCCTCCACACGGGCTTTCTCTCACATGGCATCGAGCGGTTTCTCGACACCATGAACAGCAAGATGACGCGCAAGCATGCGTCAGCTGTTCACGGACGCCAGCAAGTGCTGTTGCTTGCCGCTCGATTCGGAGCAGACAGCCTAGATGATCCAGACGTCTGGAAGCTCTTCTGCTTTGGCCGTTTTGGCTGCATCACCAACATGGACGTTGGCGCTGACCTCCCTCCTGAGGATGGCCCCGAGACCTCTCGCACGCTCCTCCCCACGCTTCGCATCGAAGGCCCGGAGACCATAGCTTCTGGCGCCACCGCAGATTTTGCGGTGAGTCTCATCGACCCGAAAACCGGCGGCCCGTACCCAAGCGTCCCGCGCCAAGTGGAAGTCCATCTCGAGGCGACAGCTGGCTACATCCCGCGCCGTCGTGAGATGACCGTCGACGGCGTTGCACGATGCAGTCTGATGGCTCTGGGACTTAATCCCGGCGACAAGATCAAGCTCAAGGCCGGGTTCTGGAACTTCACAGGCGCCGACGAGAAGGTCATCGAGGTCAGCTGATGCAGTCGCCAGTTTTGGTGCGGCCGCTCTGGCCGACCTTCCTGTGGTCTGCCAAGAGCGAAGACGCCGCGTTTGCGTCTCGCCTGTCGTCCAAGGCTCTCGAGATCAACCGCGAGATGATGAACGAGGAGCCCAAGACGTTCTTCGATCGGCACAAGGAGAACATCTTCTCGAAGTACGCAAAGGACGATGACGTTCGTCGCGTTGGCCGCATGTTCGTCAGGGCGGCAAGGAACTATGTCCAGACCTGCTACGGCGACGATCGGTCGTTTCGAGTAGACATTGTCGGCTGGGTTTCTGTCCAAGAAGACGGAGACGCAACGCCTTGGCATTCGCACCTGGGCACGGCTCATCTCTCTGCGATCTACTACACGGACGTTGCCGAGGGCGGCGACCTGCTTCTTGAGGACCCGCGCCCGATCAGCCGCGATTGGGACCTCCACGGAAACAAGCTGCAGGAACGTCACTACGCTCATGTGCGACCAGAGCCTGGCCTGCTGATCATTTTTCCAGGCTTTGTGCGGCATGCAACGACCAGGTTCCTTGGCCATCGCCGCGTCTGTTGGGTCGCTGATATGACGATCAACTATGACGGGATCGAAGAGAGGCCAGTATCGGAGTCGGTCCTTTGAAGCCGTCAGTCACCTACCTCTGGCCGAGCATAGCTGCTGGCGTTGATCTGCAAGCGCCACCTGGCGTCAACGATGAACTTGCGCGCTCTGCTCGTGAAGTGTTCGCAATGACCAGGGTTCCTGGCTTTGAGCAAATGCATTTCGCTTCGACGCACAACGATCACGTTCCGTTGCTGCGGAAGCACGCAAGCAAGGCTGCTGTCGATTGGTGGCTCGAGTCGGTATCCCTGATGTTCTTTGCGACCGTCGAGCAGGCATTCAGCAATCGCTTGAGCTGCCCGCTCGAAATGACGGGACACATCATGGTTGCCCGAGACGGAGACAGAGTGCCAGCTCATCGTCACTCCAGCCATGACTTGACGATCCTTTACTACCCGCACGTCGATCCACCTCAGCTCAGCGACCGCCTGAACACTGGCGCGCTGGTGATGACGGACGATCGAGGGTGTCGTCACATCTGGAAAAATCGCAACCCGGCCTTCCATGACCATCTTGCGTTTCGCATCCATCCGCGGACTGGCTTGATGGTTGCCTTCACAGCCCACGCCATGCATGAGACCGATGTCTATCGCGGACCAGGAGAGCGGATCGTGATGGCTGTCAATGCAAGAGCATTGATGGAAAGGGAATACGCATGACTGCGTTTCGCCTCACGATGCAAGGCGCCAAGACGTCTCGCGACCTGATCTACAACGTCGCTACAAGCGACATGCGCTGGGCTGACACGCAGGAGCCTGTCGATCTTTCGCGGGTCAACGTCACCTACGGAAAGCGTGACCACGCGACCTTTGCGGTCGTGTCTCCTGACAATCCCGGCAAGAAATCGGCAAGACCAGTTGTCCTGAAGATCCAGCTTGGCCTGAAGTGCAACTACGCCTGCAGCTACTGCAACCAAGCAGGCCAACCACAGGAAGACCAGGGCGATGCTCTTGCCTTCTTGTCCGGGTTGGATTCGTGGCTTGCGGCGCCGCCGCGGCGAGTGGAGTTTTGGGGCGGCGAACCTTTCGCCTACTGGAAGACCCTTCGCCCCCTTGCGGAGAGCCTTCGTTCGCGCTGGCCAAGTGTCCGCTTTTCGATCGTCACGAACGGATCGCTTCTCGACGACGAGAAGATTGAGTGGCTCCGCAAGATGGCCTTCAGCGTGTGCATCTCGCATGACGGCCCCGGCCACAAGAACGCCAGGGGTCCAGACCCCTTTGATGATCCAGTTCAGGCAGCTGCCATTCGCAAGGCTGCAGCAATCCTGCCGCTTGGCTTCAACTGCGTGCTGACGCGAGACAACAAGTCGCTTGATGAGATTCGGTCATGGATAGCGGAGCGCCTCGGCATTCCTCCCAAAGAAGTCGTCCTGAACACCGAAGAGCTTCTGCTTCCATACGATCTTGGCGGTTTGGCAATGTCGCCGATGAGGAAGGAAGAGTACGAAGCAATCCACGACCAGGTGTTCAACGACATCGTCGGTGGCATGGCGCGTGACGTCGTCCAAGTGCGTTCCAAGATCAACGACTTCTTCAGCTCGATTGCAAGCAGGCGCCCCGTGACTGCCCTTGGCCAGAAGTGCGGCATGGATCGGGAAGACAGCCTTGCCGTCGATCTCAAGGGCAACGCAATCACCTGCCAGAACACAAGTGCCAGCACCAAGCATCGCATGGGCAACGTGAACGACTTCGATGCGATCCGCCTGACGCAAGCCCATCACTTCGCAACCCGTCCCGAGTGCATGGCTTGCCCCGTGGTCCAGCTCTGCCAGGGCGCCTGCATGTTCCTCGAGGGGCCGCTTTTCGAGCAGGCTTGCGCCAACTCATACACCTACAACACGGCCGTCTTGAAGGCGGCGTTGTGGTTTCTGACGGGCAGCCTGCTTGTCGGTCTGTCTCAAGAGGAGGCTGTGTCGTGAGCGAAATCGATGCGGAGCGTCTGTGGCGCACCTTGGGAAGCCTGGAGAACGAGGCCAAGGCTGCCCGTGAGCAGCGTCAAGAGCTGCTGAGGAAGCTCGAGGCCGTGAGCGATGCCCAAACGCTACAGCGACGCGATCATGATCGCTTGGTCAACCGCGGCTATGGAGCGATTCTTGGGGTAGGCGCCGTTGCTGGAAGCGTTGGCGCGGCCATCAAGTCGCTCATCTGGGGGCCTCCATGACGTCGAACCTTCCTCGCGGCATCCGCAACCACAACCCGGGCAACCTTCGCAAGACGAAGGATCCGTGGCAGGGGCTGTCTGCGACGCAGAGCGATCCCGAGTTCTTCCAGTTCAGCGAGGCCAAGTGGGGCATCCGCGCCCTTGCTCGCCTGCTGATCGCCTATCAGGACAAGCTTGGCCTCAACACGGTCGAGAAAATCTTGTCGCGCTACGCGCCTCCGGTGGAGAACAACACCTCGAGCTACATCAGCCATGTGGCCAAGAAGCTCGGCGTGGAGAGCGACGAGAAGCTGGATGTCCACGAGTACCGGGTGCTGCGGCCGCTCGTCGAGGCCATCATCCTCCACGAGAACGGCATCCAGCCCTACACGGACGCCCAGCTGGACGCGGGGCTTGTGCTGGCTGGCGTCGAGCCGCCGGCCAAGGCCCTGTCCGAGACCCGAACGATCAAGGGAAGCCAGATCGCCGCAGGAGCTACGGTCGCCGGCGTGGTCGCCCAGACCGTGCGCGACATCGAGCCCGCCATCCCTCTGGCGCAGCGTTTCATCGAGCTGGCGCCATGGGCGGCTGCGGCGATCGCGCTCGCCGGCATCGGGTGGGTGGTCTATGCGCGCCTTGATGACAAGCGCCGGGGGCTTCGGTGATCGCCCTCGCCCTGAGCTCGATCGGGCGCAAGCTGCTTGCGGCCGCGCTCGTGGCCGTCTCGGTCGCCGGCATCCTGCTCGGGGCTCGCCGTGCCGGCCGTCTGGCTGAGCGGGCAGATGGCGCCATTCGCAACGAGGAGATCCGTCGTGCCCAGCTGGATGCGTCTGTCCGCCGGCCTGCTGATCGCGGGGCTCTTGTCGAGCGCTTGCGTTCCGGTTCGTTCTGACCCCCCATGCCCGCCTGTCGTGGCTTACCCACTCGAGGTGCAGCGTGCTGCGGCCGCAGAGCTGCTGCTGCTGCCGGAGGGTGGGGCGGTGACCAGGATGCTCTCGGACTACGCGGTGATGCGCGAACAGGCCCGGTTGTGCCGGTCCTGATGAACTGCAGGCGGTCGGTTCCTCCCCCTTCCCGGGCCGCCTGAAGGGGGCGGGGGCCGCTGATCAGCCTGCCGGTCCCCGCTTCCCCCACATCCCCC
>Ga0255094_1000366_pt1 | contig 24552 bp, 16 predicted proteins | sample Colum_Law_RepB_8_2_FD_188434 | JGI IMG/M metagenome (GOLD analysis project Ga0255094, IMG submission 188434) | Freshwater microbial communities from Columbia River, Oregon, United States - Colum_Law_RepB_8d | ecosystem: Environmental > Aquatic > Freshwater > River | place: USA: Oregon...
GGTGGCGCGGGCGGCGGTGGCGCGATTGGTTCCACGATTACTCCTGTTGTGCAAGCGTTGCCCACCGGGCCGGTTTTGGACGTGCTGCCCACCGTGGCGGCGGATGGCTACACCATCAACATGGCGCTCATTCCTTCCATCACGCAGTTCATCGGATATGACGCTGTGCCGCCCGAGTTCGCCGGTGCAATTCAGGCCCAATCAGTTGGTGCCGGCACCGTGGGTGTCTCACTGACCGCGACCGTCCCGTTGCCTCGCACGCGGGTGCGCCAGGTGGTCACGCAGTGCGTGGTCTGGGATGCGCAGACTGTCATGCTCGGCGGCTTGATTTCTGAGGACATCGTGAACATCAAGGACCGAGTGCCGGTGTTGGGGGATCTCCCGTTAGTGGGACGCCTGTTCCGGAGCGAGCAGAAGACGAACCAGAAGAAGAACTTGGTCATCTTTGTCACCCCGACCATCATTGACCCGGCCGGCAACCGGGTGCATACAGACGAGGAGATGCCCTTCATCCTGGCCAATACGCCGCCTCAACCCGCTGTGGTCCGCCAATAGTAGTTGTTCCTGCCTGCTCTGGTGGCCACTGTCTCCAACGCGGAACGCCCGCCTGCCGTCATTTTGCCCGCCGGCCCACGGTTGTTGATCGTGGATGGCCATGCCTACGCCTACCGGGCCTTTCATGCCATCCGTCAGCTTAATGCCCCGGATGGTTCGCCGACCAACGCCATTTACGGGTTCATCAAGATGCTGGGCAAGTTGCGCCAGCTTGCGGAACCCACTTATTTGCTGGTGGTTTGGGATGGCGGTCTCTCCGCGGAACGAACCGCGACGCTGCCAGGCTACAAGGCCCAGCGTCCACCGATGCCGGAGGGATTGGTCCGGCAGTTGGACGGGATTACGGAGTATTTACGGGCGGCGGGGATAGCCTCTTGGTGTGAAGAGGGAGCGGAAGCGGATGACCGCATCGCGGCGGTGGCCCGTCATGCAGTGGCAGCGGGAGCGAGCGTGTTGATTGCCAGTTCGGACAAGGATTTCATGCAGTTGGTTGCCCCGCGAATTGGGCTGATAAATCCCAATGACCGAATCGAGCGCATCTGGACCGACGCCGAGGTGGTAGCCAAGACTGGAGTGCGGCCGGAGCAGATCGTGGACTGGTTGAGCCTGATTGGGGACAGCGTGGACAACATTCCGGGAGTGCGCGGAGTTGGCCCCAAGACGGCCACTGAACTGCTCCAGCGCTTTGGTTCGATCGACGGGCTTTACCTGCGACTGCCGGAAGTGAGCTCTGAACGGTTACGGACCAGTCTGGCTGCCGCCCGGGGGGACATGCGCCGAAATCAGGAGCTTATCCGGCTCCGCGAGGAGGTGGGCAACGGGTTCGATTTGGCCGAGGCCCGTTTGCGGGAGGAAGAAAGCGCCCGTTTGATGGACTTGTTCGGCCGGTGGGGATTTCGCTCCATGCTGGCTGAAATAGCCGTCCGACAGCAACCGACCCAATGCCAGCTTTTATGATTCAGGCAACCTATTCAGCACAGCTTAAACAAAGGGCGATTTTGGCCGAAACTCCGTAGTAGTCCGTAGGTCTTCCGGGCAAGAAAGCGTGGACATTGCCAGGGGTCTTTGTTAGTCCTAATCAAAACGTATGCCGTCCTTTTTACGAGCACTTGCAAGCTTCCTTGCCTTGCTCACCGTCCTCATCGGGAGCGCGGCTGCATATGCTCAGGACGATTACTCACGGCAGGCTGGCGAATATGCCCTTTCTGGGCCCTTGCCCGGTGACCAGACCCGTCCGGCGCTCGCTTTTGGCCCGACCGGCGGCTACGTGGTCTGGCAGGACAATGTCACCGACGGAGACGGCAGCGGCATCAGCGCGCAGCGCCTCAACGACAACCTGTCAGGCACGCTGGCTCCATTCCGGGTTAATCAGATGGCGGCTGGCTATCAGGAGTTTCCGCAAGTGGCAGTGCTTCCCAACGGTGGGGCGGTGTTCGTCTGGCAGGGTGGTGTGCTCGGCTTCCAAAAAATCTACGCGCGCTTCATGAACGCTGACGGAACCTTTGCCACGGATGACATTTTGGTGGGTGCGGACACGAATCAACCCAGCTTGCATCCGGCTGTGGCTGTGCTTACGAGTGGAGAAGTGGTTGTGGTCTGGAGCCGGATGGAAGGAGACGGGCATCTGCAGGGGATCTGCGCGCGGCGATTGTCTTCCGCTGGTGGCTTGCTCGGACCGGAGTGGGTGGTGAATCAGACTGCCACCTATAATCAAAGCAAACCCGCCGTTGCGGCCTTGGCCGGGGGCGGCTTTGCGGTGGCATGGGTGTCGGAATCCATCCGGGGTAGTGACCCGTTGGTGGCTGAAGGCGGAACCGATGCCATCGCGGTGGACATTTTGGCTCGGCGTTTCGATGCGGTCGCCCAGCCGGTGGCCGGTGAGTTCAAGGTCAACACCCAGACCTACTTGTGTAATCATCCAGCCTTGGCCCCAACTGCGGCGGGCGGGTTTACCGTGGTCTGGGAGCAACGCGACGCAGCGGTGCGGACCAACGGACTGGATGTGCTCGCGCGCACATACGACAATAACGGAGTGCCGATTGCCGCCCCGGCGGTGGTGAATGCAACCGGGTATGGGGACCAATACGCTCCACGGGTGGCGGTGCATGGTCAAACTCACATGGTCGTCTGGACCAGCTTGGGACAAGATGGCTCGTATGAGGGCGTGTATGGTCGGGCGCTGACCGCCTCGGGGTCGCCAACCGGGAATGAGTTTCGCGTGAACACCACGACGCTGAATCGCCAGGATCATCCAGTCGTGGCAGCTGACGGAACCGGCCGGTTACTGGTAGTCTGGTCGAGTTTCACCGGGGTGGCGGCGGGAGTTGACCTGTATGCCCAGCGTTACGCGTCCGCCCAGCCAGTGCCCACACCCGCAGCTCCACGGGTAAATGCACTCAGCCACTCACGGCTGATTATTTCATGGGCGGAGCTGGCAGGTTATGACCTCCAGCACTACGCGGTCTTCGTGGATGCCAATTCTGACGCCTTGCTCGTCACCAACCAGATGGTGGTGATCAGCAATCTGGTGGCCGGCAGCGAGCACACCGTGCGCTTGGAATATGTGTTGCGGGATGGGCGCCGCTCCGCCCTTTCTAATGCGGGAGCGGGGACTACCTGGGGGGATGATTTCAACTTTGACGGGTTACCAGACGATTGGCAGGCCCGTTATTGGGGAGCTAATCCGGTTCGATGGCCGGCAGGCAGCGCGGACACCGATGGCGACGGGGCGAGCAATTTGCAGGAATTTCTGGCCGGCACTGATCCGACTAATCAGGCCAGTTCACTTCGCTTGGGCATGACCCGCAACGGACAGGGTCTTTGGCTGAACTGGAACACGGAGCCGGGCCTCGTCTATCAAGTCCAGGTATCCACCAACGCGATTGACTGGCTGAATCTGGGGCGAGCCCGCTTCGCCCCCGGTGGGACTGATGCGCTGGCTGTGGGCGGGAGCGATCTGCGCCTGTATCGAATCATACGAATGAGATGAACCCGACCATGCGACATCTCTTCGCCAGCATGCTGGCCACGGTCGCGCTGCTGGGCACCGCTTGCCAAAGCTTGGCCTTTTCGCTCATGGGCCCGCCCGCGAGCTGGCAGACTTCGGCGATTGGATACAACTTGGCGGCTGACGTGGGTGCGCCCATGAATCTCAGCGAGGAGTATCGCATCACGATGCCGACCTTGAATTACGGCTATGACGCGACTTTCCTGAACTTCTTTGGCTCGAATGGCGTGGTGGCGGTCGAGGCTGCGATGACCATCCTGAACAACATTCCAGATGTCAGGACGATGAGCTACAGGTTGACCGAGTTTCCCCTGCAAGCAGTCGGACCGGCGAACAGCACAGCGGCCAACCTGCAAATCCGTGATCTCAAATCAGCCACCCTCTCCACCGTATTGGGGCAGATGGGACTGGCCAGTCCGGAGCGCTGGGTGTTCTCGCTCCGGGACCGGATCGTGGTGGGGAATGTGACGAACTACATCGTCATTCAGCGCAACTTCGATCCCGTTAACTGGAATCCCACCAACACCGTCAACGGAGTGCTTTACACCTATACCGTTCGTGATCCGGTGCCCAACCAGCTCACCACCTATTCGGACGCGGTGGAGTCACCGGCCGATGGCCGGACCGTCAACCCGTTCTTGTCCGTGGCGGGTGTGGATGATGGTGGTGGCTTGGGTGCGGGACAGTTTTTCACCAGCCTGACACGGGATGATTTTGGCGCCTTGCGATACTTGCTCCGGTTCAACAACGTCAATACGGAGCAAATTAATATTGGCACCGGAGGTTTGGGCGGCAGCGGCCTGTCCCTGATACCGTTTGACTCACCTTACAGCTTCCCCAGCGGCACCAACGGGAGCAACACAATCAGCACCAACTTGCCCATTGATCTCGCCCGACGCCCGGGCATTGGGAAAGTGTCGTTCCGTTCCCTGCCGATTGATTCGTTGCTGGGCATCAACATCCTCCCGGTGACGAATCGCTACACGGATTATTACTATCACCCGACCAATCTTTATCTCACCAATCAGAATCTTCAACGGGTGTCCACGCTACCGGATATTCTGTTTTCAGCAGGCGACCTCTCAACCGGACTGATAGTCATTTCCAACGGCGTGCCTGTGGCATCCCCCCCCGTCCTTTCCCGACCCACCAGCGCGCGCTGGGCTAACAACGCGGCTTTGCCGGGTAACAGTTCGATCGGGGGGACAGCCACCGCGCCTGGGCCGGGGGTGATTCCTGAAGGCGATGGCACCAGCGTAGCGATCCCGATCATTTTCGACACTCTGGGGCCGGCACGCATCAATTTCCAAAGCGGCGGCGCTCGGTTTCTCGATGAGCGCAGTGCTCGGCTCAACGGGGTGTGGGGGTTCTTTGACACTACGACCATTTATTCGGTGTTCCCCGATGGGCTGACGATTCAGGATCTCGAGCGGCAACTATACGGACCATGAGGGCATTTTTGGCATCAGTTGGCATCCAGTTGCCCAAAGTTGTGGCGCTCTCCGAGTGCCTGCCTAGGCCTTTGCGCTGGTCACCTGCTGGGGCGTTGTGGATCGCCATTCTGCTGGTCTTTGGTGGACCGGGACCGGTGCGTGCCACGGTGTCGGTGTTCACGAATTTTTCGGATGTGGTCAATCCCCAGATCGATGCCACGACAGTGGTCAACTTTGGCACCATCAACGCCAGCGGTTCTTCCTTGTTTCAGTTGCAGCACAACCTGAATTTCAGCAACACGATCAGTGGAAAAGTATTGGGAACAGTTGGGTTTCAACTCGAGTTCATCACTAACACTTCGCGCTTCCCGTCTCACAACATAGTGAACCAGGGGCTCTTTTCTGCGCCGACGCTCTTGCTGTCCGCCACCAACCTGATCAATTCAGGCGAGCTTCGCGGGGCGGATTTGGTCAGCCTCCGCGGACAAAATGTCACGCTGGCCCGCTCCATCCTGTCCGCCTCCGGTGCCGGCACGGCCAGCTCGGGGTTTCGTTTGGTGGATACCAACGGTTCGGTGTCGTATCAAAACCCCAGTTCCACGATTGACCTCTATTGGGGGGCGGGCACTGGGGATGTCATGACGGCGTCCTCGGGTGGTTCGCTATTCTTGCCGTTGTTGGATTTTCCCGGATTTGGTTTTCGGCCACCCCAGGCGGTTTCTCCCTTCCATGAAGTTCAGTCCGTTCAGGCCGGGTTCGGGGCGTTGACGACTTTCGAGAGAATTACCGGAACCAATTTCATATCCTATGCCCGCACCAATCAGCAGGGCACCAATGTGAACATTCAGGTTGTGTTGGTTCAGACCAACACCGCCGCCACCAATGTCGCGGTGGATGTCCGCTTCACCTCCGGCTTCGGGGCGAATGCGTTTTCTGGAAATGTCCCGCTTGTGCGCTTCAGCACATTTGGGACGGACATCACCACGGGCACACCCTACACCAACAGCCTTTATTTCTTGGACCGCATCAACACGCTGACGAACGCTGTTTTGGCGGCCAATTTGCAGGCCGGTTCTTCCCGTCCGTCGGCCTACGAATTCATTCGCAGCACGAGCTTGGACGCCAATTTCATCCCGGGTGTCGGGATCACCAGCAACGCAAACATCGCGAACATCTCCTTTTATCAGGCTGGGTATGTGGTGGACACGGTCACGAACCACAGTTATGCCGCGTGGCAGGTGGGCGTGGGCAACTCCGCCCTGATTCAACCCGGGGCTGCCAACTATGTGGCGCATTTGGATGATCCCACCAATTTCCCCGGCCGGGTGGAAGTCACCGCCAACAATCTGGACCTCGGACTGACCCGCATCAGTGCCGACAATCTGGTCAGCATTCGGGCCACGAATCTGCTGAGCAGCGTCGGCACGCTGATTGATGCGCCTTTCATCCAGGTCAACATTGCCAACACCAACACAACATTGATTTTGACCAATTTCGCCACGGCACAGGTGGCCCGGCCCAACGGCACGGTTTCCTTTTACAGCACTGTGTGGACGAATTCACTCACCAACGCGGCCACTCAGTTGAACTTGCGATACCATGTGCTCATGGTGGACGCCTCCCAGTTGGTGGGGATTTCGCCTGTCACCCTTCAGGAATTCTCCGCGTTGGGCACCAATGTCATCATCAATAACACGCTCAATATCGGTCGGCTCGTGCAGGTGGATTCGCCGGCGGTGACCTTTACGGCCTCCAGTTCCCTCACCTTGCCATCGCTCGGAGCGACGAACCTTGTTTCCGCCAATTTCCCCAGCCTGAAGCACTTCACAAATTTTGGCAGCATCACGGTGCCATTCCAGTGTGCGCTGGGCAGTGATCGCCCGTTGCCATTGACCTATTTTGCCCAACGCGGGGCGCTGGTGGCTGACAGCATCACGATTCGGGCGACCGAATTCGAGAGCTCGGGAACCAATCGCACGCGCTCCTTGTCCACTTCCGGCAGTGCCTTGGGCGGACCGATTTCCATCACCGCGGATTCTGCGAAGTTCGATGGTGGAACGGCGGGCGGGGTCATCTCGGCTGGAGGTAGCGTCTTCCTCACTGGCAACGACATCAAGCTCCGGAGCCATCAGGTGACCACCTCGGGCACGCTGTTCCTGACAGCGACCAACTCGCTGGCGGACACTGGATCCAGCGGCACCAATCGAATCAACTGTGCGCTGGGCTTTTACCTGACGGTCAAGCCCCGCTTGGGTGACTTGCTGGGCACCACCATTTACACCACGGCTCCTTTCATCGGTGATGTGCCGCATGTATGGGCAGGAACCGATCAGGGCCCGACTCCCGCCGGGTATTTGAACAACTCTGCCTTGGGGCGCCTGGTGCTGGACACGGGCACCAACACGTTCTCGCAAAACCGGCTGGTGTTCAGTGGCGCTGGCTCCAGCAACGCGCTTTATGTGGACTACTTGGAGCTGTCCGGAACGCTGACGAATGATCTTTTGTCGCATTTGGTGGTGGCGACCAACATGACCATCTACTTCGCCAATGCGAATGTTCCGGTGGAAGTTCTGGATGGACAGCTGGGCGGGCGACTGCGCTGGGTGCGCGATTACGCGGGCATTAACTCAGGAGTGGATGTTCGGCTGGCGGATGGCCGGACAGTGAAGGTGAACGCGGCCAAGCTCACCAGCCTTGTGTTGGACTCGGACGCGGACGGCACCGTGAACGGCAGTGATCTCAGCCCCTTTGACGGGGTGAACATCGAGAATGAGGTGACGTTCGTGAACGTTCCGCCGCTCACGGCGTTCATCAAGTGGGAGGCTGCCAGCCAGACCGCCTACCAGATCACGGTGAACACCAACCTCCTAACCGATGGCTGGAATCTGGTCGCCACTGTCACCAACACCGCTACGACGAATCGGGTCATGACCTTCTCAGAGCCTGTTCCGGTCGGCGGCACGGAGCGTTATTACCGCGTCTCGTATCAACCCTGATTCCGCCCAATGGCAGCAACCAATCAGCAGCAGGAGCAAACAGGGGGATCCGGCGTCATGGGGCAGTGGTGTCGCGTCCTGCGGATTGCCGCGGTGATGGTGCTTTTCACCTTGGGCGGTTCCGTAGCTCTCGCACAAGCCGACCGGGTGCCGTTCATCATGATGGACGGGAAGCGGGTGCATCCCACCAGCGTGCTCGTCAAGTATGGGCCGCGTGTGACGGCTGCCAACGTTGGGGCGACGCTTCAGGCGGCGAACTTGCGGGTCGTGAAGGAGCTGTCCGTCCCCTCACGCTGGGCGCTTTTGGACTCGCTGCCACAGGCACCGCAGACACCGCCCGGCGAGGAAGCCCGCGCGCTTCGAGATCGAATCGATCAACTCCGGCAATCCGGCCAGTTTGAGAGTGTGGAGCCTGACTATGTTCGGCAGCTCAACCTGCTTCCGCCCGACACGTTTTTTCAAGACGGGACTCTCTGGGGCTTGCGGAACACTGGTCAGTCTGGCGGCGTGGCCGGGGCGGACATCAATGTCACGAATGCATGGGACATCACCGTCGGCAACACGAACGTCATCATCGCAGTCCTGGACTCGGGCATACGATATGATCATGTGGATCTCGCCGGCCAGATGTGGCGAAACCCCGGCGAAATCGCTGGCGATGGCATTGATAACGACGGCGATGGCTTCATTGACAACGTTTTTGGCATCAATGCGTTGACTGGTTCAGGTGATCCGAACGATGACAATGGCCACGGAACGCATGTGGCGGGGACCATTGGTGCCGCGCCCAACAACGGCCAGTCCCATGTGGGTGTGGTGTGGAATTCGCGTTTGATGGCGGTCAAGGTGGCGGATCGGTTTGGTTTTCTTACCTCCAGCGCGATCATCGCCGGTGTGGATTTCGCGATTTCAAAGGGAGCCAAAGTCATCAACGCCAGCTTTGGCGGCTACTTTTTTTCCCAGGCTGAATTTGATGCCTACCTCCGCGCCCGCAACGCGGGCATCCTCGTGGTGGCGGCGGCGGGCAATGATGGGATCAACACGGATATTCAGCCGCACTACCCGTCTTCCTACCAGCTCGACAACATCATTGCCGTGGCTGCTTTGGACCGCAGCGACCGGCTGGCGAGCTTTTCGAACTATGGGCGGACCAGCGTGCATTTGGGCGCGCCGGGCGTTGAGATCACCTCCACCTACAACACCTCATCCACCAGCTACCAGCAGTTGCAGGGGACCAGTATGGCCGCCCCGCATGTGGCTGGCGTGGCGGGATTGGTTTTTGCGCTCACCAACACCATCACTGTCAGCGAGGTCCGGAACCGCATTTTGTTCACGACGACGCCGGTGGCTGCCTTGGCGACCAACACCATCCAGAATGGTCGGGTGAACGCCCATCGGGCCCTGACAACCGTGCAGGACAACTTGCTGGAGGTGCTGGTCTCTCCGGCATCTGGTTCGACCCTGCTGGCTGGATCAACGGTGACTTTCACGGTCGAAGTGAGCGACTTGTTGCCAGTCAACAACGCCACCGTGGTGGGCACGATCCCGGGATTGTTCACCAACCAAGTCTTCTTGAACAACGGGGTCAATCCGGACTCGGTGGCATCCGATAACCGTCACTCACTCAGCGTCACTTTGCTGGCCGTGGCCACGAACAGCTTGCCGTTGACGTTGTCCATCACCGCCCCCGGCAAGACGAATTATTCCAACACGGTCACCTATCGGACTGCTACCGTGCCGCCTAACGACAACTTTGTGCCCACGGCCAAGGTTCCTGACGGTGGTGGAACCGTGGTGGGTGACAACACGTTTGCCACCTTACAGACGGGCGAGCCCGCGCATGCCGGTGTGACGGGTGCGGTGCGGTCCGTCTGGTGGAACTGGGCGCCCGTCCGGTCGAGCTCAGTGCTGGTGGACACGGCTGGCAGCACATTCGACACGGTGGTCGCCGTTTACACCAACAGCCTGCTGAACACGACGCTGACCAATCTGAGTTTGGTGGTCGGCACCAATGATGCAGGGGGCATTTTGCAGGGGTTCGTGAAATTCGATGCGGTGGCCGGCACAACCTACCGGATTGCCGTGGCCAGTGCTTCCACCAACACTTCCGGACAAATCCGGCTCCGCGTGCTGTTTGACGCGGATCCCGACACGCAGGCTCCCGCCATCACCATCACAAACTTGGTGAGCGGGGCCCAGTCCGTGACCAATCCGCCCAGCGGATTGATTGTCACCAATGCGCAACTCGTGCTGTCCGGGACCGCCATCGATCCCGGCACCAACGCGATTGGGGTTCGCCAGGTGCAGGTGCAGTTGAACAACGGGCTGGCCGTCTCGGCCACAGGCACGAACGACTGGACCGTGCCGCTCTTCCTCTCCCCCGGAGCCAATGTCATTTCCATTTCCGCGTCTGATTTCTCCGGCAATGTGTCGCTGCCTGTGACGTTTCAAGTCAACTACCGCGTCTTCGATCCGTTCAACGACGTGCTTGCCAATGCCCTTGAATTGACCGGCACCATCGGATCGATGAACGCCAACACGGCGAATGCCACCAGTGAGCCTGGTGAGCCGCACCATGTAGGAAAACAGGGTGGGAAGTCCGTGTGGTATTTCTTCACTCCGACCACCGATGGGCTCCTTTCCCTGACCACCTCCAATTCGACTTATGACACGCTGCTGGCGGTTTACACTGGCACACGGGTGGATCGGCTCACGCCAGTCGGTGCCAACGATGATGCGCCTGTTCCCGATGTCGTGCACAGCGATCTTTATCAGGCAGTGCGGGCAGGAGTGAGATACTACGTTGCCGTTGATGGCCTGGCCGGAGCTTCTGGGCAACTCGTGCTGACCTATGGCTTCACGGCGTTACCCATTTACCAGCTCACCGTCAGCGCCACCGTTGGTGGCAGCGTGTCGCCCACGAGTGGCACTTTCGTCAGCAACAGTGTGGTGGACATCACCGCGGTTGCCTCCAATGGCTTTAGCTTCGTCACCTGGCAGGGCGATGAGAGGGTGCTCGATAATCCATTGCGGCTGACCGTGACCCGCCCCACCGCGCTTACGGCGGTCTTCGCCCCCCGGCTGTTGGCGGAGAGTTTTGAATCGGGTGCGTTCCGTCCCAACATCGGTTGGTTGACCAACAACCCGGCCGGCGTTCAGCCGTGGTATGTGGCGGCCACCAATAGCCAGTCAGGCGCTCCCGCACAAGGCGGGGCGTTCCATGCGCGGTCCGGCGCAACGGCTCACGGCCAGACCAACTTTTTGCGGCTTGTGGCTTTGACCCGGGCGGGCAGTGCGTCCTTTGCCTACCGGGTCAACAGCGAGGCCAACGGGCCGACCAGCGGTGATTTTTTGGAGTTTTACCTGAACGGCAGCCTGCGGGTGCGCACGAATGGGGACAGCGGCTGGCTGACGCATTCCTTCACCGTTCCCGCAGCCACCAACGTGCTGGAATGGCGCTATGTGAAGGACTCCTCGTTCAGTTCCGGGGAAGATGCCGGCTTTGTGGACAATCTGGACTTGCCGATCGTTGAACCCGTTGATTCGTCGGTGGTCATTCGGTTCGGCACGAATTCAGTCCGCGTCGTCAATGGCGGGCTCCAGTTCCGGATCGAGGGTCAGACCAATCAAGTCTATCGCGTGCAGGCTTCCAGCGATCTGGCTAATTGGGTGAACATCTCGACCAATTACGCGCCTTACGGACTGATTCAATTCTCCGAACCCCAGACCTTCACCAACGCCAGCCGCTATTATCGGGTGGTTGCTCCTTGAGGTGCTGGGAGCAGTGTCCTGCCTCCGCTCAAGCGGGCAAAAATTGCTGCGGCAAGACTTCGCCTACTTGTCTTTGATCTGCAGCCGATATGGCTGGGAAAGGACGCTGTTGGAGCGCGGGGTGGGGACGGCGTTGTATTCGAAGTCCACCTTGACCCGGTAGTCCATCCAGTTCGTGGAGGCGGGCACTGGCAGCAGGGTTTCCCAGCGGGTGTCCAACCGGGGGGTGCGGCGCATCGGATAGTTGTTGTCACCCACTTGCAGGTAAGGCTTCAGCGTCTCCTTCTTGAGCGCCTGCATGTTGCTGCGGAACTCGATTTCGACGGGATAAAGTCCCTCCGCGTTGCGCACCTGCGTGCGCGGGGACAACAGCGTGACGGTGGAGGTGGTGCCGCAGCCGACCAGCAACACGGCCGCTGCCAGACTGCCAAACTGAAGTGCCTTGCGCATCATGGACCGATTGTGGCCGTGCCCTGCGCGCGCGTAAAGCCGGTTTTGCCGCTTGCGAAACCAAGTCGGCCCGCTACCGTCTGCCGCTTGAAATTGCGGCCCGCAGCGTGGGTTCCGCAACCGAATCCGAACGCATCATCCACCATGGCTTTTCTCAACGACAACTACCTCAAGCTCAAGGCCGGCTACCTGTTTCCCGAGATTGGTCGCCGGGTGAAGGTCTTTTGCGAATCGAACCCGGAGGCGGCGAAGCGCCTGATCCGTTGCGGCATCGGGGATGTCACTGAACCGCTTCCCCCAGCGGTCCTCACCGCGCTGCATCGGGCGGTGGATGAGATGGGCGTGCGTGAGTCGTTCAAGGGCTACGGGCCGGAGCAGGGCTACGACTGGCTGCGGGGCGCGATTGCCAAGCATGATTTCCGCGACCGGGGCATCGAGGTGGCGGACGACGAGATCTTCGTCAGTGACGGCTCGAAGTGCGATTGCGGAAACATCCTCGACATCCTTGGGCATGAGAATCGCCTGGCCATCAGCGATCCCGTTTATCCAGTTTATGTGGACACCAATGTGATGGCCGGCCACACCGGTCCGGCTGATGACTCGGGGGCTTACTCGGGCATCGTCTACCTGCCCTGCACGCCGGCGAATGGTTTCATCCCGGAGCCGCCGAAGGAGCACGTGGACGTCATCTATCTGTGCTCGCCCAACAACCCCACCGGGGCGGTGGCAACGCGGGCGCAACTCGAGGCCTGGGTCAAATACGCGCTCGAACACAAGGCGGTGATCCTGTTCGATGCCGCTTACGAGGCTTACATCAACGATCCCGCCATCCCGCGCTCCATCTACGAGATTCCCGGGGCTAGGGAATGCGCCATTGAGTTCCGCAGCTTCTCGAAGAATGGTGGATTCACCGGCGTGCGCTGCGCGTTCATCGTGGTGCCGAAGTCGCTCAATGCCCAAACCCAGACCGGGGAGAGCAGGCCCTTGCATCCGCTGTGGCTGCGGCGCACGACCACCAAGTTCAACGGGGTCTCCTACCTGGTGCAGCGGGCGGCCGAAGCGCTTTACTCGTCCGAGGGCAAGGCGCAGGTCAAGGCCTTGATCGAGCACTACATGGGCAATGCGAAAGTGCTGCGCGAAGGGGCGCAAAAGGCCGGCCTGCAAGTTTTTGGTGGCGTCAACGCGCCCTATATCTGGGTTCGCACGCCCGCCGGGGTCACGAGCTGGCAGGCTTTCGATAAGATTCTGGGCGCGGCCAATGTCGTCATCACGCCCGGCAGCGGCTTCGGCTCGCAGGGCGAGGGCTACTTCCGCATCAGCAGCTTCAACAGCCGGGCCAACGCCCAGGAGGTGGCGCGCCGGTTGCAGGAATTGAAGTGGTGAGCGTCTGCTCCGTCGAAGTGCGATGAATTGCTTTCTCCGCTCGTTTCCGCTGGTCTGCGCGGTCGTCCTGCTGGCTGCTCATGGTGCCTGCGCTGCGGACAGCGAATTTGAGCCGCTGTTCAATGGGCGGGATTTCACCGGCTGGCGCTTCTCTCTCCAGAAGACCGGTGACCCGTGGCCTGAGAACTGGAAGGTGAAGGACAGTGTCATCGCCTTGACCGGTGGCATGCGACCGCATCTCGTCACGGTGCGGGAGTTTGGGGACTTCGAGGTGAAGTTTGAATGGCGCACGCTGGTGCCCAAGTTCAACGGCGGCTTCTACATCCGTTGCAAGCCCGACGCTGGCAACAACCAGATCCGGGTGGACCGGAACACCGAGGGCGCGTTCCTTGCCGGCAGCCTCACCGGGGCCAAAGCCTCGCCCACGCTGCAGCGGGCCACCGGTGAGTGGAACGAATGGCGCGTGCTGGTCAAGGGCACGGCGGTCACCCTCTGGTGCAATGGCAAGCTCGCTTGGGAAGCCACCGGCCTCGTGCCGGCGCGCGGTCACATTGGTCTGCAAGCCGAAGGCACGCCCATGGAGTTTCGCAATCTGCTGGTGCGCGAGATCAAGTGACGGGCGATTGTCCGGCGGGAAATTCACCGGTCTTGTCGCCCCCGGGAAAATCTTCTAACTCCCCTCGTCATCCCGACTCGTGAGCGCGGGAAAAACATACCTCAAGTGCAAGTGCCCGCATTGCGGCGGGGAGGTCACCTATCCTGATTACGCCGGGGGTGGCGCGAGCAGTTGCGGCCAGTGTGGGAAAACCGTCCTGCTCCCCAAGGCGGCTGCTCCTCCCGCTTCAACCCAGCCTCCCACGGTTCCAGCCAAGCCGGTGCCGAAAGCCGCACCTGCCCCCGTTCCCGCTCCTCGGCCATCGCTAGTGCCTGCTGCTCCGCCCCAGTCCGTTCCTGCTGGCGTCAAGCGGGTTGATCCGGCTGCCCTCCGCGCAGCGTCGTCCGGGCCTGCCGCCCGCGGCAAAAGCCAGTGGCTTCGCGTGTGCTTGTGGACTGTCAACCTGGCCGTGATGATCGCGGTTGTCGTTGTTGTGGCCTCCCATCTTAAGCAGCGCGGGGAGGAATCTCCTGAGGCGGCTCCCGGCAAGAGCCCAGCTTCGCCATCCTCGCCTCCAGCCCCGGCAGGCCAGCCGCCAGCGGCTCCTGCTCCTGCGCCAAGTCCCGCCGCCAAGTCGCCTGCCACACCTGCTCCGACCGCTCCTCCCGCCGCCATGCCGGTGCCGCAGCCAAAGGGACCCAAACTCATCGGTGACTTGAAGGTCACCCAGATCGCCTTGGACCAGCCCAAGGGAGCCAAGGGCAGCCGGCTGGTCTATGTCACCGGGTTGTTGAAAAACGACTCCGACCATCAACGTCTGGGCGTGCGGGTCGAGTTGGATCTGCTCGACACGGCGGGCAACAAAGTCGGCACCGCTACAGATTACCGGCAGACGGTCGAGCCCCGAGCCACCTGGCAGTTCCGCGCAATCGTCACCGACCGCCGGGCCACGGCAGCCAAGCTCGTTGGAGTGAAAGAGGACGAGTGAGGGAACGGCATGTTCGTGCGCGACAACGGGTGTGCGACTGCCGTGTCTCCAGATGAAGCGAATCGGTCCGCCAGACTCATGACCGCACTGCATCTGGTGGATGGGAAGTTGACGGCCATCGTCGGCAATGTAGTTTCATTCCCGATCATGTTTAACCGACACCCCAGCCCCAACCGTCGCGCCGCCGCCTTCACGCTGATTGAGCTGCTGGTGGTCATCGCCATCATCGCCATTCTGGCGGGGATGCTGTTGCCCGCGCTCTCCAAAGCCAAGGCCAAGGCCAATGGCATCAAGTGCATGAACAATCTGCGACAGATTGGCCTTGCGATGCTGCAATATGCTGACGACCACGAGGGCCAGTTTGTGCCGCTCAACCGGCATGCCTACACTTTCAATAACGCGGGGAACTGGTGGTTTGATATTTTCGTTCAGGGCAAGTATCTGCCGGACACAAACGGAGCGAGTGTCATCTGGCGGTGCCCGGCGGTGCGGGATCAGGACATCACCCCAGGTGGCCAGTTGGGTTTTGGAGTGATCGAGTCCACGATCATCCGTTATGCCACCAACGGGATTGGCGGCCCCGCGCTGGGCAGCCGCCGGCTTACGGACATTCGTCGCCCGAGTGCGATTTGGCTCATGGGCGACGTGGGAATCCCCGCCGCACCGAACATACCCAACGGACAGTTCAAGACGTGGTTTGCCACGTGGACAGCCTCCGTTTACAGCAACCTCACGTGGAACTCGACCACCCCATCACCGCATCAGCCTGCCCCCAAACACAACCTTCGCTCGAATGTTCTGTTCGTCGACGGCCATGCAGAGACGTGGACCTATGATGATCTTCGCCGAAACCGCGAAGACATTTGGGGGACGGTGAACGGCCTCTGACTTGGCAGGGGCAAGCGCAACACCCGCGCTTGCCACGCCTTCAGCAACTTCCCATACTCCGCGCCTTTGAAATTATGAACCAACCCATCCGTGTCGCTGTCACCGGCGCTGCCGGCCAAATTGGCTACTCCCTCCTCTTCCGCATCGCCTCCGGCGCGATGTTCGGACCGAACCAGCCAGTCATCCTCCACCTCATCGAAATCCCCGACGAGAAGGCGCTCAAGGCCCTCAACGGGGTCATCATGGAGCTGGAAGACTGCGCGTTCCCGCTGCTCAAGGGCTGCGTGCCCACAAGCGATTTGAACGAAGGCTTCCGCGGCGTGAACTGGTCGCTGCTCGTAGGTGCCCGGCCGCGCGGCCCCGGCATGGAGCGCAAGGACCTGCTCACCGCCAACGGCAAAATCTTCACTGGCCAGGGCGCGGCCATCGCCAAGAACGCCGCCCGCGACGTGCGCACGCTCGTCGTCGGCAACCCTTGCAACACGAACTCCCTCATCGCGATGAACAGCGCCGCCGGCGTGCCCCGCGAGCAGTTCTTCGCCATGACCGCGCTGGATGAAAACCGCGCCCGCACGCAGCTCGCCAAGAAGGCCGGCGCGCCCGTCGAGTCCATCACCAACCTCTGCATCTGGGGCAACCACAGCTCCACGATGTATCCCGACTTTTTCAACACGAAGATTCAGAACCGCCCCGCCACCGATGTCATCGGGCACCGCGAGTGGCTGGAGAAGGACTTCATCACCATCGTGCAGAAGCGCGGCGCGGCCATCATCGAGGCGCGCGGCCTCAGCTCCGCCGCCAGCGCGGCCAATGCCGTGGTGGACACAGTCCGCCGCCTCACCACGCCCACCGCAGCCGGTGACTGGTTCAGCGTCGCCGTCTGCTCGGATGGCAGCTACGGCATCGAGAAGGGCCTGATGTTCAGCTACCCGATTCGCACCGATGGCAAGAAGTGGGAAATCGTGCAAGGCCTGCCCGTCAACGAGTTCAGCCGCGCGAAGATCACCGCGACGGAGAACGAGCTGAAGGAAGAGAAGGCGCTCGTGGCCGACCTCCTGCCGAAGGCGTAATGCCACTTTGCTCTGAAGCCGCCGATGCAAGTCGGCGGCTTTTTCATTTCTGTGCCGAACACTAACATCGAAATCACCGCACTCGCTGCTGATGTTTTGAAGCTGCGAGTTGGGGCCGGCACAAAGGCCCAACCATCCTCCCTCACCCCGGTCCTCTCCCGCCGGGAGAGGGAGGCACGCAGATCGCAACCGGCTGACGCGCAGCGCGCCGGCGTGGTCGAGGAGCGGTCGGACTTTCCCCCTCTGCCAGCGGGAGAGGGCCGGGGTGAGGGCGAACGCGTCACTCAACCCCAAAGCGGTCTTCAGCTCCGGCGCACCGCCCATCGCCTCACCCTCACCACCACTGTCGGTAAATTCTCCCTCAACCGCCGCACCGGCGCGTGGACGTTGCACGACCACACAGGTCTCGAGATTTTCCGTTGCTCCGCCTTCGCCCTCACGGACGCCCAGCCGCAACTCACGCTCCAACTCGCCGACGGCGAAAGCATCTTCGGCCTCGGCGAATCCACTGGCCCGTGCAACAAGCGCGGCCTCATCCGCGAGTTCTGGAACGCTGACGTGCTGGGCCACGCTTCGTGCATCCATCCGGGCCTCCGCAACCTTTACGTCTCGATTCCCTTCGCACTCTCGCTGCGTGAAGGCCGCGCCGCCGGACTCTTCTGGGACAATCCCGCCCGCCAGACTTGGGACATCGGCTGCACTGAGCCGGATGAGTTCCGCCTCCGCGCCGGCACGGGCGGTGGCTCGCTCTATCTCTTCCTTGGTCCCACGCCGGCCGATGTCGTCTTGCGCTTCACCGAGCTGACCGGCCGCATGCCGCTGCCGCCGCGCTGGGCGTTGGGCTACCACCAATCCCGCTACAGCTACGGCAGTCGTGCGGAGCTGGAGCGCATCGCCCGCGAGTTCCGCCGCCGCAAGATTCCTTGCGATGCGCTGCACCTCGACATCCACCATATGGATGCCCACCGCGTCTTCACCTTCGGCAAGACCTTCCCGCGTCCGAGTGAAATGCTGGCGAAGCTGGCGAGGCGAGGCTTCAAGGCCATTGCCATCGTGGACCCGGGGGTAAAGGACGATCCCAAGTTCGGCGTGTTGAAACGCGGCGTCGCCCAGCGCGCTTTTGTCAAAGCCTCTGGTGGCAAGCGTGATTTCATCGGCAAGGTCTGGCCAGGCAAGTCGCGCTTCCCCGACTTTCTCAACGCGCGGGTCCGCCACTGGTGGGCGACGGAACAGGCGGTCTTCCAGCGCCTTGGCCTCGCCGGCATCTGGAACGATATGAACGAGCCCGCGCTTTTCGACACGCCGGGCAAGACGCTGCCTGATGACGTTCAGCATGAGTGCGACACTTCGACTGCCCGCGACCTCTTCTCCCTCGCCCCCATCGGGGGAGAGGGCCGGGGTGAGGGGGCAGCGCGTGCGCTCGCCGCAAGTCTCCCCAATCTACCCTCCAAGGGGCGAGGGAAGCTGGTTCCGCACGCCGCCGTCCACAATCTCTACGGTTCCGCGATGGCCTCGGCCTCGCGTGCGGGCGCGTTACTGGCCGCACCGGACAAACGTCCCTTCATCCTCACGCGTGCTGGCTACGCTGGCATCCAGCGGCACGCCGCCGTGTGGACGGGCGACAACAGCTCCACTTGGGAGCATCTCGCCGAGTCCATCCCCATGCTGCTCAACCTGAGTCTGAGCGGGGTGGCGTTTTGCGGTGCGGACGTGGGCGGTTTCCTGGACAACTGCACTGGGGAGCTTCTGGCGCGCTGGACCCAGATGGCCGCCTTCACGCCTTTCTTCCGCAACCACGCGAACAACGACTCACGCCCGCAGGAGCCGTGGGCGTTTGGCCCCGCGGTCGAAGCGCGCTGCCGCGATGCCATCGCCCTGCGTTACCAACTGCTGCCTTATCTGAACTGCCTCTTTGCCGAGGCCCATCGCACCGGCACGCCCATAATGCGTCCGCTGCTCTGGCATCACCCCAACGACCCGGCGGCGGTCGCCTGCGAAGACCAGTTTCTGCTCGGCGAGAGCCTCCTCGTCGCGCCCATCCTCCGACCGGAGGCGCGCGTCCGGAGCGTGTATTTGCCGGTGGGCCAGTGGTTCGATTTCTGGAGCGGTGGGCTTTACGACGGCGGGCAACACGTCCTGATCGAAGCCGTGCCGGAGCACATCCCGGTCTTTGTGCGCGGTGGGTCCGTGGTGCCGACCGGTGCGCCCCGACAGTTCATTTCCGGCGAAGCCGAGCCGGTGGTGAACCTGCACGTCTGGCCGCACGGGCGCGGCGCGTTCACCTGGCAGGAGGATGACGGCGAGTCGCTCGGCTACGAACGCGGCGAGCTGGCCATGCGGACAATTGAGTTTGTGGATCGCGGGCCGCGCCGTGAGCTGGTGCTTGGCACCACTCAGGGAGCGTGGCCCAGCCGGGTGAAGACTTGGCGGATCGTGCTGCGTTCAGCCCGGCGCGCGTATCGCGTGTGGGTCAACGGCAGCCGCATGGCAGCCGGGTTCGAGCCGGAACTGGGCGTGTGCCTGTTTGAGGTGGCGAACGCCCCAGGTGAGCTGCGGATCAAGTGGCTCTAGCCGCCGGCGCGGGTCATTTGGCGAAGGCGCTGTGGCTCTTGCGACCGTAGCTCTCGATGAAGGCCAGCAGGTCGAGGAGGTCGTCCTTGCTCAAGGTATCCACCAGCCCCTGCGGCATCGGCGAAATCTTCGAGAACGCCCGCTTGGTCACATCGCTCTTCTTCACCGTGACCTTCGTGTCCGGCTGAAGCTGGTTCGGGACGAGCACGAGCTGGTCGCCGGTTTCGCTCATCAGGCGGCCGGTGTGGTCGTCGCCGTTCTTGAGCCAGACGGAGGTGTTTTGGAACTGCTCGGAGACGACCTTGCTCGGGTCGATGATGCTCTCCAGCACATCGCGGCGGCTGAAGCGCGCGCTCACGGCCGTGAGGTCCGGGCCGACACCGCCGCCTTCGATGCCGAAGCGGTGGCAGGCGAGGCACTGGCCGTCCACGAAGGCCTGGCGGCCCTTGTCAAAGTTACGGCCCTTGAGCTGCTTGGCGAGGTCGGCCTCGAAGTCCGCCATCGTCCACGCCTTCACGAAGCTGCGCGTCTGCGGCTTGGGGAATTCGCTCAGGGCACCTTTGCGGCCAGAGGGTGCGCCAGCGGGCAGGCTGGCGAGCAACGGGGCCAGTTCGCCTTTCTCTGCGTCAGTCAGGTTGGCGGTGGCCTCCTTGAGGAAGTTTTTATAGAAGTTGCCGTAGCTGCTGCCGTTGCCGTAGGGGCGGCCGGCTTCCTCAAACCACTTCAATGTGTCGCCCTGGTGCGCGGCGGGCGAGCGGTCCTGCGCCCAGTAACCGAAATACTCCTTGCGCTGTTCGCTGGTCCAGTTCTTGGCGGTGCGGAGGTGGAAGAGGTAGTGAATCATGTCCTCCTGCGTGAGCGCGCCGGCCATGAGCGTGAGGGTCTTGTCCACGACTCCGGGCGCGCCGAGGGCGATGAGCACCTGCGAAAGCTCGCGGTTCACAAAGGTGCTCTTGTTCGGGTAGCTGGTGGAAAGCTTCTCGGTTGCGAGCTTCACCACGTCAGTCGAAGGCAGGCCGTTGCGGGCGATGCTTACCTGGATGACGCGAATCTTGTCCAACTGCTGGCGCTCCGGGAGCGTGGCGAGCGGCCACTTGCTGAGCGCGCGGAGGCACTCATCCTGCGCGGACTTCCCGCCGAGGCGGGCGAGCGCGAGCAACGCGGTGAGGCCGCCGTCAGCAGACTTCTCTTCCAGCGCGCGGGCCTGCCACGTGGTGACCGGCTGCGCCTCCAGCGCGACGCGCGCGGCGAAGCGAATGGACCGGTCGGGGCTGTTCAAGTGCGGCCAGATGAAGTCGAGGGCCTTGGGGTCAGGCTTGCCGTGGAAGGCTTCCAGCTTGCGGCGCAGTGCGCGGGCTTCTGCGCCTTCCTTGTTCGGTTCCCACGCGGCGGTGGTGGATTCCTTGCCGGTGTAGCTCACACGATAGAGGCCCGAAGCGGTGCCGCGGCCACCGATGGTGAAATACATCGCGCCGTCATCGCCGATAACTAGGTCGGTCAGATTCAACGGGGACTTGCCTTTGCTTTTGTCCATGAGGCCGGCGGGTGCGACGAAGTTCTCCCAAGTGGCCGTATAGCTCGCGCCCTCGGGCTTGAGATGGACTGCCATGAGCCGTCCGTAGGTCCAGTCCATGATGTAAATGGCACGCTGATACTTGGCCGGGAACTTCGCGCCCTTGCCGTTGCCCACGCCGGTCGGGCAGCCCACGCCGATGTCGGGCACCGCGCCGAGGCTGTCCGCGTAATAGTCCGGCCAACGGCCCGTGCCGGAGCGCCAGCCGTAGTCGCCGCCGGAGACGGCGTGGTTCACGCGGGTGGGCACATACCACGGCATGCCCCAGTCCCACTCCATGTCGGAGTCGTAGGTGAACAGCTCGCCATCCACGTTGAAGGCGAAGTCGTATTGGTTGCGGAAGCCGCCGCAGAAGAACTCGAATTTCGTGCCGTCCGGCTTGGCGCGCAGCACGTAGCCGCCCGGCGCGAGGATGCCGGTGGCGTGGCCGTTGCCGTCCCACTGGCGCGGGAGGACATGGTCTTCGCCGTAGTTGCGATATTGGGGGTGAGGTTCCAACTCGGTGGGCGGCTTGGAGTGGTTGCCGGCCATGACGTAGAGATTTCCGTCCGGGCCAAGCTCCACCGCGTGCGGGCCGTGCTCGCCGCCACCGGGGATTTTCTTCACGAGTTCAATCTTGCTCCAAGTATCGCTGCCATCGTCGGTGACGCGGTAGAGGCCGGACTCAAACTTGGTGGAATACTTGTTCACCACGACCCAGAGCGCGCCGTTGGCGAAGACCATGCCTTGCGCGTCGTAGAGCGGCTTGGCGATGAACTCGCGCTTGGCCACCTTGCCATCTGCACCGAGGGTCACGCGGAGCAGGCCGCCGTCGGGATTGTTCGCGCGATACTGCGGGCTGAGGATGAGCCGGCCCTTGTTATCCTTGCACAGGTTGACCCACGATCCTTCCTCTGGCTCACCGCTGATTAGCAACTCGATCTTGAAGCCGGGCAACGTGTAGAGCGCCTCGGCGGGTGTGGCCTCGCGCTTGCCGGCGGGAGCGGCCTTGCCTTTCGCGCCCTTCGCACCGCCGCCGGCGAGGATGTCGCCCCACGGCTGCGCGCCGAGCTTGGCGACGGAGATGGGCTTCTCCCAACCCTGCGGCTTGAAGTCAGCCGTCTGCCAGCCGACAACATCTTCGTTGTGCGCGAGCCAAGTCGTGTCAGTGACGATGGCCGTCTTCTTGCCGTCGGCGAAGGTCAGCTCCAATCGGGCCACGACGCCGGCGGACCCGCCGTGGTTGATGCCGCGCAGGCCGAAGATGTTTTCGCCGACCTTGAGTTCGGCGGTGACGTCCACGGTGACGGGCTGTTCCCAGGACACGATGGTGGCGACGGACTTGGCATTGAGGAAGGCGGTGCCCTCATTGTCCACGGAGGCGGCGAGCGTGGCTTTGGTCGGCTTGGCGTCGAGGTTGAAAGTCTTGCGGAAGAAGCGGCGCTCGTTGTTGCCGGGGGCCTTGCCACCATTGGCGTGCCAAATCCATTCGGGGGTTTGGGCGGTGGCGGCTTGGAGCAGGGCGCCGAGCACGGCGATGACATACAGGCAAGGTGTCTTCATAGGCGGAAAATTGCCCCAAACGGACGGGGCGGTGGAAGCAGGAATTCAGGCGTCGATCCGGCAGCCGGTTTGGATCACTTCCGCAGGCGGGCGAGGAAACCTGGGTCGGTCCCGGCGAGGTCCGCGCGGCGCTGCTCCGCCAGCAAGCCACCATAGACCCGCACGTCGCGGGTGAGCATCGCCAGCCGCTGGCGGAAGGCATCGCTGACCACCGTGCCGTCCCGCACGTCCTCCTTCTCCACAAACGAAACCCCGTAGGGCAGTGCCCAGGCGTTGCACTGCCGCGCGATGGTGCGGAGCTGGTCATGCACCGTAAGGCCCTTCTCATGCGAGGCGACGACGGTGGCGAAGAGCCGGCCGGCAAATTCCTTCCAGAAATGATCGAGGAAGTTCTTCAGCACGCTGCTCACGCTGCCGTGGTAATCCGGCGTGCCCAGCAGCAGCACGTCTGCGCGATCCACCCGGGCTTTCAGCTCGGCAAAGCCCGGCTGCGCCCAGGCTGTGTCCGCGTTGAACAACGGCAGCGGCGTCTGGGCGAAATCCAGCACATCCACGGTGGCCCCCTCCGCGCGGAGCGTGTCGGCGAGGTGCAGTAGCACGACGCGGGTGACGGACTTTTGATGGAGGCTGCCAATGACGGCGAGGATGTGCGGTGCGGACATGGTGCGAGAGGTGTAATGGAAACCTTCCCGCCGGGCAATGCGTTGTCGGTGGACGCGAGCGCGCTGGACGCGCCGGATTGCACCGCCTATTTTCCCCGCGCATGAATCTGGCGCACCGTCCGTTGGTCATCGCCGGGCGAACCTTCCGTTCCCGACTCATCCTCGGCACCGGCAAGTTCCCTTCGCCCGTCGCGATGCGTGATGCCTTGGCGGCCAGCGGCACTGAAATGGTGACGGTGGCGCTGCGGCGCGCGGACTTGAGCGGGCAGAAGGATCCCTTCGCCAACATCCTCGAATTCATTGACCCGCAGAAGTATCTGCTGCTGCCGAACACCAGTGGCGCGATGAACGCGGAGGAGGCCGTTCGGCTCGCGCGCCTCGCCGTCGCCGCCGGATTGCCCAAGTGGGTGAAGCTCGAAATCCATCCCGACCCGCGCTACCTGCTACCGGATCCCATTGAGACCCTCAAGGCGGCTGAAGTGCTCGTGAAGGAGGGCTTCACGGTGCTGCCTTACATCAACGCCGACCCCGTGCTGGCCAAGCGCTTGCAGGAGGCCGGTTGCGCGACGGTGATGCCGCTTGGATCGCCCATCGGCTCGAATCGCGGCCTTCAGACCCGCGACCAGCTCCGCATCATCATCGAGCAGGCCACCGTGCCCGTGGTGGTGGACGCCGGCATTGGCGCGCCCAGCCACGCGGCGGAGGCGATGGAACTCGGCGCGGACGCCGTGCTGGTCAACACCGCCATCGCCATTGCCAGCGATGCGAACCGGATGGCGGTGGCGTTCAAGCAGGCGGTGGAAGCCGGGCGGGCGGCCTTTGAGATCGGCCTGGGCCCGATGCAGACCGCCGCCAGTCCCACCAGTCCGCTCACGGCCTTTCTGGATTAGCCGCCCCCACTTTCCCCGCACCCTGCCATGAAATCTCCCACCATCCCGGCGAGCCGGCTTGAAGAACTCATTCGTGGCGCGGCGGCGGCGCGCATTCTCGTCATCGGTGACGTGATGCTCGACCAATACATTTGGGGCCATGTCGGCCGCATCTCCCCCGAGGCCCCGGTGCCGGTGG
>Ga0255094_1000371_pt1 | contig 24392 bp, 20 predicted proteins | sample Colum_Law_RepB_8_2_FD_188434 | JGI IMG/M metagenome (GOLD analysis project Ga0255094, IMG submission 188434) | Freshwater microbial communities from Columbia River, Oregon, United States - Colum_Law_RepB_8d | ecosystem: Environmental > Aquatic > Freshwater > River | place: USA: Oregon...
AATTCTAGGGGGGGCTGTTTTTACACAGCCCATGTACTTTCAAAAATATGTTATTGAAACCGATTCTGGAAAAATGGTATTGGCACTTTATAAAAAAACGCCTCTGCATGCAGCAAACTTTAAGAAGTTAATAAAAACATCCTTTTATAGAGATTTGCTGTTTCATCGTACTATACCTGAATTTGTAATTCAAGGTGGTGATCCCCTAAGTAAAAATGCATTAAAAGGAGATAGCTTGGGGCACGGTGATTTGGGCTATACAGTTCCTGCAGAAATTTGTAAAGAATTATTTCATGGTTATGGGGCTGTAGGAATGGCGCGCGAATCAGATCCAATAAATCCTTTACGGGCATCCAGCGCATGTCAGTTTTATATTGTAATTGGTAAAATTAGAAGCCCAAAAACCCTAGAGGATGAGCTTAACCGAATTTCAGAAAAACGATTTACGCAGCAATGGACTTTAGATTCTACACACTACGATTGGGCCTCGCAAACCAATTTTTTTAAAGACAGTTTAAAAACTGCTATTTATAATCGAGTTAAACCAGTACTTTCTTCAAAACAATTAAAAATATATACCAGTATGGGTGGTACACCGCATTTAGATGGACGTTATACGGTTTTTGGTAACATTATATGGGGTATGCATGTAGCAGAACAAATTTCACTTTGTGCCAAAGATACGCGCGACCGTCCAATGGGCGATATGCGATTTACAATACGTAAAATGACCTGGGCAGAACATTTAAAACCTTTTTCAAAATGGTAGCTCAACAGAACGTTCTTGGCTCAAATACTGAATCTTACTTTATTATTGTTGATTGTGGCACCAATACCTTTCATATTAACATTTGGCAAAAGGATGAAAATCAAAAATTAATACGCATTCATGCAGATCGTATTCCGGTATTTATTTGGCCCACATTAAAAAACGGCAAGCATTTTTTTAGTTCAGCATCGGTTCAGCGAATGCAGCGGGCCTTAAAGCGGTTTTCTGTTAGTTGTGCAAATTACGCAAACAACAAATGTTTTATTGCGGGTACCGCAGCGTTTAGGGCAGCTGAAAATGCAGCGGAAATAATCCACGCTTTAGCGCGTGAAACCGGTATGCAAATTTGTGTTTTATCGGGTGAGGCCGAAGCGTTTTGGATTGCCAAGGGTATTATTGAACAGGCTGCGCCGCGCGTAATAGATGGATGGATAATGGATATTGGTGGGGGCAGCACTGAATTTATTAGTGTAGAAGCATCGGAAATTAAACATTGTTTTAGTTTTGAGGCCGGGGTATCTAAAATTAAAAGTTTATTTCATTTGCATGAGCCTATTTTAACCAGTGATATAAAACAAGTAAATGCCCATTTGGATGTGTGTTTTGCCCCTTTAAAAATTTCATCAAATGCATCCAAAATGTTATATGGTGCTTCGGGTGTATTTGATACAGTAGACGCGTTGTGTAAAACGCAATTTGAAACCCAATCGGATGTATGGACTAAAGCGCAAATACTGCAATGGTGTGAAACTGTTTTTAACTCAACTTCACACATACGAATGCGCTGGGATGCTTTAATTCCTATGCGAAGAGATACAATTGTACACTCGGCCCTGCTTTTAAACTGGGTTTTTTTAAACCTACCGATAGATGGTTTAAAACCTGAAAATGCAGCACTAAAAGAAGGTCTTATATTTGGATTATATCATGGCACACTCTAAAACAATAAAAAATAAAATATTAATAATTGACGATGAAGGTGCAGTTGCACGTTCCATTGCGGACATTCTTAATATGGAGGGGTATTGGGCTAAAACGGCAGGAGATGCTACATTGGCCTTAACCATGTTAAACACCGAACAATTTGATTTGATTTTGTCGGATGTAAAGTTGCCCGGTATATCAGGTTTAGAATTATTATTACGTCTTAAGGATGTACACAATACTGTTCCTGTTATAGTTATGAGCGGCCATGGAACCATTGACATTGCTGTACAGGCTATGAAACAAGGTGCAAGAGATTATTTAGAAAAACCAATTGATTTGAACCGGCTTTTAAAGGCTGTTAAAATGGTATTTTCAACGCCTGCAACAGTAAAAAATAAAATTGCACAGCATCGCATTACAGAATCGCTCATTGGTTCATCAAAACCCATCTTAGATATTTTAGATCGAATTAAAAAAGTAGCGCCAAGCGACGCACGTGTATTAATTACCGGGCCTAGCGGAAGCGGAAAAGAGCTTGTGGCTCGTAAAATACATGAACTAAGCATCCGATCGCAACAGGCCTTTATAGATGTAAATTGTGCAGCTATTCCCTCTGATTTAATTGAAAGTGAATTGTTTGGACATGAAAAGGGTTCATTTACGGGGGCTCATACTATGCATAAAGGTAAATTTGAATTAGCAGCGGAAGGAACTTTATTTTTAGATGAAATAGGTGACATGCACATGCATATGCAGTCTAAAGTGCTGCGGGTTTTACAAGAAGGTGCATTAACCCGACTCGGTAGTGAAAAATCTATACCGGTGCGTCCTCGTATTATTGCGGCAACTAATAAAAATGTAATTCATGAAATTTCACAAAAGACGTTTCGTGAGGATTTATACCATCGCATTGCAGTGGTTACCATAGAAGTGCCCGCTTTAGCCCAACGACGAGATGATATACCAGAACTTTGCAATTATTTTTTAAACCGACATAAAACTGCAGAAACTCCGCTGCACATCACGCCATCGGCATTACAGCTCTTAATAAATAGAGACTGGCCGGGAAATATCCGTGAACTGGGAAATGTTATAGAGCGTTTATGTATCTTTTGTAAAGAGGACATTACTGTAAAAGATATTGAGGCCTACGTATAAAAAACGAACGCCCATTACAGGCGTTCATTTTAACAAAACAAAACACTTATAAAGTCCATTCAAATGAATGGTTACTTCTACAAAAGTGGATGTTTTATAAATGTGTATGTTACGTTTAAAAATAACTTTTAAGCATCCCAATGTTTAAATCTGCCAGGAGTTAATTTTCATCAATTAGGTTAAATAGCGCTGCATCTTGTTTCTGCAAACGGTTTCATCTTGCCGTATTTGCATGTAAAGAGCTTCTGAAGATTCAAATTTCTGAACCGATCGAATATATTCTAAAAATTCAATTCGAATGCTTTGTTTGTATAAATTAGAACTGAAATCAAAAAAATGAACTTCAATTTTAAGTTCGGCGTTGGTTTCAAATGTTGGATTTGTGCCAATATTTAACATACCGTAATAAAAGTTATTGTTCCAATACCCCCTAACCAAATAAACTCCAGTATTCGGTAAACATTTAAACAATTCAAGGGGTTTAATATTTGCTGTAGGATATCCGTTTTTATGTCCACGGCCCATGCCATGAATTACAGTTCCCCACAGTTGATAAAAGTATCCAAGCAGGCGGTTTGTAATGTTTAAATCTCTTAATTCAAGGGCTTTACGAATTCGTGTACTGCTAATGGGGAGTCCTTCGTCAATAACAGCCGCACATGTTTCTACACCAATTTGATGCTTGAGCGCCAATGTTTTAATGTATGTTGCATCACCTGTACGATCTTTACCAAATCGATGATCATAGCCCATAATTACATGCCGGGCGTTTAATTGGTTTACTATCAAGGTTGTAAAGAAATATTCAGGTGACCAACTTGAAAATGCTGAATTAAAGGGATAAATCACTAATATATCGATGTTGTAAGATTTAGCCAATTGTATTTTTTCCTCACAGGTCGTTAGCAATGTAACGCCTTTTTGGTCGTGATTAATAACATTTCGAGGATGCGGATCAAAAGTGAGTAAACAGGTGGCCAAACCCATGTGCTGTTTACAAGCAGACATCTGCTCTAAAAGGCTTTGATGCCCTCTGTGAAAGCCGTCAAACGTACCAATGGTAACAATTACCGGAACAAAAATTTTAAAATCGGGGGTATAACGAACAACTTGCAACGTGCAACAAAAATAGAGCAATGTTGGTAAATCAGATAAAAAATTACGTTTTTATGCAAATTTTAAGCGTTTTTCATCTTAAATTTGCGCCGAAAATTACAACATATGGCACAGCATAATGGAAAAATAGCTCAGGTAATTGGTCCGGTAGTAGATGTTCGCTTTGACACAGAAGGCGGTACCTTACCGGAAATTCTAGACGCCTTAGAAATCACCAATGGTGATCAAAAATTAATTCTTGAAGTGCAAAAGCATATTGGCGAAGATATGGTTCGTGCCATTGCAATGGATAGTACAGACGGTATTTACCGGGGTATGGAAGTGCGCCCACTTGGAAGTCCAATTAAAATGCCTACTGGTGATCAAGTAAAAGGACGCCTTTTTAATGTTGTAGGTCAAACTATAGACGGCATCAATGCTTTAGATAATTCAAAAGGCCGTCCCATTCATGCCCAGGCTCCAAAATTTGATGAATTATCTACAGCTACAGAAGTATTGTTTACAGGTATAAAAGTTATTGATTTAATTGAACCCTACGCTAAAGGTGGAAAAATTGGCTTATTTGGTGGTGCAGGCGTAGGTAAAACCGTATTAATTCAGGAATTAATTAATAACATCGCCAAAGGATATTCCGGTTATTCTGTTTTTGCAGGAGTTGGAGAGCGCTCACGTGAAGGAAATGATTTATTACGTGAAATGATAGAATCGGGCATTGTAAAATATGGAGAAGCCTTTAAACACAGTATGGAGCAGGGGGGCTGGGATTTAAGTAAAGTAGATACCAATGAATTAGCAAAATCGCAGGCATCATTTGTATTTGGACAGATGAACGAACCTCCCGGTGCACGTGCCCGCGTAGCTTTATCGGGCTTAACATTAGCGGAGTACTTTCGTGATGGCGATACCGATGCTAAGGGCGGCGGACGTGATATTCTCTTTTTTATTGATAATATTTTCAGGTTTACACAGGCAGGATCTGAAGTTTCAGCTCTCTTGGGGCGTATGCCTTCTGCGGTTGGATACCAGCCCACCTTGGCAACAGAAATGGGCGCCATGCAAGAGCGCATTACATCTACCAAAAAAGGCTCTATAACATCGGTACAAGCAGTGTATGTTCCTGCAGATGATTTAACCGACCCGGCACCTGCTACTACATTTTCGCATTTGGATGCAACAACCGTATTAAGCCGAAAAATTGCCGAATTAGGAATTTATCCGGCTGTAGACCCTCTAGATTCTACCTCCCGTATTTTAACACCTGTTATATTAGGTGATGCACACTACCAATGCGCCCAACGTGTAAAATTGATTCTTCAGCGCTATAAAGAGCTTCAAGATATTATTGCCATTTTAGGAATGGATGAATTGAGTGAAGAAGATAAATTGGTAGTACATAGGGCACGACGCGTGCAACGCTTTTTATCACAGCCGTTTCATGTTGCCGAACAGTTTACCGGTTTAAAGGGAGTGTTTGTAAGTATAGAAGACACCATTAAAGGATTTAATATGATTATTGACGGTGCTGTAGATGAATATCCCGAAGCGGCATTTAACCTTGTAGGTACTATAGAAGATGCCATTGAAAAAGGTAAAAAAATACTAGCAGAAGCAACATCATAACATGAATCTTGAAATTTTATCTCCCGAAAAAAAAATATTTGAGGGTACCGTAAAATCTGTTGAGTTTCCTGGCTCGGAAGGACGTTTTGGAGTATTAGATCATCACGCACCTTTAATTTCTAACTTAGGTAAAGGTGAAATTACTATAGTTGATAGTGAAAATCGCGCACATCAAATACAAATTAGCGGTGGCGTTGTTGAAGTTTTAACGGGTAAAGTTTCAGTTTTAGTAGATTAATACATATACTTGGGCATGGAAAAACCGCCCAATATAAATTCAAAAATACTTGCGCTTACGGTTATTGTATCCCTGGTGAGTGTATTAGGATTGATCATATTCTTTTTACTATTTTCCATTCCATTACAAGCTACTGTATTTATTTTAAGCGGATTTGTTTTTTTTGTTTTGTCCGTATTAGCACTATATTATTTTTACCATATTTTTTTAACCCGTCATTTTTTAAAACTTAATGAGGCCATTCGCCTGCGTTTATTTCCGCATGAAATTCCAAAAATTTCAGATCAGCTGGAAGATGAAGATGGATTTAAAACATTAAATGAGCGTGTACATCAAATGATTGAAATGCGTGAAAAAGAACGTCAAAACCACGATCATATTGATAGTTACCGCAAACAGTATCTTGGAAATGTTTCACACGAGCTTAAAACCCCCGTTTTTAATGTACAGGGGTACATAGATACCTTATTGCATGGTGGACTCAGTGACCCTGAGGTAAATGTTAATTTTTTAAAACGTGCCGAAGCCAGCATTGAACGTTTAATACATATTATTGACGATTTAGAAACCATTACTCAGCTTGAAAGTGGTACCTTAATTTTAGACAAAGAACAATTTGATATTGCACAACTTGTAAAAGACATTTTTAATAGCCTTGAATTTGAAGCTTCAAAAAAAACTTACCGTTTAACGCTTGCTAAAAAATATGATAAACCAATTTTGGTTTTTGCCGATCCATTTAGAATACGGCAGGTTCTGGTAAATTTAATTTCCAACAGTATTAAATATGGTAAAGTTGAAGGTCAAACCACTATTTTAATTTCAACACTTAAAGACGATGTTGTAGTTGAAGTATCAGACAATGGCTTGGGTATTGATCCTGAACATTTGCCACGTATATTTGAGCGCTTTTACAGGGTAGATAAAGGTAGAAGCAGAGCCCAAGGAGGTACCGGATTAGGCTTGTCCATAGTAAAACATATATTGGAAGCCCATCAAAAATCAATTGAGGTACAAAGTGTTTTGGGTGTAGGTACTACATTTAGATTTTCAATTTCATCGGTTGAGGTGTGATTTTTTTTGTATTTTTGCAATGTAAATGAACACTATTCATCTCACCGGCTTTACAACTATCACTTTAGGAGGTATTGAAGGCTTAATGCTACAGTACAAACCGGATATTCCAAAATTAGTAATTAAGGGTACCGTATTATTTCCAGAAACTGAAGATGAGCTCCCTGCATTATTGCATTTAACCCAAAAACAAATCAATCAGGTTTTTGCCGGCAAAGACATTGACTTAATTGTACAACAAGACGAATGGATTTTAAACAAACCATTAACGCGCGATCAAATTCGTAAAATCGGTATCATTCCGCTGCACGTTCACGACCACGGTGTTCAAGATGAATTTCGTGTTTTGGAAGTTTTACACGTGGGCTGATTTTATAATTTTAGTTTAAATAATTTACTGTAATTGATATTAAAAGTCAGTATCCAAGCTGGTTGACTCATATTTCTGTTAAGTTCAGCATTTGAATTTAAACAAAATCGAAATATAAAATCATTTTGTAATCCAAGCCAGGTATTAACTTGATATTGAACACTGGCACCGGGTTCGTAAAATACAAAAAATGGATTTTTAAAAATTTGATTAAACGAAATGTCGCGAATTCGCATGTAATTTGGGTTCCAGCCATAACCTAACATATAACGTAATCCTATATTCCAACGGTTTTGATTGTATAATTGAATTTCTGTGTATAAAAAATGTGCAATTAAACCATAGGGCCTACTACCTTTTTCCATTGGAAATGCTTTATTTATCCACTGTACTCCGGTTCCCATACTTAGGCAGGTAAATCTGCTAGCCCAATACAGACCGTCAATTCGAATTAACTGATCGTTAAATAGTGTGTATTCAGTGGGTACATGAATTTCATAAACCGGATGTTGGGCTTTTAAATTAAAAATACTGTCAAAAGATTGCGTTTGGCACAAACATAACGTACAGAAAAGGCAAAAAAATACAACACTACAATTTCGCATATAGCGGTTTATGTAAAAATAGGAATTGTAACTTTAACTATGCAATGGCAAACTCCATTAATTTACGTGAAAGGTGTTGGCCCGCAACGTGCGGAATGGTTAAAAAAAGAATTACAATTAGAAACCGTAAAAGACCTGTTATTATATTTTCCATTTCGTTATAATGATAGAACCTTATTTTATACTATCTCTGAGCTTGAACAACGTGATGAATTTGTACAAACACGTGGTAAAATAACCGGTTTACGAATACACGGAACAGGGGCTAAAAAGCGATTACATGCTGAATTAACAGACTCCACGGGTTCTATGGAATTAATATGGTTTAAAGGCATTAAGTGGATGGAGCAACGCTTAAAAATAGGCACTTCGTGGATTGTTTTTGGTAAACCCAATCGCTTTAAAAACCAATTAAGTATGGCACATCCGGAGCTAACGATAGCCGATGAGCTAAAGGCGTTTCAAGGGGAACATTTCGATCCCGTTTATTCAAGTACAGAGTCTTTAAAAACCAAGGGTTTAGATTCAAACGGCATAAAGCGTTTAATTCGTCAGGTATTGCAGGGTATGGATGCAACATGGCCCGATCCTTTTCCCGCTGCCATTTGCCAGCGTTTGCAATGTGTTTCCAGATATCAGGCACTCTTACAAATTCATTTTCCTAAACATCAGCAAGACCTTGAAGCGGCGCGTTTACGACTAAAAGCAGAAGAATTATTAGCATTGCAATTACGAGTTTTACGCATTAAAACCAAGGCTAAATTTCTTAAACCGGCATACCCTATGCCAGCTATTGGGCATTTATTTTCACAATTTTATAACACATTGGGATTTGAATTAACTACAGCTCAAAAGCGTGCAATTAAAGAAATACATAATGATTTAAAATTAGACACACCTATGAACCGTTTGTTACAAGGTGATGTGGGAAGTGGAAAAACTATAGTTGCAGTAATGGCAGCAATTATTGCGCATGCCAATTCATACCAAACCTGTATCATGGTGCCCACTGAAATTTTAGCACAGCAGCATTTTAATAGCATTTCGGCACTTTTAAGTCCACTGCAAATACATACAGATATACTTACGGGTTCAACGCCAACAAAAACCCGACAAGCGTTATTTAAAAAACTGTCTGAAGGTCAAATTCACGTGCTTGTGGGCACACATGCTTTAATTGAAGATGGTATTCCGTTTTTAAAATTAGGTTTAGTAATAATTGATGAACAGCATCGATTTGGCGTGGCGCAGCGGGCAAAACTTACCGAGCGGTCAGGTACACATTTACCTCATGTTTTGGTAATGACGGCTACGCCCATACCAAGAACGCTGGCCATGACGGTTTATGGCGATTTGGACACCACCCTTTTAGATGAATTACCTGCAGGCAGAAAACCGATAGTTACAAAACATGCTAAAGAATCACAGCGTTTGGCTGTGTGGGGATTTTTAAGATCTCAAATTGAAATGGGGCATCAGATTTATGTGGTATTTCCATTAATTGCAGAAAGTGAAACCTTAGATTATCAAAATTTACAACAGGGATATGATGCATTAGTACAAGAATTTCCGCCGCCCCTATTTCAAATTAGTATTGTACATGGAAAACTTACATATGAACAAAAGGCTTTAGAAATGAACCGTTTTGTAAATGGTGAAACCCAAATTATGGTAGCCACTACTGTAATTGAAGTAGGTGTAAATGTTCCCAATGCATCGGTTATGGTAATTGAAAGTGCTGAACGCTTTGGATTGGCTCAACTGCATCAACTCCGGGGTAGGGTAGGTCGTGGAAATACACAAAGCTATTGCATATTAATGACAGGCTTAAAATTATCTCAAGAGGCTCGCTACCGTATGCAGGCACTTGTACAATCTCAAAATGGATTTGAAATTAGCGAGTTGGATTTAAAGTTGAGGGGGCCAGGAAACTTGGAGGGCACTGAACAAAGTGGCCTGCTGCAGTTACGATTAACGCAATTAGCCGAAGACACAATGTTAATTGCTGACATACGTGCATTTGCAATGGAGATAATGCAATCTCAGCCCCCCCTGTTTAATACCCACATGGAACAGTTATTGCAAGATTATGCAGCACATAAAAACGACTATAGTAGAATTGCCTAAAAGGTCTGATAATTAGATAATTAAATAATAAAATAAACCCTTACAAGTACAATTTTTTAGTATACTTGTATACGTTAGATTATGCCCATTTTAAGGTTCACGTTAGTGTGGTTTGTTGTATTTGTTACCTCGCTGTTGCATGCACAACAAGAGCCGCAATATGCGCTAAGTCAATTTAATCATTTAATAATAAACCCCGCTTACACAGGTATGCGTTCGGGTACATCTGTTTTACTGCAATCGCGTCAACAATGGATTGGAAATTTAGGTCCACTGGGACCCAAAACCTATGCGTTTTCAGCGCATGGATCTAAAAAGTCGCTGGGATTGGGAATGCATGTAATTTCTGATCAAATTGGTGCGCGTAATAAAGTTCAATACGGACTAAACGTGGCCTATCATTTAAAATTAAATTCAAGAAGTATACTTTCATTTGGAATGTCAGCTGCTGCAAAGCAATATCAATTTAAACGTCCCGATTTTTTCTTTAAAAATGAAGAAGCCTTTCTTTTAAATTTTAACTCACAGCAGCTTTTAAATATAGATGGCGGTATTTATTTTAAATCCGATCGTACATTTATGTCGTTATCCGCAACACAATTAAATGCAGGTCAGTTTTCATTAAATGCTTCTTCCACCAACGCACCCCTAACGTATATCATCGAGCCTCATTACATTGCAATGGCCGGACATGCTTTTGTTATTTCAGATCAACTGGTTTTATCGCCCGTTATTCAAATGCGTTACACGCGATCTTCATGGAATGCAGACATGCAATTGCATGTAATGTATGGTAAGCGCCTGTCTACAGGTATGTATTACAGATACAACAATGCGTTTGGAATTTTATGTCAATACCTTAGCACAAATGGACTTCGAATAGGGTATTGTTTTGAAATTAATCCTATGCACTATTCATATTTGGGAACAACACATGAAATTGGTCTTGGATTTGATTTGGGAACTTTAAAAACACCTCAGGCCGCAACGGATGCCGGTAAAGTCCGGGCCACTATTCCTCGATTTTTATGATGAAAAGGGTGTTTTTGGGTTTTTGCTTTTGGATTTCCGTGTATGCACAATCCCAAACCCAGCTGCAAAAAGCGCATACATTATACCAGTATGGAATGTATACTGAATCCTTACGAATGTTTGAAAAAGCTTTAAATACAACAAACCACTATGATAAAGCCTCTGCTTATATTGGTGCAGCGCAATCTGCAGAGCGCTTAAATCAATTTACCGGAGCGGAAGTATTTTATTTAAATTATTTTAAAAATATCCCGGACTCCATACAAACGGATACAGCAAAAGTGTTACTGGCCTCTGTTTTAATAATAAATGAAAATTATGCCGAAGCTGAACAAATCCTTGAATCGTATTTTAAAATACATCCTCAATACCGTATAAATCCCAAACTTAAATCGCTGCAATTGGCTATATCACAACGTTTGCATTTTATACCTAATGAGGCTCAAAGTGAATATACAGTTGAACAAACCGAGTTGTCAACTAAAAATGCTGAATATGCACCTTTTGTACATAAAAAATCATCCACGCTATGGTTTATTCGTGAATCTAAATTTTACGATTTTGTTAATTTGCAGTCCGATCAGTCTGCCGCACCACCGGTGATGGAACTCTGGAAAGCAGAAATTAAAAACCAAAAACTTTATAATGCCAAAAATCCCACTGCACTTATCAATCCCGATAAGCATTTAGGACCCATTGTATTTACGCAAGATGGTACAAAGGCCTGCTATGTTGAAACCCAAAGATTTGCAGCACTTAACACACCTGTAACAACAAAATTATATATGGCTATAAAACCGCCATCAGTATCCATACAGCAGTTTCAAAACCACATTTTTAAATATGCCAAACCGGCGCCTTTTAATTCAGATAGTTTTTTTATTTCCTATCCAGCATTTTCACCTTTGGGTAATGAACTGGTATTTTCAACCAATCGTCCGGGATCCGTGGGGGGTAAAGATTTATGGAGTGTAAGCATAGATACCCTTGCCGATGGGCTTGTGTGCTCTGATTTAAAACCTTTAGGGCCTGACTTAAATACCACCAATGATGAAGTGTATCCGTTTTTTAAATCACAAGATGAGTTGTTTTTTTCTTCAAACGGACATCCGGGATTTGGAGGCTATGATATATTTTCAGCCCGTAGAATAAATGCCCAGTGGATTTTATTGGGTAATGAAGGATTGAAATTAAATAGTGGTGCGGATGATTTTGGTATCAGTTTTTTAAACGATTCCACAGGTTATTTTGCTTCCAATCGAAAGAACGGAAATGGGAAAGATGATATTTATAAATTTCATTATAAAAAGCGTTTAACCGAAGTAAAGGGTATATTATGGTATTCTCAGCAAAAAGATAAACCCGTGGGAAATACGTGGGTATTTTTAAGAGATGAAAAGGGAAAAGTTATTGATTCTGTTAAAACGAATCGTAAAGGATTTTTTGTGTTTCGTCAGCTACCCGTAGGTACCAAATACATGGTTACGTTTTCAGAAGATACCAATATGGTGTTTTCAAATTATGTTTTATCTGATGAAAACGGTATTATATCAGATAAACCCATTGAGCGGCTTGTTAATGGCAGCTTTGGTTTTAAAAACTTGCCTTTAAAAAATATTGTTGAAACACCTGAGTCAACCGCATTGGTGTTTTTGGGACGCATCACCACCGGGCAAGAAGTTCAAATGCCCTTAAAAAATGCCGAAATAAAATTACGTTCTGATAATGGCGTTTTTACAAAAACTGCAATCACATCCGAAAATGGCACGTTTTTAATTCGAGAGATACCACCGGACATTGATTACGACCTTTTGATATTAAAAGGTGACAGTGCGCTTCCCGACGGAACCCGTATCAATTTGTACAGTAGAGACGGCAAGCTTTTACGCGTTTTATTTAAAACATCAAGTGCCTTTAGTTTTAAATTATTACAATCGGATCGAAAAATTCTTGATGAACTTGATATTTCGGATGAACACACATTTTCAGGAAAGCTGGTTTTTGGAAATGACCATAAGGCATTACAGCACGTATCAGTAGATTTAATAGATGAAAATGGCAAAGTGCTAGAAACGGTTTTTACCGATTCTTTAGGACGTTTTGTATTTAATGACTTACCCCAAGACAAAGCGTTTTCTATTTCATTAAACCCCAATTCAGATCAATTACCCGAAGGGGAGTTGATTTCGTTAGCCAACCGCAAAGGTGAAATTTTACGAAATTTTTTAAAGGAAAAAAACCGCTTTGTATACAAACACGTATCAACGGATCGCAAATTGCTTTCACAATTTGAATTGGATGATCCCGAAGCCTTTTCTGTTAACTTATACGGTTGTTTTTTTGATCAAAATCAAAGGCCTTTAGCTAATCGTAAATTTAAAATATTAAAAACTACTAATGATGTTGTAATAACCACCGATGCTGAGGGTAAATTTAATCTTGCTCAAATTAATCCATATGAGGACTTTAGTATTGAAACACTTCCTAATGACACTACATTTAATTTAGTAACCCGTATTTTTATGACGGATCAAACGGGTCAGGTTATAAAAGTAGCGCAATTGCAATTTGGTAAATTTCAATTTAAAATGCTTCAATCGGATCGTAAACACATGACAAACCTTGCATTAGAGGATGGTCCGGTTACGTTTAAATCTACATTTACAGATTCTGATTTGCCGCTGCGTTTTATTGGTAAAATTGGAGTTCCAAAATTAAATGTATTTCTAAAAAATGTTACTGTGCGTGTGGTTAATGCTAACGGAACGGTTGTTGACAGCGTTATAACCAATACTTTAGGCCAGTTTATATTTGAAAATTTACCAAAAGATCGTCAGTGGTCTTTTGAACTTGATCGTTTACCCGATAACCTGCCTCCGGGTTCAGTGCTTGTTTTATACGATAATACGTCTAAAATAATTCAACAGTTTACCTATGAAAACAATCATTTTGTATTTAAAGTATTGCCTTCAAATATTAAAAGCATGGCAGACTTAATATCAGAATTACCCGAAAATTTTTCAACCGAATTGTATGGGTATTTATTAAATCAAAAACGTGTGCCTTTAGCATCCGTTCAATTTAAAGTACAAATTGAGGGTTCGGATGCTCCATTAACCATACAAACAGATAAGATGGGTCGGTTTAGTCTTAAAAATTTAAATCCGTATTTAAATTATAATATTGAAACAGATCCCAATGACTCATCGTTTAAACATGTTACCCGAATTTACATCACCGATCAGCAAAAACAAATCATTAAAGTTGCCGATATTTCGCATGGACGTTTTTCATTTAAAATTGTACAGTCTGACCGCATACTGCTATCGGAAATGAACACAGATGTACAAGCCGAATCTTTTTCTGCAGATATTGAAGCTTATGCAAAAAGCGCTAAACCTGTAGTTTCTAAAGCAACGTATTATGCACTTCCGCATATTTATTATCATTTTGGCGAAGTGCAATATGACAGTGCCTCTACAGAGCTTCTTAAAGTGGCTTTAGATTCACTTGTAGCCAATGCTAAATTAAAGCTTAAAATTGAATCGCATACAGATGCCATCAGTCCTGAATATTACAATTTAGATTTATCTATACGCAGAGCCTTATATATCCGAAAGTATTTTATTTCAAATGGAATCGCTGCGCAACGTATTTCATATAAAGGTTTTGGTGAATCAAAATTACTTAACGCTTGTAAAGACAATGTGGAATGCCCTGAAGAAAATCATCGTGTTAACCGTCGTAGTGAACTTATTTTGTATTCTGAATAATGACACCTTTATTAATTGTTGACCATCCACGCATTCAATTACGATTTCGCCCGCTTACAGCAACCCGAAGTCTGGCGCAACTTAAATTGGCTTATTATACAATACATGAACGTTGGAATTGTATTTATTCAAATGTGGCAGTGTTTGATACGCAACATCCATCCGAAGCCTGTGTTTTTGTTTACAGCCATGTAATACCAAATAACCAGTTACTTGAGTCTATTTTAAATCTTAAACCGGGTGAATGTTTAGTGTATAACACCTCACCAATTGCCTGGCATGGTGTTTATGATCAAAACATGGAGTTATTTAAGAAAATTGAATATCAAAAGCCGCTTTGTGTTTTAAACGACCCTTTGGATTTAATACATCATTTAAATACGTTTTGTATTGAAGATTTTGAATACTTAAAAGGCCATACGCAAGCGATGCAATTGCCTAAATTCGTTACTGTTATTGGTAATCCCGAACATCTATTTATTGAAGAGGGCGCAATTGTAAGTGCTTGTTATATAAACACTCAAAACGGACCGGTATTTATTTCAGCTAAAGCTCAAATTATGGAAGGTGCTATGGTTCGCGGCCCATTTATTATGGGTGCACATGCTGAATTAAAAATGGGCGCTAAAATATATGGTCCTACGGCAGTAGGCTCATGGTGTAAAATTGGTGGTGAATTAAATCAGTGTTTGTTTCAGGATTTTTCTAATAAGGCGCATGATGGTTTTTTGGGTCAATCGCTAATTGGTTCGTGGTGCAATATGGGTGCAGATACCAATTGCAGTAATTTAAAAAATAATTATTCAACCGTTAAGCAATACCGATACGATACTCAAACCTTTGAAGATACAGGTGCTCAGTTTGCCGGTATTATTATGGGCGATCATTGTAAAACGGGGATAAACACTATGCTTAACACGGGCACTGTTTTAGGTGTTGCAGCACATGTATATGGTGCCGGTTTTCCGCCACAATACATTCCCGATTTTACATGGTATGATGGTAAATTTTTTCAGCCGTACATTTGGACAAAATTTATTGAAACTGCCCAGCGGGTAATGGAGCGCCGAAACAAATATTTAAATGCCTCGGACAGCGATAGGCTTTTAAAAATTTATCAAAATCAACATGCTTAATTTAGTATTTTAAAATAATTGAATTATATATAAAAAAAAAGCCCGCTTTTAAATAAAGCGGGCTGGTATTATGTAGAATTAAATTATGCCAATCTTACATTAACAGCATTCAAGCCTTTTTTACCATTTTGCGTGTCAAAGGTAACATTATCGTTTTCACGGATGTCATCTTGTAATCCGCTTGAGTGTACGAAAATGTCTTCGCCTGACTCTTGGTCTTTAATAAAACCAAAACCTTTGGTTGCATTAAAGAACTTTACTACTCCATTTTTCATTTTTTAAATTGTTATTAGTTTAGATCACAAATATAAGTAAAATTATTTAATATATTGTTAATCTGATACTACTACGTAAATAAAAACTAAAAAGAGGTCTTTTAAAAATTAATTTAGTTCAAAAGTTTTTTTAACCTCATTATAGTTGTTTAAATCAACATTTGGATGTTTAGCTAAAGCACTTGAAGCTATAACAACTACCTTAAATGTTAGTATTCCGGGATTTGCGGGCTGAGTTAGATCTGAGTCTGTAACATAAACACTTAGTCCACCTAAATAATGTTTGAATGTATAAGTTCTGGAATATGTACTTGAAGGATAAAAAGTGTAGGGAAGTTGAAAATAATTGGATCCGGATTGTACATATACTAAAACGGCTCCCTTATCTAAAATATCTTGAGTAATAGCAGCATATGTAAAATTAATATACCAATCGGGTGATAAATAGGACCAGCTGGATGTGGTAAGTGAGGATGATTGTACGTTCGCATTGCCGTCTTTTCCGGCAGGCCCTTGTGGTCCTTGTGGTCCTTGATCGCCATCTATAATACATGAATTAAGAAGTAAAGCAGATACAGAAAAAACGTACATTTATTAATAATAATGGAAATTAAATTTAAGGTATTGGTTTGTTTCATTTTGGTTTTTTTTATCCATCTTTTAAAATCTCAATGTGTTCAATCTTGTTCCGTTTATAACCTCAGTTCCATTGTATATTCGGTATATCCCAACACAGGGAATTACGTGTATTTAGGCGATGATGATACCTCTGCTGCCATTCCTATTGGATTTAATTTTAATTTTTATTGCCAAAATTACAATACAGTTAAAGTATGTTCTAACGGATTTATTACTTTTTCAGGTATACCATTTACAACATCATTAAGTCCCTACGCACAGCAATTACCAGATCCGGCACAACCTAACGCCGTTATAGCCTTTAACTGGAATGATTTAGATCCCACAGCAGGTGGATTAATAACCTATACTACTATTGGAAATAGCCCCAATCAGAAATTTATTGTTACGTACACAAACATACCCCTTTGGAGTTATGGCGGTTCAAATTCGGGGCAAATCGTTTTAAATGAATTAGATAACAGTATTGAGGTTCATATAGGAAATGCCTTAAATAATGGATGGTTAACGCATAGCGAAGGTATTGAAAATGGAAATGGCAGTTCGGGTCTTTCGGTTTCAGGACGTAATTTAAGTTTATGGACGGCAAGTAATTCTTCACATAAATGGCAAAAACAAATTATAGGCACAGCACCGGTTTCTATTTTGGGAAATACAATGGTATGCAATGGACAAGTGCATACATATTCATGTACGTTAATGCCGGGTGCACTATCTTACTCTTGGTCATTACCTGGTGGCGGATGGGGGTTTAGTGGAAACTCTAATGTTATTACAACAACGGCTGGGGTTAGCGGACAGCTTTCAGTTAGTACAAATTATACATGTGGAAATTCAGCCACGCAAACACTTTCAGTTACGGTGTTGCCACAACCCCTAATTTCCATTTTAGGTGTAAGTCCGCCAGTTGTTTGTGCAGGGCAATTACTAACCTTATCCATGTCGGGATCTGTTTTAGGGTATACCGTTCTGCCTGTAAATATAAGTGGCAACTCTCCGGTTTCATTTATACCATTGGGGTCCGCTGTATATTCCGTTTATGGCACGTCCAGCAACGGTTGCACAACAACTATACCACCCACGGCAAATGTTCAGGTGTTACCAAGCCCAAGTATTAGCGTTAGCAGTGGTTCTATTTGTTTGGGACAACAGTTCAATTTAAATCCATCGGGCGCAACATCCTATACGTTTTCGAGTCCCTTTGCAATAGTAAATCCTAGTTTTACAGGAACGTATCAATATACGGTTACGGGTACCGGATCTTCATCTTGTAGTTCATCAGCTATTAGTACACTTATAGTTCAGCCAAGTCCAACGGTAATGGCGCAAGCCAGCCGTTCATTAATATGTATTAAAGAGTCATGTGCTGTTTTGGCTGGCGGAGCTGTAAGTTATACCTGGTCTAATGGTTTTGTTGGAAACACCCAAACCTTAAGTCCACTTTCAAGTTCTGTTTATAGTGTTATTGGACAAAATATTTTTGGTTGTACGCATTCTGCTTCTGTCGTAATTCAGGTTCAATCCTGTTTAAATATTCAAACGCATAAAGTTTCGCAATTACTCATTTATCCACAACCTGCATTGCACCGCATTTGTATAGATATGGATACAGACGCATCCAATATATATACATACACTATAACTGATAACACAGGCAAAGTAATGCAAGCGGGTAAATTGGCTTACAAAGAATTAGATTTAGATTTTTCAGATCAAGGTGTTTTTCAAATTCATATTTACAAAAATGAAAATCAGTATCTTTCAGGTAAAATATTAAAACTGTAATGCGAATAGTAACATACAATGTAAACGGATTACGTTCAGCCATATCCAAAGGCTTTTGGAAATGGTTACAAGAACGTCAAATTGATGTGTTATGCTTACAGGAAATTAAAGCCTTGCCCGATCAAATTGGCACGTTTGAGCTGGAGGAATTAGGATACCACCACTATTGGTATCCTGCTCAAAAAAAAGGCTATAGCGGAGTGGCTTTGTTTAGTAAACAAAAACCCAATGCGGTAACCTACGGCTGTGGGATCGATGCGTATGATTTTGAAGGGCGTATTATTCGTGCCGATTTTAATGAGTTTTCGGTAATGAGTGTTTATCACCCCAGTGGAAGTAGTGGTGACGAACGACAGGCCTTTAAAATGAAATGGCTTGATGATTTTGCCAGCTACATCCAAACATTTAAAGATTCAGATATAATCATTTCTGGGGATTTTAATATTTGTCATAAACCTATAGATATTCATAATCCAATTTCAAATGCGCAGTCGAGTGGTTTTTTACCCGAAGAACGGCAGTGGTTGGATCGGTTTTTAGCATTGGGATATACCGATGCCTTTCGGTATGTAAATGCAAATCCGCATCGCTATTCATGGTGGAGTTACCGTGCGCAAGCACGTCAAAAAAATTTAGGCTGGCGTATTGATTACCACATGGTTTCCAATACACTTAAACATCGAATTAAATCTGCAGATATGTGGGATCAAGATGTACATAGTGATCACTGTCCGGTAGTTTTAGATATCCTATGAATTCTAAATTTTGCATTTTAATTGTTGCGGGTGGTTCCGGTTCTCGTATGAAAACCGATATTCCCAAACAGTTTTTAAATTTAAATGGCGAACCGGTGATCATTCGTACAATGCGTGCATTTTTAAATGTAGATTCAAACTTTGAATTTGTTATTTCCGTACATGAAAATTACAAAAGCTGGCTATACGATGCCTTACGAAACCACCAATTAAGTCATATTAAAATTCATATTATTACCGGAGGAGCAAGCCGCGCCGAATCAGTTATTCGCGGATTAAAAGCAGTTCCCGAAACCTATACGCATGTTGCTATACACGATGCGGCGCGTCCCATGGTAAGTGCAGCTACAATAACCCGGTGTTTAACTACCTGCTTAAAATTAGGTAATGCCGTACCCTGTATTGAAGTAGCCGACAGTCTTCGTAAAATTAATAACAATGCAAATAGTTCTGTAAATCGTAATGAATACAAGCGTATACAAACACCGCAATGTTTTAGCCGAACAGAAATACTGAATGCCTATCATATTACAACATTAACGCAGTTTACAGATGATGCCACTGTTTTTGAAAATGCCGGTCATTTCATTTATTTAGTTGAGGGTAATGTAGAAAATTTAAAAATTACTACTCCCATTGATTTTAAATTAATAGAATTATTACAAAGGGGATGAATACCCGAGAATTATCCAAAGCTATTGCCCTTTTGGCTGCAATTCGCGACTGGCAAAAAGCCTCCGTTTTTAAAGTTAAAGCATTACAAAAAATTGCATTAACGCTAAAACCGTTAAGTACAGATGCTGTGTTAGCGGGCACCTATGACCACTTATTTTCAGATCAGGCCCGAATATGGATTAAAAATGCCTTGCAACTAGGCGTATTTACAGAATTAGAACACGCTAAAAACGAAATACCATCAGGAATACTTAATTTTTTTAAAATTAAAGGTGTAGGTCCTCGTAAATGGCGCTTGATATTCGATGACTTAGGCATAGAGGATGTAGTTGCTTTAGAACAGGCCTGTAAAGATTTAAAACTTTCAGCACTTAAAGGATTTGGCATTAAAACACAAACACAAATTTTAGAACAACTACATTTTTTAAAACAAAATAATAATAAGTATTTATTTTCAGAAGCCTATAAGCAGCATGTGTGTATTGATACGATACTTAAATCCATTCCGCATTTTAAGTATGCCGTTACGGGTAGTTTTGCCAGGCATTTAGAAGTGATAGATTGTATTGAGTATTTGGTTTCAGACGAACTTGTATTTCAAAATGCAATTAGCACCATACCGCTAACGGTCCCTGTTAAGGTAGTTGTATCTAATGCAGACGATTGGGGCTATAACCTTTTAAAAACCATCGGTCCGGAATTGTACCTTGATGTTTTAGAACTGCATTTACATCAACACCTCAAAGCTGATGAAATAACACTTCATGCCCTGCTGGATTGTGCCTATGTGCCGCCGACACGACGAGATGCTGTTAAACAAAAACAAGATTTGGCACGGTATGCATCTCAAACGCTTGACAGCAATCAACTCAAAGGTGTTTTACATGTACATACAACTTACAGCGATGGCGCAAACAGTATTGAAGAAATGGCACAATATGCTATAAATAAAGGCTATTCGTATTTAGGCATTACAGACCATTCCCAATCGGCATTTTATGCAAATGGTTTAACACTTAATCGTCTGTATGATCAATGGCGCGAAATTGAAATGTGGAATACAAAGCATCCGGATTGTTTTGTGTTTAAGGGAATTGAATCTGATATTCGTGCAGATGGTTCATTAGATTATGACGACGATATTTTAAACAGCTTTGATTTTGTTATAGCATCGGTACATAGCGGCTTACAAATGGATGAAGCCAAGGCTACCAGCCGTTTAATTAAAGCCATAGAACATCCGTCAACTCGAATTTTAGGTCATTTAACCGGTCGTTTACTTTTAAACCGTTCGGGATATCCGGTCAATGTTCCTAAAATTATTCAAGCCTGTGCACAACACAATGTTGCTATTGAACTTAATTCAAATCCCTACCGGTTAGATATAGATTGGCGTTGGATTGATTATGCTTTAGAGCAGGGGGTTTGGATTGCACTTAATCCCGATGCACATTCATGTGCAGGAATAGATGATATGTTTTATGGGGTATGTATGGCTCAAAAAACCTTATTATCATCAGCACAATGTTTAAATGCACTCGATACACAACAAATATTCAATTTTTTTAATAGAACATGAGCATACTTAATTCAATAGCAAGTTGGTTAATGAAAAAACGTATGCACCAAATTGAATTATTTATTAAATACCCTTTTGATGTTCAGCAAGAATGGTTGCAACAATTGCTTCGTGAGGGTTCAAAAACTGAATTTGGTAGGTTGTTTAATATGGAGCATATTACCAATTACGATCAGTTTAGTGCACAAATTCCATTACAGGATTACGAACAGTTAAAGCCATATATTACGCTTATGCAACAGGGGTCTCAAAATTTATTGTGGCCTGGAGAAATTCAATGGTTTGCCAAAAGTAGTGGAACTACCGATAAAAGTAAATTTTTACCTGTAAGCTCAGAAAGCTTAGAAAATTGCCATTATAAAGCGGGCATGGATATGGTAACGTTATATTGCTCAAATTATCCTGAAACTAAATTGTTTACAGGTAAAAATTTAGCATTGGGAGGCTCTTTAAAATCACATCGCAGTGGTACTTTTACCAGTTTACAAGGTGATGTAAGTGCTATTATAATTCAGCATTTACCTTTTTGGGCCGAATATTTTAGAGCACCGGACCGATCTATTGCTTTAATGGATGAATGGTCTGAAAAACTTGAACACATGGCGCAGCAAATGTGTCGTGAGAGTGTAACCAGTTTGGCCGGTGTTCCCAGTTGGATGTTGGTTTTATTAAATCGTGTTTTAGAAGTACGGCAATCTAAAGAATTATGTGAGGTTTGGCCAGATTTAGAAGTTTATTTTCATGGCGGCGTTGGGTTTACGCCGTACCGTGAACATTTTGATCGTATTAATGGTTTTAAACCATTACGGTACTTACAAGTTTATAATGCCTCTGAAGGTTTTTTTGGTATACAAGACCAACGGGATGCAAACGATATGCTTTTAATGCTTGATTATGGCATATTTTATGAATTTCAGGAGGTAATGGGGCATCATAGTACCAAGGTATCGCCGGTTGTGCCATTGTCGGGTGTTAAATTACATACCGATTATGCATTAATAATTACAACCAATGCAGGTTTGTGGCGATACCAAATTGGAGATATAGTGCGTTTCACATCTTTGCATCCTTATAGAATTATTATAAGTGGCAGAACAAAACAATATTTAAATGTATTTGGTGAAGAGCTTATGATTCATAATACAGATGAAGCCATGGCATATGCTTGTCAAAAAACCCATAGTCGCATACGTGAATATACAGTAGCTCCCATATACATGTCCCAACATTCTGGTGCACATGAATGGTTAATTGAATTTGACAAAGCGCCCGAACATCCATCTTACTTTATGAGTTTAGTAGATCAATTTTTAAAATCAAACAACAGCGATTACGAGGCCAAACGATATAATGATTTTGTGTTAAGTTTTCCAAAACTTCAAATACTATCTGAAAATACCTTTTTAAAATGGTTAAAATCAAAGCATAAACTTGGCGGACAGCATAAAGTACCGCGTCTTTCAAATACCCGAACCATGGCCGAGGAATTGCTTAATATATCCACATGCAAGTAAGTAGTATTGTATTTGTTTTTTGCAGTTTAATCCTAATGCAACTCAGGTCACAATGTATTGTAAAGGGTACCGTTGATTTAATCCGTGAAGATCATTTACAAAACTGGTATTGTTATACTCAAAATAAACTTATTAAAGGAGGCGCTCAAATGCCTCGTCAGCAGTTTTTTTCTACGTTAAAGTATGGTGCCTTAACCCAAATGGATATACAAAATCCAATGTCTACAGTACTATATTTTAAGGCCTATCAAACCGTATTATTTTTAGATAATTTGTTGGTACAAAAAGCAGAAGCATTACGGCTAGATGAATTAGGGTATCCTCAAGTTGAAATGGTATGTTCCAGTCAACTGCAAGGTATTTGGATTTATAATCAGGCAAATGCCGAACTGCTAAAGCTTAACAAATTTGGTAATTGTATGGTAAAAACCGGAAATTTAGCCCAGTATCATAGGCATTATTTTGAGCCTTTAGTTATGAGTGAATACAATTCTTTTTTGTATGTCCTTTTTAAAAATTTGGGTATTTGGGTCTTTGATCAGTTCGGTGCATTAAAACAGCAAATCTCCTTTCCAAATGTTGATTACATAACCATAGGGGCACAGGATATAATTTCCACTACTGACACATACCAATTTCGGTATGTGTTTACTACGGCGGTATTGGATTCGGTTTCACTTCCCCAAAAGGCACAACATCTATATATTGGTCCCCAGCATATTTTTAATATTTTTAAGGATTCGGTTTGTACAAATAAGCGTTAAATCTCGTAATATTAACATGCCAACACATGCATTCCGACAGGTCTTTTTTACATTTACAAAATAACATAGTACAATTTCGTAAGCGATTATTTTTAGAGCGTTTATTACGTGGTACTTTAAAGTTTGGCATTGTACTTGTAATATTATTTACTGTTTATAGCCTAATTGGTTACAGATTAGATTCACCAGTTTGGAGACTTACGCTGTTGATTTCTAATTTAAGCATTACACTTTTGGGTTTTTTTTATTGGATGGGTATGCCGTTAATTGCCTATTTGTTAAAGTCTCGGCAAATGAGCATTGAAAAAACTTCTCAAATTATTGGTAACCATATTGAAGGTATAAGCGATCGCTTGTTAAACACCTTGCAACTTGAACAAATGTTGTTTATGCAACCCAATAATGTGTTAGTTTCGCAGGGATTAGAGCAGCGTTTACAATCATTTGAAGGGTACGATTTT
>Ga0255094_1000372_pt1 | contig 24300 bp, 15 predicted proteins | sample Colum_Law_RepB_8_2_FD_188434 | JGI IMG/M metagenome (GOLD analysis project Ga0255094, IMG submission 188434) | Freshwater microbial communities from Columbia River, Oregon, United States - Colum_Law_RepB_8d | ecosystem: Environmental > Aquatic > Freshwater > River | place: USA: Oregon...
GACGAGCAGCGTGTTGCCCGGCGCGCGGAGCTTGAAGAAGACTTCCAGCAGCTTCGCCACGTCGTGGAAGTGCAGGCCGGTGGTCGGCTCGTCGAGAATGTAGAGGGTTTTGCCGGTCTGGCGGCGCGAGAGTTCGGACGCCAGCTTCACGCGCTGGGCCTCGCCGCCGGAGAGCGTTGTGGCCTGCTGGCCGAGCCGCAGGTAGCCAAGGCCGACTTCCGCGAGCGTGAGGCATGGCTCGTAAATCTTTGGCACCGCGCGGAAGAAGTTCACCGCTTCGTCCACCGTGAGGTCGAGCACGTCGGCGATGTTCATGCCCTTGAAGTTGATTTCCAACGTCTCGCGGTTGTAGCGCCGGCCCGCGCAGCTTTCGCACGTCACATAGACCGGCGGCAGGAAGTGCATCTCAATCTTCAGCAGGCCGTCGCCCTGGCACTTCTCGCAGCGCCCGCCCTTGACGTTGAAGCTGAAGCGGCCCGCGTCGTAGCCGCGAATCTTCGCCGCCGGGAGCTGCGCGAAGAGGTCGCGGATGGCGTTGAAGATGCCGGTGTAGGTCGCCGGGTTGCTGCGCGGCGTGCGGCCGATGGGCGCTTGGTCAATGACCACGACCTTGTCGAGCAGTTCGGTGCCGGTGAGCGTGCGATGCGCGCCGGGCCGCTCCTTCGACCCGAAGAAAGTGCGGAAGAGCTGTCGCTGAAGGATGTCGCAAATCAACGTGCTCTTGCCCGACCCGCTCACGCCGGTGACGCACGTGAGCGTGCCCAGCGGGATGCGCGCGGTGACGCTCTGCAAGTTGTTCTCCCGCGCGCCGGTGATTTCCAGCCAGCCGGCCTTGCCCACGGGGGAAATGCGTTTGCGCGGGACGGGAATGCTCAAGTCGCCGCTCAGGTAACGGCCCGTGAGCGAACGCGGGTTGGCCATGACTTCGGCGACAGTGCCTTGCGCGACGACTTCACCGCCGTGCGTGCCCGCGCCGGGGCCTAGGTCAATCACGTGGTCCGCGCGGCGGATGGTGTCTTCGTCGTGCTCGACGACGAGGACGGAGTTGCCGAGGTCACGGAGGCCTTCGAGGGTCGCAAGCAGGCGCTCGTTGTCGCGCTGGTGCAGACCGATGCTCGGCTCGTCGAGGATGTAGATGACGCCGACGAGCCCCGCGCCAATCTGCGTCGCGAGCCGGATGCGCTGCGCCTCGCCGCCGGAGAGCGTGCCGGATTCGCGGTCAAGCGTGAGGTAGCCGAGCCCGACGTTCTTGAGGAAGCCCAGCCGCGCGCGAATCTCCTTCACCAGCTCGCCCGCGATTTTCTGCTGGAAGTCCGTGAGCGCGAGCGACGTGAAAAAGAGGTCGGCCGTGTCCACGGAGAGGGCGCAGACGTCCGCGATGGAGAGGCCGGGGATGGGAAAGTGTTCAGTGTTCAGTGAGTCAGTTTTCAGTTTGGCGTTCGGAGCACTTTCTCCTGACTGAACACTGAACACTGAACACTGATTACCTTTTCCACCCAACGTCACCGCCAACACTTCGGGCCTCAACCGCCTCCCTCCGCACGCATCGCAGTGCTCCGGGGCCATGAAGGCCTTCAGCCGGTTCTTCGTGAACTCGCTTTCGCTTTCGGCGTAGAGGCGTTCGAGGTTCTTCAGCACGCCTTCGAACGGGCGGGAGATTTTGCTGACCTTGCCGGCGCGCATGAAGTTGAAGCTCACTTCGGCCTCGCCCGAGCCGTGCAGGACGACGCGGCGGAAGTCCTCCGGCAGCGACTTCCACGGCGTCTCCAGATTCTGCTCGAAGTGCGCCGCGAGGCCGCGCAGCAGGGCTTTGTAATAGACCACCATCCGCTTGCCGCCACGCCGCCAGGGCAACACAGCGCCGGCCTCCAGCGACTTGTCGGCGTCGGGCACGATGAGCGCGGGGTCGAAAACCATCTTCTGCCCAAGGCCGTGGCAAGTCGGGCACGCGCCGAAGGGGGAGTTGAAAGAGAAGTGTTTCGGCTCCGGCGGGTCGAAGGTCTGGCCCGTGGCGGGGGAATACATGCGGTTGGAAAGCAGAGCCTCCTGCCAGATTTGCGATTGCCGATTGCCGATTGCCGATTCGGGAACGCCGCGCGGCGGAGGGGGTGCCGGCGAATTGTAGTCGCCGCTCGGACTCGCGAGGGACACCGCAGACGGCGACTGCAAGTCGCCGGCACGGGCACCGCGCGCCGCCTGACTACTGATTACTGAAGACTGAACACTTGCCCCCTCCGGCGCTTGCGAGAGCAGCAGCAGCTTCCCGCTGCCCCACTTCAGTGCCGTCTCCACCGAGTCGCCAAGGCGGACGCGGATTTTGTCATCAATCACCAGTCGGTCCACGACGACTTCGATAGTGTGTGGCTGCTTGGGGTCGAGCTTGATGCGGACATTCGCGGCGAGTTCGACCAGTTCGCCGTCCACGCGGGCGCGCACGAAACCATCGCGTGCGAGCCGTTCGATGACATCGCGGAATTCGCCCTTCTGCTTCTCCACCACTGGCGCGAGCAGCATCACGCGCGTGCGCGGCGGCAGCTTGAGGATGGTGTCCACGATGTCGCTGGTGGTCTGGCGTGAGATGGGCTGGCCGCTCGTGGGGCAGTGCGGCTGGCCGACATGCGCGAAGAGCAGGCGCAGGTAGTCGTAAATCTCCGTCGTCGTCGCGATGATGGAGCGCGGGTTCGAGCCGGAGCTGCGTTGCTCGATGGCGATGGTCGGGGAGAGGCCTTCGAGATAGTCCACGTCCGGCTTCTGGAGCTGGTCGAGGAACTGCCGCGCGTAAGCGGAGAGGCTTTCCACATACTTGCGCTGGCCCTCGGCGTAGATGGTGTCGAAGGCGAGCGAGGACTTGCCGGAGCCGGACAGGCCGGTGAGCACCACCAGCTTGCCGCGCGGAATGGCGAGCGTGACAGCCTTGAGGTTGTGCTGCCGTGCGCCGCCGATGCGGATGAAGTCCGTCGCCATGTCGCTGAATTTCGCTTTGCGAGTAAGGGGCGACCATACCGGCCCCGCCTGCTCAAGCAAAGCCGGGATCGGAAATTTCCCTCGCTTTGGCTGAAATCACGCTGCTAGGTTCGCGGAATTCGCATCTGGTCCGTTCCAGACGCACACGACAAAAACGCAATGAAAGCCATCACCACCGCCGCACTCGCGCTCGGCCTTCTGGCCGGCTCCGCGTCCGCTGCCGATCCCAAAATGACCCTGAAAGACAACAAGGACAAAGTCAGCTACAGCATTGGCCTCAACATCGGCAAGAGCATGAAGCAGGAAGGGCTGGACATCAATCCAGACGCCCTCGCCGCCGCGATGAAGGATGTCTTTGCCGGGGCCAAGCCGCAGCTCACCGATGAGGAAGTGCAGGCGGTGATGCAGGAATTCCAGAAGGAGATGATGGCCAAACGCATGAAGGGACAGCAGGAGGGCCTCACCAAGAACAAGGCCGAGGGCGAGAAGTTCCTGGCGGACAACAAGAAGAAGGAAGGCATCAAGACCACCGCCAGCGGCCTGCAATACAAGGTCATCAAGGACGGCACCGGCAAGACGCCCAAGGCCACCGACACGGTGAGCACGCACTACCGCGGCACCTTGATCAGCGGCAAGGAGTTTGACAGTTCCTACAAGCGCGGTGAGCCGGCCGAATTCCCCGTCAACGGGGTCATCAAGGGCTGGACCGAGGCGCTCCAACTGATGAAGGAAGGCGCCAAGTGGCAGCTCTTCATCCCTTCGGAGCTGGCTTACGGCGAGCGCGGCGCGGGGCAGGACATCGGACCGAACTCCACGCTAATTTTCGACATCGAGCTGCTGTCGGTGAAAGCCGGCAACTAAGGCAAGTTCGCTGGAGCCAAGCAGACTGATTTGGGCCGCACCTGGCAACGGGTGCGGCTCTTTTGTTGACCATCGGCCATGCGCACGCCGGGCTTGAATTAGCCCCGAGGCAAGCCGACACTGCGGCCATGGGCGAAACCACCTTGCGGCAGCGTCCGCGCGGACCCGTGAAGCAGTTTTCGGTGTTCACTCCCAACCGGCTCGGCCGGTTGCACACCCTGACCACGTTGCTGGCGTCGCGCAACGTCCACATCCTCGCGCTCACGGTGCTCGACACCACGGACAGCGCCATCATCCGGCTCGTCGTGGATGATCCCGATGCCGGGCGCGACCTGCTCAAGGAGCACGCTTTTCCCTTCAGCGAAAGCGAGCTGCTGGTGGTGGAGATTGCCTCGGAAACCCAGCTCAAGGACGTGCTGGCGGCGCTGCTCGAAGCAGAAATCAACATCCACTACATCTACTCCTTCATGACCCGGTCGCAGGATCGCACGGCGCTGGCCTTGCATCTGGAAGATCGCGATGTGGCGGAGGACGCGTTGCGCAATCACCAGTTCAACGTGCTCGGGCAGGCGGACATCTCACGCTGACTGCGAACACGCGCACGGTCTCAGGCAGGGGTAATTCCGCTCCGCCCGGCCACCAGCCGGCGCAGCCGCGTGCCCAATTCATGGGCCAGAGCGATCATCTCGGCCGCCTCCCGTGCCGGCAGGGAGCGATGGCAGTTGAACTCCCACAATTCCAACCAGTGCGAGAAATGCCCGGTCTCAATGCCGAGGCGCAAATGCGCGGCCCCAAAGCCGCCCCGATAAGCGGAGGGACCGCCGGTTTGCAACACCCAGAACTCCCCAATGTTGGCCAGATGTGCCGGCCAGTCGTGAATGTGGGCGTTGAAGATCGGCCCGAGCACCGCGTGCTGCCGCACGTCGGCGTAGAACGATTTGAGCAACTGCTGGAGACCCACGTGCCCACCAAGCCGATCGTAGAGGGATGCGGTCATGCCGTGGATTATGCCCGCCGTTGCAGCAAGAAGACTCCTTCATCCGCCGCCGCGTTCAGCCACTGCTCTCGCAGGATCAAGTCCTGGACGGCAAAGAGCTTTTGCACCTGGAGCGGCGTGTGGCGATACGAATAAAACAGGCCAAACCGATCGCCCGCCATAAACCGATGCTCCTCGCCGGCATGCCAAACGGAACACTCGCGGGCAAATGTGAAGTTGCCCTCAATCCGCAACAGCCCGGAATTCTGCGGACAGGGCACCACTTGAAACGCCACGCACCCGTCGTCACGAGCCACCCCGAGATCCGCCAAGACGGAAAACAACCAATCGGCGGTGAGAGCATTATCGTAGAGCGGCAGGACTTGGTGGACGCCAGCCCCATAGTCCGCACCGGGAGCCAGATTCGCGCTCACGAGCAGGACATCTCCATCATCCAGCAAGCCAGCGAGCCGCGGCAGCACCTCGCCGGGCAGGAAATTGGGCATCATCCCAAAGAACGTGACCACCCGGCGCACAGCGGGCCGCAGCCCCTCTGCCAGCGCCTGACGCCAGTCCGCCGTTTCAGCCAAATCGAGCACCCATGGGACACAGTCCTCTGCCTTTACCACCCCGGCAGACAGGGCAGCCGCACGCGCCACCAAGGTGAGACTTGGGCTGACATCGGTCATCAGATAGCTGGCTGGGCGGGCGGGCTGCACGTCACGCAATTCCTTCAACAAGGTCAGTTCCTTTTGCCCACCACCGCAGCCCAAGCTCACGACTTGGACAGCGTCGGCACCACAGAACGCCGCAGCCGCAGCCGCAGCCTGCTGATAGGCAGCCTGGCACGAGGGATCCTGCCGGGCGGGTGAAAATGCCTCATGCACCCGAAGCCACCGGAGCGCCTGCTTGGGCGTGTCGTAGTGGAACTTGTGGTTCATCCGGCGCATCCGCAGTGACTGGCTGAACGCGGCCTCAATGGCAGCCGGAAACTGACTGGGATGAATGCGGACGGCCACCGAGGGATCCGCTTCGGGTGAGACGCCAAGGTTCATCGCTTTAAGACATTCACGCGCGACGTTGAACCAGGCAGCGGTGCGTTGGCCAGCTTGCGCTGTGCCCATTTTCGGCCGGCCGCCAACGCGGCCAGCGTCTCGTTGAGGCGACGACGACGCGTTTCAGGCAGCTTCGCCGTGGAAAGCCAGACGATATATTCCCGCTGACACGATGGGGCGAGGGAGTGAAAGCGTTGGGCGGCAATCCGGTTTCGGCCTTGCACCAGTGCTTGCGCAAAAAAGGCCGGCAGAGGCAGCGGAGCGCGCTTGATTTTCGGGGCTGGCGGGATGGTTGGATCAGTGTCCAACGCCACTGCGGCGTGTAGCAACTCGCGAAGCCCAGCGCGGTTGAATCCCGCCAGCGACGTCACACGAATGGAACGGATGTTTGTGTTCCCCGCCCCGGCAGGCGCGAAGAGACCGGCTGGATCTGATAGTTCGGTGCCACGAAAAAAAGCGATGCCCAGATGGGCGCGGCAGGCGCTCAAGCCGACGATCAGCTTTCGCCCAGAAAAGCACAGCATGTTCCACTTGATGGACTCGGTGAGATCCGGCTCCCAGGCTAAAAACCATTCAACAACCTGCTCCGTCATCGGTTGGGAAAAATCCGGGCAGGTCTCCAGCCATTCGCCGGGGTCTTTGGTGCGGGGACGAGAGCAATCCATGGCGCGAGTTGGTTGGGCGTCGTTTGCGCAGCCCACGATGCCAAGGGTGCGGCACTGCACAAGACTGGAAAGGATTAGCCACGCAAGGTGACTTTTGTGTCAATGCCACATACCGAGCTGCCAGGCTAGGCGCCTTTCGAAATGTGCCCTTGTTGTTGCCAATCCAACGGAATCCAGATTCAGTTGTCGCCATTGTCTGCGACCTGAACTTCAAACACGAAAACAACTATGCACTTGATGGGAATTGGCGACGAAGCAGGGGCCAGCCTCGACTCACAAATCCAGGCCGCCAAGGAGCTGGGCTGGAAGTTCATCGAAATGCGCGGGGTCGAGGTGCCGGGCTTCCCCAAGGCCAATTTCCATGACATTCCCGATGCCGCCTTCGACCTAGCCTGTGCCAAGTTACAGGAAAACGGGCTGGGAGTTTATTGCTTCGGCTCCACCATCATGAACTGGGCGAAAACCGTCGAGACCCCCTTCGCGACAACGGTCGCCGAAGTTCGGCGGGCCATTCCACGAATGCAGCGCTTGGGGACAAAATTTGTCCGCATCATGAGCTTCAAGCCCAAGGAAGCCGATGCCGTCACTCCCCCCGTTGTATTCGAGCGCGTGCGGGAAGTTGTCAAAATGTTCACGGACGCCGGCCTCACCCCCGTGCATGAGAACTGCATGAACTACGGCGGCATGAGTTCGGCCCACGCCTTGGAGATGCTCGATAAGTGCCCTGGCATGAAATGGGTGTTCGACACGGCCAACCCGATTTTCAACGCCGACCGCCAACTGCCCGCCCCTTGGCCGCGACAGAATGCGTGGGAGTTTTGGACAACCGTGCGGGACCACGTGGCCCATATCCATGTGAAGGACGCCACTTGGAACCCGGCGAAGAACGACGCCGACTATAACTGGCCCGGCGAAGGGCAGGGACAGGTCCGGCGCATCTTAGCTGACGCTTTCAGCCGGGGCTACGACGCCGGCATCAGCATCGAACCCCACATGGTCGTCGTGTTCCACGACGCTCATGCAAAAGTCACCAACGATGAACCCGTGCGGCAAAATTTTGTCGAGTATGGCCGGCGGCTGGAAAAACTGATCGCCAGCTTACGCACTTGAGGCCTGCCAGGCGCCCGGTCAAACCTCCACCACGAAGACCATCTCGGCACCGCCCTAAGCCGATTTGGCTTTAATGGCCGCAAGAATCTGGCCGACCGCGTCTTCCGTTTTGACCAACTGCAGGGTTCCCCCGCGCGGCTTGAGTTCCACTTCGCCCTTGGACAGGGATTTTTCTCCAATGCCAACTCGGATGGGAAATCCGATTAGGTCGGCATCCTTGAATTTGACCCCAGGCCGCTCATCACGATCGTCGATAATCACTTCGATCCCCGCCTCAGTCAGTTCCTTGTAGATTTTTTCCGCTGTTTCCATCACGGCGGACCCCGGTGCAATCGAAAGCGGCGTCAGACAGACCACGTAAGGAGCGACTGCCACCGGCCAGATTATCCCGTCCTTGTCGTTGCACTGCTCAATAATGGCCTGCAACGTGCGCGTGACGCCAATGCCGTAACACCCCATGACACAGGGTTTGGATTTTCCCTCGGCATCCAAGAAGCGGGCGTTGAGTTTTTCGCTGTATTTGGTCCCAAGTTTGAAAACGTGGCCCACTTCAATGGCCCGCTGGATTTTCAAAGGCTTGCCAGTTGCCAGGCACAGTTCCCCGGCCTTGACTGTCCGTAAATCTCCCCACTGCGAGACTGCAATATCCCGAGGAATATCGATATGGCGTATGTGGAAACCATCCGCATTTGCGCCAGTGACCATGCCTTTTCCCCCACGAAGCGCTTCGTCCGCCAGAACCGTCCATTTTTTGCCCTCAGCGGCCAGAGTCGAAGCCACCGCGCCCAAGGAACCCGGGTGCGCCCCTAGAAAGGAGAAAATCTCCTCCGCAGTTGCTGGACGGAAGATGGTTGTCCCAATTAACCCGGCGAACTTCGCCTCGTTAAGCTCGTCATCACCACGGACCAGCACGATGACTGGCTGAGTCTCATCCGTGACGGCGCTCTTTACCATGAAGACCAACGTCTTGATCTGCTGGCAGGCAGGAACGTTGTAAGGAGCAGCCACGAGATTCGCGATGGTGACCGCGCCCGGGGTAGGAAACTTTTCAGGCACCAGAGCTGTTTCAGTTATCGGCGTTGGATTCACCGGCCCAGCGCTGGTTGCCTTCTCGATGTTCGCCGCATATTTCCCCGATTCGCAGTAAACCACATCGTTTTCGCCTGTCTCCGCCGGAACCATGAATTCGTGCGAATGGCTCCCGCCGATCACCCCAGTGTCAGCCTCCACAGGAAAGTTTTTGAGCCCACATCGGTTGAAGATCCGTTGATAGGCATTGAACATCCGTTGATAGCTCGCCATTGCCCCTTCATCACTTCCATCAAAGGAGTAGGCGTCCTTCATGATAAATTCCTTCGCCCGCATGAGCCCAAATCGCGGCCGGATTTCATCCCTGAACTTGACGCTAATTTGGTAGAAGTTTAGCGGCATCTGCCGGTAAGAGCTGATCTCTCCGGCTGCAAGCGTGGTGACAACCTCCTCCGCAGTAGGGCTCAGAACCCATTCCTTGTTCGCCCGGTCGCGAGCCTTGTAGAGCACATCGCGAGCTGTTTCGTAACGTCCCGATTGCTGCCAAATTTCGGGCGGATGCAGCGCAGGCATGAGCACCTCCAATCCTCCAGCTGCGTTCATTTCCTCACGAATAACCCCTTCAATCCTTTTCAAAACCCGCAAACCAATGGGCAAAAAGGTATAGAGGCCACCCGTCAATTTACGAACAATGCCGGCACGTAGCAGAAGCTTGTGGGAAAGAATCTCCGCTTCGGCAGGTGTCTCTTTAAGGGTGGGGATGAATGTTTTGGACCAACGCATCTGGCTATGGGGAAGAGCAAAGCCGTCGCGGAACGAAAATCCCGCGACGGCCTCATCTAGGGTTGATTTACTTTACAGTATTCACCAACGGTGCCAGTCCTTGGATTCGGACTTCTAGCCGGTCTCCTGACTCGATGGGGCCAACCCCAGAGGGAGTGCCGGTTAGGATGACATCACCAGGCAACAGCGTCATATTGGTGCTGATAAAACTCACCAGCTCAAAACAGTTGAAAATCATCTGGCTGGTGTTTGAATTCTGACGCAATTGACCATTTTGAAATAGCTGTATCGTTAGGTCGTGTGGATCAATTTTCGTCTCAACGTATGGTCCGAGTGGGGTGAAAGTGTCGAAGGATTTGCAGCGAGCCCATTGGCTTTCAGAGTTCTGAATAGTCCGGTCGCTTACATCTTGCGCTGCCGTATACCCAAAGATGTATCGTGCGGCAGCTGCTGGGGTTACATTCCGAACACGTCGACCAATGATGATAGCCATCTCAGCTTCGAAATCAGTTCGATGGTTGGAGAACGGAATTTCGATTTTTGCCCCATCTGGAATTAAAGAAGTCGGGGCTTTCAGCCAAAACAAGGGCTCCTTAGGAAGCGGTTTTCCGGATTCTCGCGCATGATCCGCGTAGTTCAAACCCACGGCAATAACCTTTGAGGGCTGAATAGGAATGAGTGTTTTAATACCCTTTGTCGATACAGGTTTTTTATCGAAAGAAGGCGATCCAAAAACATCTCCGTGGAGGCGAAAAAGTTCACCGTCCACCGCTTTGGCGAAAAAGATTTCATCGCCCTTCTGGAATCGACCAATTGCTGCCATAGATTCGCTGAGTTCTAGGCTGTCAAGGCATGTAGTCGCAAGCTAAAAAAGACCAAGTGTCGGTGTAACTTCAAAATGAGACTGCGCTTCCGAAGCCATAGGCGAAGAGCCGAGCGGTTGTGCTGCTTGCGCATGGTCGGCTTGGGCCTGCTTGTTTGGCCGAAGCATGGGTTAGTTCGGTTCGGCGGCGGCGACCGGTGGCATCGAGAGATTAAGCTCGAAAGTCCGTAGTCGCCGCTCGTTCGACCTTGCCAACAGATGAGGCGATCTCCGCTGTTTCGCTATGAAATCCAAGCCGGTTTCACTTGGTCAGGAAGCGGTGCAAAGGGGAGTCTGCTTGTGTTCCCCCGGCAGTCTCATGTTCTTCCCACACTAGCAGCCAAAATCGCCAAGCAGCCTCGCTACTACAGTTTTAAGGGGCTGCATGTAAAAAAAAACCGAACATAAATGTTCGGTTTTTAAAGAATTGGCGGCTACCTACTCTCGCAGAGGCTATACAACCACTACCATCGGCAACGCTGCGTTTGACGGCCGAGTTCGGAAAGGGATCGGGTCGGACCACAGCTTTATGGCCACCAAAAAATTATAAAGAACCATTAAGTTCTCAGAAAACTGCACACAAATAATAAATCAAAACGAATTTTGAAAAAGTAAGCAATCAAGCCACACGTTCGATTAGTATCAGTCCGCTTAATATCTTGCGACACTTACACGCCTGACCTATCAACCCGGTAGTCTGCCGGGGAACTTTAGGGACTTTCATCCGGGATACATTATCTTGGGAGGAGCTTGGCACTTAGATGCTTTCAGCGCTTATCTCTTCCGCACATGGCTACGCAGCGATGCCCCTGAAGGAACAACTGCCACACCAGAAGTGCGTCTAACTCGGTCCTCTCGTACTAAAGTTAGAACCCCTCAAGTATCCTTCGCCCACAGTGGATAAGGACCGAACTGTCTCACGACGTTCTGAACCCAGCTCGCGTACCGCTTTAACCGGCGAACAGCCGGACCCTTGGGACCTTCTCCAGCCCCAGGATGCGATGAGCCGACATCGAGGTGCCAAACCGGTTCGTCGATGTGAACTCTTGGAACCGATCAGCCTGTTATCCCTAGCGTACCTTTTGTCCGTTGAGCGATGGCAATTCCACTTTAAACCATCGGATCATTTGGGCCTGCTTTCGCACCTGCTCGACTTGTTTGTCTTACAGTCAACCGGGTTTATAGCCATACCCTCGACGCATGATTGCCAACCATGCTGAACCCAGCTTCGCGCTCCTCCGTTACCATTTGGGAGGAAGCCGCCCCAGCCAAACTGACCCGCAAGCACTGTCCCCCACCTTGCTTAAAGGAATTGGGGTTAGAATTCTAGTTAACAAAGAGTGGTGTTTCACATTTCGACTCAACAAGAACCAAAGCCCTTGCTTCAAAGTCTCCCACCTACGCTACGCATTAATAACCAGAACACAATACCAGCTTACAGTAAAGGTGCATAGGGTCTTTCCGTCCTACTGCGGGTATGCGGCATCTTCACCGCAATTACAGTTTCGCCGAGATCCTCTCCGAGACAGTCGTTCACTCGTTACACGATTCGTGCAGGTCGGAACTTACCCGACAAGGAATTTCGCTACCTTAGGACCGTTATAGTTACGGCCGACATTCACGGGGACTTGGGCTTACCGCCTCGCCTTACAGCTAACGGCTTACCTTGATCTTTCCGCATTGGTCACGTGTCACTCCCTATACGTCGTCTTAACGACTTAGCAGAGAGTTGTGTTTTTGTTAAACAGTCGGTAAACGCAATTTACTGAGACTCACTTACGTGAGCACCCCTTTTCCCGAAGTTACGGGGCTAATGTGCCGAGTTCCTTAGAGAGGTCTCTCTCGCGCGCCTTAGTGCACTTACACTCACCCACCTGTGTCGGTTTACGGTACGGGCAGTCAGTGGAACAGCTGTTTGGTTTTTCTAGACAGATTGTCCAATGGATTGCTTTGGCAATTGCCTAAGCCAAGTCTTTCAATGACTCTTCCACTTTTCTTTCTGCGTTACAAACGCCTTAACACTTACTGGTGTAGAAATATTAATCTACTGTGCATCGACTACGCTTTACAGCCTCATCTTAGCTCCCGACTAACCCTGGGAGGACGAACCTAGCCCAGGAAACCTTAGGTTTACGGCGACCAAGATTCTTACTTGGTTTATCGCTACTCGTGTCTGCATTCTCACTAATCAAAACTCCAGCAGACCTTTAGGTCAACTTTCATTGCTTTGATTACGCTCTTCTACCACTTTCTAAAAGCTAACCTTTAGAAAATTCAAAGCTTCGGTATACTGTTTTATCGCCAATCATTTTCGGCGCGAGATCGCTCGATGAGTCAGCTATTACGCACTGTTTAAATGATGGCTGCCTCTAAGCCAACATCCTCACTGTCTAAGCAACATCACATCCTTTCCACTAAACAATATTTTGGCACCTTAGCTGTTGATCTGGGCTGTTGCCCTTTTGGCTACGAAGCTTATCCCTCGCAGCCTGAATGCTAGGTTAATGAGGTCCAAGGAATTCGGAGTTTGATTGGTTTTGGCAACCTGGTAGGGTCCCTAAGCCATCCAGTGCTCTACCTCCTTGGAGTACTTACCTAACGCTCGCCCTCAAGCGATTTCGAAGAGAACCAGCTATCACGGGGTTTGATTAGTCTTTCGCTCCTACTCTCAAGTCATCTCAGAATTTTTCAACATTCACGAGTTCGGTCCTTCACTGTGTGTTACCACAGTTTCAACCTGCTCAAGAGTAGATCACCTCCGCTTCGGGTCTATTGCCAGCGACTTGACGCGCTATTTGCACTTGGTTTCCCTTGGCCTTATCGTTATTCGATTTAGCTTGCCACTGACAATAACTCGCAGACTCATTATGCAAAAGGCAAGCAGTCACACCTTGCAGTGCTCCTACACATTGTAGGCTTGTGGTTTCAGGATCTTTTAATTCCCCTAACAGGGGTTCTTTTCACCTTTCCCTCGCGGTACTAGTTCACTATCGGTTGCCAAATAGTATTTAGCCTTATCCGGTGGTCCGGACTGATTCGCACAGAGTTTCACTTGCACCGTGCTACTTGGGATACCAATAGATTAAACACTCGCTTTACTGACGCGGCTATCACGCTTTAGAGCTCATTTTTCCAAATGATCCAGCTCGCAAGTATTTAAATCATGTTATGGTCCCTCTACCCTAAAAAGACAAGTCTTTCCAGTTTAGGCTGTTCCGCGTTCGCTCGCCACTACTGACGGAATCACGTCGTTTTCTTTTCCTGTGGTTACTGAGATGTTTCACTTCACCACGTTTTGCTTTGTTAGAGAATGAATTGACTAACAATAATAGCGTTTTCGCTATTGGGTTGCCCCATTCGGAAACCTACGTCTATACGCTTGCTTGCAGCTAAACGTAGCTTATCGCAGCTTGCTGCGTCCTTCATAGCCTCTTGGCACCAAGGCATTCACCACAAGCCCTTTTTAGCTTGATTACAATTACAATCTAATTGCCCACCTTTTCGATGAGTTTTGATAAAAATTACTTTGTGTGCAGATTTCAAAGAACATTCCTGAACGTGTCGTTCAGTAAAATGGTGGGCCTGACTGGATTCGAACCAGTGACCCTGCGCTTATCAAGCGCATGCTCTAACCAACTGAGCTACAGGCCCGCAACCTAAATGGAGCTGAGGAGAGTTGAACTCCTGACCTATAGCTTGCAAAGCTACCGCTCTACCAACTGAGCTACAGCCCCGTTTGGTAAGAATGTTTAAAGAACAAGTGTGATAAAAACTAAATTGTGCGACAATATACCAACCCAATGTTGCCTCGCGGCTTTACAACCAACTTTTAGTTCTCCTTAGAAAGGAGGTGATCCAGCCGCAGGTTCCCCTACGGCTACCTTGTTACGACTTCATCCCAATTACCAGCCACACCTTCGGCATCTGCATCCTTACGGTTAGCTTGATGACTTCGGGTGCGACCGACTTTCATGATGTGACGGGCGGTGTGTACAAGGCCTGGGAACGTATTCACGGCGCCGTAGCTGATGCGCCATTACTAGCGATTCCAGCTTCATGCCGTCGAGTTGCAGACGACAATCTGAACTGGGCCTGGTTTTATAAGATTTGCTCCACGTTGCCGTTTTGCTTCTTTTTGTGCCAGGCATTGTAGTACGTGTGCAGCCCTAGCCGTAAGGGCCATACTGACTTGACGTCATCCCCACCTTCCTCCTCGTTAAAGCGAGGCAGTCTATCCAGAGTGCTTTAGCCTTGCGGCTAAATAGCAACAGAATATAGGGGTTGCGCTCGTTGCGGGACTTAACCCAACATCTCACGACACGAGCTGACGACAGCCATGCAGCACCTGTGTAGGCTGATATTGCTATCTCGTTACTTTTTCAAGCTTCTACTACCCACATGTCAAGGCTAGGTAAGGTTCTTCGCGTTGCATCGAATTAAGCCACATACTCCACCGCTTGTGCAGGCCCCCGTCAATTTCTTTGAGTTTTAATCTTGCGACCGTACTCCCCAGGCGGCGCATTTATCGCGTTAGCTACGCCACGAGCGGGGTTGAATCCGCTCACAGCAAATGCGCACCGTTTACAGCCAAGACTACCGGGGTATCTAATCCCGTTTGCTCCCTTGGCTTTCGTGCCTCAGTGTCAGTAAGTGTCCAGAGACTCGCCTTCGCCACTGGTGTTCCGCTCGATATCTACGCATTTCACTGCTACACCGAGCATTCCAGTCTCCCCTACACTACTCTAGCACACAAGTTTCCAATGCAGTTTCGAAGTTAAGCTTCAAGATTTCACATCAGACTTGGCATGCCACCTACGCACCCTTTACGCCCAGTAAATCCGAACAACGCTTGGGACCTCTGTATTACCGCGGCTGCTGGCACAGAGTTAGCCGTCCCTTCCTCTTCCGCTACTATCAATCTGTCGTTTATTGGACAACAGACATTGCTCGCAGATGACAGGGGTTTACGGGCCGAAGCCATTCATCCCCCACGCGGCGTCGCTCCTTCAGGGTTTCCCCCATTGAGAAAAATTCTCGACTGCTGCCACCCGTAGGTGTCTGGACCGTGTCTCAGTTCCAGTGTGGCTGGTCGTCCTCTCAGACCAGCTACCCGTCATTGCCTTGGTGAGCCGTTACCTCACCAACTAGCTGATAGGCCGCGGGCTAATCTTAGAGCGTCAGGCCTTACGGTCCCCAACTTTAGTGATAAAATGATGCCAGATTATCAATTTATTTGGTATTAGCTCCGATTTCTCGGAGTTGTTCCAATCTCATAGGAATATTACCCACGTGTTACACACCCTTGCGCCGCTGAACACATCAAATATTGCTACTTAACGTGTCCCGCACGACTTGCATGTCTTATCCACGCCGCCAGCGTTCGTTCTGAGCCAGAATCAAACTCTCCGTTTAAATGGTTAGTTTGAGTGCTGCCAAATGAAAATTTGGCTTTGAATTAAAACTTTTTAGAGAGCTTACTAACAAACCTCTAAAAGGGCTATCTATTGTCGCACAATTTAATTTTCAAGGAACACGCCTGATACAGGCTAAATTCACAACGGTTGATTTCACAGCTCTAGACGAAGTAGCCGCCGCAACAAATTCGAAGCGGCAACCTCGAACAGTTGCGTTCAAAACAACGGGAACAAACTAACACACATTCGTTTCACCGCAAGAGTTTTTTAAAAAAAAATTTACCACCAAAAAATCTCAAAGGTTTCACCCGCAACCTGTCGGTCAATTGACATACAACAACAGATATCACCCCATCATCTGGGCTTACACTTCCGATATTCCATTTTAGGAATTCGTTTTTGATATCCAACGTATCGATCGGATTCCGCTTCCTTTATCTATGTTCCCACACATGCTGGCCGAATCGTGGAGCAGATTCATTCGCCCCGATTCAGCAAAAACTAAACCCGGATTCCGAAGTGAAAATGAGCCGCATAGTGGATAGGGTTGTGGCCACGGGGATTGATGCTTAAACAACTTGGCCTTGCCCAGTTTGGGTGGACGGGTGGCACTGTGGCTGCGACAAACACCGCCACGACCACCCATATCCCAGCCAAATGCCGGACCTTTGATGAAAAACCATTCAAGCGCGACGCCTCCGCGTTGGCCCTCAAAGCCGAGAAACCCCGTGCGCAACTCACCAAGGAGCTGGACGTCTATCTCAAAAGTCTGGGCGACTGGACCCGGCGCTACGGCCGGCCCGCGCCCCTGTGCAGCGCCGCCGTCCCGGAACTCGAACTGCGCACCCTGCGGCAGGAGAACGAACATCTCCGCGCCCATCGCGACATTCTAATAGGCGTTTGGCATCCTTGTAGAACCCCTGCCGAACGCTTCGCCCGCATGAAACCCCTCGCTGACAAATACGTGCTGGCGGAATTGTGCGCCGCCTTTGGGGTCACGCGCAGCAGCTACCACGCGTGAGTGTGCCGCCAGCCCGGCCAGCGCCGCGCGCCGACGCGGAGCTGGGCACCCACCCGTGTCAGGCCCATGTCGACAGTCGGCAGACCTACGGCGGCCCACGCCTGCTCCACACCCTGCGCCAGCAAGGCCACCGGATCAGTCGTCGCCGGGTGCGCCGGCTCATGCGCCAACAGGGCCTGCAGACTTATGTGCCCCGGCGGCCCCCCCTACGACCGACAGCCGGCACGAGCAGCCCATCGCCCCAAACCGGCTGGTCGAACAAACCTTGGCCCAGGCGCTGGGCCGCTTGATTTTGATTCGACAGTGTTCTTGCTTCGAAGAAAAGCAGGAGGGCCGTGCAAAAGATTCACCCCCCGGCACGAGGGCGCAACAGCCATCCTCAACTGCCGGTGGTGCGGGCCGAGGCGCGCAGTTCGTTTTGCACGGCTGGCTGCGCAGAGTGAACACGGGCGTGGCGCGCCCTTCCTCCATAAGACGCTGACGCTTCTGCCAAAGAAGCCTAGCAGCTCAAGGTGCGCTTCGATAGCGGTTGCTTTGAGGGGGGCCTTCCTAAATTTCCTGGAGGAGCGCGAACTGCCCTCCGTGGTGGCGGTGCGGACCAAGAACCTCCAGCGGAAGTGCGCCGAGAGCAAGGCGTGGAACGACATTGATGAGCACCGCCATGCGGGCCAGTTCACGGTGCAGCTCTTCGGCTGGACTGAGGCGCGGCGTTTAGTGGTCGTGCGCGAACGCATGCGCGAGAGCAAGCCGCGGTGGGCTGCCATTTGCCGGATGTGCCGGGCTACACCTTTCGGGTCTGGGTGACCAATCGCGGTGAAAGAGGATGTGAGCTGTGGCGCGACTACAACGGACGGGACTGCGTGGAGCCAGCGGATCGAGACACTCAAGCACGACCTGCGGGCGCAGGGTTCTGCCGACAGCCCTCCTATGCGACGGAGTCCGCGTTTCCTAGCGGTGCTCTGCACTTTCAACCTGCTTGGGACTCTCTATCAGCACCAGACCACGCCAGACGCGCCGTATCGGCAGCCCGGGACGTTGCGTGAGGTGGTGTTCCTATGCGGTGTGGTGCTAGGGATGACGGGCCGCGAGATGGTGATAAAACTCTTGGTCGCGTGGGGTGGTCTGGGCAAACACAAACCCCTGGTGAATGCGACCTTGGACTGGCTCAACTGCACCTCACCGAAGTTGGTCCCTCCAAAGGATCGGCTGCCCACGGGCCGTTTGATCTGAGGCCAACGAAGCAATCCCCAAAAATCATCAAGCCACTTCGGAGTTCGGGTTAAAATAGGACCTCCTATATTTGCGGGACACTACCCCAGCTAAAACGGCTAACCTTTCCAAAGGTTGCCAACGAATCAGCAGCGGGCGAAGAGCGAGATGATGTAAGTCGAGACGCTTTTTCCCCAGCGCCCAAGTCGTCGAACCCGATGATTGTGGGCCTTGTGTCCAGTCTGAGAGGATTATCCAGAGCAGCGACAGGCATGGGATTTTGGTTTCATCGATGTCCCGTGCATTTCCATGCAACCTGCGACATCGACTTCCAGTCCATCACCCACCAAAGCGGCCCGAGTTCCCAGAACGGACCATCTCGTTCCTGGCCTTTCAACGACTACAGGATCCGAGCACGCGACAGATAGTGCCCCGATTGGGGCGGACGAATGTTGAGCCCAGCAGAGGCACGCAGCCATCTTTCCTCTTGGCATCAAGCCATCGCACGCCTAGAAACGCGATCGGTTCTTTGAAGTCGGCGGTTAATTCCGCCATTACCGCTCGCAAGTGCAGGGAACCCCGTGAGAACCGGGGACGGTTGCGCCACTGTGACGGGCTACAGACTCCCAATGCCACTGGCTGAAGGCCGGGAAGGCGGGAGCGAGGTTTGAGGCCCGGAGTCAGGATACCGGCTTGTCAGCGCTCGTCAGGGCACGCTCACGCGTGCCCGCTTCTCCGACAAAGAGAAGGATGAGGCCAGCCTGCCGAACTGTCTTTCGTCGGGATTCTGAGATGCCTTCATTCTCCAATTTGCGGAGGTGAAGGCTTTTTGCTTTCCGCCTCCCATCTGGTCTTCAACACAACCGCTCTGCGCGCCGAGGAATCCGCGCGGGGCTTGCAGTGCCAGACCAGTATGAAAACAGAAGCCAGAAGTCAGAAGTCAGTGTTCGGTGTTCAGTGTTCAATGTTCAGTGGGCGGCTCATCCCCAATGCTATCCGCTGTTCGCTCCTCGCCATTATCTCGGCGACCGCAGTCGCGCAGGAGGGCAGGATCAACGCGCCGGTAATTTTGCCAACCTTGGTCGTCACCGCCACGCGCACGGAGGAGCCGGTCGAAAAAACCGCTGCCAGCGTCTCCGTTATCACGCGCACGGCCATTGAGGAGCAGAAGTTCACCACGCTCGCGGAGGCGCTGGCGAGCGTCCCCGGCCTCGTGGTGGCGCGGAACGGCACGCCGGGCCAGGCTACGTCTGTCTTTCTGCGCGGCACGGAGAGCAACCACACGCTGCTCACCGTGGACGGACGTCGCGCCCCGTCGCTGCTCGCCGGCGGATATGACTGGGGCAATCTCTCTCTCGACAACATCGAGCGCATCGAGGTCGTCCGCTCCGCGAGTTCTGCGCTCTACGGCGGCGACGCCATCGGCGGCGTGGTGAACATCATCACCCGCACCGGTCGCGGCCTAGCGAAGCCGGAATACGAAGCCTCCTTCGAGGGCGGCTCGTTCAACTCCTTCCGCGAGACGCTGGCCACGCGGGGTGCGGTCGGCGTGTTTGACTACGCCGTGTCCGCCTCGCAGTTCAACGCCAGCTTCCCGCGCTCGAACAACAATTACCGCAACAGCAACGTCCGCAGTTCCTTCGGCTACGAGGTCGGTGACAAACTCTACTTCGATCTCAAAGCGTCGTATCTCCAGAACGACGGTGGCTCGCCTGGGGCGTTGCCCGGCTCAATCGCGGACCACCTAAAGCGCGAGACGGTGAACGTCGCGCCGGGCATGACTCTGAAAGTGTCGGACCAGTGGGAGACCCGCCTCTACTACACGTTTGAGAACCAGTTCCAGGCTTCCCTGGACACCGGCACCATCAACCGCCTCAACGTGGCCTCGCACATGGTGGATTGGCAGAACAATTTCCAGCTCCATAAAAAGTGGAAGCTCACTGCTGGCGTGATGTGGCAGGACCAAAATGTCAGTCGCACGACAACCAGCGCCTTTGGCGGCGGCATCAACGCGCGCCTGCAGGACCTCGGCGGTTACGCGCAGAGCCAGTGGTCGCCCATCGAGCGCTTCACCTTCATCAACGCACTCCGCTTCGACGCCTACTCGGACTACAAGTCCACTACCACCTGGAGGCAGGGCTTGTCCTATCGCCTACCGCAGTTAGAGACACTCGTTTTCGGAAACCTCGCCCGATCGGTCGCGCCGCCTACCGCGCAAGACCTATACCTATTCGGCAACCCGGCGCTGCGGGCTGAGCGCGCGTTGAGCTGGGAGGTCGGCGTGGAGCAACCCTTGCGGGAGAACCGCATGGTGCTGTCCGCGACCTGGTTCCAGCACAAGTATCGAGACTTCATCCAACTTGACGCCGCATTCACGCCGCAAAACATTGCGCGCGCAACCAGCGAAGGCGTGGAGCTTGGCATGAAGCTCAAGCCATGGGAGAAGCTCACCGCCAACGTCAGCTACACCTACCTCACGGCGGAAAATGACGCGGCCAACCTCCGACTGCTCCGCCGTCCCCGCCACCTCGTCACCTTCGACGCCGCCCTCACGCCGGTTGAGAAGCTCACCCTCTCCGTCGGAGCGAACTGGGTCGTCGAGCGGCAGGACTCGCTGTTTCCCGGCCAGGTGCCCATCGGGGATTATTTGCTCGTCCGCGCGGCGGCCAACTACCAGCTCCATGAGCACACCCAGCTCTGGCTCCGCGCCGACAACCTGCTCGACCAGAAATACGACGCTCTCCGCGGCTTCCCCGCCCTGCGCCTTGGCGTTTATGGCGGTGTCAAAGTGACGTTCTGAACCGCTGCTGGTCGCGCGAAGGCCACGAAGGGGACCAGAGCTGATGGAAAATGCTTCGCCAACTGCGAGGGCTTCGCGCGACACTCTTTTTTTATGAGCCGCCATGCGGAAAAGAAGCGCTGCCCTGAATGTGGGGCGGAGTTTCAGTGCCTCGCTCACTGCGGCCCGAACACCTGCTGGTGCAGGGAGCTGCCGCACCTCCCGATGCCCACGGACGCAGCGGCGGACTGCCTTTGCCCCACCTGCCTGCGCGCCCGCATTGAGCTGGAAGTGCAGCGCCCGAAGCCAGTTTGTAGCGGCGGGCTGTGACCGCCGCTACAGCGCAAGTTTGCGCCATTGGCCCACGGGCAAGTCTCCCAGTTCAAATTCCCCGAAGCGGCTGCGATGCAGGCGCGTGACCGTGCAGCCTTGGCCGGCGAACATGCGCTTCACTTGATGGTATTTGCCCTCGGTCAATTCCACCCGGGCTTCGCGGGCACTGATGATTTCCAACTTCGCCGGCAGGCAGGGTTTTGGTTCTTCCTCCAGCCGCAGTTCGCCAGAGGCAAACAGGGCGATGAGCTTGGGGTCCAAGTCGCGGTCCACTGTGACTTCGTATAGTTTCGGTACATGGTGCTTCGGCGAAGTCCAGCGATGCACGAGGTCGCCCCGGTCGGTGATGATGATCACGCCGGTGGCATCCTTATCGAGGCGGCCGACGGTGGTGACCGGCGGGTTGCGCTTGATCCAGCGGGCTGGCAGTAGGTCGAAAACGCGCTGGCCCTCGTGTTCGTCGTGTGAACAGACGCAGCCTGCCGGCTTGTGGAACATGACGAGGATGCCTTCGGGTGATTCCAGCGGTTCGCCATCCACGACCACTTCTTCGGGCAGAAACTTTTCATCGGCTGCCTTCACCACTTGTCCGCGGACCTGGATGCGGCCACCGCGCGCCCATAGCCGGGCTTCGCTGCGGCTGCAATAGCCGCACGAGGAGAGCAACTGGTCGAGGCGGCGGCGTGGGGGAGTTTTCGGCACGGCACGGTTTTATGGCCAAACGCTGTGCGTGCCAACTCTTCCCGCAGTCGGTTTGCCGAACCAACAGCCGAAGCGCTAAGGCGGACAGGAGTGCCCGCCTGACTCACGGCTTCAGGTGCGTGCGGAAGAGCTGGTAGGCCTTTTCGCGCATGGCCTCGGGGAAGTCGTGGTCGCAATCCGGATGCTCCACCATCAGGTGGGTTGGCTTACCCAGCAGGCGGTAAACCGGCGCGGCGGCGGCGGCCACGCGGTCCACGCTGTCCCACTTGAAGTTGGAGTCCTTCATCGGCGCGGCGATGAAGCAGACACGCGGCGCGAGTGCCCCGACCATTTCGTGGAAGTCGAAAGGAATTTCCTCCAGCCGACCGCGATAGCCGGCGAGCTTGAGCATGTAACGGGTCTGGCACCAGCCCTTCTCCGGCTCCCAAACTTTCGGGTTGCCGCTCATGTAGTCGAGGTAAGAGTCCAGCCCGCAGCTCGAAACGATGACCTTGATCCGGGCATCAAACACACCGGTGTAAACGGCATTGTGCCCGCCAAGCGAATGGCCGATCGCTCCGAACCCCGACTTCGCATTCACAAAGGGCAGGGACTCCAGCAGGTCGAGGCCGCGGAGATTGTCCCACACGGCTTTGAGCGTGCCGCTTTCCCACCCGAGCGCCTTGAGATCGGGCTGGTAGTTGGCGAGCAGCGGATAGGCGGGGGCAAGGGTGACGAAGCCGCGCTCGGCCAGTTCGCTGGCGTATTGGCGGTTGGGCTTCCCGCCAAGGCCCACGACGACCTTGTGGCCGATGGTGTTCTCCGTCGGGTGCAGGCAGAGGATGCCGGCGGCCTTCCGCTTTCCGGCCAGCACGTCCTTGGGAATGAGCAAATAGGCCGGCACACTGCCGCCGGGTTCGCTTTGGTAGGTGATGAGCTGCCGGACGTAACTGCCGCAGTCCGTCTCCTCCGCAATCTTCATCTCCAGCGGGCCGCGTTTCGCCGCCCCGGGCAGGATGCCCATCACCCGCTCCATGCCGCGCACAATCTCCGCGCGGCGGCGCTCCCAGTCCTTCGCGGATTTGACCGGCAGCGCGTTGCCCGCCACATCGCGGTAAACCAGCAGGTTGGTGCGCTCCAGCCGCGGCAGGCCGACCGGTGGCAGCAGTTCGGCAGCGGACAAGGGCAGGGAAAGCGCGGCCAGCAGCAGGAATCGGTTCATGCGCCTGCTTGTAGCCGACCCGGTCAAGAGTGGCAATTGCCCAGCCGCTACGGCTGCGCGGCCCGGTAGAAGAGAGGGCCAAGCTTCTCCGTGTGAACACCTTCGACGCGCCCATCACTGAAGACAAGATTCCCGCTGTCCTCATGGCGGTTGGTGCTCCAGTAAGGCCGGTAGCCGAAGGGAGAACCGCCCGAGGCCAGCCAGGTGATGTTGTTGTCGCCGGACAGGATGGTGTTGTGGTTGTTCCGGCGCGGGCGCACGGCGGTGAAGTAGCTCACATTCGTGCTGCGAATCTGGGCGAAGCTGGTCGGGGCACGCAGCTCCCGATCACGCGGGCAGATGAGAATCTTTGTGCTGCCAAAATTGTTCGAGGCCAAGATGAACGGCCGGATGTCCCGGGCCAGCATCCCACCAGGCAGGAAGGTGTTGGTGGCCATCGGGGCGCAACCGCCCTGCTGAAACGGCACTTGCTGCGGAAATCTCCCGTCGTTCGATTCCGCGTAGCTGATGAGCCCGAGGCCAACGCCCTTGAGGTTGTTGCTGCAAAAAGTCTGAAAGCCCTTGCTCTTGGCTTTCATGATCGCGGGCATCAGGAGCGAAATGAGAATCGCAATGATGAGCGTGGCCACCATGGTCTCCACCAAGGTGAAGGCCCGATGTGCGCGATGAAGTTTGTGAGCCGGTTGGTTCAGTCGGCTTAGAGAACGCCTTCACCTCGCGTGCGTCAAGACGGCGGGTGTAAAGAGGTTGTAAAACTGGTCCCTCCTGCAACGCTCCTTGATCACTTCGTCTGAAATGTCTCGGTCCGCACGATGGCGGTGATGAGCGTGCGGAGAATGTGGCCACGCTGCGCAAGCTTGCCGAGCAAGATGGTGGACTCATCATCATGGACAATCAGGAAAACCACAATTTGCAGTGCGTGAACCTGAACAAGCTGCTCGCCCGGTTCGGCCTCGAATTTTCCACGCGCTTCACGGACAGCAAACACATCGTGGTGCCGAAGGAAGCGCCCGTCATCGGCGGACTGGCGTGGGGTTATTACGCCGGCAACCTGGTCGCCCTCACCCGGGTCACGCCGCCAAGCCGCGTTCGCTCGTGAGCAATGACGTGACGCAGAAACCGCTCAACGGTCCGCGCCACGAGCCAGCTTCCTCCTCTGGGTCGCCGAGCCGGGCAAGGGCCACGAGGAGCTCGTCACGGATGGCGGCTGGATCAGCGACGCATGCCTTTCGGGCAAGGGCATCATCGGCGTGTCCATCAAGGAGCAGGACAATGGAGAGATCCTGCGCCACCTGAGCCTTGGGCCGCCGGCCGCCTGAGGCCGGAAGTTCACACC
>Ga0255094_1000378_pt1 | contig 24156 bp, 22 predicted proteins | sample Colum_Law_RepB_8_2_FD_188434 | JGI IMG/M metagenome (GOLD analysis project Ga0255094, IMG submission 188434) | Freshwater microbial communities from Columbia River, Oregon, United States - Colum_Law_RepB_8d | ecosystem: Environmental > Aquatic > Freshwater > River | place: USA: Oregon...
CCTCCGACACCCCCGCCCGGGGTTCCGCTGACTCCGCCGCCGCCGATGACACTCGTGAGGGTCGCGTAAATCTCATCCACCTTGCCGTACTTGATAGGGATGACCTCGAGCTGAAAGTCTTCCTCCACCTCGATATCCACTTTCGCCAACACTTCGAGCATTCGCTTCACGTTGATAGCGTAGTCACGCAACACCAGCGTCTTGGTGCTCGCCAGGGCGACGATGCCATTGGCGTTCTTCGCGAAGGGGGTGATCGTCGGAACCGCTTCTTCGATGGCCACATGCTTCAGTTGGACCACATGGGTCACGAACTGGCTGGCTTCGGCATATTGGTCAGCCGGTTTGTCCGAGAATTTGGCACCCTCTTGCAACGCCTGAGCCACCGGCACCGCAGTGACGAACTTCTCGCCCTGAGGAATCATGGTGATGCCATTGAGGGCCAACACCGTGTCCCACATCTGAACCTCTTCGTCTTCGGAAAGGGCGGTCTGGGTGTCGATGCTGATCTTCACCTGGGGCAGACCCTGGGCCCGAAGCACCGTCCGCTTAACCAAAGGACCATAGACTTGGTCGAGGAAGACATTCAGATCCTGATCCTTGAAGACGATGGAATCACTGGGCTGATTGGTTCCACGATTCTCACGCAACGCCTTCAGAGTGGCATCATTGATCGCCTGATCCTCCTCCGAAGGCTGACCCGCCTTGGCCGCAGCTGCCGCGGCTGGCTTGCCGGCACCCGCCCCCGACTTGGCCGCCCCGGTCGCTCCCGGCGGTGCCGGCGGCAGTTGAGGCGTTGCACGCGGGAAGGAGCGTGGCAAGGCTGAAGGGAAATTGGTCGAGCCAACTGCGACCGGTGCCGCAGCATTCGTAGCCTTCCTCAAACGTGACGGGGGCTCAGGAAACGGAGGGATGGTGTCAACCGGCGCATTCGCAGGAACCACCGGAGTAGCCGGAGCCACCGTGGCCGCAGGAACCAGAGTCGCCGGAGCCAATGGGGCGCCCGGTGCAGCAGAGGCGGCAGGAGCCTGTCCGAAAAGGTGACCCGCGGTGATGGCCGCAACGACCGCGAGATGGATGAGAGGCGTGTTCACAATCGGTTACTTCTTGGTTGGCGCGTTGGTTCCGGTGACGCGCGACGTGGCTGCTGCGTTGGTAGAAGATTTGGGTTTGGCGGCCGATCCGGAAGCCGGGGCCGCCGAAGCCCCGCCTGAAGCCTTGGCTCCCGGCTTGGATTCAGTCGTCTTGGGACCGGACCCCGCCGGAGCGGCGGCCTTGGGTTTCTTTTGGAAGCTGGCAACAAACGTCACCGAGGCGCTGAGATTCTGACCGCTGTTGTCGAGGCGCAACCGGCTCATGTCGCGAACACGGATCATCGAATCGCTCGAACCCAGCGCGTAGAGGAAATTCACAAACCCCTCCTCCTTGGAGGTGAGGTCCACGATGACGATTTGCTCATCGAAAAAATTAGTGTCCTTCGATGAGCTCATACGCAACGACGCGATTTGCGGAGACACCCGACCCAAATTGACTCCATTGGTCGCAGCCGCAGCCGTAATCCCCTGCTGCACCCGGTTGGCTTGCTCCTCGGGTAGAACCTGACCTCCGGCTCCCTCCAAATCCTTGAGAAGCTTCTCGAGGGTTGATTTCTTGGACACCTCCTTGAAGTAAATCTGCTTCTGGCCCTCGAGCTTGGTTCGCTCACGGACCATGATGTCCCATTCAGCAAAATAAGGCCAAATGAACCAATAATTGAACAGCAAGCCCATGACGCAAAGGCCCACAATGGCCATCCGACGCTCTGTCGGAGCCAAATTCAACCGATCGAACCAGCGGGTCATGGAGTCACCGCCTCCTCTCTGCGCAATTCCGCCTCGAAGCTCCAGGACAAGGTGTTGCCCCTCGGGGTCATGGTCGCCGGCTTGACCTCAGAAAAGAGCGGCTTGCCCTCCGAGGTCACGGCTCGGAGCAAATCATTGAATCGGATGACCTCGGCACGGTCGCCCTCTGATGCATTGCCATTGATGGCCAAAGTTCGACCGTTCTTGAAATCCATCTGAACGAGGGTGAGAGACTCAGGCAGCTTTTCGACCACGGCATTCCAGCAATCGAGCGCAGCAAACCTCAGCGCCACCTGCTCCTGCAGAACCCGAACCCGGGCCTTGAGTTGCAGCGTGTTGGTGTACTGCAACGCCATCGAGCGGGTCTCACCTCGGAGCGTGTCGACCGAGGATTTATTGAAAGTAAGCACCGCCAAATAAACAAACACGCCCGCGAGGTACGTCATGGCCAAAGCGGTAAGGCCTTTGACCCACAAGGAGTCCACATACTGACGTCGCTGACGGGTCCTCACTTCCTCCGGGATCAGCGAGGCCGGAGAGGGCTGCAACGCATGGTTGGCGGTAAGTTGAGCCAGATCGGGCTCAGCTCCGGGGGGCTCTATCGAGACTGGTTGACTGCACCAACCGCGCAATGCTTCGACGAGGGGTGACGCCTCCGACAAGGGTGCGACCACGGTCACCGAAGGCAACAACGTGAGCCAACCATCCAGCTCAGCGGCCCAGGCCGTGCCATTCAATTGGGCCAGCAGCAATTCAGCAGCACCCTGAACCGGCAAACGGATCAGTGACACATCCCGAAGCACGCTGCCCGACCACCATCCGATGAGTGCCACCTGTTGGTCACCCGCCCCATCGATCACAATGCGCAGCAAGTCGCCTCGAACCGGCTTGGACAACAATTGCCGAACCATCGGCAACTCAATCCGATCAACCATGTACCCGCCTTGTTCCAACGTCTCGACAAAGGCTTCGACGGCGGATCGAGCGGCGATGGTCACCAACGCCGTCTGCTGTGTGGCATCCGGGTGCGGAACACTCTCAACGGTCCAAACCACCTGGGCGGGCGGCATCGGAGAGAGCTTCTCGAGTTGGAACTCAATCATCCCGGCCAACTCGGCCGGAGCACAGGCCGGGAGTTGGACTGCCCGCAGAAACACTGCCTCGGGCGGCATCCAGGCGATATCCAGACGGGAACGGAGCAGGAGTCGCCAATCACGCGACACGACATGGACCGGCAACGCCTTGTCGGCGGCGACCTCCCATTGGCCAGCCGGCGCGGCACTGCCCTTGTTGACCGCAAACTGGTAAAGGTGTCGGTCGCCCTTCTGGACCGACAACACATTGCAGGCATGCGGAATGGGTGCAGGCTTGCTCATGCCGGAACACCCCCGTGATTTCCGGCCAAAGTCTTCACATGTTCTTCGTTCTGCGTGACGCGCAGCACCTCTTCAACGGTCGTCACACCCGCCTTCACCTTGGTCCATCCGTCTTGACGGAGTGTTCGCATGCCCTGCTTGCGGGCGATATCTGCCAGTGTTGCAGCGGAAACTCGGTTCATGACCAAAGGCCGGATGGCCTCGGTGACCACCAGCAACTCATGGATGCCAGTGCGCCCCTGATATCCCAACTGACGGCAGGCCTCGCAACCAACCCCCTTGCGGAAGTCTGTGGAATCGATTTCGTCTTCAGGGAACCCCACCTTGATGAGGTAGTCGCGATCGATCTTCTGCGACTTGGAACAACTCGGGCAAATCGTCCGAACCAAGCGCTGGGCCATGATGGCCTCGACTGAAGAAGCAACGAGGAACGGCTCGATCCCCATATCGATCAACCGGGTGAAAGCGCTGGCTGCATCGTTGGTGTGCAAGGTGCTGAAGACCAGATGACCGGTCAGCGAGGCACGGATGGCAATTTCGGCGGTCTCGGTGTCACGAATTTCACCGACCATGACCACGTTGGGATCTTGACGGAGAATGTGACGCAGCCCCACTGCGAAGGTCAGCCCGATGTCCGAACGCACGGGAATCTGGTTGATGCCCTTGAGCTCATATTCCACCGGTTCTTCGATGGTGATGATGCGCTTGGTGACCGAGTTGATGGTCGAAAGGAAGGCGTAGAGGGAGGTCGATTTGCCGGATCCCGTGGGCCCAGTGACCAGAATGATTCCGTGCGGCTTGACGATGAGCTCGCGGATAAGAGCGTCTTCGTGCGGGGCGAAGCCCAGCTTCTCGAGGCTGAAGAAGATCTTGCCGCGCAACAACAGACGCAGGGAAACGGACTCGCCCCACACCGTCGGCACCGTAGACACGCGGATGTCGATTTCCTCACCCTTGATGCGGACATTGATGCGCCCGTCTTGCGGCAGACGCTTCTCGGCGATGTTCATCCCGGCCATCACCTTGATGCGTGAAATCAGCGCCGCCTGATAGCGCTTGATTTGCGGAGGCAGCGGCGTTTGATGAAGAATGCCATCGATGCGGTAGCGGATGCGCAACTCATCCTCGGAAGGCTCGAAGTGGATGTCGGTCGCCCGGTCCTTGAAGGCCTCCCAAATGACTTGGTTGACGAACTTGATGACGCTGGCGTCCTGATCGTCTCCGGTGATTTCGCGCCCGCCGTCGATCTCCAATTCAATGGCGTCGTCCTCCTCGGCCATTTCGTCGAGGGTTTCGGCTCCGACGCCGTAATACTTCTTCAGTGCCTTTTCAATCTCACTGCGGGTGGCCAGGGCGTACCGAACAGCCCCACCCACATCGAACTGAACGCTCGCCAACATGGCCGCATCGAAGGGATCGGCCACTGCGACCGACAACACTCCACCTTCATCAGAAAAAGGAATGATGGAGAACTGGAAAGCCACCTTGGTGCTGATGCGCTTGCGAACCTCCGTAGCGATGCTGAGTTTGGCCAAATCGACAAACTGGATAGACAAGGCCGCAGACAACTTCTGAAGAAACGCCTCTTCAGCCAGACCGGCTTCCCGAGCGAAGAAGGTCAATCGGGGCTCGGTACCACCGCCCTCGACCGAACGCCGCCAAGCCTCGGACCACTGGTCAAACTGAGCAGGCGTGATGAGGCCTGCCTGGTTCAAAATGGATTTCAGTGGCGTGTACGACATGCGAAACGACCTTCCTGCAACAGCGACCGGCGGGAAAAGTTGCGGGAGAAGTTCCAGACCAACGCCTCGAAAGCGCTGCCTGACCGACTGCCACTGACCTTGCCGGCGGATACCGAAACCGAAGAGCGCCTCCGAGGAAACGCTTTTCCTGAATACTTCCCGAGGTTCTGATGCCCCGCAGTTGAACCATTCCCCCGATCTCGATCTGTATCCCAACAGCCGTGCTGCCCGGGATGCTTGGATTCTGGCCCGCCGGGCGGGCATCGCCCGAACAGCCGGACTGGATCCAAGACACCCGTCGCATTGGCTTCGGGAATCGGAACCCGACTCCGCAGGGGGACAGGCTTCCATCCTGACGGTGTTCCTAACCAATAGGGAATGTCCCTGGCGCTGCCTGATGTGCGACTTGTGGCGACACACGCTCGAAGAAACGGTTCCTGTAGGGGCCATTCCGGAACAGGTGGAGCGCGCCTTCGCTGCAGACCAGGCCAAACACCCCGAACAGGCCCAGTGGCTCAAACTCTACAACGCCGGCTCGTTTTTTGATCCGCAGGCCATACCGGCGGCGGATTGGCCGGAATTGGCCCAAAAGGCACGCGCCTACGAACGCCTCGTGGTCGAATGCCACCCGAAACTCATCCGGGAAGAGCGCATTCTCCCCTTCCAACGCGAACTCGGCACCGACACCCGACTGGAACTCGCACTCGGTCTGGAAACAGCCCATCCCGAGGTCCTCGAACGCCTGAACAAAGGGATCGATCGGGAAAGCTTCCAGCGTTCCGCCGAATGGATTCGGCGTCACGACATGGACTTGCGGGTCTTCGTCTTGGTCAAACCGCCCTTCCTCAATGAAACCGAAGCCTTGGAATGGGCCTGCCGATCCATGGACTTCGCCTTCGATTGTGGCGCGAACACCATTTCACTCATACCGACTCGATCTGGGAATGGTGCCTTGGAATGGCTGGAGGCCCGAGGTGAATTCTCCCCACCCCGCCCCGAGACCTTGGAAGCGGCCCTGAGCTACGGGATTGGATTGGGTCGCGGACGGGTCCTAGCCGATACCTGGGATTTGGAACGCCTTGAAACAGACTCCATTCGCCGAGCTTCGCTTCTGAGCCGACTGGAAAATGGCAATCGGACCCAGCGGAATGGCTGACTGGAAACCCTATGGATTAAGGCATCCGGTCCCTCCGAAGATCCCCAGTGGTCCGGAGAGAAGAGGCAATCACCACTCGAGAATGGCAGCTCCCCAGGTGAGGCCGGCTCCAAAAACAACCAGGAGAACCAAGTCTCCGGGTTGTATTCGCCCTTGGCGAACCGCTTCGTCCATGGCTATACCCACGCTGGCAGCGCTCGTGTTGCCGTAGCGATCCACATTCACGAAAACTTGTTCATCCGTGGCCCCCAAACGTTCGCCCACGGCACTGAGGATGCGCTGATTGGCCTGATGCGGAATCACGCAACGAATATCCTCAATGGACAACCCACAACGCTCCAGCACCTCATTGGAGGCCGAAACCATGGCTTGAACGGCGTTCTTGAAGGTCTCCTTGCCATCCATCCGCAGGAAGTGACGACGCCCGGCTACCGACTCCGCCGTCGCTGGACAAGCGCTGCCGCCGCCGGGCAACTCCAGCAAACTGGCTTTGGACCCATCGCTTCCCAGACTCGTCGTCAACAGGCCACGGGCTCCGGGCCGGTGTTTGAGCACGGCCGCTCCAGCGCCATCGCCAAAAAGAACACAGGTGTTGCGGTCGGTCCAATCGACCACGGAACTCATTTTCTCGGCACCGATGATCAACACCGTCTCATGCGCACCGGCCTCGATGAATCGGGCGCCGATGTCCAAGGCGTAGACAAATCCGCTGCACGCGGCCTCGATGTCGAAAGCCACGGCCCGAAGGGCTCCGAGCTTCTGCTGCACCAGACACGCAGTGCTGGGAAACGGCATATCCGGCGTGATGGTGGCGACAATGATCAGGTCGATATCTGCGGCGGTGACTCCCGCCGAAGTCATCGCCCGACGCGCGGCCTCCAAAGCCATGTCCGAAGTCGCCTCTTCAATCCCGGCTATCCGACGCTCGCGAATACCAGTCCGGGTCGTGATCCATTCGTCGGAAGTCTCGACCATCCGCTCCAGCTCAGCATTGGTCATCACCCGCTCTGGCACATAGGAGCCCAAGCCCACAATGGAGGCGGAACGAAGCGGTGCGCGTTGGGTTCGGGGATGGTTCAAGAGATTCTCTAAAAATCAGGAGGTCTGCGCCGAATTTTGCGGCGGCACAGGTGATGGAGGATTGGACGCCGGCAGGACGGTTGAGGTCAATGCCACAGCCGAGGCAGCCCCGGCAATGGCTTGAACCAGTGTCTCATTGAGACCCAGTTGCACAAACCTCACGGCTTGGCTCATGGAATGCCGGACATTGGAGCGTTTGGCGCTTCCATGGATCTTGATGACACATCCATGGACCCCCAAGAGCGGCGCACCGCCATAGGCTTCAGGGTTCATCCGGGTGCGGATGCGTTGCAAACCACCCCGAGCAATGGCGGCACCGAGCATTCGCCAAGGATTTGCCGTCAGTTCCTCGCGGAGCATGGCGCCCACCGCTTTGCCCAGACTTTCCGCCGATTTCAGGACGATATTGCCCACGAAACCATCGCAGACGCAGACATCCACGCCATCCATGAACAAGTCGTAACCCTCACAGTATCCGGTCGCGTTGAGACCCGAAGCGCGAATCAGAGGCAGCGCGGCACGAGTCAGATCGGTGCCCTTGGATTCTTCACTGCCGTTGCTCAAGACACCCACACGGGGACTCTGCTTGCCCAGCATGGCTCGCGAATAGGCCGAACCCATCACCGCGAACTGCAGCAGGTTTTCCGGAGAGCATTCCGGATTGGCTCCGCCATCCACCAAGACCCACGCCCCGGATTTGGAAGGCATGATGCAAGCGATGGTGGGACGTTCGATCCCTTCCAAGGTTCGGAGCCGAATGGTGGCGGCCGCGACAATCCCACCCGTGTTTCCGGAGGAAATCACCGCATCGGCCTTGCCGTCCCGCACCAACTCGACGGCCCGCAAGATGGAACAATCCTTCTTCTTGCGCAGGCCTTGGACCGGTTTGTCCTCCATGGTGAGGACCTCGGAGGCCGGCTCGATCTCGAGGCGCGGATCCAAACAACCGGCGCTTTTCAGCAGCGGTTCCAAGACCGATGGAGGCCCAACCACGTAGAGGCGGGAAATCGACGGCTCTGCCGCCAATCCCAGCTTCACGCCCTGGAGGAGTTCCTCCGGACCGTGGTCGCCGCCCATGACGTCCACTGCCAGGCGCATAAGCAAAACGCGCCGGTCCGTCTAAAACGGACACGGCGCGCCTAGAAACCTTAGGCTGCGACGCCGACGTTGATCACCTGGCGGCCGTTGTAGAAACCGCACTCGGGGCAAACCCGGTGGGGCAACGACGGAGAGGCGCACTGGGTGCAGATCGCCAACTTCGGCAGGGTGAGGACGCTGTTGTAGGCTCGGCGCATGCGTTGACGGCTGCGCGACGGTTTGCGTTTGGGGACGCCCATATTCGGTTCGGTTACAGTTTCAGATTATCGAGGGCACTCCACGCCGTATTCGGCTCAGCCTGCTCCCTCACTTGCAGTTCGCGGGGCTGGCCTTTCGGCTTCAACCCACGACAGTCAGGTCCGCACAACGGATTCGTTGGCAGAGAGAGCAAAATGTCCTCCCGGACGGCAGGGGTCAAGTCTGCAAAATCTCCATCGACTGGAAGAGCCTCTTCGCCCGCCAAGGGGACCATCAGGGAAAACTCGTCCACTTGAACCGAGAGAAGGAACACCTTGAGGCACCGAGCGCACTCGCAATCCACATGAGTCCGCAGGTTTCCGGTCACCAAAAGACTGTCGGACTGACGCTCCACCATCAGCTCATATTCCACGGGATGTGACAAACGCATCAACTCGTCCTGGAAGTCCGGGGCAAGTTCTGAGGCCAGGATATCTCCATCGAGCTGAATGGATTCTTTTTCCAAGAGGCGAAGATTCACCTTGAGCGACATGCCGATAGGATCGGCGGGTCTGGGGCTGGATGCAACTGGCGGATTGATGCCAAACCCAGCCTCGGAAGATGCCCATGAAAAAGCGGGCGGCCCCGTCTCCGGGAACCGCCCGCTTTGAAACACGGAAAACTGAAACCTCAGGCCTTAGGCCTTACCCGCATCGGCAATGGTTACCGGCCGGTAGCCACCGATGGACTTGAAGTAGAGGATCAGCAAGAGGTAGATGGCGGCCATTCCGACCGGAAGAGCGGCATCGGCTTTCAGCGTCTTGCGAGCGCCAGCGATATTGCCTTCAACCATCGCCTTTTGATCCGCAGTGAGCTGGGATTTTTCAGCGGAGACGTTGTCGTGCTTCTCTTTCTCAGCCAGCTTTTTCGCGGCCTCCATCTTGGCGCCGTCCAGAGCCGCAACCTCCTTGAACAGCCCGAGCAAGCCCGACGGTTTTTCAGCTTTGTTTGCAGCGAGAACCATCTGCTGGCCATTGGCTTCCAGATGTTCAGCAGTGAAGCGATCCTTGGCATAGCCGAGGCCGGGTCCACCAATCTGTCCTACGGAGAGCATGCCAATGCCGCCCATGATGGACATCGCCACCGCACCTGAGCGCGGGAAACGATCACCCACGACGGCGAGCATGGTCGGCCAGAAGAACGTCTTGCCGATGCTGTAGATCAGCACGGCGCCGAAGGCGACCGTGAGGGTGGTCACCGACGAGCAGGCCAGCAAACCGACGATGGCAAAGATCGAGCAGGTGAACAAAATCGAGATCGGGGAGAGCTTGAGACGCGACTCGATCCAGTGGCTGGAGAAACGCAGAGCGAACATCATTGCCGACGCGAAGATAAAGAGGATCGTGCCTTGTTTCGCGGTCAGGATGCTGCCGTTGATGTTTTCGATCCACGAGTCGGTACCCAACTCCAGCGAACCCAGAATCGCATGGGCGACGAAGAGGGTGAAAATCATCCAGTGTCCGAGCGCGAACTGCGTGATCACCGCAACCCAGGCGACAAAACCCACCGCAACGAGGCCTGAAATGACAACCCAAGCTTGGGACGCAAAGAATGCGCTTCCAGTGATGGCGCCAATGATGCCGCCCAGCGAGTCACGGAAGAACAGGAAGAGCAGCACACCCACGATGCTCGCTCCCAGAATTCCGACATCTTTCATCATCTCGCCCAGAGAAAGGCCTTTGGAGGAGGCTTCGGATTTGGGGAACTTCTGACCCAAGAACATCAACCCGTAAATCGCGGTGGGGATGAGGTACAATCCCAATTTCATCTTCCAGGGGAGCGCTTCACCCAAGAAGAGAGTCACGAACGCGCCGAGAATCATTCCCGCAGGCCAGCTCGCGTGAAGGATGTTCAGGTAATGCGTACGGTTCTTGGGGTAAATGGTCGCAATCAAGGGATTGGCGACGGCCTCAAGAGTTCCGTTCGCGAGCGAGAAAATAAAGGAACCACAAAAGAGCAGATTGAAGGCGGTTGCCTGACTGACATCCGGGGCAGGCGAGAGCGTGACGACCGCAGACAGGACATGGAGCAAGAAAGCAGCCCCCACCAGTTTTCCGTAGCCGATTTTGTCCACCACGATGCCGCCGAAAATGATGCCGAAACAGAAACCCGAAAAGCCTGCTCCGCCGATGAGGCCAACCTGACCATCTGTGAAGCGGAAGAGCGTTTTCCATTCTCCGGTGAGGCCATTGCGCAAAGCGAATCCAATGCCTGCGGCTAGGATGGCCATAAAGCCGGCCATCAGCAGCCGCTTTGCATTGGGGGCTATGCCCTCGTTACTTCCATTACTCATAGGGGTACGTGTATTGATTCTGTGTTATGACAAGTCGGACGTGGAACATCAGGATTTACCGACACCACCGGCCGCCTGTCCATTCCTTGCTTCGGGTTTCTGCAATTTTGCCCCGGGGACAGGCTCTTCGGACAAGGGACAGGCTAGGATCGAAAAGCAGGCGCCCTGACCGATGAAGCCTGCCAGCGCTTTCGAATTCAGGACTCGGGAGCCAGATTTTCAGCCACCGGATTGCCGTAAGCCTTGATGGCGGGGAGAACTCCGGCCAAAGCCCCAAGCACCACCAACGCCAGCGGGGCAATGACCAGAACGGGATCCCAAGCCCAGGGATCGAGAACCACGCCCGTCTGGGCCCGGATGACCGCGGCCACGGCCCCGAGAATCACGGCGTACAACCCCCAAGCGAGCACCATGCCGAGAGCAGCGATTGAGGCAGCCTCCAGAATGATCGAGGCAAAAACGGTTGAACGACGGGCACCCAGGGCCCTTAGAATGGCCAGATCCCGGCGTCGGGCGCTCAGGGAATTGTAAATGCTGGCCAGCACAGAACCGGCCGCCACCAATGCCACCAAATAAGCCACGAGTTCGAGTACCTGATCGAACCACCCCATCTTGTCGAACAGTTGGGCCAACACCGTTCCCAGAGGCCAGGCAAAGGTCAATCGGTCGCCCTGCTTGTTGTAGAGCATGTCCAATTGCTGACCCGCCACCGCGCTCCGCAGCTTCACCAATACTGCACTGACATCGCTGGCCGTCGCCGCGGCATGGCCCGACATGTTCTGCAGCCCTGCCAGCGGAATCCAGAGCACTCGGTCGGCTGGAGTATTGGAGGGCTCCAGAACCCCAGTGATCACATATTCGTCCTCGTGCTGTTCCTTGGGATTGAAGTTCAAACCGTGGTACGGCTTGAAGGTGTCACCGGGTTTCAGCCCGAGACGTTGAGCAACGAAGGATCCCACCACTGCTTCGCGATAACCGTCTTCAAACCAACGCCCTCCGCCCACCAAACGGAAGCGACGACCCGGAGCAGCCTCGGCCTCGGTGAAGAGGTTGGTGAGCGTGCCCACAATGCGATAGCCCAGGTAGTTGTCGCCAACCGCGATCGGAATAGCCAAAGCCACTGCCCGGTTGGACGACAGTGTCTGGAAATCGGCAAACGCGACATTTCCCGGGGACGCCTCGAGGTGGAACAGCGCATTGAGGACCAATTGAAGCTTCGCACCACGAGCACCGAGAACAGCATCCCAGGCGCCGGTTTGGCCTGTGAAGGTGGCCCGAGCCTGGCGTTTGACCACCCAGACCGACATCAACAATCCACCGGCCATCGCCAGCGAAAGGGCCGTCACCACGGTCGAAAGCAGGTGCTGGCGCAAGCTGCGTCGAACCAAAAGCAACAGCGTCATAGGCCACCCCCCTTCCGTGATGCCTGATTGAGGATTGCCAGAGATTCCCGACGAGGGAACGCCGCCAGAACGGATGGATCATGACTCACCAAGAGCAACGCTGACCCCTCCTCCGCGCACAATTCACGGATCAATGCCAACGCTTGGGCCGCATTGGCTGGGTCCAGATTGCCTGTGGGTTCATCGGCCAGGACCAATTTCGGCCGATTGGCCAAGGCACGAGCCACAGCCACCCGCTGCTGTTGGCCCGTCGAAAGTTGCCTCGGATAATAGTCCAATCGATCCCTCAATCCCACCCGGTTCAACAGCGACCGGGCGCGAACCGGATCGGCTCCCGGACCAAAGGACATGCCCAGAAGGACGTTCTCCAGACAGGTGAAGCCCTGAAGCAAGTTGAACGTTTGGAAGATATAACCAATCACCCGCGCCCGGATGCGGTCCCGACCGGCCTCAGACAAAGTGGCCATATCCTGACCATCCAGAGTAATGCGGCCGGAATCTCCTGCCAAAATGCCGGCGATGAGGTGGAGGAAGGTCGTCTTGCCGGTGCCACTGGGGCCACTCAAAGCCACCAGTTCCCCGGCGTTGAGGCGAAACCCAGGAACGTCCACCACCGGCAGAATTCGCCCATCCGGGGTTCGAAACGACTTCCGAAGGTTTTCGATCTCAAGCAGCGCCATGAACAAGGGACAGGCTGCATCGCCCCGCAAAACTTAGCCATCGACTTTTGTGGAACGAAGCGAACTGACCCCGACAAGGGACAGGCTCCTCCGACAAGGGACAGGCTCCTCCGACAAGGGACAGGCTCCTCCGACAAGGGACAGGCTCCTCCGACAAGGGACAGGCTCCTCCGACAAGGGACAGGCTCCTTGGAACAGGACACCTAACCGGAAGCCTATCATGCGCCTCGCCCCCCCGGAGTTGGGAAACTGAAGCGAGCCCAGGAAGGCAGTGGGGGTAACCTTGGAGTGGATCAGCCCTTGGGAAACATCCCGGCCGTCCAGCCCCCATCGACCGGCAACGCGGCACCGGTGACGAACGAGGCGTCGTCGGAAGCCAGGAACAAGGCGGCGTTGGCAATTTCCTGCGGCTGCCCCATGCGCCCCATGGCTTGGGTGGATGCCATTTCGCGGGCCGCGGCAACCGGGTCGGGATATTCGGCGATGCGGGCACGGACAAACGGAGTTTCCACCCGGCCCGGACAAAGACAATTGATGCGAACACCGCTGCGCGCATGGTCGAGGGCCGCCGATCGAGTGATGCCGACCACCGCATGTTTGCTGACACTGTAGGCAAAGCGATCGACCAATCCTTCCAAACCGGCCGTGGAGGCGAGATTGACCACTGAACCCGCTCCCCGGGAAACCATGCCCGGCAACCAGGCTTTCATGGTGTTGAATACCCCGCGGACATTCACCGCCATCACCCGATCAAAATCAGAGCCGGCCGTGGTCAGGAGTGTCCCGACATGACCAATGCCGGCATTGCACACGAGAACATCCACCCCGGGATAGCGCGCGGCTGCGGCTGCCAGGTCGGATTCCGAAGTCACGTCGAGAGCAACGGCATCGGCTCGTCCACCCGCTTCACGAATCCGCTGGACGGTCGCCTCACCCGCTTCGATCCGAAGTTCAGCAACAAGCACCCAGGCACCGGCACGGGCAAAGGTTTCAGCGATGCATTGACCGATGCCGGATCCGGCACCCGTCACCAGAGCAGTCTTGCCGTCGAGACGAATCATAGGAGGCGATTGATAGGGGGTTGAAAGAGGGCAAATCGTCGACACAGATCACACTCCAAGGCGAGGAAAAGGCCGCGGTAACAAGCTGAAAGACTGCTACGCATCCCACCGAAAACTTTCTGGCACCTGAGCATCTCGGAAAGACAAGCCAAACCGGCACCCCGATCCGACAGCCCACCCCAGAGACGGGAAGCTATAAACAAACCACCTGCATCCAACCAGCCGTTCCAAACTGCGCTTCAAAAGGCGTGACCGCCGCCCGCGCCGTGGCCTCGTCCGGAAAGAGCGCAAAAGTGGTGGAACCACTTCCCGACATGAGCGCGGCCCAAGCTCCGTTTTCGCGCAAGAAACGCTGGTACAAATCCAGGATCGGATACTTGTGCAAGGCCGGGGCTTCCAGCGAGTTGTAGAAACACTGGCCGGCCTCGGCAAGATCACCAGACCTCAAGGCACGCTCCAAGGCATCGACCCGGCCCGGGCGACCATTGAGGGCCTCCGGATGTTGAGCCAGTTCTCGATAGGCCCACGCCGTCGAGATACCAAAACCTGGATGGTACAAAATCATACCCCGACCCCGAAGCGCATCAAACGGAGCCAGCGGCTCGACCCGTTCTCCTCGGCCGGTAGCTCGGGCTGGTTGATCCTGAAGGAAAAAATTCACATCCGAACCCAGAGTGGCCGCGATGCGATCCAAAGAAGCCAGCGTCAACGGTTGCCCCAACAACTCGTTTAGGCCAACCAAGGTCTGGGCGGCGTTAGAACTACCTCCACCCAAACCGGCGGCCAGCGGGATCCGCTTGGTGAGATGAATTCGAATCCCCTGCCCGGCTTGTTGAGCCTCAACCAAGAATTGCTCGGCGGCCCGCACCACCAGATTGCTCCGATCGGTCGGCAGTTCCGGATGGTCGCAGGTGAAGTGGATCCCAGACTCGCCAGCCAATTCAAAGGTCAACTCATCACACAGCGGCACCGGGTGGAACAGGGTCTCCAAGTCATGAAATCCGTCGGGCCGCCGCCCGAGGATATTGAGCAGCAGGTTGACCTTGCAGGGAGAGGATCGGATCAGCGGCATAAAAAAGCGCCCCCGCAGAAACTGCGGGAGCGCGGAAGAGGGGTGGTAAAGGGCATCCCGGTGAGGGAACGCCCAAGTTCTCAGTCGATGACGCGGAAGCGGCTGCCCGGGATCACCGGAGCCACATCCGACGCCTCGAATCCGAGGGAATTGTCGGTGGCAGTCACGGTGGACTTGCCGAGGGCTCCGGGCTTGTAGCTATCGGGGTACACCTTGTAATCAGGCTTGATGTACGGCTCGCTGGGAATGGGGAAGCTCAAGACCTCCACCGCGCCCACGACCGTACGGCCGATGGTACGATTGACGCCACGAACAATGCCCACCGTTCCACCGTGCGCACCGCCGAACAGGGCACCCTGTTCGTAGCTGCGCTGGAGTTCACCGAGGCGGAACGGCTCAGAAACGTTGTTGAGTCCGCGACCAAGCTTCTGCTCGGCGCTGGTGCATCCGACGAGCACCGCGGCCACGGTCACAAGGAGACTCACCGGCTTGAGAAAGGAACGCATAAGGTTGGAAAATGTGGTGGGAGGTTATCGGCGGAGCCGGTGGGTGCAAGCGCGGACTTCATCCGACAGGCGATGATTTTTCACGCGCGCTCGTCCGGCGGCAAGATTGCGGCTGCTTTGGCTGCTTTTCGCCCCCACCACCAAGCAATCACCAAGCTGATTTCATACAGCAGATGCAGCGGGAGGAAGAGCAGAAGCATGTTGAGTGGATTGCCATCAGGTGTGATGAAGGCGGCGATCACCAGGCCAGCCACCACCCAATAGGAACGGAACTTGGAAAGCTTGGCGGCATCGAGGATGCCAATCTTAACCAGCGTCAGCAGGACCAGGGGCAACTGAAAGGCCACACCCATGCCCAACATGAACCAGCACACGAAGCTGATGTATTCATCGGCCTTCCATTCGTCGGCTGCGAAACCCAGCCAGTTGGAGAAACTCACCGTGGTGCTCAAGCAAATCACCAACAGGACGAAGTAGCAGAATGCAACCCCCAACAAGAAGAGGAAGGTCGCCCACCCGCTGACCTTGTACACGAACGACTTCTCGTGCTGGTGCAACGCCGGCAAGATGAACTGGGCAATGAAGAACAGGATGAAGGGAATCGAAACGGTGATACCGCCGAACATGGCGATTTGCATCACCACGCTGAACGCCGTCACAGGCCCCAGCGTCTTGAGCTGAACATCGAAAGATCGGGTGGCAATGGCCGGAGGGTTGGTGTCCTCCTGCAATTTGAGCACCAAGTTGGTCCCCACCATCGTGGGAGCCAATCGGAAAACCGTATCCCGGTTGGTGGCCACCCCTGCGATCCCGCTGTCATTGGGCGTCATGCGAGTGAGCACATTGGTCCCCAGCATGAAAACCACCCGACCGCTCGTGGAATGTCGCATGCCCTCGGCGACCATCAGTGGCCACTTGAGGAACTGGATGACCACATTGCTGCCGCTCAGGCAAAGGATGAATCCCAGAAACACCGCGACCGCACACTTGATGAGGGTCCAACGAAGATCCTCGAGGTGCTCCAAGAAGGTCTTCACCGGCCCACCGCCCGCCTCGTCCGAATCCTGAAAGTCAGGATTGGGGGGCAGCGAGGGGGCCAGGGTGTAATCAGGGTCGTCAGCCATGCGTGCTCAAATCAGTCTGCTCAGGTCCATCCGACCCCAGACTGAGGCTAATCCGCTAGGATCGCGATCTCAGCCAGAGCCCATCCCTGCTCGGGAAAGACCGGAAAAAGACCCTAAATCAGGCCTTGTGACTGTGCGAGACCGTGTCGGAAGGCGGACGCACCGGCGGGGTGGTCGGCGATGCAGGGCGCTCTGGCTCATCCATCACGCGCTGCACTTCATCCTGCACATCCTTGGACGCCTTCTTGAACTCCCGAATGCCGGTGCCGACGCCTTTCATCAGCTCGGGCACCTTCTTGGCACCAAAGAGGACCAAAACCACGATGGCGATCCACATGATTTCGGTGCCGCCAATAAACGCCAGTATCGAAGTCTCCATAGGATTTCCGTTCACTTGTTCCCAAAGCTAGGCCCTGCCCCCTGTCCACACAAGCCCACAAACACCCTCCGCCGTTTCCGCTTCCGTCAGGCAGCAATGATTTTGGCACGAAGGCTTACTTTTATAACCCCGCTCAGCCAGCACGACGGATCCCAATAAATCGTCGAATCAGGCTCATCACTTGGCGCCGGCGCCGGAGAAAACCGCCGGGATGGTCCGCAAGAGGATCTTGAGGTCGAGCCAGATGGACCAGTTGTCGATGTAGTGGAGGTCGAGGCGGACCCACTCCTTGAAATCGGTCACGTTGTTGCGGCCGCTCACCTGCCACAGGCAAGTCAGGCCCGGCTTGACGCTCAGGCGGCGGCGGTGGGCCATGTCGTCGAAACGAGCCACCTCGTCCACCGGCAGCGGGCGTGGACCCACCAGACTCATTTCGCCGCGAAAAACATTCCACAACTGCGGCAACTCATCCACCGACCACTTGCGCAAGAACCGGCCCACGGGAGTCACGCGGGGGTCATTGGTGACCTTGAACACGGGTCCACTCATTTCATTGAGCTTGGCCAACTCGTGTTTGAGCTGCTCGGCATTGGTCACCATCGTGCGGAACTTGAGCATGGTGAACGGGTGCCCATTGAGCCCAGCCCGACGCTGGCGGAACAGCACAGGCCCGGGAGAAGTCAGCCGAACCGCCAAGGCCGCCGCCAAGAACAACGGCGAGGTAGCCACCAAGAGAGCCATTGAGCCAAGGAAATCAACCACCCCCTTGGCCATGGACTGCCACGTCTGATCAGGGCCGGTGCGGAACACCAGCACCGGATGTCCGGCCAATTCGTCCACGGTCGTTTGAGAAACCCGGGTCTGGAAGAAATCGGCGTGCAGCCAGACCTCAACACCCTCGAGTTCGCAGACTTGGATGATCTTTTCAATCTGACCGAAAAGGAACTGCTTGGGCGCCACCAGAACGGCATTGGCGGCATGCGAATGCAATAAATCCGTCAAGACTGATATGGAAAACTGGCCGGGATCCAAACGGGCTGCGACAGAGATCTCACCTTGGGCATTCTGCTTCAAAGCCTCGTCCAATCGGCTCATTTCGCGATCGCCACCGATCAAGATCACGCGCCGACGGGCTTCCTGGCCAACCATCCGAGATTGAGCCCAAAGCCGCAGCAGCTCTTCCTTGATCACCATCGCACAGACAATCATCGGCAAAAACAGGGAGACCACGCCGCGAGCCACCTCCTGCTTGGTGAAGAACATCGCAACGATGATTGCCAATGAAACCCAGGCAGCCCCTCGAAGGATCTGAGACAGTGATTGCCGTCGCGATGCCAGAACGGCTCGATGGTAAAACCCTTGAAGCTCGAGCAGCGGAGGGGTCAACGGCACCACCACCAGCAGCAACCACTGGTATTTGTGGAAATCGCCGATGACATCGTCCGGATCAAGGCGAGGCAGCGAACGAATGAAATGAGCCAACCAGAAAACACCGCCGAACAGAGCCGCGTCGATGAGCGCATGGACTTTGTTCAAGAGTTGGCGTTGGCGGAGCAGCATGCGGGTTGCTCACGGATAACCTTCAAAACTGGTTTTGTTAAGCGAATGTTCTACAGCAGCGTTGGAACCCATCGGTCGTAGGGTGAAATTCACCCCGTGAAAGCACACCACTTTACTCCTTGGCAGGCCCAATGCAGTTCCTAGCGTCTCCTCTGCGATGATTGCAACCCAAGCGATTCTCTGGTCCCGCTTCCAACGTCATTATCTGGATTGCCCCACCATCGGGCTAGGACTCGACATCAGCCGGGTCCCGTTTCCGGACGATTTCCACTCCAAGATGGAACGACCCATCCAGAAAGCACTGAGCGATATGGCTCAACTGGAGCGGGGTGCCATCGCCAATCCGGATGAGCAACGAATGGTGGGCCATTACTGGCTACGGAATCCGGCGCTGGCTCCCACGCCGGCCCTGGCTGAAGCCATTCAAAGCACGTTGAAGGCGATTGGCACTTTCACCGCCCAAGTGCATCGCGGAGAACGGGTTGGCTCCTCCGGACCCTTCAAAAACGTTCTGGTCATCGGAATCGGGGGGTCGGCCCTCGGTCCGCAATTCGTGGCCAAGGCGCTCGGACAACCGCGCTCCGACAAGCTCATACCGTATTTCTTCGACAACACTGATCCGGACGGTATGGACCAAGTCCTCGCCACTCTGGAAGGCAAGCTGGGGCAAACCCTCGCGCTGGTCATCTCGAAGTCCGGCGGAACTCCGGAGACGCGCAACGGCATGGTCGAGGCACGGGCCGCCTACGAGCGGGCGGGTCTGCGCTTTGCCGCCCACGCGGTGGCCGTCACGGGCGAAGGCAGCGCCTTGCACAAGACAGCCATCGCCGACGGTTGGATCCAAACCTTCCCCATGTGGGACTGGGTGGGTGGACGCACCAGCGAATTAAGCGCAGTAGGCCTACTGCCCGCCGCCCTGCAGGGCTTGGACATCCAAGGACTGCTGGCCGGGGCCAAGGCCTGCGATGAGTCCACCCGAAACACTGTTACCCGAGACAATCCCGCCGCACAACTCGCACTCATGTGGTACTTCCTCGGGGAAGGTCGGGGAACAAAGGACATGGTGGTTCTCCCCTACAAAGACCGCTTCGAACTCTTCTCCAAATACCTCCAGCAACTCGTCATGGAGTCCTTGGGCAAGGAACTGGATCTAGACGGAAAGGTGGTCCACCAAGGACTGGCCGTGTACGGAAACAAGGGGTCCACCGACCAACATGCCTACGTCCAGCAATTGCGGGATGGCGTGGCCAACTTCTTCGCCGTGTTCATCGAAGTCTTGCGCGATCGGGACGGGTCCAGCGTCGAAGTGGAGCCGGGTGCGACCAGCGGCGACTTCCTGAGCGGATTCTTCCTAGGCACCCGCTCCGCCCTGTACGAGTCGGGTCGCCCGAGCCTGACACTCACGGTCCCCGATGCTTCCGCATTCACCGTCGGAATGCTCATCGCTCTCTTTGAGCGAGCCGTGGGTCTCTACGCGTCACTGATCCACATCAACGCCTACCACCAGCCGGGCGTCGAAGCGGGCAAGAAGGCCGCCGCGAGCGTGCTGAGTCTGCAGCGTCAGGCCGTGGCGCATCTGGCTGCCAACCCCGGAACGGCTTTTTCTGCCGACGCACTGGCGGCCGCGATCGGAAACGTCGATGCAGCTGAGATGATCTTTAAGATTTGCACGCACTTGGCCGCCAACCGACGAGGGGTGCAAACCGCCTCCGGTGTCGGATTGACAGCAACCTTCCAAGCGCTCTGAACAAGAGAACCCAAGACACAACCTCGGCGCACGGGCTGCGATCGGAACTAGCTGATAGAGACAGTGATCTGACAGCGATATGCACTTGTCCCGCTCGCGTTCAAGTTCCAGCCTCCTTTTGAAATTTCCGATGAAACCACTACTGCTGATCGGGGCGTTGCTCTTCGCCCTCGCTTTCCCTGCCATGTCTGACACCACTGCATCCTCCAAAAATCACGGTCACCTCCGCCACGTTGTTGCCTTCAAGTTCAAGGACACCGCCAGCCCAGCCGAGGTGAAAAAGGTCGAGACAGCATTTCGCGCCCTGAAGTCAAAGATCCCCCAGATCGCCACCCTCGAGACGGGCACCAACAACAGCCCTGAGAATCTCAACAAGGGCTGCACCCACGGTTGGATCCTGACCTTCACTTCCGAGAAGGATCGGGACGCCTACCTCGTCCACCCCGATCATCAGGAGTTCGGTAAACTGGTCCGTCCCTTGGTGGCCGATGTGTTCGTGATCGATTTCTGGGCGAAGTGAGTTCGCCAGTCGGTCCGATCTTTAGATTTCGCCCATTGCCGACATGCGTTGTTTCGTCACCGGCGCCTCCGGTTTCGTCGGAGCCAATCTGGTCCATTCACTGAATGCCCGCGGGCATTCCGTGCGTGTGCTGTTGCGACCCGGGGCAGATGTCCGAGGTCTCACTGGCGCCACGTATGAGGCCGTTTCGGGGGACCTCACCGACGGAATACCCAAACTCGCCCAGGCCATGGCTGGATGCGACTGGTGCTTCCATGTGGCTGCGAGCTATGCGCTCTGGTTGCCTGATTACGCCCCTATGTTCCGGGCCAATGTGGACGGGACGCGGAACATCCTGACCGCGGCGCATCAGGCCGGGTGTTCCCGCATGGTCTACACCAGTACCGTCGGCTGCATCGGACTTCCCAAGCCGGGCCCCGATGGATTGATCGTCCCCACCGATGAAACCACACCGGTGGCCGAGTCCCAGATGTCCAACCCCTACAAGCTCTCCAAATGGCGGGCTGAAGTGGTGGCCCGGGAATTAGCAGCCGCTGGGTTGCCGGTGATCATCGTCAACCCCAGCGCCCCGATCGGACCGCGGGATGTGAAACCCACGCCTACGGGGCAAGTGATCGTGGATTTCCTGCGCCGCGCGATGCCCGCATATTTGGATACAGGCCTCAATTGGGTCCACGTTCGGGATGTCGCCGAAGGTCACATCTTGGCCGCCGAAAAGGGGCGCATCGGTGAGCGCTACATTCTGGGGCATGCCCACGGGAATTGGACCATGAAACAGGCCCTCGACACCCTTTCCGAGATCACCGGCATCCCTGCCCCCCGGTTTCAGGTTCCCTACGCGGTGGCCTTGGGTGCAGCGCATGTGGACGAATGGCTCGCCAAGTTCACCGGAAAACCACCCAAAGCGCCATTGGCTGGAGTTCGCATGGCGGCCTATAAAATGTGGTTCAACCCGGCCAAGGCCATCCAAGAACTCGGCCTCCCACAAACCCCACCCCGACAGGCTTTGGCAGATGCTGTCGAATGGTTTCGAGCTCACGGCCACGCGCCTTGACGCAGTTCGGCCCGGAACCTCCCAGAAGAAACCTCGGAGGGATCTCAGCAAAGCATGCGATACTGAGTGGGTGTTGCGGCTGCGAATGGCCGCTCCAACAGGCCACAACTTTATCAGGGCTTCACGGCCGGCGTGACCGGAGAAGTAGAACGCACCGGTGGAATCGGAGTGATCGACTTGAGGTGGTTGTCATCAAGGCGATCGCACGCCCACAGCACACCCCGCGTCACCAGATCCAAATAGCGATCGTCGCTGACCGTCTCGTTGAAATGCCCCAGCGACGTACTGAAGACCCGAGTGGATCCAAAGCGATTTACCCAAGTGATGGCGCAGTCGTCTTCACCTTGCGCTCCCCGCTGCAGCACAGTGGCCGACGGAAAGACTTTCACGTTGTTGTAAAGTTCCTCATTGCCCGTCAGCCAATCCCGCCAACCCAGACCCCGGATGATGGGATGTTGCTTGTCGACTGTGCGGATCTGGATGGGGGTGGCCTTGCCATGCTTCATGGATCGAAGGCCAAGGTATTCCTGCCAAAGCTCACCCGGAGCGGCCCGGTAACTGTGGACAGCACAGTGCAGATTCACCCCCGGTAGCCCGGCACGATGCGGAGCGAGAATTCGTGAAATCCAATTCGTATCAGCGACCGCACCGAAGCATTCATCATGAATAACCACATCGTAGCCCTTCGCCCAATGAGGGTTCTCGTAGAGAGGGATCTGACTCTCCTTGGAAGTGCCACCCTGCTGAACCGTATCCACAGTGATTCGAGCCCGCGATTCAATACCCCGCTTGAGCACATCCTTCTGGATCGGGTAATCGTGGCAACACCCTCCACACACCAGCAACGCCCGCAACGGATGCAGCTCAGCGGCAGAAATCCCCAAGTTCGCCGCCAGCATCCAAGCCATGGCGGCCCACCAGAAACGAAACGGAGCATTCATGAACAATTGAGACGGAACCAGGGCCTTGAGAGCAAAGGCGCGCCAACTGGGGAGGAAATTAGTCCAACTTGCGGACCCAAATGTTGCGGTAGCGCACCGGATTACCGTGGTCTTGCAGCATCAGGGGGCCTGTGTGAGTTGCGCCTGAAAATTTCGCCGACACCGAGGCGTCGCCCAGAACGGGAATATGGTCCTGAACCAGAACGCCATTGTGCAGCACCGTAAACGAGCCTGGCTGAACCTTGCCATCTGCACCGGGTTTGGGCGGATGGAACACGATGTCGTAGGACTTGTCATTTCGCGGCAGCTCCGTAAGGTTTCCGGGTGGATGACATCGACATGGCATCAGAGGTAGCGAGGATCGAAACTGCATACTCCTACATACGTCTTTCGTCCAAAAAGCAGCTAAAAGGTACGGGTGAACATCGTCAAACCGCAAGAACTCAGGCAATTTGCGACCAAATGGGGTGGCAACTCTCGCCACAGACGTTTCAAGATCTAGGGGTCAGCGCGTTCACAGGAGAAAATCGGCTGACCGGAGCTTTAGCAGAATTCATCCGTCTTGCCAAAGCTGGCAAACTTGCCCCGAATCCCGTTTTGATCCTTGAAGCTTGGGATCGGTTTTCTAGGCAAGACCTTGACGAATCTGAGAAGGCCGTTCTTGAACTTTTGCGATCCGGCGTTGCGATTCACATCGGCTTTGGAAACCGCACATTCACCCGGGCAAGCACTAGAGACCTTGCTGCTCGGGTTGAAATCCTTGTAGCGATGAAAGGTGCTTTCGATTACTCAGCCAATCTTTCGCGAAGGGTCAAAAGCGCAAAATCTCGAAAGATCTCAAGAATTGCTGATGGAGGCACGGCAAACGTTCGTGAAATGGCCCCTCGATGGCTAAATTGGAACAATAATCTCAATCGTTTTGAAACCAACGAGAAAGCCGATTTGGTACGCGAAATATTCACCAAATACAACGCTGGCGCTTCCATCGTTTCAATCGTCAAGGATTTCAACCAACGAGGTACGCCTGCCTTCAGGGGCGGCAAGTGGCATACCGCGAGCGTTAGGTACATTCTTAGCGCAAAAACAACCATCGGTGATTTCAAGGGGCACTCATACTTTCCCAGAATCGTATCCCAACAGGAATTTGACCGAGCGCAAGTCACTCTCGAAAAAAACCGAAACAGGCGTGGCCGGTCATCAAATCTTGTGAACCTGTTCCGCGGGCTGATCTTCTGTTCGGAATGCGGTTTCGCTGTGACAATGACTAGGTCAAAGGGACGAAATTACTC
>Ga0255094_1000379_pt1 | contig 24152 bp, 16 predicted proteins | sample Colum_Law_RepB_8_2_FD_188434 | JGI IMG/M metagenome (GOLD analysis project Ga0255094, IMG submission 188434) | Freshwater microbial communities from Columbia River, Oregon, United States - Colum_Law_RepB_8d | ecosystem: Environmental > Aquatic > Freshwater > River | place: USA: Oregon...
CCACGGCTATCCGCTTAGGCAAAAGCCTCGACACGTCCTCCAGAAAGAATTGCGTAAACACTGTACTTGAAATAACTTCCGCTACGACAGTGCCATTCGTGTCAGGAACCGTTTCGCGCTGCAATCGGTGTATTCGGTTCCTGACACCTTTGTATTCCCTGACACCTTTGTATTCCCTGACACCTTTGTATTCCCTGACACCTTTGTATTCCCTGACACCTTTGTATTCCCTGACACCTTTGTATTCCCCCTGGTTCAGGACAACACGACCAAGCCAAAAGTGGAAGGGGTATGGGAGGCGCATCGCAGGTACATTGATGTGCAGTTTGTCGCGGCCTGTCTGGCGACAATTAGTTTTCCCGGTTGGCGAGCAGATGGGATGGGCGAAATTGGACACGCTCGCGGTCAAGAAACCCTACGACGCTGATGCCGATTATGCCCTGTTCGATGGCCCCGGCGATTTCCTGACCGTCCCTGCAGGAAGTTTCACGATCTTCTTCCCGCAAGATGGACATATCCCCGGGATCGCAGTCAACGATCAACCGTCCGCTGTGCGAAAGATTGTGGTGAAGGTTGCTGTCGATTGAGGCCGCATCAGAGTTTCGGGGCGAGCACCAAGCCGAGGGGCTTACGGATCAAAACAGCTCGGCAATCGGATCGCCATGATAAATATTATGAGGACGGTTGAGTTCGTCCTTCCAGACGGCGGTTCCGGGGATTCCCAGAGCGGAATAAATGGTGGCGGCCAGATTCTCCGGCTGCTGTGCATCGAATGCGGGATAGGCCCCATTTTGATCAGAAGCTCCGATCACAGTGCCACCACGAGTTCCGCCGCCAGCGACGAAAACCGTTTGCACAGCTCCCCAATGATCGCGTCCCGCTTTGGCTCCCGGACTTCGATTCTGAGCATTCACTTTGGGCGTACGGCCCATTTCGCCAACCATAACGACGAGTGTCTCTTCCAGCATTCCGAGAGACTGCAGATCGTCGAGCAAAGCCGACATGCCTCGGTCAGTTGGCGGCAACAGGCAATCTCGCAGCAATGGAAAATTGTTGTCGTGAGTATCCCACGCTTCGTTATTGCCCAAGTTCACCTGAACCAGATTGACTCCGGCCTGAACCAATTGTCGAGCCATCAACAATGACCACCCGAACGCGTTTCGACCGTAGCGATCCTGTGTTTCCGCGTCAGCATTTTGAACATCAAAGGCCTGCTGAACACCAGCATCCGTGAGCAGTGAAATGGCCGACTGTCGATGACGGTCAAATGATTCGATCGTCGCCGCCTGTTCAAGATCACGTCTCTGCAAGTCCAGCATCGAACGCAGACTGTCGCGATCAGAGAGACGACTTCGGCTGAGTCCTTCCGGGAGACTTAGATTGGGCGATTGAAACTTCAGATCCTTATTGCGTTCTCGCCCACGGACAAAATGAAATTCATAGTCCGGATACGCTCCGTAGGATATCGGATTATACGGAGACGCTTCGATAAACCATGGATCACGCTGATTTCCCATCAGGCCGCCGAACTGACCTGGCAGAGTTCTCCCGGTGTTATGAATGAGTCGCTCGGGAAGCACGACGGCCGGCGGTAGATTATTGATTCGCTTTGGGACAGCATCACCAACAATGGAAGCGATGGAAGGCCAGTCCGTCGACTGCGGCTTGACCGCACTATAATTCGGCGGCATCGGCGTTCGGCCGGTCAGAATGCACGTGTGCCCCTGCGAATGCTCATTGTGCGGAGTTGTCAGTGAACGAATCAAACTCCAGTTCTGACTGCGAGCGGCCAGCATCGGCAGATGTTCTGTGACGAACACTCCTGGAGTTTGCGTTGCGATGGCTGAAAACTCGCCGCGGATATCGGCTGGCGCATCGGGCTTGGGGTCGAAGCTATCGTGCTGCGTGAGACCTCCGGACAGAAAGACAAAGATCACGGACTTTGCTGTGCGACCAGTGACCGGTTGTGAAACAACGTCCGACGCTCGTAACGCCTGCACGTGATTCATGCCGAGGCCCAGCAAGCCCACCGAACCGGCCTGAAGCATCGCCCGGCGTTTCATACCCAAATGCTGCGGGTTCGATTGTTGAGGATTCAAAGCTGACATTCACCGCTCCTCGATCACATTTCCGGTACCAGCAAATCCGTCTTTTCGATGCAGAGATTTCCAACAGTGTAAAGAAATCTCTCGCCCTCGACCTCTCCAAATTCAGATTTTTGGGCGGATCAAACAAGGTGCCGAATCAACGGCGCCGAATTCCTTCGCCATCAGACGAGTATCAATCAGCCCCTGAATCCCATTCAAACGACTCCGTTTCGCGGAGCGCTCTCAGCCAATAGGCGGAGCTGGTGATTCGAATCTGCAACGTCGTCGGATCCGGTTGCTCAACGGCAATCTGCCAGATAATCGAGTCAGCATCCGCGACCATTCCAGTGGCGATCTGATCACCAAACAGTCGATTCAAAATGGCAGACTCATTCATTCCCGCCGAGATCATCCGGACCAGAATAGCGCGATCCATTTCGTTGTTGAACAATGCCAACTTTGATGCATCGTCGCAATAAATGCTGAGAGTGACTCGCAGAGCATCTGGAACAGGAAACGCCATGGAATTGACGGAGTTCAACATACTGGCGACAGCGAACATGTCCTGATGCAGCGAAAGGTCCGCAGACTGCTCCCAGAGACGTTCGTGCTGGCTGTCAATGCTGTAGTTCCTGATCTGCCCCCCGCTGAGTTTTGTCCCCACCTTGTACTTCAACAACACAGCTGCTGCGTCAGGAGGATTCAGATCCTGCAATGCGAAGAGAGTCATGTCTCGCAACTCGCCAATATCCATCTTCGCGGCGTCGGCAATGTCGAGCGATGTCAGAATGGACACGTAGTCCTTCGGCATCCAGCTTTGCTTAAGTTCAGTCAGCTCTTCAAACTCGTCCACTCCAACGCGGTACTTCGTCATTCAGGTCGTCCTAAGGTAGAAAGCAGGATTGACCTCTGAGTGTAGCAGAGTCGTTGCAGAACGGAGTGCGTACCGCTGACGAAAACAAAACGAAAGAGTTTTCGATGTCGCTGCAGTGCGAGACTTGCTCAGCAGCATCGGACTGATGATCCTGCATCATGGTGCCGCCTGCAGCTGGAATACTCTCAGTCCTGTTGAAACTCTGGAGAATTGACATGCCTATTCGCAACGCTGTCTGCGTTTGTCGCCGGTTGTTCGTTTTAGCCACTACTGTGGCTCTGTTTGTTCCGCTCGTCTTGCTGTCGTCAACAAGCGCCGACGAAAAAAGCAAACCAAAGTCTTCCGCCAAAGCTCCTGCGGCAGGTCAGGCCGAAGTGAAGTTGCCTGCTGGCATAAAGCTGGAACGAGATATCTCCTATATCCCCAACGGCGACGAAGCTCAGCGACTGGACATTTACCTGCCGGAGAAGGAATCTGAGAAACCATTGCCACTTGTCGTTCATATTCACGGTGGAGGCTGGAAGGGAGGAAGCAAGTTCCCTTGTCCGGTCGTGGCCATGGTGAACCGCGGTTACGTCGTGGCGAGCATTGAATATCGTTTCAGTCAGAAAGCTCTGTTCCCGGCTCAGATTCAGGATTGTCAGGCGGCAATTCGTTGGCTCCGTGCCAACGCGAAAACTTACAACATCGATACGGAGCATGTTGGGGTTGTGGGCGGCTCCGCTGGCGGACACCTTTCCGCACTTGTCGCAACCGCTGGTGGAAAAAACGCGTTTTCAAAAATTGGCGGCAACGATGATCAATCAGACCGTTTGCAGTGCGTTATCGATATCTTTGGGCCGACAAACTTCGCCACGGTGATAGAGCAGGCCGAGAATGACAAGAACGTGCGAAACATCTTCAAATTCAATACTCCCAGTGATCCCTATTCATCCTTAATCGGTGTCGGTTTGAACGAAGACAAAGCAAAGACCGACGCTGTTAGCCCGGTCACTTACGTCAGCGACGATAACCCACCCACTTTGATTCTCCACGGGACTCATGACACGCTTGTTCCGTATGCTCAGAGCGAAGAACTGGCTGCGGCTTTGAAGACCAAAGGTGTCGCCGTCTGGCTGCAAACGCTGCCAGGTTCAGGCCATGGTGGCGGAGGTTTCGGGAAGCCTCAGATTGTGTTGCTAATGCAGAACTTCTTCGACAAGTATCTGAAGGGCTCCGACATCGAGATCAAACTGGTTCCGGAAGCTGAAGTCGCCATCTGAGTTTAACGCCCAACAAAGAATCACGTCCGTAGCCGGATTCGTGAGAATTCGGGCGAGCCTATGAACTCGCACGAGTTCAGCTACGTCCTTTTCTTATCCAAAGGTCCACTAACGCACTCGAACGATAAATCGACACGACTGGACGGAGAAAAAGAAATGTTCCGAGCGATTATTCTTATGGCCGTGATTTCAACAGGGATGGTATGGATAGCCACAGCACAGGAATCATCCCCTGTGTCGAACCCATCAACCACTATCCTGCCGGGAGCACGAATTGAGATTAATGCGGCCACGTTTCCTTCTATTCAAGCCGCTTTTGATGCCATTCCTCCGGAAGGCGGGGTCGTAAGAATTCCGCCGGGTACCTTTGAGATCTCTCAGCCATTGATTCTGTCTCGCAGTGATGTGCTGATTCAGGGAGCCGGAGCGGCAACGCACATCAAGAACATGAACATGGAAGGTCAGCCAGCTCTGGTGGTGAAACATCCGGATGGTGAAAAGGTCAAATCAGCCGATCAGCTATGGCGCGTCATGCTGAGCCAGTTTCGGATCACCGGTCAGGAGAAAAGCGGGAACGGGATAGAAGCTATTTTCGTAAACGAAATCTTCCTGCAGGGATTAACTGTCAGCTATCACGGCGGCGATGGAATCAAGCTGGACCGTTGCTATGAGGATGCTCGCGTCAACGCCTGCCTAATGACTTACAACAAACAGACAGGACTCAACCTGCCCGGCTGTCACGACATTGTGGTCTCAGCCAACCAGTTTGAAGAAAATCGTGATGCTCTGCACTGTTTCGACGCCTTCAATCTCTGCATGACCGGAAACTGCGTTGATGATCATCTGGGAGATGGCGTTGTGATTGAAAACACCTATGGCTCAGTCGTCTCAGGAAACATGATTGAAGAATGTGATGGTCGAGCGATCGTGCTGGCTCGCGACTGTTACGGCATCACATTGTCTTCTAACGTGATTGCTCACAACGGTGGTGGGATCGACCTGATAGATGCTCACGGCTGTGCCGTCTCCGCGAACACGTTTCCATTGCTGAAGATGCCACCCAAAGCCAAAGACGGCACTCAGCCATCACAACTGGAAACTCGTTGCCTGCGAATTGGAAAAGACAGCAGTCGAATTACCGTCAGCGGCAACAGTTTTAGCGACAGCTATATCGGAGAAGGGGCAGTTCAGAGGAAACTGAGTGATCAATTGGCGGGCGGCATCGTCCTTGAAGGAACACGCGACGTGAACATCAACGGCAACACGTTCTCCAGCGTCCCCAAAGCCGTGGAAACACGAGGAGCCGCCAGCGAGAACGTGCAGTTCAGCGATAATCTGCTGATTGACGCACCAAGCGATCTGGCGCCGTAGTCGACGACAATGTGCAACGGGATCTGCCACTTTCTATGGAGTGGCAGGTTCTCGGAAGCGAAATGAATAGAAATCTGCGTCCCGCATTACAACGCGCATTCGCACGGGTTTGCCGACAAGCTCTTTCAAAGAGGTGCCCGACTTCCATGTGACAACGCGATCGAGTTCGTTGCCAATCTGTTCCTGACAATCGGCCAATGCAAAGCCCGGCAGAGCAGTACCGTCGGGACTCTGGAGTTCGAAGCGAAGTCCTCCGCCCGCTGATGTGGAAAAATTGATCTCGAGAGCGTCACCGGCAAAGGTGAAGGGCTTGGTCAGCAATTCACCGTCTTTAACACCAGCACGCACCGAAGCAAATCCATCCAGTCTCAGACTGTAGCGCCGAACATGCGACGTTGGCTGAGCATAGTCCTGACTGACATAAAGAGATAACTCTGCCGGTCCGGTCTGCACCAGATTCAATGCAGGATAATTGGTTCGAGACACCCAGTTCTGTGGCCCAATCCCAGGGCGGAGAAATCCTTCAAGGTACGTTCGATCATAAATGTGACCTCCGCGCGAAGACAACAAAACAGCATCGGACGTATCTTTGAAATATCCTGGATTCACCTGCAGCGCCGCGGCCTGCTGTTCATTCAAAACCTGGCGACCTTCAAAGAACCTGGCGGCGATGGCGAGGTAAATGTGAGGAGCTCGAGGGTACGGAGAGGTTTGATTGGTGTAGAGATTCTCGGCCGGTGCATCGGTCACTGCGACTCCATCGTCGTGAACCTGCTTCATCATTACGGCCTGCGACCATGTTCGAAAATCGTTGCTTGTTGAGCGAGCAATTCGACGAAGTCCGTCCCAAACTCGAAAGTAGCATACGTAACAGTTTTCAGAAGCAGACCAAAACACTAGGTTCTGCGAATCGAAGAGATGGTCGAATCGAAACGGCATCTGCTTGCCGGACAGAATGGGTTCGTTCTGCATTTTCGTCCACTTCAAACCGTCTGCGGAGATGTACGCAAACAACTCTTTGCCGGTTCCTCCTACAGCCTTGTATCGCTCTTCGGGGGGAACTCCCGGTCGAGCATCCAGCATGGGACAGAGGTTGTGAGTCACGGGAGCGGCATCGGCCAGCACAATATTATTGGCTGACGTGCCACCATACTCGAACAGCCCCAGCTGTGGCTTCTTCCACGTGATGCCATCTTCGGACTCAGCCACGCAGGTTCGTTCGTGTTCGCTGCCATCGAGACCCTGTTCAGAGATTCCTCGATAGTACATCCGCAGCTTGGCACCGTCCTGAATCATCGTCACGTATCCGGCCTGCGGGCCCTCCCAGCGAGCGTCGAAACGCAACACAGCCCCTTCGTCATGCGGTGCATGAAGCTGAAGGCTGGCATTCGACATTCGGTCAATCAAAAATCGATCGACGAATAGTTCGCGTCGTGTTCCGAGGGCGATCGGATCGGCTGCCGTTGCTATTCGCGAATCGAAAACGTGCAATGGCCCGCAAAACGCGGCTATTGCAAGACAAAACGGCAGAATTCCGAAACGCCGAGGTGACTGTTTTTTAACCATCATGGCCATTGCGGTCCGTGGGAGAAGAGCGAGGAGAGAAGTCGGTGTGTAGAATTGTAGTGGCGCTGCAGTGTAGACTCAGAGCAGCCGAGCGCACAGGAATCCCGATTTGAAGGGACCTCGCTCGCACCGGAACCAGATTCTTCGGACATTTTTTAACCGAGACCCAACATGTATACCCTGCGCATGGCAAAACGCGTGCTGTTCGAAACGAACAAGCGACTGCTGTGGAAGCTTGTCTGGAACATGGGCGTTAAAGGGTCTCTGTCCGTGATGAAGCATCGCAGCCGGATGAAGAAAGGCCAGTTCTTTCCTCCGTTCCTGTATGTCTCCATCATTAACAGCTGTAACCTGCGTTGTCAGGGATGCTGGGTCGATGTGGCTCACAAGCAACAGACCATTGATGTTCCGGCGATGAACCGCCTGATCAATGAAGCGAAGGAGCACGGCAACACGTTCTTCGGAATTGTGGGTGGGGAACCGTTCATGCATCCGGAACTCTTTGAGATTCTGGAAGGCCACCCCGACTGCTACTTCCAGATTTTCACGAACGGACAGTTCATTACTGACGAGAAAGCTCGACGACTGTTCGAACTGGGCAACGTCACACCACTGATCAGCGTGGAGGGCAACGAAATCGTCAGTGACGAGCGACGTGGTCGGTCCGGAGTTTACAGCAAGACTCTGGCCGGTATCGAAAACTGCCTGAAACACAATGTGATGACGGGAGTCTGCACCAGTCTTGCCAAGTCCAACATCGATCATCTGTTGACCGAAGCCTGGATCGATCGGCTTGTGGAAATGGGAGTTCTCTACACATGGTTTCATGTGTATCGCCCCATGGGCCCCGACGCTCAGACGGAGTTGTGCCTGACTCCGGAACAGCAACGACGTGCTCGACAGTTTGTTGTCGATATGCGAGCCAAAAAGCCAATCATCATTATCGACGCCTACTACGATGGCGAAGGCAAAGCCCTTTGTCCCGCAGCGAATGGGATCAGTCATCACATCAATCCGTGGGGCGATATTGAACCGTGTCCGATCGTGCAGTTCTCCAAAGAGTCGATTCATCACGAGAAGGACGACAGGCACATCTTCGACAAATTCACGCAGTCTGAATATCTCGCAGACTTCCGTGAGCTAGCTCAACAGACAACTCGCGGCTGCATTGTGCTGGAACGTCCCGAGTTGCTGGCTCAGCTTGTGGAAAAACATGGAGCAAAAGATTCGACGGCTCGAGGAACTGCAATGCAGGAACTGAAGTCGATGATCCCGCGAACATCGCAGTATCATCCCGGCCACGAGATCCCGGAAAAAAACTGGTACTATCGCATCGCCAAGCGATTCTTATTCAACGACTTCGGTGTCTATGACGGTCGCGATCATTCAAAGACGGCCGCCCCTTACATCACTCAGGCAGAGCCAAAACTGTCCGTTACAGGAAACGCGTCTGCACAAGGCTGCTGTGCAGAACCTGGCGGCTGTGGATCCGGCGGGCAAGTTGTGGCACTAGGCATTACTCCGACCGAGCGTAAGTCCTGAAGAACCTGGGGGATGTGGCATTGCCGTAAAACCTGATCCTGTACTATCGACTGTTGACTATCCAGGATTCGTCCCTGCTGCTTCAAGTTTCCCCCCACATTCGATTGGCTGTCGATGTCTGATTGCTTTCTTATCACCGGCGGTTCCGGATTCATCGGAACCTGGGTACTCCGCGAACTTTTGGAACGGGGTGCTCGAGCCGTCGTGGTTGATAGCCAGAAAGCTCCTGAACGCTGGGGGCGAGTGCTAGGGAGTCGATCCTCCGAAGTGATCTCTGCCGACGCTTCGCTGATGGACTGTGCAGCGTTGCATTCCGTGATCGAAAAATATCAGGTCACTCACCTGATTCATCTCGCCGCGTTGCTGACGCCGGCGTGTCAGCAGGATCCATTTCTGGGCTGCCACGTCAATGTACTTGGCAGCACCGCCGTATTCGAAGCGGCTCGCCGGTCTGGCCGCATCAAATCTTTGTCTTATGCCAGCTCATTTGCCGTCTACGGACCGGAATCCGGCCATGACGAAGATAATCCAAACCGACCGCCATCATTTTATGGGGCCTTCAAGCAAGCGGTCGACATGATTGCCGAACAGTACTGGCGTCATTTTCAGATCGCCTCGGTCGCCATTCGTCCGCACGTTGTCTTTGGTCCGGAGCGCGAAGTGGGTTTGACGGCGGGCCCGTCTTTGGCCTGTCGAGCTGCCGCGCTGCAGGAGAACTATGCCATCGGCTACACTGGGCGTGTTGGTTACGACTACGTTGAAGACGTTGCAAGGGCCTTTGTGCGAGCTGCCACAGAATGTCCTCCAGGCGCGACGGTCGCCGACCTTCCGGGGGAGATTGCAACCACCGAAGAATTCCGCGCGGCGATCCTGCAATGCGTCCCGGGGGCTTCATCACACATCACGATCGCTGGCCCGGAAATCCCGGCCAATATCCCGCCCAATCCATACTATATTACGGAGCTGTTCTCCGACTGGCAGACAACGACTTTGCTGGAAGGCGTGCAGAAGACTATCGATTACTACGTCCGCAGTAATGAATCCATCATAGACCGACGATAGACGACCGAGGGAAGATTACTCGGCCTTGATCGGTCGATACTCACCGTAGGACTGTGCCGCAAGTTTTTCAAGCCAGGTCATTTGCCGCGACTCTACCGCGCTGTCGCCAAATTTGATGACATGAATCGTTGTCTTCCCGGTTTGTTTGGCAATCTCGCGAAGATCGGCCGGAGACAATTCTGGCTCATCACCGTCCGTCAAAAAATAGATCACATCCGGCTTCAATCGCAGCGCTTCCAGAAGTGCAGATTTGTGCTCAGTGCCGGCGTCCGAGCGGATGCGATCGATACTGTGTGAAGCCGCAAGCTTGTTGAATTCGGTAGCATAATGCATCACACGATCCCCTTGGCGAGGCAACATCAGAGGTGTGCGATACTCATTGTAAAAGATTACGCCGAATTGCTGATTCGGCTGCAGTAAGCGCAGACTCTTCTTGAGTTGACTTTGAGCAAGCTTCAATCGACCGCCCGACATGCTGCTGCTGGTATCAATTACGTAAATGAATGTCTTGCCAATTGCAGAGACATCCATGAAGGTGGTATCGCCGGGCCCGCCAACTCCGCCAAGTTTCGATGCGCCGCCCGCTTCTGCAGGCTCAATCATCTGACTTCCGCCTCCCTGAGCCGACCGCTTGGTTCCTCCAATTGGCTGCCCCGGTCCGATCAGGGCCGGAAACTTCGCCGAACTATCTCCTTCGCCTTCGGAAGTCTCTTCAGACGAGGTTAACAGGTTTGCGACTTCGGGCACTTCGGAAGGAAGCCGCTCCTGTGTTGGTGCCTGGCCGTCGGCCGGTGTATTCTGGTTGGTCTGCTGTGTTGATGGATCCTGTGAGATCTGATCATGGTTATCATCGCCAGCACCGGGCGCTATTCCCTCTTCGGCAGAACCCCCATCAACGCCTTCGGAAACAACCAGTCCAATTTCACGAAAGACTTCGCCTCCCGGTGCACCTGAGCCAACAGTCTGGCATCCTCGCAACGACAAACTGGCAATTAGCAGAATGCTGAGGTGAATCAACAAAGACCCGATCCCGCCCGTCAGCAATGAGCTTCGGCTGAACTCCAAATGAGAGAGAGCGGGCTTCATCTTTGGCAATCCCTTATTTGACGGGTTCCGCAGGCGCTGTCGGCGTCGCGGGAGTCCCCGGTGTTCCCGCCGCAGCCGGAGTTGCGCCATCCGCAGATGCTGGCTTCAGGCTTTGCTGAATCATTTGAATCACGTTCTCTGTTTCATCGACTTCTACGGCCTTTTCGGGCGTCTTGAACACAAATGCCTGATCGTCAACAGGTTCATTGATCACAAGGTTTCTGAAATCGAGCGTAATCAAGGGACGAACCATCTTCGCCGTTGGATCCATACTGCGTTTTAGAAACTGAATGCGCCGTGGCAGCATTGTCTCTGCATCAACATAGACCCGCGTGTACTCCGGAACATGTGGACGAGGATCGACAACCGAACCTTCAGGAACCTTGAAGACCTCTTTACGAATTCGTTCACTCCAGCGACCAGTCACCTCATAGACTTTTCGCTCACCAACAGTAATGGACTTCACCGGAGCGAACTCCATGGTGGTCTGCAATCGTGAAACAAGGCCACGCAGTCCGCCGACGCCCAGATCCATCGCCGCATTCTTGACGTCGTATGCTTTTGTCGCTTCGGCCGCAGCGAGAATACTTGTGATATCGCGACGTGAGACTCGCTGCATATCTCCGTTCTTCCAGAGCGTGGACAGCACACTGCCATCGCTGACCTGATTCAGGATTCCGCGATTCTGAGTTTCATCAACCGGCGCAGCCTCGGCGTCGAGAGCAAGCTGCTTCGCATCATCGGCCTTTTCCGCCACCATCGGAAAGATCATGAACTCGAGGTTCACACGGTTTCCTGATGCCTCCAGATACTTTCCGCGAGCCGTAAGCTTCATGCCGGAAATCAGAGACGTCTGATGCAGCTCGCATCGCAATGAATCCAGTCCCTCAAGCTTGGTCCGAAGCTGCGTCAGAATCTCATCTGCTGCAGGAAGATTCGGATCCGGGGCGGCAGCTTTGGCCGGAGCTGGCGTTTCGGCAGTTGGTTGCGAATCTGTTGCTGCCGGAGTTGCCGCGGCCGGAGACTCATCAGCAAAAACTGCCGACTTTGCCAGCGTCAAGCCCCCAATGCTCAGCAGGAACCCAGCCATCACGGTCAGGGCTGAGAAGTGTGGAAAGGTTTGAGGTTTGTAATTCATGTGCTGATTTTGATGGATTTGCCAAAGATTCGAGTTCTGCAGACCCGAAAAACAGGAGAGAAGGACCGACGGATCGCAGGTGAATTCAACCGTCTTAGTTCACATGGTGCGGAACTTTAGTGTGCCGCGTCAATCGAACCAGCGGAATTACCGGCGATTCGAAGCAGTCTCGAGCGTTTCGAGGCTGCTGATCACAGTGTACCGAGGCGCCCTCATCGGGGTCGACGGCAAACTGGAAACGGTCGGGCACAGTCAGTTTTGCAGTTGAAGGTACGGTCATCTGCGGGTTGCTGTTGGATCGAACACGCGAGTTGCTGTTAGGTCAACTCAGCATCTCAAGGAAGGGGTAGCGATGAGATATTACTTTCTGGCCCTGGGCGCCCTTGTGGTCGTCTGCATGGGCTGTGCCGGAGTAGACGGCCAGAGTGTCCTGAAATCAAACGAGTACGTCGCACCTCCGGCTGCCATGATGCAGCATCCGGGCCCAATGGTCGACGGTCCGGGTCCCGGCGTCATGGGAGTCCTGGCTCAGCCAGGCGGCATGGGCATGGGTCCTGGGATGGGAATGCCTCAGATGTCGACTCAGGTCAAGTTTATTGGCCATGACATGTCTGTGGGCTGGTTGTCCGGAAACGTGATCGCCCGCAATCAGCAGGTGGTCCCGGGACGAGCGGACTTCCCGCAGGGAGCCATCTATCAACTGGTTTACTCCAACATTTCCGGCGAAGGCTGGGCTGGAGAAGACCTCTTCCCGACGCTGGAAGTGCGATCAGCTCATCCGAACACGATCGCTTATCTGACTCACAACACTGTTCCCGTCGAAATCACCGACGAAGATCTGGAACATGTCCGCAGCAACAACATGGTGACCAAGGTCATCTATCTGCCGGATCCGAAGTTTCAGGCTCGTGCCATCGCGGGTGTGGAAACTCTGGTCTCCACAACTCTTGATCCAGGCATCGACCCTATCGAACAAGCGGAACGAATGGGAACCATCATGGTAGTTCTGCGAATGGGTAACAAACGGATGCAGTTTGACGAAGCTCAGGTTCAGCCGAACGGAACAATTGCTCCGGTCAGCTTCTCCTCAGCAGACGGTGACAATGGCGAGTATCTGCCACCATCGCCAGTGATAATGATACCTTCCGACATTCAGGGTGTGCCAGGAGCTATGATTGCCGCTGGTGGTGGCTTCCCGGGCCAGAACGTTCCAGTCTCTGGAATGGGTCCAACGCCAGTCTGGGGAATGCCAATGACGGCAACTCCGATCGGTCTGCCTGGTCCTCCTCACCTGCCTCTGGGTGGTCCGGCTGGTCTGAAGTCTCATACGATTCGAAACCTGAGCCAGAACAACATGCCTGAACCTGTTGACCATATGCTGATCGATGTTGAACACAGTCCTGGCTACAGCGTGCCAGCCCCTGTGAAGCACATCCAGTACAAGGAAACTCATCCGGTCTTCGGTCCTGGTGATGTGTCAACTCCGCAAGGTCAGGGTGCTTACTGTCCGCCAGGCGGATACTAATCTCCTGAATGAACTATGACCGCAGGGGCGATTCGAAGCATCAGCTTCAATCGCCCTTGCTTCGTGAATTCTCGCTCAGGCCGAAAATCACTTAGCGGCCCTCCGAGTCATTCGATCGGAAATATTCATCATGCCCATCGCTCATGAATCATCTTTGCGGACTGCGATCATCACTCTCGCATTCCTGCTGACCGGTTCGACAGCTTTTGCTCAGTCCGGAGCCTATTATGAGCCGCTGAACGAGAAGCTGCCGCCGGGCTTCACTGCGGACATCATGGCCAGAGTTCGCCATGACGATATGTTCTGGCTGCAGCCTGTTCGAGTCGAATTGCCAACCGCTGGAACTGTTTCGGTCTACTCAGCAACACCGGTCCCGATCGTGACGACAAGTGCTCCAGCTCAGTTCTCCGCGAACACAGGCCATTTCTATCGGCTTCGCATTGCTGATATGCCTGAATTCCCGGGCGAAGAAATCTATCCTTCGATTGAGATTCTTGATCGACTGCATCCACCAGCCGGTTCCGCGGCCAACTACCCGATTCCAGTCGTGTTGACGGAAGCGGATCTTAAAGAAGCTTTGTCCGGTCGAATGGTGACCCGCGTCATCTATCTCGAAAACCCTCGCTCAGCGGCTCAGAAGGATCCGTTGCGACGAAATCCGCGACCCACTCTGGATCCGACGGACAACGCACTTCAGGAAGCTGGCATGTATGGCCGCCCGATGATGATCGTTCGCATCGGTGGTCGAATTCCCTCAGGACCAAACATGCCTCTGTCGTACTTTGGTTCCGGCGGCACCGTTGATCCAGGCGACTCAATTCCAGCAGGGTCCGGGGTCGTGAAACTTTCCGATAAGAAGCGAGCTGTCGAGAGTCTCGCTCGCGGCAACGATTGAGACGAATACAGATCGCAACGAGGAACAGGACGACACTCATGAAATCACGCCATCTGTCATCTCGCCGTCTCATGGCCTGGAGTCTGCTTGGATTCGGCCTCAGCATCGCACCCGGTTGTGGTCTCTCTTCAGGGCTGCACCGTGAACCCGATCACGTGTATTCCGATACGACTCCGCCGATGCTCCAGCAGCAGCCCGGTGTTCAGCCCTTGCCAGCTCGAGCTCATTATCCGGACGAGAATGCAACGATGTCAGCCACCGGCTCTGGTGCTCAACCGGATGGTGTGGTTCGTCTTGGTGGTAAGCAACAACCGTCGACGGCTGGTGAATCAAGCCGAACCACCATCGCCAACTCGAAATCAAACGCCGCTAAACCATCAGCGCAGCACAGCGAATTCGTTCTAGCCAGCTATCAGCCTGACGACGCAAATTCACGCCCGGGCGAACCGATCTTTACGCAGGCCGACCCGCGTCTCGAAACGGGAGACAAATGCTTCCCACGAAATCAAATGGAAACGATTGCCCCGGCCCCGCTGGCCGATCTGTTTCCAGATGAATACGTTTTCGACGGTGGTGACCGTGATCTGTCCGCAGCGATGCATACCAATCGCAGTGGCCTCGACACCGAAGACACCGTGGCCGCGTTCGCAGACCATACCGGTGAGCTTCGAACAACAGCGTCCAATCGAGTTGCCGTTTATGCACCTCGCTTCGGTTCTGTGCGAACAGTGACCGGGCTTGTGGCTGACGTCAAAGTTGACAAGGCGATTGGTGCGAAGGACAACATCACGGTGGGCAACCTGAAGACAGGCAACGCCGCGCAGGAGAATGTCCACGACACCTCTTTGTCCGGTCTCGAAACTCGAGATCGTGTGGATGGCATGAAGGGTGCCCTCCCTCCAATGCAGAACAAGCGTATGGAGATTGCCGGTCAAAATCGCAAAGTGGACGAAGGCCACGAAGGGCGTGACGTGAAATCTCCAGGCATCTTCCATCGCAAAGATGGCATCGAGATCGCCGAACAAATGCAGAATGCGATCACATGGACTCGAGATCAGTTCCCGGTCATCACAGCGACAACAACCAACGCATCTGAGATCTCCGCCAAGTTTAAGGTGCAGCAGAAGGTTGGCGTGAAGGATGAGCGAGAAACCAAGGGCAACGTGCGAATCGTAAAACTGGCGGATCGCGATGAGGCTCGACCAGGGGACACGATTACCTTTACGATCAACTTCCAGAACACCGGCGACTTCGATGTTTACGATGTCAGCATTGTTGATAATCTTACGCCTCGTCTGGCCTACGTCAGCGGTTCCGCAGAGATTGACGAAAAGCACCCCGGCGAAGTGTCCGTCGAACCCAATGGCGAAGGCAGCGAAATCCTGACCTTCAAACTGGACAAGCCGCTCAAAGGTCACGCCGGCGGAACGATTACGTTCGAAGCAGTTGTACGCTGATCGGCTGGACACCAGTGAGATCCAGGGCTCCGCGTGAACCAAATGCGTGAGCCCGCATTCAAGGTGTCGCTGCTGTTTTCAGTCTTTCGTGATGACTGTTGCGATTACCCGCGAAGCGGTTTAAGAAGTTAGTTGGCGGTCAGAGCATCGCCACCGCCGAAACATATCGAAATCTGCGACCACACCCTGAATTGGGTGCCAGAATCGTGGTTTCTGTCGTCCCTTCATGATGAGTTTTGGTTTAGTTCTTTGCCCCGTGGTGCGCCCAACCCACTTCCGATGGCTTCGCGGCTGAACAAACCAACATGGGTTCTGCCAAGTCGGGCAGGGCGGATGCTTCAACAGAAATCAGCCTGCGAACTGGCAGAAGTCGTGTTAATTTGACGCAAAGAATGCTAACCTCCCTGCAGACGGAAGTCCGTCGAAGCTTCGAAGGAGGACGTGATGTTACATCGTCGAGATGCCATGCTGCAGCTGGGTTCCGCTTGCGGTGCGCTGACGCTTCCACAGTTGCTGAAGTCCGAGAAAACCGCTTACGCGGAAACATCTTCCGCAAAGCCACGCAAAGCCAAATCCTGCATCTTCCTCTTTATGTGGGGCGGACAGCCGCAGCAGGATATGTGGGATCTGAAGCCGGATGCTCCTGAAGGCGTCCGCAGTCCCTTCGCTCCGATTGCGACAAACGTCCCGGGCATCACATTCAGCGATCAGATGCCGATGCTGTCTCAGCACGCGGACAAGATGTCGATCATTCGCTCATTGAATCACTCAACAACCGATCACGGAGTTTCCGTCTATCATACATTGACGGGGCGCCCGATGGTCCCGCCCAGAACATTCCCTTCCAACGGTCGCCGACGCACTGACTTCCCCTCCATCGGTTCCATGTTTTCGTACCTGGGCGAGAAGGGCGAAATTCCGGCCAGCTTTAGCATTCCTCGCCCCGTCGCGCATGACGGACTTCGATATGCAGGGACTCACGCTGGCTTTCTGGGGTCGCCTCATGATCCCGTGGAACTCGGGCAGGTCTACAATCATGTGGAACTTGGGCCGAGGAAAGATGTCGAAGAAGATCGACTGCCACTGACTCCTCCGGATGGTGTTTCGATCGCTCGCCTGAAGGCACGACGCGGACTTTTGAGCGTGATGGAGTCGCAGGACAGAGCTCTCCAACACGACCCAATGATCGCAGCCCAGCAGGGCATTTATGAAGATGCTTACCGCCTGATCAATTCCACAGCCGTCGCAGCGTCTCTCGACTTGAGTTCTGAATCAGCGGAAACTCGTGATCGCTATGGCCGCAATGAGTACGGCGACAGCTTCCTGACAGCTCGACGCATGATTGAGGCGGGCATCCGTCTGGTCACAGTCAATTGGATGTTCATTACTCCCGCAGCCAAAGTTTATAACGTCTGGGATACTCACGGCGGCCTGAACGACCTTGAACATGGTGCCACCGGATACGGGATGTTGAAAGCTCACTACTGCCTGCCGGCTTTTGATCGAGCCTTCTCCGCGTTGCTGGAAGATTTGTCCCTCCGAAATATGCTGGACGAAACACTGGTGGCGTGTGCCGGAGAATTCGGTCGCACGCCGAAAATCAACCCGGCCAATGGTCGAGACCACTGGCCGTTTTGTTATTCCGCAGTGCTCGCCGGTGGCGGAGTTCAGGGCGGATCGACGTATGGCAGCAGTGACAAACAAGCCGCGTACGTCAAAGAGAATCCCGTGACGCCGGGCGATTATTTGGCGACCGTCTGCCATGCCTGCGGTCTGGATTCTTCACGAATGATCCGGGACCTGCAGGGCCGACCATTTCAAATCTGTGATGGCGAACCAATCCACGCGATTCTGTAAACGAGTCCGCTCAACCATCGTCTTGTCGCACTTTTCCAATTTCGCATCTGCAATCTCAAATCTCTGAGATTCAAACGGCTGCAAGATTCAGATCTTTCAGAACGTCTGCATACCGGTCCCAGGGAACAGGTTTGATCGGCAACGTCGCGCAACGAGGGTCAAGTGACAGATCAAGTACGTACATCGTCTCTGCAAAGGCCGTACGTTTCCCGGCAGCACGTAGGCTTTGAATATTGGCCTGCTCCTTGCGAAAGCGACTGGCCATTTCCATCAGGGACAGAATCCGCGGACCATCGGAGCCGTGCTCCACGTGAATCTGGCAAGCCTTTGACCAGTCTTCGAACTGCAAAAGATCCTGCATTCTAACCAGCATGATCGTGATGGGCTGGTGATGAGACAACGCCGCAGGTTCGCAGCAAGCCGTCATCACGTAGACATCGTGAGCAAACTGACCATTCGAAGCTCGGTCACAGACGAAGTTCGTTAACGTCTCCAGAAGATACGACCCCTCCGCGCCGTCCATCGAAATCAGCGTCTGCCGCGCAGTCACATGTTGAGCTCGCTTCAGGAGGATTCCGGCAAGGTGGCCGTTGGGGACAACTCGCTTCAGTTCCGACTGTCCCAGCGTTCGAACTCGAAGCGCAGTCACGGATTTTAACTCACCGGAAGCCGTCGTAATCTGTTTCGACTCCAGCACATGCTGATGAATCACGATGGTGTCGCGAGCATCACCTTTCAGAATTGACTGCCGCTCCTTCATTCTGCGACGGCGCGCAATAAACGCTGTGGTCAGGCTGCCAACGGCCATACCAAGCAGAACACCCAGACCTCGACCACTGACTTCATGCAACATCACGGTAAACACGGCATATCTCACTGCGGGCCTCAGCACACGAATCGACAGCAACACAAGTTACTGTGGGCGTGCAGAACTGAAGCACATAGAAACGCAGTGAGTGAATCAAGGGATCACAGCAATTCACAAGTGCTTTCCCAACAGCCACTTAGATTTCTTCTACCACGCGAAGAAATCCCGTCGGCGGAGCGACGGGCGTACGGTACACCCGTCGCTCCGCCGACGGGAATACACGCAGCCAGAAATTGACCTGAACACGTCAACGACACAGCTATCGCTGATAAATCGGCAGGAAGCCTTTATCCAGTTGCAGCATGATGCAACTCAGAGCCGTCACGTAAACGGTGCCCACCTGAGGATCCGGCCAGCCGCCACCAGCCTGCATTTCACGAACCAGTTTAGAGTTCAGTTCGTCACGATACTTTTTCCATTCTTCTCCGCCCGTTCGATACACAACCTGTGCGAAGTAGAAATGCATGTAGTGCCAGTGACCATTGTTGCTGGCGACAGATTTGTCTGGCCAGATATGCGTCTTGCAGAAGTTCCGCATCCGCAGAGTTAACTCAGTGTCATACTCGCCCGCGTTAAACATCGCCGCCAATGACGCCGCTGTAATCGGCGGTCGAGCACCACCGCCTCGAATGCTGTACTGCACGCCTCCGTCAGTTGTCGTGCATTTCTCGATATACACCTTGGCTCGATCGATGATCTCTTTGGAAACCGGGATGCCAGCATTGCGGCAGGCTCGCAATCCCTGCACCTGAGTAATACAGGTTGAACCTTCATCGAAGTTGCTGCCTTCTTTCGCCGACACATAACCCCAGCCACCATCGGGCGTCTGAGCATCCGCGCAGAATTGGACCGCACTGGTCAGGACGCCTCGTATTTCTTCACGCCGCTGTACGTCTTCTTCTTCGCCATAGACCTGGCTCAGGAACAGCATGGAGAAACCGTGACCGTAGGTGTAGTGATAATCTTCGCGGTATCCGATGAGTCCATTGGGGCGGCTCATGGACAAGAGATAATCCACAGCCAGGCGAATTTGTCGTGAGTACTTGCCGGACGTCGTCGTGGACCCTTCTGCCAGCATTGCGGTTCCGGCCAGAGCAGTCATCGCAACACGGTACTGACCGCCATTGGCTTCCCAATATCCCTGTCGCTTTTGAAGACCTGCCAGATAGTCCAGCGATTCCTCCACCGCGGTATCGATCTCTGCATCGGCCTGAACGGGAGCTGACGCAATCGCCACAGTCAGATATCCGAAGACACCTGCCAGAATGATCGCCCATCGACATGTTCTGTTTGCCATAACGCGACAGCTCAATTCACAGAAGGAGAGTTTTCCGTTGAAGCCGAAGATCAGCTCAACGTCGACGGATTGTTTTCTTCTCAGACGTTTGTAGCAAGTCGATGTCACAAGATTCGCCCCAATGCGAGAGTGAACTATCTTCTGCAGCATCAACCAACAAAGCGAGGAATCCCGGCAATTCACGGTTGTAACCAACACCCGGAGTACTTCAGGCCGCGTTCAGTTCAGACGTTTCAAGTCCCGCGATTCAGGCAAGAATCCAAACTCACGTGATCCGTGATTTGCCGGAGAATGATTGGGCCCGTGGGATCAATCCGAAAACGATAAGCGGGGAAAGCAGGGCAATTCGATGGCGGAAATACTTGGGTGGAGTTGCCGCAAAATCATTCTCCGGAAGAAATCCCCTCTAGTAGACCTGTTTTGCACGGGTAAACTCAACGCCGCTTGGCCAAGGGATAGAAACCGGCCCCCCCCCCCGAAAGATTCGCTCGAGGATTGATCCCAGCGATCGGTTCTGCCCGTGGTCTCAATTTCTGAGCTGGCAGTTTTTCTCAATCACGCAAGGAGGATTTCATGGCTGCTCTTATCCCGGCGACTCGCGCGCCGCAGGCCGATTCGTCACATCAACTGGCTACGGACGTCCGGAAGGCTTTAATGACCGAGGACGGGCTGGATATCGCCTCGCTGGTCGTTCGCCGTATTCCTAATGGTGTCTGCCTGGAGGGAGTCATCCACGTACACGGTGATGACGTAGATGTTTGTCGAGCCATCCGCAAGCTGGAGGGTGTCGGCGAAATTCTGAACCACCTCGTGGTTTGCTGGAATTGCCCGGAACCCGGGCCGCAGGTGACTGAAGACGACATATTTTGAGCATTAACTCAGAAACGGGGCCAGGAACCAATAGCCAGTTGGCCCAAAGGGTGCTTCGCACTATTGGTTCCTGACCCCTTTTCTGAGCTTTGGGCAACTGAGCTTGCTCATGACGGGTAAGTTTGCCGTTGTGGTCTATAATTCCGTGTGCTCCCGCACCATTTTCGGGAGATTCCACAACCGCATTCCGCTGCCTTTGTCGGTGTACCAGGATTCATGGCCAGTTCAGATATTGTGATTCGAGGGGCTCGCGAACATAACCTTCGCAACATCAGCCTGTCACTGCCGCGCAACAAACTGATCGTGATGACCGGAGTCAGCGGCTCTGGCAAGAGTTCTCTGGCATTCGATACTCTGTATGCCGAAGGTCAACGTCGCTACGTCGAATCACTGTCGACATATGCTCGCCAATTCCTCGGACAAATGCCCAAGCCCGATGTGGATTCTATCTCCGGGCTCGCTCCGTCGATTTCCATTCAGCAGAAATCCACCAGCCGCAATCCGCGCAGTACGGTGGGGACGATCACGGAAATATTCGACTACCTGCGAGTGCTCTATGCGCGAGTCGGGCAGGGCTATTGCTATGTTTCCGGCAAGCCGATTAAGGCTCAGTCAACCGATCAGATTGTTGACAGCCTGTTGAATCAACCGGCCGGCACGAAGTATCAGATTCTTGCCCCGATCGTTCAAAATCAGAAAGGTGAGTTTCGAGATCTCTTCGAGGACCTGCTGAAGAAAGGTTATCTGCGTGCCCGCGTCGACGGCGAAGTCATCAATCTCAGCGACGCGCCGATTCTGCGAAAACACCATAAGCACAACATCGAAGTGGTGATCGATCGACTTGTTGCCGGGGGAACTCAACGGACCCGCGTGGCCGAAGCAGTTGAACAGGCCTTAAAGCTGGCCGACGGACAGTTGATCTGTAGTGTTGAACGAACCGGTAGTGCCTCGAACAGAACTTCTGGAGAAAACGTCACTGCAGCAGACGAAGAACAAAGCCTGCAAAGTCTCGCCGCACCGCCTCGATCCGTTCGCCGCGCGAAGTCGGCGAAACGACCTGCGGCTTCAAGAACTCCGGGCGATGCGGATCTGGTGGCCGAAGATAGTCTGGAGCTGGACTCTGACGCAGACGGCTTCGATGGAGATTCCGACGGGCCCGAAGGATCAGGCCCGACTGCTCTGGCTCTGCAATCATCGGATCGTCTTTATAGCTCTCACTACGCCTGCGCTGAGAGCGGAATGAGCTATGAGCCGCCAAGTCCGCAGCTCTTCAGTTTCAATAGTCCGCTGGGAATGTGCATGGACTGTAATGGCTTGGGAATGCGCCACGGATTCCCGATGCATCAATTGATTGTGGACGAAGACAAGTCGATCCAAAAAGGTGCGACGCTGTTGCTGCCGACGTGGACCAAAATCGGACGCTGGCCGCGACATATTCTGGCCGGAGCTGCCAACGCCATCGAGCAGGACTGCGAACTGCCGGTAGACTCCCTGCTGAAAATGAAATGGAAAGACATTCCGGAGCAGGCCAAACAACTGTGGCTCTACGGCACCGGCGAACGCCACGTCACGTTCACATGGAAGACTCGTGCCGGCGCGTGGAAGCATGGTGGTAAGTGGGAAGGCTGGGTGAATCGACTGCTGGAAAGCTATCGCACGGCCGTCAATCCCATGCGTCGACGACAGTTGGAAAAGTACATGGAGGTTGTGCCGTGCAGCTCCTGTAACGGCGAACGACTGAATCGACAGGCTCGAAACGTGCGACTGAAAACGAACAGTCCACGATTCATCGCTCGCAGAAAGTCGGCGACAAATCCCAAATCTCAAATCTCAAATTTGAAATCTGACGGTGCGAAGAAACAACTATCAACACAGGACGGTATCGAGCTCAGTCTGCCGCAACTCTGTGCGTTATCGATTGAAGAGGCGACGGAATTCTTCGACTCTCTAGTGCTCGATTCAACACAGCAACTCATTGCCGAAGAAGCACTCAAGGAAATTCGCGGTCGCCTGGGCTTTCTGTTGCAGTGTGGTCTGAATTATCTGTCACTCGATCGTTCAGCACCGACATTGTCGGGCGGTGAATCGCAGCGTATTCGCCTGGCGGGACAAATCGGTTGCGGACTTGTGGGAGTCGTCTACATTCTCGACGAACCCAGCATCGGTCTGCATCCACGCGACAACACGATGCTGCTGGGCAGCCTGCAGCGGCTTCGCGACCAGGGCAACACCGTGATCGTCGTCGAGCATGACGAAGAAACCATGCGGGCCGCAGATCACGTGGTCGACTTCGGACCGGGGCCGGGTGTACTGGGCGGCGAAGTGGTCGTGGAAGGATCGGTTGATGACATCCTGAAAAACGAACGCAGCATCACCGGAGCATTTCTCTCGGGACGCCAGAAGATTGAGATCCCGAAGGTTCGCCGCAATCCGGACCGTGGCGCAATAACGGTAAAGAGTGCGACTCACAATAATCTGAAGGATGTCACCGTTCGTTTTCCGCTCGGTCGTTTGATCAGCGTGACGGGCGTCAGCGGCTCGGGAAAAAGCTCGATCGTCAATGATATTCTATGGCAGGTTGTAAACCGCGATGTCAACAAAGGTGTTGGCGATCCCGGAGTTCACGGATCGATCGAGGGACTGGAACTGATCGACAAGGCCATCGATATCGATCAGTCACCGATCGGTCGAACACCTCGTTCAAACCCAGCAACTTACGTCAAAGTCTTCGACGAAATTCGCAAGCTGTTTACTCAGTTGCCTCAGTCAAAATTGCGTGGCTACAAAGAGGGACGTTTCAGCTTCAATGTCGAAGATGGTCGCTGCGAAGCGTGTGAAGGCCATGGTGCAACGAAGCTGGAAATGGATTTTCTGGCGGATATCTGGATCCCCTGCACGGTGTGTGAAGGGCGACGATTCAATCACGAAACGCTGGAAGTGAAGTTTCGCGATCATAGCATCGCGGATGTGCTCAACCTGGAAATTCGGGATGCGGTGCAGCTCTTCGAAAGCTTTCCCAAGATCAAACAATTGCTCAAGACGTTGTGCGATGTTGGTCTGGAGTACATGCAGCTCGGTCAGGCGTCGCCGACTCTTTCCGGCGGTGAAGCTCAGCGCGTGAAACTCGCGCGAGAACTGGGGAAACGATCGACCGGGCGCACTTTGTATCTGCTGGACGAACCCACAACAGGGCTGCACTTTGCCGACGTCAAGAAGCTGATTGAAGTGTTGCAGGGCTTCGTGGAAGCGGGCAACACTGTGATTGTGATCGAGCACAACCTCGATGTGATAAAGACTTCTGACTGGGTCATCGACATCGGTCCCGAAGGTGGAGCAGGGGGCGGTCGCGTTGTCGTGGAGGGAACCCCGGAAGACGTGGCTCGCTGTGTTAAATC
>Ga0255094_1000385_pt1 | contig 23998 bp, 19 predicted proteins | sample Colum_Law_RepB_8_2_FD_188434 | JGI IMG/M metagenome (GOLD analysis project Ga0255094, IMG submission 188434) | Freshwater microbial communities from Columbia River, Oregon, United States - Colum_Law_RepB_8d | ecosystem: Environmental > Aquatic > Freshwater > River | place: USA: Oregon...
AGTTTGTGTGGGATGGACTGGAGCACGTCGATCCACAGAAAGAGGCGTCCGCGGCACAGATTCGGCTCGCCTCCGGAACCACAACACGGGGTCGGGAATACTTCAAACAAGGCCTCGACATCGACGACATGGACGAACGAGCCGCTGAGGAACTCGGGTTCGATACGGTCAAGGAATACCGGCAGGCCATCGCGGCCAACCTGTTCGGAACCCAGAATCAGGCTCTCCAGAAAATGCAGATGGCACAGGGTCAGCAGTCTCAGGAACAGCGTCCGCAGGTTGCCAGTGGAACTCGCCCAGGAATCTCTGCTGCGGACATGGCTTTCATCGAAGGGTTCGTGAACGAACGCATCGAGTCTTTGATGGAGCTTCGCTCGTAGAGGCGTGATCTATGAAAAAGAGGAAATCATTTGTGACACCAGAGACGTTCGGCCCGGGCGATGTCACGTTCGGCGAACAGCCTTTGATGATCCATTCAGAAACGCAAACGGCAGCAGCAGGCGATGTCTCTGCGAATGCGGATGAAGGCGGAGTCGCCGCAGCGTCTGCGGAACCGGCTCACGTCTCAACATACTCCGGCGAGGCGTACAACGGCGATGACATCTATCAACGAGATGTTCCACTTCCCATCGTGATCAACCTCGCGACAGCCAGGATTGCCAAGAATCCTCAGCAGATGCTGAAGGATCATGATCCTTCGAAGCCAATCGGTCATCACGTCCCCGTGATTACCGCATCAGGAATGCGAATTGAGAACGGCGTGTTCTCGGTTCCGAACGCCCACAGAGACGAGGTCGTTGCTGGGGCATCAAACGGATTTCCATGGCAGGCCTCCGTAAGAGGTCGTTATGGAAGATTGACACTGCTGAAGGCAGGGGCGACGCGCACTGTCAACGGCAGAACGGTAATTGGGCCTCGGTACATTGCCGATGATTTTCTGTGGCGGGAAACAACCGCCACGGGGTTAGGGGCAAATGAATCTGGTCCACAAATTTCAATTTCCGCGTCAGACAGTTTTTCAGGAGACTCTGATATGAAGTTCGACGCGTTTGTGAAAGCGTGTGGACGAGATGTGGCATCACTCAGTGATGCGGACCGAACCCTGCTTCAGGCAGCCTATGATGCAAAGTTTCCTGATGGTGCGATCACCGCGTCTGAAGGAACAGGAGATGGTGTCACTGGCTCCGGTGAACTCGTTGCTGCAAATGTGCTGAAGGGAATTGAACAGAAGGCCGCAGAAACGGTCGCTAAGTTCAATAACGACCTTTTGGCCGCTGCCAATCAGTTCGAAACTCGCCTGAATGACATGCGGCAGCGTGAACTGCATGCTGCTGAACAGCGCGCAGCCATCTCTGAAGTCTTTGGAACTGGTTATCCGGAGTTGCAGGCGTCGGCGATCAAGGAGAACTGGGACCGACGCACGATGGAACTGCACAAGAAGATCGCTGATTTCGAAAAGGCACCTCCCAAACTCGACATCTTCAGCCGTAGCGGTGGAGATGCTGAAGGTGGACCGGCGTCGCATCAAGTTCTGGCCTGTGCGCTCGCCATCAGCGGCGGTGTAAAACCCTCTGAAATTGAGGCTTCTGGATATGACCAGAAGGTGATCAACGAGGCGGAATCAGCCCGCTGGCGTGGGATCGGCTACCATGCATTGATCCGCATGGCTCTTCAGGCCTCCGGGGAACCTGTTCCCCATCACATCAGCCCGGTTGAATATGGCCGGCTTGCTGGCGAGATGCAGCAGAAGTGGGAGTTTCTGAAAGCTTCTGGTCAACTGCAGGCGTCCAGTGCGTTCTCTGTCATGAATCTTGCGTCGATCAACGACGATGCGATCAACCGCAGTGTTCATGCTCGGTACAATGCATTCCAGTCGGTCATTCCGCGGATCGCCGCTCAGCAGTCTTCGCGAGACTTCCGTCCGAAGAACAATTACCGCGTTATGGGCGGAGGGTTCCTTCAGAAACTGTCAGAATCTGGTGAACTCACCCATCTGAAAATCTCAGATGCGAAGTTCTCGACCGAGATCGACACTCAGGGGGCCATGCTTGCAGTTTCCCGAAAGTACATGGTCAACGATGACCTGTCGATCATCAGCCAGTTTGGTGAGATCCTCGGATTCAAGGGTGCTCAGACTCTTGAACGAGACTTCCACATCATGCTGCTCACATTGGCGTTCTGGAGAACGGCGGTTGGCGCAGCCAAAGAGCCAATCAACTACATCATTGGTGCGGGAAGTGCGTTCGGCTACGACGCTCTGAAGGTGTCTTACGACCTGTGGGCGAACATGCAGGACCGTGAAGGAAATCCCCTCAACGTTGGTCCTGTTGTCTTGCTGGTTCAGGCCGGTTCAATGGCCCTGAACGCTCGCGACATCAACAAGTCAGAAAAGGTCATGACTCGATCTGACAACACCACGAAAGACCGCACGGAAACCAACGTCTTCCAGGGGACTCTCAACAACGTTGTTGAAACCCAGTGGCTGAATCATTCCAGCATGGGGCCACTGAAGACAGCCACTGGGTGGTTCCAGCTCTCGGATCCGAACGTGCAGCCGATGTTTGCTGTCAGCTACCTCAATAATCAGCGAATTCCAATGGTTGAAACCGCTCCGGGCAGCTTCAACACACTGGGCCAGCAGATGCGAGTGATCTTCGATTACGGCATGGGCCAGATCGACGACATCGGCGCAGTCTTCAACAAGGGTCAAGCATAGTCTGAAACGTTGTGCGTAAGCCCTGCGGCAATCACAACGGGGCGAATCTGTGAGTGTGAATTTACCGTTTTGAATCATCCCTCAACTGAGAAATCAAATATGCCAAATCTTATTTGTGAACTTGAACACGGCACGCCGGATCACGACAACCTGCGTACCCCTGCAGCAAGAGATCTGTTGCCAGGCGAGTTGGATTTCAATCCGACGACCGGGACTGTCATGATCGCTGATCGTGGTGCCAAACTGGGCAAAGAATCCGCTGCGGTTGTGCAGAACGGACGCGCGGTCTTCCGCATCAAGAACCCGGCTTACAACCCAGCCGGCTCAAATGCGATCACGCAGCAGATTGGTGCCAAGGTCTATGCTTCGCGCACCGTACCAGCCACTGCGTTCGATGCGACGACGAATCCTTATTCGACGATCATCTACGCCAACGACGCTTCATCGCTGTTCCTTGGAACCGTCGCTGATCGTCCGGTGCGCGTGACTGAAGAGTTCGTCTACGTTCGCTTCGACAACAAATGTCCTGTTGCGATCGGCGCGGCCGCAACATAGTCGACCGGCCCGTGACATCATTCGATGCCACGGGCCAATTCTGACGGAGTGGTCCTTTGGCATCGCCGATCAACCTGCTCAAAAAAGGCCGACAGGCACTGGACAGAGTCTTCGAACAGAAGATGTCTGAGTTTGCTGTCTATCGCCCGCTGGGAGAACAACGGACTGCAAAGATCCGTGTGACACCCGAGGGTAGGCGAGGTGATGCCGAAGAAACTGCATCTGTGAGAACTGAAATCGAAAACCAGGACTTCGTGATTCGGTGTTTAACACCGGTGGAATGCCAGTCTGACACGTTCATGAACTGGCTCGGTCGAGAACCAATTCAAAACGATGAGTTGGTATTTGCTGGGCAGCGATATCTCGCGACACCAGCGTTCAACAGCGAACTGTTTCGGTACACGTCGGTTCATCGGACAGCGATTCGGATTCACTTCGTGGCGGCCGGCCCTGAAAAATGACAACGATTCATCCTCAACTTGCGACGGCAAAGATTCTCGGTGATCGCATCACAGCAGTCATGGGATCAAGTTACGTCGTTACTGTTGAAGATCTGAACGTGCAGCAGCTGGCGAAGCGAGCAAAGGCACCTGACAAGACGCATGTTGTCGTGTCGTGTCAGGAATGCTCGAGGACCGTTGCCTCGCGCCGGAGAGTGCAGACTGGTTCCGCGATGTTCACGATCGAAATTTCGATCACGAGACACACGGGGGATAGTCGTCCTGGGGATTTCGACCAAACCCAACAGTTCTTTGATTCCTGCCAGGCCGTCATTGATGCGGCCATGGGGATTGATGATACGCATCCGGATGGAACTGATATCGATCTGCCAGCGCCATGGGGCCGGATCTCATGGCCGGAGGAAGTGACAGAAGTTCCCATGGATGAAGAGCTCAGCTCAACATCATTGCGGTTCCGCAGTGTCCAGTTTCAGTTCAAAGCCACACGTGGGAGTTAATAGATGACCATTCCAACAGGATTGGAGTGCAAACTCCAAATCAACACTGGTACCCAGACGACCCCAGTGTGGGCGACACTGGACCTCGTGGTTGACCTCGACAACAGCAAGCAGGCGGACAAACAGGAAGCGGCTTGCCGCCGCGGCGGAGCCTTCAAGCAATACGGCGTCGGTCAGATCGATGTCGAATGCTCGTTCAACATGCTTCATGATCACTCGGACGCTACATGGGAAGTTGTGCAGGACGCATTCTGGCAGCGAAAAGTTGTTCATTGCCGAGTTCTCGACGGCGACTTCGCCACCTCCGGCACCGAAGGATTCGTGATGACGGCTTACATCTTCGGCAACGACGAAAGTCAGCCGCTGAGCAGCAACGTTGAAGACTCACTGACGTTGGCTCCGTCCAGCAACGGTAAAGGTCCGAGCGACAATCCGATCGCTCCGACGCGAGTCAGCGTGGCCTGATCAATAGTCGAGTTCATGGTTCGACGGGAATGCCATGAACTCGGATTGAGAACGCCACTGTACGGCGGCGAAACGCTCTTCCGTCAGGAGTGTCAGCCGCCGTACTCCATTTATTCACTGATTATTCACTGACGGTTGGCGCAAGACGCGTCCCTCATTTCTCCTGGAGTGCGTGATGAAGAAAGACACGGCGGAATTGTTAGTTGCGATCAAAAGTGCTGGTAAGCACGGCGCAACATGTTGGATTGGACAGGGACCGGTCGTAGCCGCACAGGCCGACGGAGTTCCTTTGGTGGTCGTTAATCGAAAAGAGGTAACGACTGGCGGCAAGATGGAGATTGAGTGCGAGGTTCAGACGACTTCGCTCGAAACTCACTTCGCGGCGGCCGAAAAGACGCTCGCGGATATCGAAACCGAGCGGCTTGAGAAGCTGAAGCCCCCAGTCGTTACACCTCTCCCCGGCCCGGATGCTGACGGTGATGCAGCTGGTGAAGCCGGCGGAGCTGTTGTTTCAGAAGTTGCAACAACGGTGTAGTTTCGAACGCGTTATTTCAATTCTGATGGTGTTTTTTCAATAACCAATGATGGTGGCGTATGCGACAGATTACTTCCAAGTCCGGCACGACACGTGAATATCACATGTCTGCCGGCAAAGGCATGGCTCTGAATGAGAAGATGGGCGTTAAGGTCTTCTCGCTGAACAGCGAAGCCGGCCTGATGCAAATTGCTGGAGTGGATCCGGAGGGCGGTTATCGGCTCTTCATGGAAATGCTCAAGATCACTCCGGAAGAGCTGGATGATTTCGACGTCGATGCGATTTGGGTCTTCCTGGAGGGGTGCTTCACCGATTTTTTCCCGCCGAAAATGCGTCCACGGATCCCCGATCTACTGGAAGCTCTGAAGAAAACGGTGATCGAGCAGCTGGAGAAACAGTTCGGGGCTACGAGTTCCCAGACTGTCCCTTCGAACTCTGTTACTGGCTCGGCGGCATAGTCGGCATTGATCCGACCGACATGACTCTTCGGCAGCTCATGTTGATGCTGAAGGGGAAAATGTGGTCGATCGGAGAGCTGTTTACGGCCGTCGGAGACGCCTTGAGCGGTTCAAAGGCCGGCAAGAGGTCCAAGCGGACACAGAATTCGCGTGAACCGGCTTCAAAGGGCGTTTCAGAGTCAAATCTGTCCCCTGAGAAGCTTCAGACGATTAAGAAAGCCAGGATGAGAGCGATGTTGGGTGCGATCGAGAACGGCGCACTCAAGAGTCGCAACTGACCACAGCTGGTTAATGGCAAGATGGCTACCGGAGTGTGACTGCGAAAGGTGGAAGCCATGGCGCTGCGTCCGCGAGTGAGTTTGGTCAGGGTGCGGACTCATATCAAAAAGGCCGTGCGATTCTATCAGACAAAGCATCGCATCTGCGTCACACGCCAGGCTCAATACGTTCGTCGCGTTGCGATGAACTCCATTAAGCGTGCGCGCAAGAACAGCGGGCGGTCGCGTCCCGGTTCACCACCTTTGTCGCACACAGATGCGCTGAAAAACTGGATCCGCTATGCATGGGATCCCGCGTCGCGAACGGCCGTGGTTGGTCCTGTCCGCCTCAAACACTTCCGAGCACCGCGAGCGCTGGAGCATGGCGGCGTTTCCAAGTGGATCAAACGCACGCGTGGATTCTGGGCATCCGGATACCAGCGAGTGAGAGCACGTCCATTCATGAGGCCGGCGCTTGTAAGGGCACTCCCGCGGATGAGGGCCATCGCAAGAGACGTTTATTCAGCATAGGGAGTCCGCATGGTACAGGGATTTGCTCAGGGGATCACCGCCGCTCAGGCATTCGTACGGATCGGTGTCGAAGACAAGGTGTCCGCTGCACTGGCGGTCATCAAAGGCAAAATTAATCAGTTCGCGTCGGAGATCGGCCGTGTTGGGGCATCTCTGCAGCAGATCGGGCTCGGTGGTGGTCTGTTCGGCGGCGGGATCCTGTACGGGATCAAAAAAGCCACTGAAGAATCCAGCCGAGCTACAGAGGTGAATACCGCTTATGCCGCAACGTTTCGCGAATTGACCGGCGAGGCGGAAGCGTTCGCAGACACGCTGGCCAGTCGGTTCAAACGCGATGTGATCGACGTCAAAGACATTCAACGGTCATTCTTCGGGCTATTCGCCGGCCAGGACTTCCAGCGAGGCTTCTCTGCGCAGGCGGCCAATATCTTCACCAGACTCGCCTATGACTTCTCATCGTTCTTCAACCAAACTGTTGATGAGTCAGCCGGCCGATTGCTCTCGGCGCTCAGCAACTCGGCGGAAGTTGTGCAACGATTCGGTTTCAACATTCGAACCGCTTCGCTTGAGTCCGCATTCAAAGACCTGGGAATTAACAAGACAGTAGAAACGGCATCAGAAGCGGAAAAGCTCATCGCTCGTGTTCTGATTCTGCTGGAGACGTCCAGCGAAGCTCAGTTGAACATCTTTGGGGACATCGATCGCACGATCGATGAGTTCGCGAACCAGACGCGCGGGCTGCAGTCGTCAATCACGATCTTTCTGCGCGCCATCGGCAAGCCATTCGAAAAGGCGCTCGCACCAATCATCGGAGGCCTTGCGAAAGGCACAACAAACGCTGCCGAATGGGTTCAGCAGAATCCTGAGTTGGTAACCCAGATCGGACTTCTGACGGCAGGCCTTGTTGCCGGCGGCGGTGCACTGATTACCTTTGGTTTCGGGCTCAGATTCGCTGCCTTTTCCCTCGGCCCCTTGGTGTCCGCTGTGACTGCACCCATTTTGTGGTTCACGAAACTCTATGACGTGATCGGGTTTACTCTGTTTTCGTTCCGGAATCTGATTCGCTTCGGAATCGCAGGGTTGATTACGGGAATTCGAATTCTGCTGCCGTTGCTCGGCGGAATGTCAACGGCATTCATGTTCCTGGGCAGAAATCTGAAAATCGTTATCCCGCCGCTGCAGTATTTTGCTGCACTTGTCCGCGGAGGGCTCGGCGGAGCAGCGGCAATTCTGCAGGCGATGGCTCGAGCGTTCGTGACTGGCTTCTTCAGCGTCACACAATCGACGGTGCTGGCAGTGACAGGAGTGAATACGTTCGCATCGGGTGTGCGAGCTGCTGCCGGTTCGACTGTCTTTGCCACGTCCGCTGTGAAAGGCTTGCTGCCGTACTTCACCGGCCTCTATACATCAGGGCAGCAAACGGCCGCCAGCATTAGTAACGCGGCAAACGCGATTATTGTTGTCTCAAGGTCGGCGACTCAACTTGGAGCAGTTCGCGGTCCTGCGCAATTCTTCCGGTCAATCATTGTCGGCGGACAAACTGTTGTTTCATCGCTGAATCAACAGTATCAAGCGTTCACAAAAATTAGTGGATTGCTTGCCGCCCCTCGCAACATCGGCCCAGCAAACACTGTGCAGGCCTTCAGCACGCCAATTAAGGGATTACTCGAGGGGCCAGTTCGGCTTGCAAAGACGGCCATCAGCGAGATCTATGATGCCACCGGGAATGTGCAAAAGCTGCTGGCATCGCCAACAAATATTGGGCAGGCAAATACTGTCAAGGCCTTCAGCACGCCGATCAAGGGATTCCTTGAAGGGCCAATGAAAGATGCAAAGACAATCAATGATTATCTCGGGAGCATTCGCAAGAAGACGGGCGATGCCGTTAAGGGATTCCTGAATGCTCCGCAGGCTGGCATGAACATGGTTCGGAATTACTTCAGTCTGATCAAGAAGGCTGGAGCAGCAACGAGTAATCTTCCGGCTCCAGTCAGCCCGGGCACACTGATCCGGCGCAATGTTCTTTCTGGCGTCGTGGAGTCCGCAGCAAATCTCAGTCGTTCATTTGCCCAGCCGATTGATGTGGCGTTCACCGTAGTGCGATCGAAATTTCAGATTCTGATGAGTCAGATGAGAATCGGATTTAACTCCGTTGCTGCAAGCGCGGCGGCATCCGCACAATCGATAGGGGCCAGGTTCAATGCTGTGTTGCAGGCAATCGGTCGGGCGTTTCTGTCACTCGGAACGAGCATGGTTGCTGTTGGCACGGCAATCCGCAATCGCATCACGGCAGCCTTTTTAGGCGTCGTTGCCGCCGTCAGATCGGCCTACGTTGCCACACTTCTGTTCTCCAAAGGTGTTGTGGCAACGGCTCTGTTCCCGATCACACACACAAAGCTCTTCATTCAGATGATGAAGTTTGGCTTTATTCAGGCCGTTCAGTCAGCAAAGGCATCACTGATCGTTCTGAGAGTGGCGCTTGCCCAGACAGCGGCCGGATTCCTGACCATGGCGAAATCATCCGTAGTGGCATTTCGCACGATGGCCATTCAGGGCGCTAAAGTCGCTGGGCTTGCGATTCTTCCTATCATCGCCAAGCTTGCCGTTCTGTCAGCCATTGCGGTCACTATCGGAGGCCTGTTCCTGTTGTTCAGGGAACAGATAACATCGGCATTCTCTGCTGTCGGTTCCTACATCAAAAATGCATTCTCCGGGATGGCGTCCGCGGCCACATCATTCCTCGGTTCAGCAAAAAGCGTGTTTCTTGATGTGTTCGACTTCGCCAAGCAGCAGTTCTTCTCGCTGTTCGCGATTGGAAAGTCAACGTTCACAGCGTTGAACAACGCAGTCACTGCTGGCGACTTTGGGCTCGCGTTCAAAATCGCAATTGCTGGGGCAAAGGAGGCCTTCTTTTCGTTCGCCTTTGATGCTGTCACACGCTGGGACGATACGCTGTCGGCATTCCTGTCCGGACTCATTCGGCTGAAATTCTGGTTCAAAACAATCTTCACTGAAATTAGCGGCTTTGTTCAGACCTCATTCGAGATCATGGAGTCGGCTCGGCAAAGTACAGTCAATTCCATCAGTCGCGGGATTGTCAGCGGGCTTGTCAAAATTGGTGCCGTCGATGCCAGTGTTCTGGAAACGCTGGAGGAAGATATCGGCCGCCAGGCAAAGGGACGCGCGGAAGCCAGACAAGCCGAAACGATGCGTCAGGTGGCCGCGATTGAAGCGGAGCGAAACGCAGCACTGGCTGGAGTGAATGCTGGCGTTGGTGACTTCCGGCAGAAATTGGGAAGTGCCCTCAGGGGAGCACAACGAGAATCGGCCGGATTGTTTAGTCAGGCGGATCTCGCCGCCAACGGTGGACTTGATGGGGCCATGGCTCCCATCGAGCTTCCGGATGTCTCTGAGTTCATGGCACAGATCAAAGACCAAACATCGGCAGGGCGCTCGTTTGGTGAAGCTGTCAAAGAAAGCCTCAAAGGATTCGACATTCGATCATCAGATGGCTTTCAGTTCATGGTTGACGCGTTCAACAACCGGAATCCAAATGAGGGCGTAGAAAGCCGATTGTCATCAATCGAGCAAACACTGCAGAACGTTGTACCGCAACGAGTCGCGGCCTCATTCGCAGATGAACTCGACAAAACAACGGGAACCGTCGGCCTTCCGACAACAACACGGAAGTAGGATCAACTCGCGCGAATAGAAGGGGCGAATCCAAACGGAACATCAGTCTGGAAAGTAGACCCACCTTTCAATGAATTCTGCGACCGGTCCTGTATGGGACTCCGGAAAATTTGCCAATTCTTTGATCTCCCATCATTACGTGACGTTGTTGGTTATGTACGCAACAACGTTTTGCCGGTGAGTGAACATGACAATCCTACGCGTCGAACACGACTACGATATTGCAAAATTCGATTTTGGCGTGGATGTCGAATCCACCATTCTCGTTCGCTACATCACCACGAAGACCGACACTCGTGAACAGGTCATCAGCGACGGGTTGTACATCGGTAATTATGGGGCGAATGTATCGTCCGTTGCGGGACGCGACCTCTATGTCGTCAAATCGTCACTCATTCGAGCCGGGGAAGATTATTCGGTCGCATGGTGGGATTCAGAAATCAATGTCAGCTCAGTTCAGCCCGAACGGCCTGGGTTGGATCCGAATCCGCTCGGTCGTCCAGTTCGACGTCTGAAGTGGGAATCGACGCGTGAAATGATACCCAGCATTGTGGACCATCGGGGACGGGCGGCGTGCAATGGGGCAGGGGATTTCTTCGGCGGCTTCGAGAAAGAAGTTCAGTTGAAGAAATTCTTCTACGTCATGAACTACGCATCGCCTCCGGCGTGGGCATTTTTTCTTGACGGGGCCGTGAACTCGGATGAAATCACGATCCTCGGTGTGACGATGCCGCCAGGAACTGTGAAACTGTACGTTCCGGACGGACCGCTCGAACCAACGATCGAAGGTGGTGTTTCTTACTACCCAATCAATTACGAGCTGCACTTCAACCCGATGGGACACCAGACATTGTTCTGGAACGTTGGGTACCACGAATTGTCATACACAGATATCAATGGCGACCGTGTTTCCCCGACAGCGACGCCAGGTGATTCCGCAGGGCAGTTGAAGTATGTCAAGAAGCGAGCCGTCCGCGACGATCAGGGCGAGCCGGTGAAGAGCCAGGTCTTTCTCGATGGCTTCGGTCGCCGAACGGCTTCGAAACATCTGCGGCCGAAGACAACGGCCGTTGGAACTGCCAACGTAACGAAAGGCAGTGTTCTTATCTCTGCGGGATTCTCGACAGACGACGAAGATGTTGGGATCACGGTTGCGTTTCAGCACGGTATTCCGCAGAGCCATCCACAGCTGTTCGTCTCGGAGATCGTTTCGAGAACGCCATCGAACTTTAATGTGCGAGATCCGCTTCCATGGACCACGTTGGCGACGGTCTTTGTACCGGGCATCAGTGCTGTGTCACTGGCCAACGCTCCGTTCGTCGATTTTGCTGCAGCCGGAATTCCCTTCTAACAAAACGTTGGTGGTAATAAAGAGGACAACCAGATGGGAAAAAAGCGATTCTGGCTTGATGAGGATTTTGCCAGAGCATTACAGGGTTTGCTCGGGCGCGACGCGCTAGCCGCAGATTCGACGACGGATGCGCACCTCGGGTCCTCACAGTCGCGAGAGATGATCACATGCGTGCTGCATGCGGATATCAACGACACAATTTCGCGTGTGGCTTGTACGCGTCTGGCAATCATCCCGGATCGAGGCACCAGGAAGGCGTGGCAAGTTGTTACGGATTCACTCGGAACATCACCGTTCACGCTGACTGTTAATGGTACGTCGTTAGGCCCCTTCACTGCGGCAACGACTACGGCGGCATTTCAGACAGCATTGAATGCGATTACATCACCCACGACACCCAAAGGTTATGTGGTCCACGGCAACTTTTTTGTTTACCCAACAACTGGATTGGCTGTTGCAAGTGGCACAAGTATCGCGACGGCTTACGAGGTTCCATGGTTTCCACTTATCGGAAACTCAGATGCAGCGACAGTTGGATCAAGAAGGCTCGCAAAAACGGGGGAATTTAAGCGAGGGTCAACTCAAGCCGCAGAGTTTATTCACGGATACGGATTTGCAATTGCTGCTGCTCCGGCAGCAGAAGTAGTGGCTGAATCTCCAGCGGAATGTCCATGTGTGTGCATCGAGAATGGCGACGCGGTTGTCAATGGGATCACAACAACATCGCGGTGGTCGATTGCGATGAAGCAGGAGAAGTTCAAGTCGGGGTATGGGACGATCATCTTTCCAGCCGGAAGTTATTCTGTTGTTCTGAATGACGCGGGCAACAAATGGGAACTCGATATCGGCGACGTACTAACGGCAATATACAACGACGGATCGTCCGCCACTGAGGACACGACAATGGACGGAACGCTGTCAATGGAATGGGGTGCCTACGGTCCGGTTGTAAAACTGTGCGTTGACGGATCAGTCCCAGAGCCGGGAGCATAAGCTGCTATGTCATGTCGACAGTGGTCAACGCATACCGGAATCAACGCACCAGGACTATGTTCGTTCGAGATGATTCCTGAAACGGCAAATCCAACGAAGTCATGTTCGATCTGCCTGACTCCAGAGGTGTCGCAACGTATTGCAACACTGCGCGCGTTCAATGTCGATAATGGCCAGCTTCTTTGGGAGAAGATAAACTATCACGTGATAGGGAGAAGTCCGAGCGGTGCCGTGTACGGGTATCGATGGCGCAATGTCACGCTGGGCAAAGAATACGAGTATATCCAAGAATGGTACATCCCAGTCAACCCATACGCCGCAGCGTTCAATGACACGACAAAATTCCAGAACAAGACGACGTCAGTAGTACCTCGTGGTGGCCAGACATGGTCAGGCGATTGTGTGAAAGTGGATATCACTGGCACTGAAACAATCGTGATGAGCGATGCTGTTCGAGTATTCGCCGAACACGGATCGCCAACAGATATTGGTAACAACGCTACTGGAAGATTTCAGAGTTATCAAGGCGCGTGGGTAGGTCTGGGCACTTCGCAGAGGTACAACTGTTCCGACAATCATCTTTACATTGGACATCGCATTGCAGGAGGGTTTAATCAATTCCTGGTTGAAATGACCGACATGCATAAACGTGTCAAAAACCACACATTGAGGATTCCTCCGGGGCTTGCTTTCGCGATGACATCGAACACGCCAAAGTGGGTTGTGAAGTGCGGAACAACAGTGGCAAAATTTGGATTGTATGCGACAGCCGGAGACGTAGAAACAGAACTCGCAACGTTGGAGGGAGTCGTATCGATCAACGCCACAGGTGGTCCATTGTGTCAGACGCAGATGGACATCGACATCGAGTTCGATACTGTCGACAGACAGTTCTCGCATTTTTGCATCGAATGGGCAAATGGGGATCTGCCATCTGGAAGCACAGTAGGAGTCAATTTTCGAACCCCACAAATGTGGTCACTCGAAACACATGAATACTTCGCGCCGTTGGCGCTGAAGACTCTTCAATTCGACTTCGATGTTCCGAGTTTCGTGGCCGGAGTAACAGGCATTATTGCCACGGGAAATTGGGGTCCGCCAACAGTTCCAGGACCATTTGGAGTTCCAAAGAGAGCCATATCACTCCTGCGATGGACAGAAAATTCATCTGTGCCAAACTGGAGAACAATCAATCAGAAGATCTGGGAAGCGGTGCCATTTGATCGCATGATTCAGACTCAAGAATGGCTTGAAACTGGCAGTGAAAACGGCAGAGCATTTGGAGTGTCAGCCGTTGCAAATGGTAAGGTTGCAGTCACAGCAGTTTCACAGAGAGAAGCTGTATTGTCTGGATCTGTTCCATGGCAGACACATGTCATTCTCGATGCGGCAACAGGCGCAGGAATAAGTGTCGGATGGTCAGGGTTTCTTAGCGGAACTCGCATTATGTTCTGTGATGGCGACCATCAGTATAGAACTGGAGTTCGACACGGATTCACGCCGAGCGGTGATCGAGCATCCTACGCAGAACCATTGTATGTTGAAAGTTACGGCACCGACGCGAATGCGGAAGATCTGCGAGAGACAGATGCCGGTGGTGCGTTTGGCGTTGGAACTAAACAGGTAACAATAGCAAGTGGGTGGACATCAAACACCTTAGTTAATCAATTCCAAACGACAACACAGTTCATTTCAAATCCAGCAGAATCATATGGCTACACCTATCGATCCCCGTTTCTGTGTGGATCGACTGGAACAATCCCGTCACAAAGTACTTACCCGTTCGGATCATTTCGTCGAGATTTTTTCTATCTGATGTCATCTGGTACGAGATTCAGTGCGGGAACTGAATGGCAATTGCTTCATGGAAGCGTTTATGGTGACTCATTCTATCCGCAAAAACAGACATCGTGGTTTTCGCTTTACGTGTCACTCGCCACGGTAAAGGATGAACTCGCCGCATGGTATGGATCAGTCGCAGGTGGTGGAGTTTCGATCGTCAGGGTGAATCCATTCGGCGACTCTCCAGATAGAGAGTCAGCATCACCACAATTGCCGACATGGCAGCGGATCAACGAAATCTGGATATTGCGAGACGCATCAGATACGCCAAATCCTTTTTCACCGCTAGCGCCGCGCAGTAACAATGCGATGGCGCTAAAGCTACGCAACAGGCGAAGGATTAACACGCATCCGCTTATTGGGCAGAACCCTGCAACGGGTGAGATCGTCTGGCAGCGAGACATCGGCATGCACCCGACAATTGACGATGAACCAGTTGGTGGATATTTGGTGTCGTTTGCCAACAACACTGTCACCGTGGCCACTACATGCAAAGCAGGCGTTGATACGCCGATCTTTCCGAGGGGAACGTAATGCTTTGCAAAACGTGGAATCTTCTGGCGGAAAAATACTTCAATCCGTTGTGCACGAATCGTTTTTTTCCAGAGCCAGCGAATCAATCGTGTTCGATCTGCGTGACACCAAAGAAAGTCACTGTGGGTTGCGGTGGTGCATGTTGGGACGGATCACCACCGGCATCGATCACGGTATCGGTTGGTGCCTTTGTCGCTGCAAACGGCGCTGATCTGTCGGCCTATACAGGAACGTTCGGTCTCACTCGCACTGGAGTGAGAGCCGACTGTTGTGTGTACACGGGCCGCAGTCCGGGAATGAAGCCATATACTCTCAACTACGGAACGCCATGGGCGACAACTGTGCCAGTTAGCGCTCAAGTTCCTGACATGACTGCGGAAATTTGTTCTGGAGGCAGCGGCTTCTTTCGCATGCGAATCGCTGGCGATCCATTGGCAAGTTTTTTCACTGGAATTCCGGGACAGCCAGCCGGATTCACATGGGATCTATTCCCTGCCAGCAGAGCGCATCAATGCACGTCACCATGGACATTGCCGCGAGCGTCGATGACTCCAGCAAGTCCAGCGGGGCTAGGTGACAGCTCAGTGCTCTTTGTCGGTCAGGTGACACCACCATCAACCGTCTCGCTTCAGTGGTGATGTTTCAGGAGTCTTTCCATGCCATGTAAAACGTGGAGCCAGCCTGACGGAAATCACATTCGTGGTCTGTGCACGAACAAGCTGTTTGCCGAGGGGCCGCTAAAGAATTGCGTTCTGTGCATCACTCCAGTTGATATGAGTGAGTCAACTTGTGGTTGCGCTGATCCACTGACGGTGAGAGCAATTCACTATCTGCAAATCGAGTACATCGGAAGTCCACCAACGGGCAATACATGTGTCGTTGACGATCCGATCGGCGATTTTGTTCTTGTTGGAAATTGTGGGGCAAAGACGCCACAGGATCAGATCACCGTCAACACGTTGGCACCATCCGGCACACCAGTTTGCGAAGGGTATGCACCAGCAGTTGCGGAGGAAAGCAGAGTCAAGAAATACCAGATGGATCTTGTTGGCACGCCATACATGTCCGGAGGAAGGCGACTGCAGGAGATCACATTGACGTACAACAGAAGAGCGGCAACATGGACAGGGCCAACGCCGCCAATTTTCACACAGCAGACACCGTACGTTTTCGATGGGGCAATTCCGTGGTGCACCGATGAGCAGGGATCCGCAACTTTGCTGCAGCGAGGCACAACTGAGAATCCGTCACACGCCGGGATCTTTCCACCTTCAGTAAGAGCAATAATTTCTACGGAGCCATTCGAGTCATGATTAGTTTGGGAAAGACAGACATTGCCAGCGCCGAAATATTTGTTCAGCAGAACGTGGGTTCAATGCTTCGAAGCCTGTCTGACAATGGTTTACGACGCGTCGGTACTATGGCTCGTGGTGAAGAGCTCGAACGCCAGAAAACCGCGTTTGCATTGATTGCAACGGAAGTTGCCCGGCATGAGCATACTGTTGTTGGTTCGGAACCAGTTCCGTGTATTCATCGAGGCGCGAAACGAGAAGTGTGTTGCGGGTCACCTGAGCTCTGGATCTGCCGAAAGCTCAAAGAGAACTGTGTTGCTACACAAAATGATAAGCAGAGACTGCAGAAACTTGTGCAAACTCCCGAAGCGGCTGGTCTCCACGTTTGTGAAGCGTGCGCACTGCGACAGGAGTCGGCTGTGACGAAAGTTGTGGAGATGGACATGACAACAATCGCCGTAGTTGTCCCATGCCACAATTACGCCAGGTTTCTTCCAGAGTGTCTTCAATCACTGAAAGAACAGTCATTCAAAGTGACTCAGATCATCGTTATTGATGACAGCAGCACGGACAATCCCGAGGAAGTCTGCCAACAGTTCGAAGGTGTTGAGTACGTTCGGTGTGAAGTCAAAGATGTTCACGAAGCCAGAGCCATCGGGCTTGCACGCGTGAACACAGTCTTTGTGGCATTTCTGGATGCGGACGACAAAGTAACGCCGGGTTACTTCGAGGAAGCCGTCTCGTTGTTTCGCCAGGATCGTCGGATTGCAATCACTTATCCGACTCTGGAGTATTTCGGCGATGCGTCTGGGCCAGCTCACGGTACGCAGAACGCGCCAGAACAGCTGACATCGGACAGTATTGAGCAGCGAAACTGGGTCTGTGCAGGTTCTGTAATTCGCGTCGAGCTGCTTCACCAGTCGCTGGCCTTCCGTGGTAAGAAGATTGACGGTGGCCGATGTTGGTCACAGGATTGGCACGTGGCAAAGGCGGTCCTGCGATCAGGAGTATCGTGGATTGCAAAGAAGATGAAGACACCGTTGATGTATCGCAAGCACGGCACGAATATGTCAGCGCGTCCGAATGATTCCTACTGGAACGACGCCTATTTCGAGAATGAAACGCTCACGTTAGTGATCGCTTTCAGTGGCCGATGGGATTGTTGGGCAAAGCTTCGCACGTGGCTTGTCACTCAGCAGTGGCCGCGGCAGCAGCTCAGATTGCTCATCATCAATGCGACACATCAACCGTTGTCGCCAGCGAACCTTGGCCTCGAATCATGGGACGGTTCAATTCAGATTGAGAGGTTCGACGCCGGCTATCCGCGACTCGGAGACGTCGAACGCCGAAATGCTCCCGGGGTATGTAAAGCTGTCGAGGCGGCCGTGGCTGGAATCTATAACACGGCTGTGCGATTGCTCGGAACGGAGTACGTCGTATTCATTGAAGATGATGTGATCCCAAAGCGATCGGATGCGATCGAGATGCTGCTGAGGCAGATGGGGCCGTGGGTCGCTGGCGTCTCGGGCGTTTACAGGACAAGGTATCAGGCAGACAAATGCTGCGCGTTCAGCGTTCCCTATACCGGTGTCGAGTCGTTCAAGTCGCTTTCCGGTGAAGGGGTTGAAGTCGTCGGCGGGTCTGGATTCGGGTGTCTTCTGACGCGCCGATCATTGCTCCGCAGGTTTCCTCTGGCCGGAGATTCTCCGGCAAGTTACTTCGATCTGGAGTTTGCTTTGAACGTCAGCCGCTGCGACAACGGCTGGTGGAAATGGCTTCTCAATCATGATGTTCAGGCCGATCATTTGATGATTGCTGCCGCGGATATGTCACCGGTAACACAAACGACCGACAAAATCGCGCCCTGAAACGTTGGGCGTTGGCAATACAGCAATGACGTTGTAGACTTTTTTACGTGGCGGGGGTCGGGTTTAAGGATTTGGCGGGCATGGGAGAGCCTTCCGTGAGTGACAACAGGGATCTGGAGCCGGAGAAACACGATTCTGCCGAATCAGATCCCGCTCAGTCCGGAGATCTTCGGTTGTTCGGTCCTCGCGGAATTCGCATGTTCGTGCCATCCGCGATGGTCAAGTCCATTAGCCCGGCCGTTGCTAAGTACATCATTCCCGCCATCGGCGCATACCTGGTCCCCGCATTGGCCATCAGTTGCATTCTGTGCGGGCTCGGGTACGCAGTGTCACTCGTTATTGAAGCTCTTTCCAGGTAGGAGTATGGATGTGAATCAGATCGTCACACCAATTGCCGTGTCCGGTGTAATCCTGATTTTTGCGATGTGGATGTTGCGAGTTTACGCGGACCGATTTCACAGAGCGTTGGCGTCCGCATGCTGCTTTACAAGTTACATGATCCTGGCGGGGTTCATCTTCTATCAGCATGTCGAACTGACAAAAGCAGTCTCTGAATCGCATCAGCGTGGCAGCGTCAATCGCCATCAGAGTTCGGATGAATTTGGTCAGAAACTCGAACTGGCCGCTCGATAATCCCAGTCCCGCCACCATTGCTGAACGGTCATCACAATGCCAGGGCATGCAACTGAAACGTCTATCCAAATGTCGGGCCCGGGGATCAATGGCAAGATCACCCCTGGCAAGGGCTGGTCGGGCCGGCTGGATCCCGAAGAGGTTCGATCATTCGCTTCGGTCTATTCGCAGGAGCAATGCAATGCGGTGTTTGTGTCTTTGGCAGGGGCGTATTCAAATCCGGCGTGGATCACGGCTCTTGATGTTGCGAAGGTGACTGGACTGAGTGCGACGCTGGCAGCGAAGGCTGATTTGGTTGGTGGGCTCGTTCCATCACATCAGCTTCCGTCCTATGTTGACGATGTGATTGAGTTCGCTGACTTCGCATCTCTCCCAGGAACCGGTGAGTCAGGCAAGATTTATGTCACACTGGCGACAGGCAAGACCTATCGTTGGAGTGGCTCCGCCTATGTCGAACTGACAGATGCAACGGCTGTGTGGGGACAGATCAGTGGTGCTCTGGGGAATCAGACGGACCTGATTAACCATCTGTCGACGAACTATGCCGCCACTGGCCATACCCATACGTTTGCCTCACTCCAGAGCAAGCCGACCACACTGTCAGGCTATGGCATCACTGATGCCTATCCGTTGTCAGGCAATCCATCAGGATTTTTGACGAACATCGCGGATGGATCGATCACTGTGGCAAAGATGGCCAACGTCGCAACAGGGACTGTGTTCTATCGCAAAACGGCTGGAACAGGCGTTCCAGAAGTCCAGACGCTGGCCACATTGAAAGCAGATCTTGGCTTGTCAGGCACGAACACTGGCGACCAGGACTTGAGTCCATATCTGACATCAACAATTGCCTCGTCAACCTACGTGGCGCTCGCGGGCGCTTATGGGAATCCAATTTGGATCACGTCAATAGCCTGGGATAAGTTGACGAGCGTGCCAGCGGCCGTTGCGGCATTGTCCGGAACAAATTCCGGAGATCAGACGATTACACTGACCGGCGACGTGACCGGGGCAGGGACAGGAACGTTCGCCACGACGATCGCCAATGCATCGATCTCGCTCTCAAAGATGGCCAACGTTTCATCATCAACGGTCTACTATCGCAAGACGTCTGGCGCTGGCTCGCCGGAAGTCCAGACTCTCGTGACACTCAAGGCCGATCTTGGCTTGGCAGGCACCAACACTGGCGACCAGGACTTGAGTGCGTATGCGACGATCTCATCATCAATCGCAAGTTTTGTAGCCCTTGCGGGATCTTACTCCAATCCATCATGGATCACTTCTCTCGCGTGGAGCAAGCTGAGCGGCGTTCCAGCGGCAGTGTCAGCCTTATCGGGAACAAACACTGGTGATCAAACGATCGTGTTGACCGGAGATATCACAGGATCTGGCACGGGTTCGTTCGCAGCAACAATTGCGGCCGCATCTGTCTCGTTGTCGAAGCTGGCCGACGTTACGACAGGTACGCTGTTCTATCGTAAGACAGCAGGCGCTGGAGTGCCCGAACTGCAGACGTTGGCGACGCTGAAAACCGACCTGGGACTGACCGGAACAAACAGCGGGGATCAGACCATCACGTTGACTGGTCACGTGACTGGCAATGGGACCGGATCATTTGCGACGACAATTGCAGATGGTGTTGTCACACCGGCAAAGTTTCAGACTGTACCATCGCAAACACTCTACTATCGATTTTCTGCCGGTATCGGGCCAATGCAGGAATCGAATATATCTACGCTGAAAACCGATCTCGGACTGACGGGAACAAACAGCGGCGATCAGACCATCGTGTTGACGGGCGACGTCGCAGGGACCGGCACGGGATCATTTTCAGCAACGATCGCAGCAAGCGCGGTATCGCTCGCAAAGATGGCCAGCGTTGCGACAGGCACAGTGTTCTATCGAAAAACAGCCGGTACAGGAGCGCCAGAAGTCCAGACGCTGGCGACGCTGAAAACGGATCTCGCACTGACTGGAACAAACAGCGGGGATCAGACCATCACATTGACAGGTGATGTGACTGGTTCAGGAACGGGTTCTTTTGCCGCTACGATTGCAACCGCATCGGTGTCGCTGGCAAAGATGGCAAACGTGGCCACCGGCACAGTATTCTATCGCAAGACGGCTGGAACAGGCGTTCCAGAAGTCCAGACGCTTGCCACATTGAAAACAGACCTGGGATTGACAGGAACAAACAGCGGCGATCAGGACTTGAATTCATACCTGACGATCTCAGCAGCAGCAGCAGCATACTTGCCACTGAGCACAACCACATCATTCACGCGAACTGTACTCGGGTCGTCAAACGCGGACGGATTGTGGACAAACATCGGGGCGACACAGTTCGACACGAACACAGCAAACGTTTTCAAGCTGGAAAACGCAGCAAATCGACAAACATTCGAACTCTACAGCCACCTGACTGCAGCAGATAACCTGGAAGGCATCAGGGTGAAGGCCGTTGCTTCAGCCAACTTTGAACTGGGAACATTCGTCGGAACTGTTGGGGGAAGCAATCGTGGCCTAACCATCGGAACATACGACAGAGCAACGCCGACTGTGCTCGACAAATGGATGCACTTCACTGGCGGCACTGGGGAAGTGAATATTTACGGTGGGCTGCTAAGAAATCGCAGGTTTGAAGATTCGACAACGGGATCGATCTTTGTGGGGATGAAGTACAGGGGCACCGAAACAACACCGACAGCATTGCTCAACAATGATGTGATTATGCAGTTGCTCGCGCAGGGTTACAACGGCGTATCGATAGCCACTTCAGCAGCGGTACAGGCGCAGGCAGCAGCCAACTTCACGTCAACAACAACACCTACACGGTTGTTGTTCAACACATGCGATGTCGATACGAATGTTTCATCTGTACGAATGGTGATAACAGAAGGCGGGCTGCTTTCACTTGGACCGTGGTCCACAGCAACACCATTGGCAGCACTGGCGACCCTGATTGGTAACAACGGCAGTGCAGCAGAAAACAACACGCTTCGATTCCATGATTTGGGTAACAACGTAACAACCGGGCAAGTGCTGGGGAAAATTGAGTTTTATTCTGGTGACGCATCAGCACCGGGGGTTGGTGTCAAGGCGTGGATTGCTGGCGTGTGCGAGGCACCGTTCGTAGCCAACGCGGGCATCGCCTTTGCCACAGACACCACCACAGGCACACCGACGGAACGAATGCGTATCAGCAGAAATGGTCGCGTCGGTATCGGCACAACTGATCCGCAGACACGGCTTGAATTGAGTGATGCGGATTCAACAACGATCCGACTTACAAGCACAGACACAACGGCCAGCATCGGACAGCTTGTCGGTGCTGTCGAGTTTTTCGGGAATGACCCAGACGGTGGTGGACCGCGTGTTGTGGGCAACATCCAGTGTGCATACATCCTGACAACTGGCGCAACCGAACTTTACTTCAGCACGAACAACGCGGGGGTGCAAACTGTTGGGGCTCAGTTATCTAAAGAAGGTTGGTGGGGCGTCGGCACATCGCATGGAGCTGGTGGCCTGACAAGTCCACTGGACGTCTTTGGAAACTGTGTTCGTGTCAGAACTCAACGCACGCCAGCATCAGCAACAGCGGCAGGGAATCAGGGCGAATGGTGCAATGACTCAAACTATGTCTATGTCTGCACGGCAACAAGCACATGGAAACGTGCTGCACTTTCAACATGGTAGTCACAGTTAATGACGTATAAGAGAAAAAACATTCTGGAGAATCGACAGATGCCGTTGAAACTGACTGAAGAACAAACACTGGTTGTTCCAGAAAGAGTGATTCCGCCGGCCGAAGCCTCAAAACTTTGGATCGCGTCTGTCTTATTGAATGTGCCAAAGAACGGGAAGTGGTCCGCAGTCACTGAGGGACATCCTATTGATGATTCCGGAACGGTCTACTTTGTGAATCCAGTCACAGGGAACGACACGACTCTGCGGTTGGAATCACAGGATCTCATGGCGGATGCGGCGAAGTCACCGGTACTTGCAGCCGCTATCGATCAGGTGATGGTTGGAATGATTACAGCAGCTACGGAGATTAAGGCACTCCGCGACGCTGAAAAACATGCCTTGGAGGAAGGTCAACGTGGCGAAGAAGTTTCAGGTTAGTTTTGAGGCTCCAGCAAAGCTCATCAGCGGTAGAGCAATGGTTGATGAGAATGAGCAGGAATTGAAACTCGGCAAGTTTCTGGCTGATCATATCGCGGGTGCCGCTGCGGAAAGAAACGTTATTAAGCTCTACGGCTGGGCGTGCAAAATGGCGGCCGGGGATTCGATCGAATTGGACAGCGAGGACATGTCGTCGCTGAAAGCGTTTGTGGAATTACTTCCGAGACTGCCGTTGTTACTAAAAGCTCAATGTCTTGAGATCCTCAATGACGCGAAGGCGAGCGAATGACGATCGTGTCCGTCTACATGCCCGATCTCTCGGGCTACCTTTTGATTCCAGGAAACTCACTCTCTTTGAAACTCACAAAGAGCAGTGATTTCTCGGCACTCAACGGAGCTGGTGATGCTCTGGCCGAAAATGGAACGAGCGGCTGGTTCAGCGGCACGGTTGCAGAACCGTGGTTTGAACGGCTTGGTGCCGCGATTATTGATCAAGCGGGCCTTGTGCCACGCTCCGGAATTCTGAATGTTGGATCCACGATTATTGCCGACGGCTACATCGAAGGCACTGCAGCGAGTGTATCGGCTCCAGATGTGTTGCTGGACACGTATGTCGCGGCTGTCAATAGTTTAAGAACCTTCACGCTGAGTCAGGGAAGCCCGGATGATGCCTGTTACGTGGATCAATTGGTCATCATTTCGGACGTGGCAACGGCAAATCAGAAGGCACGCGTCATTGCCTCTGAATATCTCGCCGGAACGAGATTATTGACGGTCGATCGGGATCCGGCGTTCTCGATCTCCGTTGGTGATCGGGTCGTTATCATTGCCGTTGGCGGAGGATCAAACATCGTCTCAGGATTCACGCCAGACGGACGCGCACAGCTGAGTGCCGCTCTGACTCAGGCCTATGATGATGGCACGCTGGATTTGCCAACCTGCATTCCACTGGTTTCCGGAAGCGATTGGCGAATTGAGTTCACAAGTATTGGCCAGCTGACCGAACGTACGAATCTCATCTTTGCGGTCAAGAACCGAAGCAACGACACAGATTCGGCATCTCTGATTCTGGTCGATACAACAACCGGCCTGAAATTCGTCAATGGATCCGCATACGGTACGCCAGCAAACGCGTCTATCATCGTGACCGATGAAACAGCCGGCACAGGTTACGTGATCGTGAAGTCGGCAG
>Ga0255094_1000386_pt1 | contig 23947 bp, 30 predicted proteins | sample Colum_Law_RepB_8_2_FD_188434 | JGI IMG/M metagenome (GOLD analysis project Ga0255094, IMG submission 188434) | Freshwater microbial communities from Columbia River, Oregon, United States - Colum_Law_RepB_8d | ecosystem: Environmental > Aquatic > Freshwater > River | place: USA: Oregon...
CCAGAGCGCGCGAGACTCTTTTTGCCGTCTATAAATTATCGGCGGCAAGCGTAAAATTGAGTGGCCCCGATACTAATCAGGTCATCACATAAAAATGGCTGACATCTTTAGTGTGAGCAACCCAGAACCAGTAATGAAGAAGCCCGATATGGCTCTCTATGGCATGTATCATTCAGCCCTCAAATCTGGAAAATATAAGCAACAAGTGGCAGAGTTTGAAGCCCTCTATCATGATTGGCTATTGGTGAATGATAAGGAATATAGAGAAAAATATGCCTAAAATTGAAACGCCCCGGGATTTTTTTCCAGCTCCAAAGTCAGATGTCTGAAGAAGCCCCAACACGTTTTATCTTTCCAGAGAAAGTCAATGATACTATCCGTGGTGGTAAAAATCCTGGAAAACCCAAGAGCAAAAACACCGTCAACCTCTATCGAGCTCTCATGCACCAGATTACACGCGTCACGGGCATCACTACAATCGAAGAGCTCATGAAGAGGCACATCAAAACCAACAGGGCCATCAAAGTTCTTGCAGCCAAGAAAGATGATGAGTCCGAGGCGGCACATAAATCCCGTGTGCGCAACTTCTACTCGGCACTATTCTACGTTCTCCCGGAAGAATATATCAGCAAACCCAACCCCTACTACAGAGCATTCCAGGCGTGGAAAGATAACAAGCCAGAAGAAACTGAGGGCCCAGAATAGAATGCCCGAGCTTACACTCTATCACGGCGACTGTCTTGAGATTATGAAATCCTTACCAGATAAGTCTGTGGATCTTATCATCTGTGATTTGCCTTATGGGTGTTTGACAGGTGGTGCTGGTAAAGAAAAGGCCAAGCGCAAGGCTGTGAGTGAAGGTGTGATTGCTGGCTGTGCATGGGACATTCCTATCGACTTAGATGCTTTCTGGAAAGAAATCAAACGCATCCGTAAAGACGACCATACCCCGACCATCCACTTCTGCACCACCAAGTTTGGCTACGAGCTGATCCAAAGTAATCCTAACGAGTTCCGATACGATTTGGTCTGGGATAAGCAGAGGGGTGTCAGCTTCTTGACCGCCAATAAAAGGCCTATGAGGTCGCATGAGATGATTTACGTCTTCAGTAAGGCTGGGGCTTTCTATAACAGGGTGGATATATCTGGGAACTTTCCTAAAGGTGGTGGTGGTGGTCGTAAAAATGCTTTAGTATATGGAACAACAGGAAAGCCGCATATTACAGAGGCAGGAAGACGATGCGTTCTATCGGTTGTTCATACTGGCACAGATGCTAAAACATCAGGAAAGCATCCCACAGAAAAGCCCATAGACCTCTATAAATGGCTGATTGAGCGTTACTGCCCACCTGGAGGCACCGTCTTAGACCCGACATTCGGCTCTGGCAACTCGGTGTTCACAGCATACGAGATGGACCGTAATGCAATCGGTATTGAAAAAGATGAGACGTTCTACAAGAAAGCTAAAGACCGCCTTGAGGCCCTATGATTAGCACCTCGTCCAGCTGCCCCCACGCACATTCTCTCGGCCAAACATCTCGCAGTATTTTTTCGTCACCTCTATCTCCATCTGGGTTGTGCACCCTTCCGTAATCACCTCTATGATGCCCAGAGGCTTATGCAGCCGCGTCCATTTAGCTCCCGTGCCCGCCAGATGCTGAGCATACCTCTTGTTCAGGTCATGGGTAATCCCGACGTAATAGCAGTCATCTTCACAGCGCAAGACATAGATAAAAGGACAGACGATGATCGGCTCCATTTTATCTATACAGAGATTAAAGCCAAGATAATCTAACGCAGTAGTAGATGTTCTATATCGCCATTCCGTCTTACCGCCGCACAACAACACTTGTGAAAAAAACCCTGATGATGCTTCTGAAGGCCGAGATGCCGGGAGATAATATAACCATCTTTGTAGCGTCAGAAGAAGAGGCCGAGATGTATCGCCAGTTTGTCATCTTTCCAGTGGTCGTGGGGCTCCCGGGAATTCATCAGCAGAGGAGCTTCATAGAGAGTTACTATCCAGTTGGTTCGCGTGTCCTCTGTATAGATGATGACGTAAGCAAGATAAAGATGAAGGTGCAGATGCCTCTTGCACAGGCTGTTGACCGGATGTTTGACATAACGGCCAAAGAGGGTGCGGCCATGTGGGGCATCAATCCCTGCAGCCACACACTGGGCCTCCGCGATGAATACACCGTGGGCCTATCATACTGCATCGGGGCATTCCAGGGCATCATCATAAAAGACCCTAAGCTGGAGACATCCCCCAGTCCATTCTATGAAGATTTTTGGCGGACGGTAAAGGCGAATGAACGCGATGGGAAGGTGGTGCGTTTCAACGGTCTGGCCCCCGTCACTCGCTACTTCTCAGAAGCTGGTGGGCTACAGGCGTTTAGAACACCTGAAGGTCAGGAGCAGGCAATGCGAGATTTCAAAGAGCGGTTTCCATCTATGTGCACTTTGCGGGTGCGAGAGGGTAAGATGACAGATGTGCGCATCAGGCCGCTGATCCAGAAGCGCTCAACGCCCAACCTGAATAGTGCGTGAGATTGCGGCCATGATCTTACCAAAAGCTAAGACATCCCTATCCTTCAACGGCTTATCGCCAGTCAGAGAAGCAACAACTGTTTGAATGGCTTTATTAACGTCCGTCAGCATTTTGTCTTTGGTCTCCAGAATAGACTCCAAGTTTATCGTCCCTTTATTCAGACGTGCGACGGTCTGCTTCAGGTCAATATTCTCCCTCTCAGCTTCTTCTTTATCTGCTATAGCCGCGCCCACATCACTATGCTCATGCTCACACATCTTGGCCATCCTCTTATACTTGTCAAGCTGTGTGAGAAGCTTCTGCATGTCTGTCTGAGCCTTGGGGACATACTTGACACCCCTTCTCGTCGCAATCATCCGTGTAGCCATCTCAAGATGGCTGTTCAGATGAACCTCACCGTTCTTCTGGAAGTGGTTACGGTCAGTAGTGCGAACACTATCACAGGCCAGACATACCAGAAACTTATGGTCATGATCGGCTTCTGCTATAGTGCATGCGACAAGAGCTTTATCGTCAATAGCTTTCTGTAGGGACTCAATAGAGAATAGGGCAGCCCAGAACTCTGGGTGCTTCTTATGGACATGCTCACCGAGTCGCTCAACCTTCTGGCTCTTTTTGCATACGGGGCAGATGCGTGAATTGACACCCATTTTAGTGCCTACCGAGAGCTCAAAGTCATTCTGGAAGGGCTCAGGATCAACAATAGTGGTGGGAGTGTCCATCTTATACCAATAACTAACATTATTATTTGGACTTTAACCCGGGGTGTAGAAGCTCGGGCCCGGGGTGGGGCGGCCGATGTGGCGAAAACGGCGGCCCCACCTTCAACCCAATCGGCTTTTTTCAACTCTCCGTCATAATGATGATACAAACCGTTCAGCGGCAATCAATCACCGTCATCTAACCTTTCTATACCCTTTTGCACAGTTCCCAAAACTTTTTTGAAATCCATTCCCAGAAAAATAAAAAGTTCCCAGAGACTCTAAAAAAGCTACACAGCCCCCTATGACGACGTGTATCATATAGAAGTTTCAATCTATGTCATATCTATGACGAGAAGCTGAAAAAGACCGTTTGGGGTATTCATGGGGCCGCCGTTTTTGCCCCCCTTTTCGCCCACCTATATTTTCTCATCCTGAATATCCCAAGATCCAGAAGTTACACAATACTCTTTAAAGAGTTGCAATGTCTTAGAAGAGGGAAAATCTACATTGATAAGATGATCAACCCACTCTTTGTTCTTGACTACATCTTTAAAGAATAAGCCGTGCCAAGGACCCCCCGTCCAGAACATTGTGAATAAATGGAGATTGTCTGCTTTCCTTTTACACTCGGGGCAAATCAAGTCATTATTCATAAGGCGCTTCTCTTTGTTTCCAAGAATAGACCTACAGTTCCGACACTGTAGATTAAACTCTATGCTCCATTTTTTAATGCAATCAGAGCCTACATCAAGACGTTTGCCCGTTATTTTGTTCCGAATGACAAAGATGTTTTGAATGTAGTGTTTACAGATGCAATGGGTTGCATAATGGTTTGAATCCACTACGGACCACTCGGGGATAGGGTCATCTTTATGGACTGAATGCTCTCGCAGAACTTTGAAGAACTCTTTTGCGTGCTCTTGTGGGGAAAGCTCCATTTTACTATCATTAAATGTGGTGTTGGTGCGTTTAAATTTTATATCACGCGCCCTTTATAGAATGCCGACTCTTAACATTCCGAGACTTATAGATATTCTTCAGGAACATCTTGATAGGTTGTATGTTATTTGGGCAGAGTGTAAGAATAATGACCTCTGTGATGAGATAGAAGCTCAGAGGCTAAGAATCTCCAGGGTTATTCAGGGCTTAGAGGATGTCAATAATACCTTTAAAGATGCAGTGCGCCGATGAACTTCTTATGCCCTATTGTGATCTGAGCGGCGAGTGTATGATAAGTCATCGAGCAAGAGCTAATATGTATGGCAAGCCTTTTGGCCGTCCTCTGATGAATGAATTCTACCGCCGCCTCTTGAATGCTTGTGGGACAGAAAAGTCTATCTCGCGAGCAGTCTTCTTTAGAGCTAATCCTGGGCTGGATCGTAACTATAGTGTGTCTATGAGGTGTGGGCATCCCTGTTGTGTCCGAGAGAGTCACATCGTCCAAGGGGTTCTTAATCCCAGCAGAGAGGGGCGGGCACCCATTCTATCACGGGGACGGCCTCGAGCTTGATCTCTTTGATTGTCTTGGTCTGAGGCTTATAGACGGGCACGAGCTTTATCTCAAACTTCTTTCTCATGAGCTCTTTCCTATAGATATCCCATTCATGCAAAAAGAGGCTTTGGTAATACCAGAACTTCTCCATGTTGGTAGTGCCGCCATGGAGATGTTCTTTACCTGCGAGAACTTGCTTCTTGTGGTAGTTCATCATGGCGTGGAAGTGTTGGATGTCTCGTCTGAACCAGAAGGAGCGCCACTCTGGGTCATTAACTCGGTGCATTTCTCTATTGCGAGATATTCTACATCCTTTTTAAACTTATCTCGGCAGATGTCGAACTCCAAGACCATCCGGGAGTTGTCTTGGTATATCTGAACGCCTACCAGCTTGCCCAGGTCCCTCTGCTCGTTATACATGGGGATGTCATATACCACCTTCTTGGGGTAGTAATGAACGTTTATGTTACGGGTATGACCACCAAGAGCCTTTCCGAAGCGTGCCCACATCTCTATTGAGCATATAGATTAATGTTTAAACGACAAGAGCGTCTTCATCATGTGAGCCTGCTTTTTTGTGCGCTCATCATAGTCATCTGGGTTGGCCAGAACATCTGCCATGAGCTCTTTTGTCTTCATGTGGGCCTTGGCAGCTTTACGGCCCAGAGCGCCACGCCGGGGTTTCGATGGAGATCCAATCTTAGGGGCTATAGTGCGGATTATAGCGTTCACGATGATTGACATTCTATTGAGCGTCGGGAAAAAACTCTTTTTATTGTTTAGGCATGCTACTGATACAACATACGTCTGAGAGCAGACATAGAAAACGGTGCACGGGCCTCTACAGCTTTAACGTCGGGGACATGATTTTTGACAGAGCGCACCGTTTTGCTGGGCGGGTCGGGCTGTGCAGAGGGCGCGAGAGGCTTGTTGTCTTTCTTGTTCTTGGCCAGGGCTTTCTTTATAGAATCTTTTTGGCCGGGCATCATCGTCTCTATGACCTGGTTGCCAGTCTCCTCGTTCATCGCCACGTCATTGGCGATATATTTCTCGGGGACACCAGCAGATGCGATTCCCTTCTTGGGTTTGGCCTCGGGGATGGCCTCGGCATCTTTGACAACATCCTTTTTAGATGCGACCGCTTTACCATCGCCGGGTAGAGCAGGGACATCAATGGGCTTGGACTTGGTGCTCCCGGGATCAACCGGGGCGGCTGCGACAGCATTCACGGCATTAGGGGCTTGGCCATCAATGGGTGCGATAGTGGAATTGTCAGCAGGGATGGCTTCTGCATTAGCGACAACCTTCTTAGCTCTGGCTTTCCGGGGCTTGGGGTCTGGCTTCCCCGCTGCCTTTGCCTCCTCACGCATCTTCTTTACTCTCTCCCTCCCCTCCTTCAGTCTCGCCAGAAGCTTAGATTTTTGCTCGTCTGATAGTGCCATCTGTGGTGTTATATTCAGTATTGTTATTTTCTTTTCTGATTCACTTTTGCTTGAATTATTTTTTCATCCCAGTCTGGCTCTGAATAAGACTCGATAAATTCCCTGTGTGCGAGGAGCCATGCATTCTTTGAGGGTGTGGTATGAGGGGCCGGGACAAAAGTTCTTTCTCGCCACGGTAGAAGTTCTGCCGGATAATGATAGGTGGGTGGCGGTGGCGCAACAGCATTCACGTCGGGGAAGACACGCCCAGATTGCCGCATGAGTTCCAGTATCTCTTTATGCTTCTGAGAGCCGGGTGTGACGGGCGAGTTGGGTGAGACGATTGCCTTGGCCGCTGCAAATGATATTGGCATCTACTATATCAAAACATTCCCGCATCAATAAGACATAACACTTCTTGGATCTTCTCAAAATGGACCTGACCATTACCGGGCTCTCCACCACAGTTCAAGAGCACCGTATCTTCTTTAGAGTATCCGTGGCCATTGAAAGAGTGTAGGCGTGTCAAGAGTTTATCATTACGGGGCATCATATAGGCAGCTCTGTTAAAGAAGGGTTGATCGAGTGTGTAGTAGCCCTTATCTGCATACAGCTCCCCCACCCTCCTACAGAGCACTTCCATTACCCATGGCGCTGTGACCATAAAGACTGCGGAAGTGTAGCCGGGGTCATCAGAGCTGGACATATCCGCACCATAGTTTGGGTCTCTCAGGGTGCCCTCGGTGCAAACATAAAGTTTTGCGTTTTCTGTCTGACTGGTAATCAGCTTCAAAGATTTCATGATGAGAACATCAATATCCAAGTATAGGAACACGTCTTGTTTATAGTCATGGGGAGTATAGCGTATTTTCATCCCATCCGAAAGCGTCTCGGGGGCCGAGAAGATTTTGAATGCATAGGGGCATTTGAGTTGCGATAGGATGTAGGCGAGACATTTTGGAGTCGTCTTGATGAACTCCAGGGTGCGCTCGTCGATAGAGATGAGAAGGAAGTCGTCGCGTCCCATCCCGCCATTCTGGATCAGCTTAGACAGCCAAGTGTAAAAAATCATGAGATATTTATTGTCACGAACCTCCTGATTTTTAAGAGTGAACAGCACCGAGTTGAGAAAGAGGGTTTTCATTCTATTTTGGACTAAGATTAAAGTTTAAGTCTTAATTATATAACTCATTGAGACGAAATTGGGTGCGGTGGTAGTTGCGATATTCTGTACCTTTAATGGAAGACTTATAGTTGAGATAGTAGATAAGATATTTGTAGCATTAAATGATGTCCGATTATAGACTGGGTCAACAGAGGTAGGTGGTCTTACAATATAGTCAACATTTGGAGACTCTGGATTTGGCTGACCAATATTATACATAAGAGCCGTGTAGGGGGGTTGGTTCTGAACAGCAGCAAAATAATGGTGGTTGTGCGGCGCTACTTCATCCATCTGCTGAGTGCGTGTAGTTTTAGCTCTGCCCTCATAGTTAAAGCCTTGGAATGGGTAAGTGCCATCCGCGCGAATACCTGCACCTCTGGCTGTAAACTCTAAACCAGGACTAGGATTGGTGGTGGGGAGAGGTGTTGTTCCATCGTGAGAACACACAATGATATAGCCCACATATCCGTCAAACTCAAGAATTGTGTCGACATAAACATTTGGATATCCTGAAGCACCATCTCCAAATCCATCACTTGGAAATAGAGTGCCGATATTGATGGCAGTAGATTGTCCATCTACCGATCCAATCTTCCAGCACTGTCTAATTGGTGTATTTACATAATCTGTTTGCCAAGGTGTAAAATAGACTTTCAGGTAAGGGACTTTATTGACTGTGCCGTTGACAGTTCCATTAGTATTGGCATACGGCGCACCCATAGGCACGGCAAATGTCAAATCTGGGAGAAAAAACATATCCAGGGTTGATGGTACTTTGTCGTATTGGTAGTTATTCCCTATGACGAGAAACAGAGCCGCGTATGTTGTCTTAGAAACCTCTGTTCCATCACATCTTAGCCATCCCGCCGGAATAGCCCATTGATTGATAGGTTCTCCTCCAGACCAGATTATGATGCCGCCTGTGGGTGTTAAGCCACTTTGAGGGAATTGAAAACCGTTAATACTAGATATGATCGCACTGCCCGCAGTTAAATTAGGCGCGATAGTATTATTTGCCTGTAGAGTCACAGTCGATACAAGATTTGTAAATACTCTTCCGAGTGGAGCAGTTTGTTCTTGGGGATAATATGTTCCAATATTACCAGTGAATATATTTCCACTTTGTAGGTCTTGTGAAAACTGACTGCCGTTGCCAAGAGTTAGATATTGAGCACCTGCTCCGTCCCAATCCACATCAAAATACACTCTGACCGGTGAAACATTATATGGCTTCAATGCTATGCCACCTGTTCCTGTTAGATATCCAGGACCACCAGGATTATTGAATGTTATATCGCCTCTTGTGGTCACATTTCCGTTGAGCGCGGTGGTGCCGTTAGTGACCGCAAGATTACCTGTCCCGATTGTTAGACCGTTGTTGATCGTCGCTCCTGAGTTTATTGTTGTCGTTCCAGATGCGACCTGTAGGCCACCATTGACAATTGCACCACCGTTGAGAAAAGTTGCGCCAGAAGCTGTGAGAGTGTTACGGGTGAATACTGGAGTGCTGAAATTAGTCTGAATGTTTGTAATCGTATTCATGCCTCCAACAAGTGACGAAACGGTAGTGCCTATGACGGGAGGATATGCCTGGTTGTTGATTGTCGTTACATTGATGTTGCCGACAGATGTATTACCTGACGCGACTGTCAGACCGTTATTGATTGTGGTCGCCCCTGTAGTTAGAGTGCCAAGAGATGTATTACCTCCAGAGACTGTTAGACCGTTATTGAATGTTGCAGAGCTCCCTGATATAGAGCCGACAGATGTATTGCCTGACGCGACTGTTAGACCGTTGCTAATAGTCGCTCCTCCCGAGAGGTTGGTCGCGCTAGGCACTGTCAGACTATTATTCATAGTTACAGTGGTGTTGAAGATGGTCTGGGTGTTGCTAATAGTGTTATTGCCTCCAGAGAGTGTGGATGGCGCTCCTGGCTGGGGGGGGTAGGGCTGGTTATTTACCGTGTTTACATTGATGTTGCCGACAGATGTATTACCTGACGCGACTGTCAGACCGTTATTGATTGTGACCGCGCCCGCTGTTAGAGTGCCAAGCGCTGTATTACCAGCTGTCACATTAAGTCCTCCACTTACATTGACGGTTGATAGATTGATAGTAGAGGGAATACCAAAAGAGGCTGGTGGGTATGATTGTCCATTAACGGTTGCGAGATTGATATTCTGTGTGGATATGAACATCGTGCTAAGACCGTCGATACTGCCTGTCACTGAAGTAATCCTGTTGGTGGCTATGGTGTTTTGGACATTCACATTTCCGTTGAGCTGGGTTGTGCCGTTGCTGACTGTGAGATTACCTGTCCCGACTGTTAGACCGTTGTTGATCGTCGCTCCTGAGTTTATTGTTGTCGTTCCAGATGCGACCTGTAGGCCACCATTGACAATTGCACCACCGTTGAGAAAAGTTGCGCCAGAAGCTGTGAGAGTGTTGTTGGTGGCGACGGGTGTGTTGAAGATGGACTGGGTGTTGATAATCGTGTTATTGCCTCCAGTGATTGATGAAACACTAGTAGCTGAGGCGGGGGGGTAGGCTTGGTTATTGATTGTCGTTAGATTGATGTTGCCGACAGATGTATTACCTCCAGAGACTGTCAGACCGTTATTGAATGTGGCCGCGCCCGCTGTTATAGAGCCGACAGATGTATTACCTCCAGAGACTGTCAGACCGTTATTGAATGTGGCTGCACCCGATGTTAGATTGGTTACAGTCGTGTTTCCCAAAGATGTATTGCCTGACGCGACTGTTAAGCCATTGTTGAATGTTCCGGTATTCTGCACACTCAAGCCGCCACTCAAGACACTCAAATTCCCCGTTACAACATCTACACCGTTTCTAAATCGTGAGAGCGCGTATGTATTGAGTTGTCCATTGATTGTAAGAGAGTTATTTAACTGTAGATTGTTTGCGGTTATATCAGTGAAAGTAACTGTCCCAGCGCCGCTCTGTGTAAAGTTTCCATCTACAGTGACAGTGGAGAGCGCAAGAGTGGAAGGTATCGTGGGTGTTCCTACCGGCGGGGGGTAAACCGCTCCATTGACTGAGGACACATAGATATTATTGGTGCTAATATTGACGCTACTAATATTGTTGATCGTCGCTCCTGAGTTTATTGTTGTCGTTCCAGATGCGACCTCAAAACCATTATTGACGATTGCACCACCGTTGATATAAGCAGCGCCAAAAGTTGTCAGAGTGTTGTGGGCAAAGACAGGCACATTGAAATTCGCCTGGGTCGCTGTTATGGTGTTATTGGCCCAATTGAAGGTGCGATTGCCCGTGAGATTTCCAGACGCGGTGATGGTGGAGAGCGCGATAGTAGAGGGAATGGTAAAACTATCGGGCGGATAGGCATTGCCATTGATAGAAGAGACTTGGAAACTGCTTACGGCTACTTGTGGGATTGTGGCAGTGGGTTGAATGACGGGCACCCACTGTCCTAACATTTGGATGGATGAGACGTTGTTGTTGATGTAGAGGGGATCTCCTACAGAGCGCACACAATATGTCCCAGCTGCAACACCCTGCTCTATGCGTGTTTCGAGTCCTGGAGTTGTGAGTTCATTCGGCGTATTGACGGTTAGAAAGACGCTACTGACTGCTGAGCCTATTGTGGAGAACTGGAGCTGCGTGGCCTGATTGACCGTTTGGAAGATGTTGGAAGACACGCCGCCCGATGTGCGCCCAGTAGTGAGAGCCACAGCGCCTGTGATGAGACCAGCACCACCTAAAGCGACACCGAGCGCCTGACCTCCTGCTCCACCTATAAGACCTGCGATTTGGTCTCCGAGCCCCAGATTGACATCCACATCGCCAAAAAGAGAAAGTGTGCTTACAAGACTCAACTGTACATCGGAAATGATGGAGCTTATCGCGAAAGTATCGAGAGTAGAGATGGCGAAAGTTGGAGCATTCAGAGTGCTTACATTCAAAGTGCTGACATTGATTGTATCAGCTTTTACATCATCCGAGAAGAGGACAGGGGTGCTCATAAATAATGACGCTGTGTAGGAGTTTGCGATATCTGTGGTGGTGCTGATGAAATTTTCGGCGACGAAAGAGCTCACATAGAGAGAGCTGATATTGACTGACCCTTTTGCCATGATATTCAAATCACCATTTGGAAGGCCTGTGATGTAGGCTACGGCTGGGGAGCCGATTGTCTGATCGCCATAGACTTGAAGGCCAGCGACGGCTATATCGTCATAGACTGTCCCGCTGTCTTTTAGAGCGGTGATGTATTGCCCATCAACTGGCTTGGTAGGCACATCTACAGAGGTGTTCATGACGAGATATTCTACAGGTGCGTTGATGTCGGCTGCGGGTCTTTGGAAGAGTATAGGGGCGTTGTATTCAACTGCATTTGAAGTCACAGTCGTCATGAGGATGTTTCCGGACGGGTATGCGTTTACAGTAAGAGTAGATACTTCCAGATTAGCCGGTGAGGACTGCGCGTTAAAAGCCCATAGAGGGTCTTGTGCATTGGCATACACGCCGTTAAAGAGCATATTAGTGCTGTTTGGGGCAGTCCCCGTAAAGGCCATCTACAGAGGGTGATTATATTCTATTGATTTATAGCCAACCCCACCTCTTTCCACGGAGAACATCTGAAATCGTTCCACGAGATACACCATACTCTTCACCTAGTTCTCTTTGGTTCTTATCCGTCCTCGCACGGATTTCTAAGACTTGCTCTGGTGTAAGCTTACAGGGCATCGTTCCATCCCTATGAGTATCCAGCGCGTTTTCATATTGATCGCCTGGATGTAGATGGTCTGGGTTATAACATGCTTTAGAACAGCCATATCCGTGCAGCAACCCAAGATTGTCTGGGATTGTCCGACCGGATAGAAGCCAATAAACACGATGAATCATTTGTTCTTTATTCTTCCATGCAACACGACCATATCCACCATTTGTTCTTCCCCTCCATACCCAGCACCCATTTTCATTCACATCATACTGAGTCTCCAGCCACTCTTTCATCTTGGCATCAGTCATTTTATACTTCCGCCGAGTCATCCTACTATCCCTACAGAGCATATAACTGTCAATTTTCAAGTTCCGATGAGCTGGCCCGGCAACAGTCTTGTCAAAAAGAGATGCCCGTTAATTTGGTCGAGAACAATCCATGTGTAATTTTCACAGGTCTGCTTATACCACTGAATCTTCTGGGTCATCTTCCAGTTCGTCGGCAGATGTCCCTGCAGATAATCCTTCAAATTTTTTTCAATCTCCGAAGAGCTGTTCATCCGGCCAAGGAAGACATAGTTAATGTTACTCCGAGCCATCTTGTTAATCATCGTATTGACCTGCGCACATATCATACATGATATCCGGGAGTTTCTGTAGATTGTAAGAAGACGTTTCATTTCCTGGTCTTCTCGTTTATCTGGAACGTCATCTATTATAGCCATAAACTCATAGTTGTTCTTGGTTTCATGGTTTATCTTGTAGCAATCTTTAAGGATCTCTGGGAAATAGTAGTCTGATGTGACTGTGTGTTTCTTAAGAAAATCGTATGCGTCTGAGTTAAGGGAGTTACTCATTAGGATAGAAATATGGTTCATAAAGTGTCGCTTGAAGAAATAGTTTAGAAGGGTCGTCTTGCCGGACCTCGTGCTTCCTAAAAACATCAAGCTCACACCAAACTTCCCATCTGGCATTTCTATAGACCCGGCGTTCACAACCGGGATATTGATGCCCCCGACATTCTGCATTACCCCCTGTGTAATGTATTCGCCACGCTGAAACTCATCTTTCTTGCCGGCCGATTTTACGGATTCATCATCCGAGGAGGAGTCCATACTAATAGATAAACATTATTTAATCATATCAGAATGCCCCACGAGATCCCGGCAGCCCTACAGGAATTCATGAACCACCGGAAGCAAGCAAAAGACAAAGAGAGTAAGCCCGAGGTGAAGAAGAAGATCGGCCTTACGGATCATAAGGGTAAGGCCGAGCTTGAACAGGGTATAGAGGGGATAATAGAGCGCAAACCAAAAAAGAAGGTGCTGATGGAATTTTTTAAAGAAAGGGTGAAGGAGCTTACGGCTGTCAAGATGAAGTGATTATTTGCCCTCTGGAAATGCCCCCGCACCAAACGACCCCTTGGCATCTTTGGTGGCAGAAGAAGCGACACCCATCATTCCCGAGCCGCCACTCCCTTTTGAGATTCCCCGGACGATGCCATCCACAATAGCGGGCGAGACTTTCTTGGGGAGGCCAGTTACGATCCCGTCCATCAGATGAGTAGTCTTGCTCTCTCCCGAGGCCACCGTCGCACGCTTGGTGTTGTCAAGATGCTTAGAGGATTTCTGCATATTGGTTCTGTTTGGGGTAAATATTTTTAATCCAAAAAAAAAATGTGGGTGCCAAGTAGAACCCAATATGCAGAACGATTTGACGGAGAGCGTTCAGAGCAGCATTCGGCCAGGAGAAATGAAAGATATGTTTTATCCGGGCGAGACTAACGTGTGTAAGCAAGCCTACCCCTCTGTGGTTTCGACCCGCTTTGTGCAGAACTTCACTCAGCTGGGTGCCGGGAGCTCTCAATTTGTGATTTCTCCGGCCCAGGGTATCTCCGACATCGTGCTGACATTCACTCTGCCTACTACGGCTGCGGGTGCGAACTATGCGAATGCGGCATCTAGCTCTGGCTGGGGCTACTCTTTGATCAACCGCATTTCCGTGCGCTATGGCTCTAGCGCCCAATACTTTTTCAGCGGCTCTCAGGTGTGGCTCCAGAATGTGTGGGACGCTGAGACAAACGCGAAGGCCGATGCGATGCTCCAGATGGGCGGTGCGTCTTTGGTTGCCTCGGCTCTCTCCGGTGCGCAGGCGAATGTGTATCTGAAGCTGCCCCACAACTCTTGCCGTGCTGCTGGCAAGCCTCTGCCCTTCCCTTCCGACCTGCTTGTGCAGCCTATCGTAGTGACGGTGGAGCTCTTCGCAGTGAACCAGATCCTCACGAACCAGACGGGCGGTGCGACGGCTCCTCTGGCCACGGCTCCCACATCTCTCGCGGCTGCTCAGATGTGCGTGAAGCAGGAGATGCTGACGGACACTAGCGACCTGCTGGCCCGTCGTGTGGATATGAACTCTCACGCTCTGACATTCCCTCTGCCCTACTTCGCACAACAGGAGACGACCATCTCTTTCACTTCTGATGCGAACAACGGTCTCAACGTGCTGAACCTGACGGGCTTCCGTGCGGGCGAGGTGAAGTCTATTTTGCTGTGGCTGACTCCGACTTCTCTCCAGTCTCTGTCCACGGGTAACTACCAGCCTCTGACCTGGCAGGCGATGTCTGATGTGCAGCTGACCTACAACGGCGAGGTGTTTAACCGCTTTGATTCGACCTCTTTCCAGCTGTGGAATGCGGTGGAGGACACTAAGATTCCGGCGGTGAATGGGCTTGTGCAGGCGAACTATGCGGCTGCGGGTGTGACGACGGTGGTGTCTCCCTATGTCCGTCTGGATCTTGCCCAGGTGAGCATCCCTGCTGAGCGTGAGTCTGTGCTGGTGCACGGAAAGCCGGTGCTGAACGCCGTGGTCCAGATCCAGTTCCGGGCCCCCGCGGCCTCCACGGCGTATATCCTCCACGCAATGTATGCTTACAACGCGTCGCTCCTGTGTAGCCGTGGCTCAAGTGAGTATGTATTCTGATACATAAAAAGTTATGTAGCGGCAGCGGTAAAATTGATACACATTTTTTAGTGTGACCCTATTAGATATGGCCACTCTAACTCCTCAGCAGAACCAAGCTAAGTGCCTTCTGATGTCGGTAGTTGATAAGAACGGGTTAGTGAATGTTGGTAGGAAGAGTCCAAACGGAAAAGTAGATTATAGTCATTTGTCGCAGTGTTGGGCGCATACGACTTCTTCATCTACAGGGGGGTATGGACAGAAAATGGTGCGAGGAAAACCATGGCAGTTACATCGTCTTTCTTGGTGGGTTCATAATGGCTTTCCAGATGAGACGCATGACTTCTGGAAAACACGGCAGTTTCAGGTTTCTCATGAATGCGATAATGCCGTATGTGCTAATCCCGATCATCTCCGGTTGTTACATATTACCGCAAACAATAAGGAAGCTGTTGCACGCGTCCGAGTCCTTAAAGAGCCAAAAGAGCGTGTGAGGGCAACAGTAGCCTGTAATGGTTGTAGGGCAGATGGTCATCATGCGTGTGTGGGGTTTCCATGTTCTGAGTGTGTAAAGCATGGAACCGAGTGCATCAAAGAGGAGCCCACTGTGAAAGCTCAGGCATTCGCACCCGGTCATGGCGCAGGTGAGAACAACATCAAGTCTATATTGACATCCGAGCAAGTTATATCTATTCGTGCCAGAAAGATGGCTGGATTGGCATATGGGGGATTGAAAGAAATCGCCAAAGAATATCCGGATGTTACTTATGTTACTCTACAGGCTATTGTTTATCGCCGAGATTATAGGAAGACTGATAAACCCCCTGGCTGGGACGCTTGGTTTGACGCAAATAAATAATCCCCCAGAATAGATGGAAGACTTAGAGATTCTTGTGCGAGTCCCTTTTGAGTCTCAAGGTGCCGCACTGGACTGGGTATGTGAGAAATATATGAAAGAAGACCTGCTTTCTATTATTTGGGTAGAGCAAGACGAGGATTGCCATGTGTTTAGAGTGACGTTGAGAAAAAAATCCAAGACTGAATAGATGCAAGAACTCCCTGAGCTCGACGAATCAGCCTTCCGAGAGTTGATAGACCATCTGGCCAAGACAAACATCCCGATTAATAAGTATCGGAGGGGGGTTGGTGAGGGGCGGTCGCAGTGCTATGGGATGGTTAGAAAGCGGTCTATGGCTCCGGATCTGAGCCGTCAGAGCTGGATGGACGCGCGACTCCACTACCTTCTTATGAGGTTTGCACGTCTCCATGTGCCTATCCCTTTTACGTCTATCCAGGTGAATGACTCCTACAAGTGTGCCGCACACAAAGACAAGCATAACGCCGGCGACTCTTATATCGTGGGCTTTGGTGCCTACACAGGTGGGGAGCTGGTCTTAAAGATGCCCGAGGATCGCGAATACAATATCAGACATAGACCGCTTCTTTTTAATGGTTCTGAGATTGAGCATTACACAAAGGACTGGGTGGGGCGGCGTTGGACGATTGTCTTCCACACTTTGGTGAGCCCCCAGAAGTTCCCGATGGTTAAGAATCTTGATCAATATGAGGCGGTGGTGGTCGATGGTGTCTGGTGTATCGCCTATAGAGAACCCAATCGTCCTGTGCAGTATCTGAGCAAGAAGAACGGGCTGCCACACCCTTTAAAGGGCCGCAAAAAAAAGAAGGAGGAAACTACTGAGATTATTAATGACGCGTTGGAGCTGATGCGCCAGGCAAATGCGTCACATACCGCTGAGAGTTGATTACCCCCTGACCCTACTTGGGACCTCTTTGAAAGGTGTCACAAGAACGGCCCTCGCAGGTGTTGAACCCGCGACCTTCCGATTAACAGTCGGATGCTCTACCGCTGAGCTAGAGGACCCCTAATAATAGTCAGACACCCCCCTGACTAAGGATAGACAATTCCCACTCTCCCATCTATGAGAGGGTCAGAACTTAGGTATTCACCCGATGTTGTGAGATAACCATAGACTCTAAGCGTGATAGTCCCTGCATCCTCAAGATGATCGGGTGGGATAGTTAGATTCATAGGTAGATATATCTGCGCTACACTCGCAGGGGCTGCGATAGAATCGTTGGCTAATTTAACGCCTATTAGTGACTCCTCCGTGGGGTTTGTTGATGTTACATAATATATAGCCCAAAAAGAAACCACTGTAGAACTGAAGTTGTAATAGCTGTATCCGTCAAACATAACGGATTGCCCTCCAGACCAGCCAGGAGGCACATTTATCTGTATGGTAGATGCGAGATTAAAAGTGGTTGCAGGCCAAGTATTTCCTGAGCCAATGCCTATCACATTCGTCACAACACCGCCTGTCGTCGCACCCAGCAGAGTATAGGGTCTCGCTATAGCACTCACAGTCGTTGCACCAGAAGTCGTTTCAGTCAATATTCCCGTCCCAGCCGAGACACTCAAGATGCCCGAGTTAATGATATAGATTGGGTCTGCGGGGTCCATTCCAGGGTCAAGTTGTATGCCATCCCCAGAGGCAAAGGTGACATCACCTGTCTTGCTGTTTACACTAGTCACGGGGAATGTTACATCAATGGCGATGTCCTGTCCTGTTGGCACGATAGTTAGACCAGTTGTAGTAGTAGATAGTGTGACATCTCCCGCAATAGCCTCAATAGTGATCACGCCCGTGTTAGAGATTGTGATTGGTGCGGCGTTATTCATTCCATAGGCAAGAGCCAGACCACCCTCCGCTCCAGCGGCAAAGGTGACATCACCTGTCTTGGCACCTACACTAGTCACGGGTATAGCAGGGAATGTCACAGCCAAGTCAATATTCTCATCTTCCACCGTGATGGCAACATTTGTCCCTGTCAGTGTGATAGCGCCAGTCACACCCGCAACACTCAGAGCGCCCGTGTTAGTGACAGTGATTGTATCGCCCACTGTACCGACAGTTATGCCGTCCCCGCCAGACAGAGTGACACTTCCTTCTAAGCTATTGAGATAGGAGACTCCACCAGCAGGAGGTGGGGGTAGAGGGCTGTCTTGTAGAAAGAAGGCGGTAGTGAGGACGATATTGGTGGTGTCAATCGTCTTACCGTCCAAGAGGCAAGAGTTGGCGGACTGCGAGAGAGTGACCTGCCCCGCCCCTACATTTTTGATGATGTCCGTCTGGGCGGCTCCGAGAAAGATGGACATCGTGTTATTGGTCATGACGGCATTGATGTTCTGAGCGCCAGCGGTAAACTCCACGGCCAGCTTAGTGCCACCTGTATCGACTGTAGTGACATCGGTGTATTTGAAAGTAGAGTTTGTTATGACTACATCGGGGATTTGTCCGGAGCCACTGACAGCGCGAATGAGAGGTGGGAGTGCATCATCCTCGGTGGTGTTGAGGAAAGAGCAGTTGTTAGCCTTCAGAGTACCGATGATGTCAATCAATGAGCCGCCCGGAGTGGAAAACTGGCAGTTGTCAAATATCAAGGTTGACTTATCAAAGACGAAAGCGCGCACGACGGCTGTGCTGGCAATACTGTCCGTTGAGAACTCGCAACCACGCGCACTGACAGTTGTAAAAATATCGTTGAATGGGGAAATGTTTAAAGTCGGCTGCGACCCATTGCCTCTTAAGACGCAATTGACGAGGCTGAAGGATGTGTCAAAGAGGTCGCTTCTGACTTGGATGCCCGCGTTAAACTGGATATTCTGAGCTAAGATGGGAGAGTCATTGGCGTATGAAGCCGTGACATCAATGCTAGATGTGATAATAACGCCGTTTGACTGCAGAAAAGGTAGAGCGGGAGCAGACGAGTTGATTGTTGCGCCGATCAAATACATGTTGTCGGACAGAGTAAATCCGCCTGCGTAAGTGCCGGGCGCTACAAAGATGACAATAGGAGTTGTTGCGAACTCTGTAAGCTGCTCGACATACAAGACGGCAGCCGTAATACTCTGAAAAGGTGCTGTTACTGACCCGACAACTGCGACATCATCTGAGCCATTAGGTGATACATAAATCTCTAGAGGGAGAGGATTTACAGCTGTGATTTGTGGTTGCGGATAGTAATAGGGTGTCGTCGGATTGATATACCCGGCTGGCGCAATCAGAAACTGCGGCGCGGCACCCTCCATATTCTACTAAGGAAATATAAAATGTTTTCATAGTTTAGAAATGGTCCATATGCATTTTAGTCCCTATCAATTCGCGACAAATGTAGGGATAGAGGGTAATGATCTACAGTCTGGAAAGAAGGTGCGTGCGGTGACTAAGCGTTTGACGGCTCGCGACAAGCTTCCTAAATCTGCCCTATTGTCGTGTGCGGAGGCCAAGATGATTCCCGGAACTCCTAACGCATTTATCTCGCCAAACCCTACAGATGTTATGCGGATGGTCAAAAATGTCTTTGGTGTCTAAGGAAAAGTAACTAAGAAGTCTCCGTATGTCTTAGTGAATGTCGGGGCGGAAGTTTTGGCTTTAGGTCTTCTGCCACGAGGCATATTCTACTTTCCGGAAATAAAATAAACTTCCCTATATAGTAGATTCACATGGATGTCGGAAGCCAGAACTTCAGATTCACGCTGGAAGACAAGAACGGGTTGAAGGAGCCTACAAACACCTATCGTCCTCCCAAGACCGCTGAACTGCATCTGGACTCGCTCGACAGATTCAAGGCCGGAGCGTTCCCGGGCGGCGTTGTCACTGGTCCTCTTGGAAATGGTAGCACTATCACTCCTGCCAACAGCCAAAACTTCATAAAGTGGATAGCCAATTTTGTGCTTCCGACAGCCCAGAGCAAATCCACAGATTTAGTGCTCCAGAACAAGAGCGCTTTGATCCAGGGATATTTCGCGCGTGTCGCCCTAACACAGTTTCAGCTCAGATACAGACTGCCTACCATCATAACCGGCTACAATGACTTATTCTATATTACACTTAGAAATGACGGGCAGTTCTTCCCACCAGCGAACAATACCTTCCACCTCCCAATCAGTATTCCGGCTGGGTCTTGGACTCCTGCTACACTGGCAACTTACCTACAAACTGCGATTAGCACTTCTACTTTGGCTCTTGCCGCTTTTACATGCGACGCGCCTTTTACTGCACCGAATAATCTGCGTAACTCAGGTTTTAGATTTGCGATAAACAACGTGGCACCTGCTAATGTTCAAATAGCACTATCTTTTGGTGAGACAGATGCGGTAGATGATGACCAGAGCGCCGCCAATAACTTAAGAGTAGCAAGAACACTGTATACTCTCGGATTGACTACCGCACAGTTTTGGGGTTATGCTACACAATCTATAGGAGTTCCATTTTGGGTGGTAGGACCTCCGCCTATCAATCAAGTAGAAACCGCTCCATATCCATTCTTCACTGCGGTTGGCGCATCCCCTAAGATGTTTGCGACGGATTATGTAGATATTGTGTCATCTTCTTTAACGAACTACAAAGAAGTAAAAGATATGAATACTTCCGAGGCGGCCCCGATGGCTGTTCTGGGTCGTGTGTGGTTGGCGGAGGGAGCGAATGATTACAATTCTGAGTTTCCGTATGCTGCACCATATACACAGACGGCTCTTGGGATGCACTCCCCTATCACGGTTGTAAAGTCATGGCAAAATCCTAACTGGTGCCAGTGGTCGCCCAATCAGACGGTGAACACGATAGACATCAAGCTTCTGGATCAGTGGGGCGAGGTTCTGCCTTGGGATACGCAATACCCCACGGAATGGAGCGCAACGCTTACCTTGACGGAATAAATAATATATCTACTATAGAGAATGGCCGGATCGCCTAACGCAATTTTGGCTATAAACTCTTTGGATAGATATACTGGGAATGAGATATTTGAATTTCTTTTCTTTCAAGCTGCTTGGATTTCTGGCTCTACAAACCTGACATGGGCCTCAGGGGATATTCCAGTTGTAGGAGCTACGATACAAGCCCCGGGAATACCGATAGGTGCTACAGTGACAAATGTTTTATTACCCGATGTAACAATATCAGTAGCCACTACGGCGGATCAAATCTTTGATGCACAAGTTTTACAGAGAAGGAGTGTTACATTTCCAGGCAATCAACCTGTTCAATCTAGTCTGTTAAACTCTTATCAATCCTCGCCACCTTTTGCAAACAATTTCACAATCTCAAGTCCGGGCGCACTTATCTATGGATACATGAATAAGCTAATAGTCTCACAGATTCAAGTTCAGTATAATGTCCCGACAGTGAATCAGGAGATGAATGACTTTTTTGTTCTAAATAGTGAAACACAGAGCGATTTCTACAATATAGTTATTCCTAATGGTTTCTATACTGGGACGAATCTGGCTGCCATCTTACAAGTGATTATTCGGCAGACATCTGGTACTCCTGGTGGTCAGCCACCAATAGCAGATATGATTGTAACTTATTCTCCTACATTCGGATTTAATTTTTCATCTGCTACAGATACTTTTAGTTTTATGGCACCGTCGTATTTAAAAGCACAGTTTAACTATCCGGATGACCAAGTGACAAATGCGTATAGGACGCTAAGGCTCTTGGGGATGACACTTAAGAATAATGAACAAAGGGATGAGCAGATATCTGATGCGTTTCCCATCTTTCTCTACACTCCCTACATCGACATATATTCTGATGTTCTTACAAACTACCAGCCTATTAAAGATACGAACACATCTGTATTGAAAAATAAAGGGTTAATAGCGCGTGTGTATGTTTCAGGGACGGGTTTACAGAATACGACGGAACTTGGGACAGTCCCATTTACATTCATTGCAGATTTAAACAGTCCTAAGATAATTCAATGGTCTCCAGATATCGCGGTGCCTTCTATAGATTTCCAAGTATATGATCAATATAATCAGCTTCTTCCGATGGGGCCTGTGATTCAATCAGTATCTAATGATAATAAGCATCAGACTGAGTTTCAGATTACATTGTTATGTTCTGAATAATATTTTCTCTCTATAGATGTCTGACGATGATAAGAGGGAGATTTCCTACAATGGTGCGTTAGAGGAGTTGGTTGCTAAAGAGGCAGAGAGGTGTGCAGGGCTGAGTTGGATGCACGGGCGCGCGGAGGCCTATTACTCTTTACGGAATACGGCTGTGACTCTCCCGACGATAGTTCTAAGCACTCTTGTGGGCTTCTTGTCTGGATCAAGCTCTTCTATCTTTACTGAGGCTACTATAGCATCAATAGGGATAGGTTCTGTGTCGCTTTTTACGGGTGTTTTATCCACGATTGGGACGTTTTTCTCATTTGCGAAGAGGGCAGAGGGGCATCGTATAGCCTCGATACAATACAGTAAGATAAGTCGCTTCTTGACGATAGAGCTGACGTTGCCGCGTTCAGAGCGAATAGTGGCTGGCGACTTGCTCAAGATGACCCGTGACTCAATAGAGAGGCAGTTAGAGACATCTCCCCCGATTCCAGAGGCTATTATCCTGATGTTCAAAAGTAAGTTCAAGGATCAGAAAGATGTTGCAATACCTGATGTGGCAAATGGGATTCATAAGGTTGTGGTGAATTCCAGAACAATCAATAGTCCTCCTCCGACTGTTGAAGAAGTTACATTGAATATGGGTGGTTAATATTTTGGGGATTTGGTTAATAAAAATTCAAAAAACGGAAAAGTAGTACAGGATGGCCGGTTCGCTATAAAAGCGGTTTTTCAAAAAAATATTAACCAAAACGCCAAAATATCAACCAAGGGATGGAGAGTGCTCAAGGCCGTTAGGTTCCGGGGGGCCAACAATCTTGATGGTTTTCTTTTTCATGAGCAGATGACAAAAGAGGAAAGAGGCAGATTCAAAGACTGGCTGTAGAGGGCTGTCGCTACGTTTACCCAGCTCTATGCCGTGCGAGTTGCAGTGAAGCATGATGTCTCTGAGTATCTTGAGGGTTAGTTCGCGGTCTTCCATATACATCTGGATAAGATTTGTTTCTTAGACCCTATTATTTAAGCGGGCGGCATGAACAGGTCCACCTGCGACTTGTACTCGGACTCAGACTCGGACTCAGAGTCGGACTCGGCCTCAGAGTCGGACTCGGCCTCAGAGTCGGACTCGGCCTCAGACTCGTCATCAGACTCCTCTTCCTCTTGCCACTCGCCATCCTCTGTGCGTTTGTAGTCAATCTCCAACGTCTTACCCTTAATCTCGTGCTCTTTGCCGTCTTTGCCCTGGTAATACAGGTTGCCCCATTTGTTTCCAAATGCAAATGGGGCATCTTCAGAGTTCTGAACGCAATCACCTTGCGCCTCTTTGAGCTTGCGTGCAATTTTGTTCGGCACAGTCACTTGAACGACAGCAGTGTAGTAGAGCGTAAGAACAGTCGGCATTTCGGTGATGACTACATAGCCGTCACGGGCTTTCAATTTTACGGCCGGGATTTTTTTTGCCGCCGACGAACTATTAAGTCCAGCAGGCCTTACAAGTATAGACACCTTCTGACAGGCAAGAAGAGCCAATAGGAATCGCCTTGTCGCAGCCGATACAGAGGACATTCTCCGGACCTGTCCAGATGCGATCAGCGAGTTTCTTGTGAGAGTAGATGGTCATTAGGATGACGCTCTGAACAGCATCAGCTTGCTTATTGACAGCAGCATAGAGCTCTCGTAGCTCACCAGCATCCATAGCCAAGAGCACGGCGGTCCTCTGTGCGCGGTTCAGACGAGATGCAAGCGTCTCAAGGAACTCTGGGTTGCTCACACTAAAGATGTCAGCCATTTTTATGTGATGACCTGATTAGTATCGGGGCCACTCAATTTTACGCTTGCCGCCGATAATTTATAGACGGCAAAAAGAGTCTCGCGCGCTCTGGGCCGGACTCTTATGAGCGGTAATAGTATCATCGGCCAGAGATTTTTATTAGGAATGCGTCATCTTTATTTTAGAGCTGACTCACCCCTCTGGACTTTTTGCCATTTGTAAATTTATTTGTAGCAAAATGCGCCTCTG
>Ga0255094_1000390_pt1 | contig 23732 bp, 19 predicted proteins | sample Colum_Law_RepB_8_2_FD_188434 | JGI IMG/M metagenome (GOLD analysis project Ga0255094, IMG submission 188434) | Freshwater microbial communities from Columbia River, Oregon, United States - Colum_Law_RepB_8d | ecosystem: Environmental > Aquatic > Freshwater > River | place: USA: Oregon...
TTAAATAAACAATAACTTTACGAAAAAAATATGAGTTTATTAGTAGTAGGTACCGTAGCCTTTGATGCTATTGAAACCCCTTTCGGAAAAACCGATAAAATTGTAGGCGGAGCAGCCAGTTACATTGCCTTGGCGGCATCTCATTATACCAAAAACATGCATTTAGTATCTGTAATTGGCGATGATTTCCCCCAATCCTTTGTTTCTGATTTACAAATGCGTGGTGTAAATACTGAGGGTTTACAGGTTAAAAAGGGTGAAAAATCCTTTTTTTGGAGCGGGCGATACCATAATGACCTTAATTCAAGAGATACGCTTGATACCCAGCTAAATGTTCTTGCTGATTTTAATCCGGTGGTACCCGAATCTGCAAAACATGCCGAATTTTTAATGTTAGGTAATTTAATGCCCAGCATACAAAAGCGGGTACTTGATCAAATGAAAACGCGTCCCAAATTAGTTTTATTAGACACCATGAATTTTTGGATGGATACGGCTTATGATGATTTAATTACAAATTTAAAATATATTGATGTTTTAACGGTAAACGATAGTGAAGCGCGTCAATTAAGCGGTGAATATTCACTGGTTAAAGCTGCACGAAGTATAATGCAAAGGGGACCACATACCGTTATTATTAAAAAAGGTGAACACGGGGCCTTGCTCTTTAATGCCAAAGAGGTATTTTTTGCACCTGCCCTACCCCTTGAAGATGTTTTTGATCCTACAGGTGCGGGCGATAGTTTTGCAGGTGGTTTTATTGGGTTTCTTGAGTCGCAGCAGCGGTACGATTTTAATGCCATGAAACAGGCTCTTATTGCAGGCAGTGCACTGGCCAGTTTTACGGTTGAGGCTTTTGGAACACAACGCCTAAGTACTTTAAGCTCTGATGAACTTGAAACACGTATTAAGGCATTTTCAGATTTAGTACATTACAAGACCTTGTAATACTAAAACCACTATACTTACGTTTTAAAAATGGTGTACAAGGGTTTTGTAATACTTTTATGTAGCAGTTTTATTATGGGATGTAGTACCCATAAAAACACATTTGTACATCGTGGTTTTCATAATTTAACCAACCGGTTTAACGGGTATTATTATTCCTGTGAAAATATAAACGAGGGAATTTACAAAATAGAAAAAAATCATAAAGCCCTTTATGATCAGCTTTTACCAGTTTTTATCTTTCCTAATAAGGATGATGCCAAAACCACGTTTCCTGAGTTTGATAAAGCCATTAAAAAATCATCTATTTGCATACAACGGCATACTATTAAAAATGAAAATGGTCAAGAAATACCTGAGGCCGGAAAATGGATAGATAATAACTGGATTAACATCGGTATTGCTCATTTTTACAAACACGAATTATTTTCTGCAATTGAAAATTTTGATTATGTAATACGAACCTATACCCAATCACAAGACAGGTATTGGGCCATGTACTGGATTTGCAGAGTGTATCATGAACTGGGCTCCACCGTTTCATCAGAACCCTATCTTAATCAGTTAAAATCGTCTCGTCATTTGCCCAAAGCACTTAAACACTGTTTGCCGGCATTAATTGCTGAATTTTATATTAAACGCAATCAACCCGAAGAAGCTGCTAAGTGTCTTCAAAATCACTTACAAAACCAAAAACGAGGAGCATCCGCAAAATCTAAAATGGAATTGGCACGCCTTGCATTTATTTGCGGGCAATTGTTTGAACAAATGGGTAATTTAAAAGCAGCTACCCGCCAGTTCGAATGGGCTTTAAAACTTAAACCCAATTTTGAACTTGAATTTTATGCAACAATTCGATTGTGCCGAATGCCGGCAGCATCTGACATCATTTTGGCTAAAACCCGAAAAAAACTTTTAAAAATGATTAGTGAAAATAAAAACACGGAGTATGCAGATGTAATATACTATACGCTGGGGCTTTTAGAAGAACGATCACAGCATGATGTTGAAGCGGTATCGTGGTTTAAAAAATCAGTTCGGGTAAGTCAGCAAAATACCAATCAAAAAGGTTTGTCTTATATGAAACTGGGTGCGTATTATTATAAAAAACGAGATTACATGGTATCAGGATTTTATTACGACAGTACGGTGCAATTTTTATCTAAAACACATCCCGAGTATATAGCAGCATCATTAGTAAAGAAAACACTTAAACAACTTATATTTCATACACAGCGCATTGAAACAACGGATAGTTTACAAAAATTAGCGCAATTACCAGAACCTGAACGTACCGCACAAATTACGCAGATACTACAAAAGCAACAAAAAGCTATTGAAGAACAACGTAAAGCAGCCGTTGAACGAAACAAAACCCTTAATACCGGTTTTTCAAATACCAACGGTGGTAATACACCGTTTACAGCCAATGCAGGTACTTTTTATTTTTATAATCCTAATACTGTAGCTATTGGTATTGCAGAATTTTCAAAAAAATGGGGAAACCGACCCCTTGAACCGCAATGGCGCAGAAGCAATAAAACCATACAGCTTAAAGATGAGCTTGATACGCCTGTTGAAATACAAGACAATACCGAAAAACCATTTGATATAGAGGCTGCTGTAATGGCTGCATTAAAGCAATTGCCTTTAACTGACAGTTTAATGCAAGCCGGTAAATTAAACATCATTAAATCGTATTACGAATTAGGTTTAATTTACAAGGAAGAATTAAAAGATTACAACACCGCCAAAATTACCCTAGAAACGCTTAACAAACGATTTTCATCTCATATATATTTACCACAATCGTTGTTTTTACTTTATAATATATATAATGCCCTGGCTGATGAGGTAAATGCAAACCGTTGCAAAATGCAATTAACATCTGATTTTCCCGATTCGGAATATGCCAAACGATTACTTCATCCTGAATTATTTTTAGTACAGTCTGTATCCAATGCAGAACTCTTAAAAACCTACAATAACATTTATGATGAATTTAAATTGGGTAATTGCGAAAATGTTTTACGTAGCAGCGAAGCATTTAAAAAAGAATCAGGACCATTTATGGCAGCAGAATTACAATTTTTAAATATGCTTTGCAGCTGTAAAAACCAACCCAAAGATACCCTGGTTAACAAATTAAATCACTTAATTAAAATGTATCCAAAAACAAAAGTGGCCGAAGAGTGTACAATAATAATTAACGGATTACAAAACTTTAAAACTTATGAAGCTATTAACCCCATTATACCAAAACCGGTTGTTTATTCGCCCGATTCAATGTATTTTTTTAAAGATACGGCACATTCTGTAATTATGTTGTTGCCTGATAAAGCCACTCAAATTTTACTTTTTAAGCAACGCTTAATGCAATTTAATTCCACATATTATTCAAATGCCACATTTTCTATTAGTACCATGCTGTTTAATTCTGAAAAGCAAGCGCTAGTAGTTCATGGATTTAATTCGGCAGACCAAAGCGTATCATATTATAAAAATATTAATTCGGAAACTACGTTATTTACCGAACCATTAAACAAACAAGTCATTGATATTTGGCCTATAGCAGATCATAACATTAAAGTATTTTATAAACGTAAAAGCATTAATCAATTGCAAGAACATTTTAATACACATTATTTACGCTTATAATGTATAAACCCGATTCCAGTTTTATTAAATACAGTAGCATGGCATTTCAAATGCTGCTTATAATTTTTATTTTTACCGGTACCGGAAAATATACTGCTTCCTATATTGGCATAACTGAAAAAACAGCAATGGCAATTGGAGCCTTTACAGGTACTTGTGTTTCTATAGTATACATTATTCGTCAATTAAAAACATAATGTGGATTATGGCTTATATTATTTTGCCGCTTGCTGGTTTGTGTTGTGCATTTTTGTATTGGCCGATGTACGTAGGTCTGTTATGTTTATCTATACTAATGTTTTCGGCATTTAACCTAATAGATACCTATTTAATTACTAAACTAAAGCACCAGCAGCGTAAGATTCAAATTTTATTGTTTAGTATAAGTGTTCGATTTATGGCAGCATTATTTGGGATATTAAGTATTAAAAAACTTTTTAACACACATCAGACACAAGCTATGATAATTTTCAGTTTTGTGTTTGTGTATTATTGGCTGATATATGGAATTAAACGATTTAAAACCCTTTAAAATCTGATTTTAACGCTACGGCTGTTGGATTATTTTTAAGTTTCAATAAATCTGTAAGAACCCCTTCAAACAAAATATATCCGCCGCGTTTTCCGCCCTCCGGGCCCAAATCTATTATATAATCAGCAGCAGCAATAATGTCAGTATTGTGTTCAATAACAATTACAGTATTACCCGTTTCAATAAATCGATACAAAACAGTAAGTAATTGTCGAATATCTTCAAAATGTAAACCCGTGCTGGGTTCATCTAGTATGTATACGGTTTTTCCGGTGCTTTTTCGGGCTAATTCGGAAGCTAATTTTATTCGTTGAGCCTCTCCACCACTTAATGTTGTTGCCGGTTGACCTAATTTAACATAACCCAATCCAACAGCCACAAGTGCGTTAAGTTTGTTATAAATATGGGGCTGGGCTTCAAAAATATGCGCAGCTTCCGAAATGGTGGCATCTAATATATCCGCTATGGATTTACCTTTGTATTTAACCTGTAAGGTATCCTTTACATAACGCTTTCCGCGACAAACAGTGCAACCAACAAGTACATCCGGTAAAAATTTCATTTCAATTACATTAACGCCTGCTCCACCACAAGCTTCGCAACGTCCACCTTTTACATTAAATGAAAAACGTCCCGGATTAAATCCTAAAACTTTAGCCTCAGGTAATGCAGCAAACAAATTGCGAATGTCTGTAAAAACCCCGGTGTATGTAGCCGGGTTACTTCGAGGCGTGCGACCAATGGGTTTTTGATCTACATTAATTACTTTATCTACCCATTCTAGTCCTGAAACCGATTGATACATTTGGGGCTCATGTTCTGCATTATGACAATGTTGAGCTAAAATGGGATATAAAGTTTCATTAATTAAAGTGCTTTTTCCGCTACCGCTTAAACCTGTAACACCAATAAAACAGCCCAGCGGAAATGTAACATCAATATCTTTTAAATTATTTCCTCTACAACCCTTAAGGCGTATGGATTTGGACTTAGAAATTGAATTTTTGGATGTTATATTGGCTACCTTTAAATGCTGATTTAAATATTGGGCCGTAAGGGATTGTGTACGCAATAAATCCTTAATTGAGCCGGAGCTGATAACATGTCCGCCATGAATACCGGCACCCGGTCCAATGTCAATTATATAATCGGATTCCAGCATCATTTCACGATCATGTTCAACAACCAAAACCGTATTACCGATATCGCGTAATTGTTTAAGCGATTGAATTAATTTTTTATTATCTCGGGGATGTAATCCAATACTGGGCTCATCCAAAATATACAAAACACCAACCAATTTAGATCCAATTTGAGACGCCAGGCGAATCCTTTGGGACTCGCCTCCACTTAAGGTTTGTGAGGATAAATGCAATTGTAAGTAATCTAATCCAACATCCATTAAAAATCCAATACGTTGTTCTAGTTCTTTAAATAATTCAGTGGCAACGGTTTTTGAAAATTTATCTAAAGCCGCTGGTGTGTTTTTAATCCATTGTTGCAATTCCTCAAAATCCATACAGCTTAATTCGTGGATGGACTTATGGTGTATTTTATATAACAGGGCCTCAGGCTTTAAGCGGCTTCCATTACAAGTTATACAACTACGTTGATGTTTTAAATGCGACCACATATCATCTTCTTCAGAATCATCAACAAGTATATCCCAATAGCTGAGTATACCTTTAAATGATTTAGAATTGCCATGCAATAGCTGCATTTTAAATGTATTACTAAACTGCTTAACGTTGCTCGACCAAGAAAAGCCTTCGGACTTTAAAAATAGATCCAATTCTGGAATAACTGCTTTTGGATATTTGGATTTTGAGTTAAAAAACACTAAGCCCCCGTCCTGAAGCGATTTGTTTTTATCAGGAAAAATTTTGTCAATATTCCAATCGGAAGTATAGCCTAACCCTTCACATGACGTGCAACAACCATATGGTGAATTAAATGAAAATACATTGGGGGACGGCGCATCATAACTTATGCCCGAATCTGCACACATCCAGTGTAAACTAAAATAGCGGCAAACGTTGGAATTATCTGGTAAAACAAGTATGGTACCGGTTCCCATTTTTAAAGCAGTATCAAGCGACTGAAAAACACGATTATAGTTGCGCGTTGTAACATCTAAACGATCTATAACAATTTCAATATCATGTACCTTATAACGGTCTAGTGCTAAACCAGCATTTAATTCTACAATTTGCCCATCGATGCGGGCTTTTAAAAACCCCTTTTTTCTGTAGCTTTCAAATAACTCACGGTAGTGTCCTTTTCTGGAGCGCACTACCGGTGCTAAAAGGGTTATGTATTGATTTTTATAGGTTTCGCACAATAAGTCTTTAATCTGTTGATTGGTATAGCGCTGCATTGGTTTACCCGTTACAGGTGAATCTGGAATTGCAATACGCGCATATAATAATCTTAAAAAATCATAGATTTCGGTAATGGTGCCAACCGTAGATCGTGGATTTGAAGAAACTGTTTTTTGTTCAATGGCAATAACCGGACTCAAACCACTAATTCGATCCACGTCCGGGCGTTTTAAGGCACCTAAAAAATTTCGTGCGTAGGCAGAAAATGTTTCTAGGTATCGGCGCTGTCCTTCAGCAAATATGGTGTCAAAAGCCAATGACGATTTTCCACTACCGCTTAACCCTGTTAATACTACAAGTTTATTACGAGGTACGGCAATGGTTATATTTTTTAAATTGTGTTCACGAGCGCCTTCAATATAAATACATTCAGAATCTGTTGTAATCATGGCTTAGGTAAAGATTGAGATGCTTTATAATCATATACCATTAAAACGGCAACAAAGGCCCAAAACGGGAAGGCTAATTTGTCGGTATCTAAAAAATTATTAAAAAACCCATGCACTATATATGTGATGCAACCTAAAAAAAACCCTAAAGATAAAAGACGCTCGTCTTTATGCTGTAATTTATAGTGAATGCGAAATCCCATATTTATAATAATTAACATGCCAATGGCCATAATACTTAATCCTGGCCAACCTTGTTCGGCTAATGGCCCCAGATATTCGCTGTGGGCATTTCCATTGTCACCAAAATTAGTACTGATTATTGTTAACTGATCGCTGCGCTGAAAAGGAGCATATTGAAACATGTAGGTGCCCGGCCCCCAGCCTAAAAAAGGTTTTTCATGCCACATACGTATGGCACAATTCCATCGGTTGATACGTTCACGGTTAGACGCATCAGTTGAAATATTAGAAACAGACTCCACATTATTAGAAAAGCCACCTTCAGCATCCGTATTATTTTTACCTAGCAGTAAAAGTATTTCGGTTTGAAACATAAAAAAAACCAATACAGCTGCTAGTACTGTAAAAGCTATAGCACGAAATGAAATTTTAAGCCATAACAGAAATGCTGTTACAGAAGCCACTACAATACTCAGCCAGCCGGCACGTGCAAAAGATAATACCAATGCCAATAAAAGTAATACAAGCACCAATATGTATGCTATTCGTTTTAAATGTGATGTGTTTGATATAAGGCTTAAACAAAAAAACACAGGAATAAACATGGCCAATACCGCTCCATAGGCAGTATGGTCATTATAAAAAGGAGAAACCACCCAATCGGCTGCTTTATCGTTAAAATTAAATTGGGCGTGCGTTATTAATGTATACGTAATAACTATAATTAAACCAGCTGTATAAAAATAAACAAACTGATATATAAATTTAGGATTTTGAAAAATCCAAAGTCCTAAAACCAAAGCCGCATTAATAAACCATAGCCTACAAATACATTGTTTTAATGAAACAATAAACATAGTACTTGTTAGGGATGTTAGCAGCATCCAAAGCAATTGCACGATTATAAACCACAAAACGGCATGTTTATTAAATGCTTTAGGAACTAAAGAGGAATGGGAGTTAAAAAAATGTGCAAGTAGCAAGCCTGCCATTAATGGTTCGGTTGGAATACTTAAATCCAGTAATTCTAAAAGACCCAATTCTTTTAGTCCAACCGCTAAGGGTGTAAACATGCATAAGACTAAAAAAACCTTTGTATAATCGGTCCAAAACCAATAAACAACCAATAAAAATACTGGCAGTAAAAACAATATATAACTAACTGTTTTAGAAAATATAAGATACAGCAAAAGGGCTATAGCAAAATATGCTACAATTCCAATTCCTAAAAAGGTGGCCGTAAAAGCCTTAGATAGTATTTTAAACCGTGCTGTTTGAAGCATGTTGTCTTTTAAACAGTAGAATCGTTAAAAGCAATACATTTGCGGAAATTACGCAACATAGTACCCATAATGCACGTACCGGTCGTGCCTTGTAAGGATTTGGATATGCGGTTTGCGCAACAAACTCAATGGGTATCAGCGTTCTGTTATTTGCCAAGGCTTCGTCATATTTCATTTTTATATCAGGATATTTGGCGGAATATTTATCCAGATTATCTTTTGTGTTTTGATAAGCAGATCCGTACTTCTTTAAAGTATCCAGTTGCGCTGATAATCTGCGTGCTGCTGATTCATCGCCTTTTTCAAGTGCTTTGGCATAACTTTTAGAATAGGCTTTAACCTGCTCTTTGTAGTGCAGCACACCACGTTGTCTTAATGTATTTAAACTATCTTCAAGTGTTTTCATGCGATTTAATGTTAAATCGTATTCTTCTTTTACAATTCGAACAACCTGCGAGGTAATTTTTGAATTCATGTCTTTACGAATCGAATCGCAGTATGAGACAATTGCATTGGCAATATCTGCAGCTGATTGCGGTGCCCTGTCGTATACTTCAATTTTAATACTGTTAAATTCAGTGCGTTTAATATTTACCATTTCATTCCATTCCAATTTTAAATAATGCAGGGCAAATGAAGTGTCTTTAATATTCCAACGTGTCCATAAATTAAAACGTTTAGCAAGCCGTAATTTTAAATCGTCACTGTTTAATAATTGCAGCACTTTTTCACAATCATCAGCATCTCCAAACATCAAATAATCTTCCTGATTACCGGCATTAGCCTCAATTACAAGTTTAGAAACTGAAAACTGACGTCCCGGAAATATAATACTGGTTGATTTGTATTGTTTGGGTAATAAAAAAGTAAAACCAAATGATAAGAATGCAACTCCTATACTAACATAGCTAAAAGTTTTATAATGCTGTTTTAAAATGTACCAAATGGGTTTAATGTTGAACGTGTTTGTCATAACCTTTGTTTAATAATTTAAATAGTGATGAAAATTTTAGCATTTGTGTTATAAAAGCGAGCAAGGCGGCACCAATTAACAGTAGTGTAAAATTTAACATCCACATGTTGGTACCGCTAAACCAATGCAAAGACCAAAACGCTAGTCCGCAAAGTGAAAAAATAAAAATGATTGTGCTAAAAATTATACTAAAATTAATTTTAAACATAAAAACTTTGTAGCATAAATATATTTGCACTAAACCGGTAATAATGCTAGAAACCGCTGTTCCCATTACCTGATATTGCGGAATTAGCCAAAAGTTAAGGCCAAAATTAATGAGTATACCTGTTAACGCAACCCGATTTAAAAGTTTTAAATGTCCACCAGCGGTTAATAAGGTTCCAAAAATATAGGTTAATGAAATGGCTGTAAATCCACTCATTAATAATGCAAGCACTTGATACCCCTCTGTATCACCGGTATATATTTTATCAAAAAAATACGATGCATAAAAAATAGTACTTATTGAAACGATTAGGGCTGGTGTAATGAGTAATCCATATGAAACTTGAAGTAATTTAACTACAGATTGTTTCATTTTAATCATGCGACTGAATAATGGCAATAATTGTACAGAAAATAAATATGCAATTTGATTTGCAGCATCTAACAAACGAAAACTTTTGGCGTAAATTCCACTTTGTTGTTTTCCATAATCGCCTCCTAAAATACGCTCCAGCATAATGCTATCAAGACGGTTATAACATGCCATAAGTAATACTAAAACGGCATAAGGTAAACTCTTACGTATAATAAGGATATTAAATTTCCAGTCCCATTGTATTTTAAAAAAATGCGTGTTGCGCCAAACTACAATAAAAGCAATACATGCGGTTAAGGCATAGCCAATGGTTTGTACCCATATAAATGACCAAAGGGTAATCTTTAAAGGAATCCAGCCCAGCAACATACCCGCCAGCATTATTAGCATAAAAATGCGATCTAAAACCGAAATGTAGCTATCGGTTTTAAAAATATGAAGCGCTTGTAAATTTGAACGTAAAAATAAAATCAGGCTTAGAAAAAAACTGTTTAAACATAAAATTAATACAAGCTTTAGATTAAACCCTAAAAGGCCGTACCCCACCACTAAGCAAAAGATCATATAAATTACTGCCATGGAAAGTTTTAACATAAACATTTTCGACAGGTGTTTACTTAACAAATGCTGATGCTGGGCTATGTTTTTATTATTAAAGTAAGATAACCCCATATCCAATAATATACTGAGCATCAATGAAAAATTAAATACCACAAAGTATTCTCCGTATGAAATGTTTCCCAGTTGTCCCTGTACTTTAGGCTCAATGATAAGCGTCCATATGGGTTTAATTAATAAGTTGAGAATCAGCAACGTAGCTAAGTCAACAACAAATTTTCGCTTTTGCATGAGAACATCTAAATTAATCAATTTAAGACAATTACATGTATTTAAATTACCTTTATATATGCGGATTGCAATAAATACCCGCCTAATGCAAATTGGTAAATTAGATGGAATCGGATGGTTTACCTATCAAACTGTAAAGCATTTAATTAAGAATTATCCGGAGCATGAATTTCACTTATTATTTGACAGAAATATACCCATTGAGGCTGACATGGCATCCCATGCGCATGTTCATGTTTTAAGTCCCAAGGCCAGGCATCCCATCGCCTATATGTTTTGGATGGAAATTAAAGTCTATAACTGGCTTCGTATCCATCAACCGGATGTATTTTTTTCACCGGATGGTATGTTAAGTTTAAGATATAAAGGCATTCAGGTGCCCGTAATTCACGATTTAAATTTTGAACACCGCCCCCAAGACTTAAGATGGTTTGACAGAATTTATTACAAAACATTTTTTCCTCGATTTACCAAAACAGCACACTGTGTTTTAACCGTTTCTGAATTTTCTAAACAAGATGTTATTAAAACCTATAATATACAACCATCAAAAATTCATGTAGTTTATAACGGAGTAAATGAAGGCTTTCAGCCCATTACCGAATCCATTAAAATTGAAATACAAAAAAAATATAGCGCTTCACAACCTTATTTTATTTACGTTGGCAGCTTACATCCACGAAAAAACATACAGGGCTTAATTTATGGATATTATGCATATTTAAAAGCAGGTGGAACCCATAACCTCTTGTTATGTGGAGCGCGATTTTGGAAAACCGGTACACTCGATCAACTCATTTTAAAATTAGGTTTAACCTCTAAAATTACATTTACCGGATTGCAATCAACCACACAATTGAATTTACTTGTGGCAGCGGCTGAAGCCTTGTGTTTGGTTTCATTTTTTGAAGGATTTGGTATACCCATAATAGAAGCAATGGCATCTGGCGTTCCGGTAATGTGTTCAAATTGTACAGCCATGCCTGAAATTTCAGGAGATGCTGCATTTTGGATAGATCCTGAAGATCCCAAAACAATTGGTGATGCCTTAATACAGCTTGAAACGTCAAAGGAATTAAAAAACAGATTAATTCAAAAAGGTTTAATACGTGCAAAATCATTTAGCTGGAATGAAACAGCTTTACGAATTGGCAATATTTTAAATTTATAAGAGTGGTTCAAGCCTTTCATACATGCGCATAGCCGATCCGGTTTGTGACATTATTAGCGTGTTATAACGTTCAATATACAAACGATCCGATAATTGCTTGTATTGAAATTTCCAGGCTACACACAAAGCATCAGCATTGGTACAAAATGTGGCAAATTGATGTTTTATTAAAAGTTCTGCTTCGTTAAACCGATCGTAATGCGGGTCTGAAAATGTTAGCGGTAAATGGTAAACCGCAGGTTCTAAAACATTATGTAAGCCACCGTTAAATCCTCCTCCCACGTAAGCTAAATGACCGTATCGGTAAACTTTAGAAAGTAAACCATAGGTATCAAGTATCATCACATCAGCCGTATCAATAGGTTCTGTAATTTGGGCATTAGACCATAGTACTAAATTTAATTTTAGCTTTTTGGCTAGTATAATTGCTTTTTGAATATGTGATACATCACATTCGTGTGGTGCTAAAATTAGTTTGGCCGTTAACAATGTATTTTTTAAACATTTAAAAGCATTTAAAAGCAATTGGTTGTCAGCAGGCCATGTACTGCCACCTATTATTACAAGTGGTGAATTTTTACTAAAATCAGAAATAATGGCATCTTTAAAATTTTGTTGTTTTATTTCAAGCACCCGATCCATTCGCGAATCACCAACAGTTATAATATTATTTAGAGATTTAAAAGCCTGGGTGAGGGCTTGTTCCGAAATATGATCTTGCGTAAAAATAAATTTAAAATCGGGTAAAATAGATTTAAATAAACCGCCATAAAACTTAAAAAATATATGATGCGCCTTAAAAACAGCACATGCCAGTATAACAGGAGTATGCAGGGCTTTAAGGGTCCATAAAAAATTAAGCCAGAATTCGTATTTAACAAATATGACCATTTTAGGATTTAATGTTTTACAAAAAAATTGGGCTTGTAAAGGCGTATCAAGCGGTAATGGCAATACAACATCGGCTATGTTTAAATTTTTAAAATATTGAATTCCGGAGGGTGAAAAAAACGTAATTACAAAAGCATGATGGGATTTATAATGTTGGAGTTTTTGAATAAGAGGTAAAATTTGTTCACATTCTCCAACCGAGGCACAATGTATCCAAATAATGGGTTTTGAATTATTATTGGTAAAATGTTGTAATGCAGATTTCCAATTGTGGCGGTCTGTTAGCCATTGTTTGGCTTTTTTGTTAAAAAGGGATGCAAACCGTATCAGTAGCCCGTAAATGTGTATTATGCATGTATACAGGCCTGTCATTATTTATAAAATGAATGTTCGGCAGATGTATACAAAGGTAAAATCCAACTACACCGAATACCTGCTAATGCATCGCGTCGTGTTGAATGCGGTAATTCACCAATACCATAGGCAAAGCGGCGTTGATTTTTGGTCCACGCAAAGGTTGCATCAAATCCTATATAAAAATTACTTAAACGGTTTTTACTTAAATACATTATTCCCCATTCGTTTCGTATTCCCAATCCGTTACATAATCGGTCATAACCTTTTATAGATTCATTCTGCAGGGCAACAACTTTTTTTTCAACATCATACAAATAAACCTGATGTTCAAGATAGGTTACAGCAGGTGTAAAAACCCAAAATACATGGTCTGAAAATAAATTTCCTTGATATCCCCATTTTAAATAGACCTGAAATCCACGCTGGGTAATCCGTACATCAGCAGGATACCCTTCATTATTAGTTACATATCCAACATCGTTTCGTAAAGCATACAAAACATCCTGTTTAACAGTTGTTCCAAACAAATATTCAAATCCTATGCCCGAAATCCAATGCTTGTTCCATTTCAGACCAACACTTGCATTAAGATTTAAATTTGAACCATAGTCTTTAGCTAAATCCAAAAAAGGTTGTTGTGCACCTAAACCCACTTGAATAAATGATAAAGGTTTAGTAGGTTGTGCCTGTATTGTATAGAAACTAAAAAAAATACTCCATACAAGAAGTGTTGGTATGTAATTTAACCGTATGTTATGTTTCAAGTCCACCATCTTTTAAACGTATTATGCGATGTGCATGCTGAGCCACGTCTTCTTCATGGGTTACCAATATAACTGTATTTCCACGTGATTGAATTTCAGAAAATACAGCCATAATGTCTTTTGAGGTAACAGAATCTAAGTTTCCGGTAGGTTCATCAGCTAAAATAATAGACGGCTTATTAACCAACGCACGAGCAATGGCTACACGCTGCTTTTGACCACCACTTAATTCATTTGGTTTATGCTGTAATCGTTGTTCTAAACCTACCTGAATTAAAGCCTCCGTGGCACGCTGTAGGCGTTCCGATTTAGAAATTCCCGCATATAACAGTGGTAATGCTACATTTTCTACAATCTGCATTCGGGGCAATAAATTAAATGCCTGAAACACAAAACCAATTTCTCGGTTTCGAATTTGAGCAAGTGCATCATCGCTTAATTCTGAAACCACTCTTGAATTTAAAATATAGCGTCCAGAATTTGGTGTATCCAAACATCCAAGTATATTCATTAAGGTGGATTTACCACTACCCGAGGGGCCCATTAAAGCAACATATTCATTTTTTTGAATTTGAAGGGATAATTGATTTAAGGCATAAACACGTTCAGAGCCCATATCATAATAGCGGGTAATATTTTGTATGTCTATTAATGCCATGGCCGTTGTAATACAAAGGTAAGATTTTCCAATGGGCCCTCAGCATTAACAATTTTAATATACTCCGATGCCAAAAGTTGCTGTATATATTCGGGTAAATACATTTCAAGTTCAACATCAAGCTGTTCACGTAGGTATTTAAAATTTTGAGTTTTATTCAATTCAAACTGTTTTATTACAATGGATTTTACCAATTGAATATGCGCATTGCGTTTACAATGCATACAATTACCACAGGACGTATCTGCTGGTGCTGAAAACAGCTGTAATAAATACTGTTGTAAACATCTGTGCTGTTCATTTAAATACAGCATCATATTACACAACCGTTGATATTGTTGTGTTTTTCGGTTTTCATACAATGCTTGAGGCCAATCCCATATATCGCCGTCTGCCCGGGGTTTTAAAAAGGTTAAAAAAAGTTTGTCTTGACGTGGTAAATACACTAAATAATCTAATTTTTGCAGTTGGTTTAAATACTGTTTTATGTTGTCTGAATTGGTTTTACAAATTGCAGCAATTTGAGTTTCTTGTATACGCACCAAATGCTGTTGAATTTCGGGATACAATCGTAACAAAGCGCGAATAATAGTTTTAAATACAGGGTTAAGTACTGCCGTATCCATTGTGCCAAAGGGTAATTTAAGCATAACCTGGCTGCCTTTATTCCATCCTTCTTCCAATGCGATATAACCAAAACGCGTTAAATGTGCTATACCATACTGTACTTCCACAACATTTAAATTATACTGCCGGCAAAAAACATCCCAAGACATCTCAATACATTTAAGTAACCCCGAACCATATGGAATGTGTGCATAGGCATAAAGATGCTTTAACAGTGTATGCAATTGTTGTGATTCGGGATATCGTTTTTTAAAAAAGTGTTTGTACTGTTCTAATGAATGGGTTTGTATACACAACACCGCATAGGCAACTTCTTGATCGCGACCAGCCCTGCCCGATTCTTGATAATACGATTCGGGACTTTCAGGTAAATCAATATGCATCACCAATCGCACATTAGCTTTATCCACACCCATTCCAAATGCCGTAGTTGCACATAATACGGTAATTGAATTTTGCATCCACTCGTTTTGTATTTGTTTGCGTGCAGACGTGCTTAATCCGGCATGGTAAAATGCAGACTTTAGACCCAGCTGCAATAGCTGTTGATTCCAGAGTTCGCATTTTTTACGACTTCTGAAATATAAAATCCCTGGACTCCCAGCAAAATCAAGCCAGCGTTTAGCATATGCAGGCGTGGGTAACACATTCCGAATATGATATTTCAATAACGGTCTTATAAAATGCTGTGTTTTAATTTGAGCTGCTTTTAACTTTAATATGTGCTGTATATCGTTTAGCACTTCAAGGCCAGCGGTTGCTGTTAAGGCCATTACGGGTACTTTAGGAAAAATATCTCGTAAAACACAAACGTCCAAGTAAGAGGTTCTAAAATCAAACCCCCATTGTGAAATACAATGGGCCTCATCAATAACGCACAGTATGGGTTTTAAATAGTGTAGTTGCATAATAAATATATGCTGTTGCAAACGTTCGGGCGACACATACAATACCCGCATTTGCCCCTCCATGCATAATTTTAATGCTTCATGACATTCAGTTTCGGTACATCCCGAATGCAAACAAGCAGCATTTATACCTAAATGCAATAAGCGTTCTACCTGATCTTCCATCAGAGAAATAAGCGGAGAAACAACTAAAACCAAACCATTACAATACAGGGCGGGTAGTTGATAACAAATCGATTTGCCACCACCTGTGGGCATTAACACCAATTGGTGTTGCTGCAAAATAGCATCACAAATAACAGATTCTTGGATGCCCCTAAAAGCGGGATATTTCCAGTACTGTTGTAAAATACTCAGAGCCTTTTCAGTATTCCATTGGGGCTTATTTGTACTCATGTTTATAAAAACTAAATATAGCTTTGAATTTTATGTTTTTACAACTGTTTTATTAAACACCATACGTGGTAAAAAAAATACTTAAAATAAACTAGTTAACATACGTTTTTATAGCTTTACACGTTTAAATAGTCTTGAGAGTTTTATTTTTTTTAATAGTTTTTTTAAATACGGGTGGTATTATTGCTCAAACCTATACCATCCGTGGACAGGTTACAGACAGTACTGCAAATGCAGTTGAAATGGCACAAATTGCTATTAAAGAAGATCCCCGAAAGGTTTCATTTACAAATGCAGACGGTCAATTTACATTACAGCTAAACGCATACAATACCCCACTCACATTAGTTGTTACAAATTTAAACTACCATGCATGTACATTACACGTGTTACCAAAAGATAGTGTAAAGCAATTTAAAATTACTTTAAAATTTAAAAATCAATTAAATGAAGTTATTGTTACAGACAACGCATCACGTGGCAGTGATATTTTAATTATTCAACCTAAATTATTTAAAGTATTACCCAGTACTACAGGTAATTTTGAGGACCTCCTTAAAACTCAAATTGGGGTTAGCGCTAACAATGAACTTAGCAGCGGTTATAGTGTACGTGGCGGAAATTTTGATGAAAATCTTGTTTACGTTAACGATTTTGAAATTTTTAGACCCCAATTAGCCCGCAGTGGCCAGCAAGAAGGCCTTAGTTTTATTAATCCATTAATGGTTCAACAACTTCGCTTTTCACCGGGTGGTTTTGAAGCTCAATACGGCGATAAATTTAGCAGTGTACTGGATGTCCGGTATACCACGCCACTCACAAGGCGCACACAAATTTCAACAGGTTTAACAGGTGCTCAATTTCAAAGTGAAGGCCTTTCAAAATCACATGCCCTATCATGGAATATTGGTGCAAGATACCGCAGCCTGCAATATCTGTTTAATAGCCTTGAAATGCAAGGTGCATACCGACCCCGTGCATGGGATATACAAGGATTTTTTAAATACCGATTAAATTCACATTATAGTATTGAAAGCTTACTATACACATCAAAAAATACATTTCAAGTTGTACCTACCGTACAGGAAACCAATTTTGGAACCGTTAAAGAAGCTTTACGTTTAAGGGTTTATTTTGATGGTCAAGAACTTTTACAAAATCAAAGTCAATTTGCCGGAATTGCAATACAGCACGCCGTGCATTCAAATTTACAACTTAAATATTTGGCCTATGCCTATACATCTTTAGAAACTGAACGTACCACCTTACAAGGTCAGTATTGGATTGACCAGCTGGAAACCGATTTAAGTAAACCCAATTACGGACAAGTTGCTTTTAATCGAGGTGTTGGTACATTTTTACAACATGCACGAAACACCTTATCGGTTTCTGTTATGCAACTGGAACACAAAGGTCAATTTGAATCTCTGGCACATCAGCGATTAAAATGGGGAATAAAACTTCAAAACGAAATCATACAAGATCGTCTTAAAGAATGGCGCATGACCGACTCTGCAGGATTTATACAACCCTACAATCCTAATGCAATTCAACTACAAGAGGTTTTAAGCACGTCTCATGCTTTGTTTAATCAACGCGCACAAACCTATATCCAGTATGAACATGACTTTAAGCAAAAAGATTCTTCACTATGGACATGTATTGGCGGTATACGACATCAATTTTGGTCGTATACAAAACAACACCTTTGGTCGCCGCGCCTACGTATTCAATATGTACCTAATTGGACATCAAACTGGGTTTTTAGTGCCAGTGGAGGTATATATTATCAGGCGCCATTTTACAGAGAACTCCGTAATTTAACAGGCGAACTCAATCCGCAGGTTAAAGCTCAAAAATCGATTCAGTATAACATAAATGCCGACTATCAATTTAACCTTTGGAATCGTCCGTTTCGGTTAATACAAGCTTTGTATTACAAAACGTTTACACAGCTTAACCCCTATGAAATTGATAATATTCGAATCCGCTATTTTGCTAATAACAATACTACCGGTTATGCTGCAGGATATGACATTAGGCTAAATGGCAATTTAGTTCCGGGCGCAGAAAGTTGGATTAATTTGGGCTTCTTACAAACTCAAGAATACAGTAAGGATAACCGGCATTATATTTATAAAAATGCTGCTGGTGAAACCATTATTAAAGGATATACGTTTGACCAAATAAAAACAGATAGTTCCTTTATAGATCCGGGATGGATTCCCAGACCAACTGACCAACTTTTACATCTAGGCTTCTTTTTTCAAGATTATTTACCAAAATACCCGCAATTTAAATTTAACATGACCATGCAGTTTGGTACAGGATTACCATTTGGACCACCCCAACATCAGCGATGGACGCAAGTTTTACGGATGCCGCCCTACCGAAGAGTGGATGTTGGTTTTGCATACAATGCCATTACTTCAAATCATAAACTGTTTGGACGTTATAAAACGGCTGGACTTAGTGAATTAACCTTATTTGTAGAATTATTTAATATTTTACAAATATCCAATATTGCCTCCTATACTTGGATTCAGGACATTACTGGAAACCGCTATGCTGTACCCAATTATTTAAGTAACCGCACCTTAAATCTGCGTATGTTTGCAGTGTTTTAATATGCTTTCACTTGATTTTAATACCTTAAGCACACCCGACCGGCAACGTTGGCTCCAAAATGCCATTGTTCCTCGCCCTATAGCTTTTGTAAGCAGTATCAGCGTAACAGGCATCTCTAATATTGCACCCTTTAGTTTTTTTAATGTGATGTCCTCAAATCCGCCGCTTTTGGTTTTTTCACCTGCCTTAAGCGGAAAAACCGGAGCTGCAAAAGACACCCTTATCAATTTAAAAGAAATTCCCGAATGTGTTGTAAATTTAGTGCATTATGATATCATTCAGGCCTGCAGTCTATCCAGCAGTCCCTATGCACCTGAAATTAGCGAGTTTGATAAAAGTGGATTAACACCCCTTCGTTCTATAGCGGTTAAACCCTTTCGCATTGCTGAAAGTAAAATTCAATTTGAATGCCGAATTACCAATATTGTAGAATTAGGAACCTCCGGTGGTGCCGGAAATTTAGTATTGGCGGAGGTATTACATATGCATGTGGATGATGCACTTTTAAATGCTGATCAAAAGCTTAATCCATTTGCATTAGATTTGGTTGCACGTGCCGGTGATAATTGGTATTACCGTATGATTCCGGACGGATTTTTTGAAATTACAAAGCCTATATCGGAATTAGGAATTGGATACGATCAATTACCAGATTTTATTAAAAATAATCAGGTATTAAATGCAAATATCAAATCTTTTTTAGCCAGTATTTCCACTATTCCCAATAATAAAACTGTTGATGAATACATAAAATTAAATCAAATACCTGATAATCAAAATGATATGATTATTAGATTAAACCATTTAATGAAGCAAAATAACTGCCTTGAGGCCTGGTGTTTGTTATTAGCATTTGATAACTATTACAATAAAACCACTTAAAAATAAATAATTTAAAGCCGTAAAAATATAAATGCTATGGAAATAATTGGTCTTTTAAAAGTAAAGTTTGACACTCAAGTTGTGAGTGATCGTTTTAAAAAACGTGAATTTGTATTAACCACAGAGCCTTCAGGAAATTACCCTCAACATGTATCTTTTCAGTTAACTCAAGATAAATGCACTGTTTTAGATGGTTATCACGAAGGAGATGAAATAAAAGTACATTTTAACTTACGTGGTCGGGAATGGAATGGCCCGCAGGGAATAAAATATTTCAATACGCTCGAAGCTTGGCGCATAGAAAAAATTAATTCAGCCGGCCCGTCATCCGCTGCTTCATCCAACTCAGGTTCATCACAGAGTGCACCTGTTTCTGGTACTCCAGAAGATGCAGATGATTTTCCATTTTAATGAATTCTAAGGAAGATACCCGTATACTATTAATTTATACCGGGGGTACCATAGGTATGGTTCAGGATGCTCAAAGTGGCGAGTTACGCCCCTTTGCATTTTCAAAACTCAATGACCTTATGCCTGAATTGCATCATTTACCATTAAAATTAGATGCCATAACCACGCAGCAGCCAATTGATTCCTCCAACATGAACTTTAGCCACTGGGTTGAATTGGTAAATCTAATTAAGGCGCAATACCATGCGTATAATGGCTTTGTTATTTTACATGGAAGTGATACGATGAGCTATACGGCCAGTGCCTTAAGCTTTATGCTTGTTAATTTAAATAAAGCCGTAATCTTAACCGGTTCTCAACTGCCCCTTGGTGTTGTACGAACCGATGGCAAAGAAAATTTACTTACAGCCATTGAATTGGCAGCGGCTAAACGCCCTGATGGCACTGCTAAAATTTCTGAAGTATGTGTATATTTTGAATATAAACTGTATCGGGGCAATCGTTGCATTAAGTATAATGCAGAACATTTTGAGGCATTTAAATCGCCCAATTATCCATTACTTGCTGAAGCCGGTGTGCATATCACTTACAACGACCAATATATTTTAGCACCGGCATCCGACGCTGTTTTTAAAGTAAATACTACATTAAGTAATGCCCTGTACGTTTTACCATTGTTTCCTGGAATGAACCTAAATAATTGTGTGCCATTATCAGCACTTAAATCGGTTAAAGCACTCATCTTACATACCTTTGGTGCTGGAAACGGTCCCACGTCGGATTGGTTTACTACGTATTTAAAATCAGTAATCGAATCGGGAATACTTATTGTAAATGTATCACAATGTAAAGCCGGTGCTGTTATTCAAGGCATGTACCAAACCAGTATGCAATTTAAAGCTTTAGGTGTTATTAGCGCAGGCGATATGACACTTGAGGCTAGTATTACCAAATTAATGGTTTTACTGGGGCAATCACAAGACCCAAAATGGATAACCCATTGTTTTGAAACAAATATTTGCGGCGAACGCACCACTACTTATGAATACAAACCTTTGTAATTCAATTTTAGATACCATTGGAAATACACCCTTAGTTAAACTAAATGCCATTTTTAAACATTTTCCATGCCCGGTATATGCTAAAATAGAAACCTTTAATCCCGGAAACTCTATTAAAGACCGCATGGCTCTTAAAATGATTGAAGATGCAGAACAGCAAGGCCTATTAAAGCCCGGTGCAACAATTATAGAAGGCACCAGCGGTAATACAGGAATGGGACTTGCCATAGCCGCTGTTATAAAAGGCTATAAGTGCATTTTTACAACCACAGACAAACAAAGTAAAGAAAAAATTGATGCGTTAAAAGCTTTCGGCGCTGAAGTAATAGTCTGCCCTACCGATGTTGAACCCGAAGATCCACGTTCCTATTATAGTGTTTCATCACGTTTAAGTCGTGAAATTGTAAATTCATGGAAACCCAATCAATATGATAATCTTAGCAATACAAAAGCCCATTACGAACAAACAGGGCCAGAAATTTGGAACCAAAGTCAGGGAGCCATTACACATCTTATTGCAGGCGTTGGAACAGGCGGCACACTCTGCGGTACTGGAAAATATTTAAAAGCACAGCAATCCACAATTCAAGTATTAGGTATAGATACTTACGGTTCGGTTTTTAAGTCGTATAAAGAAACCGGCATTTTTAAACCCGAAGAAATTTATCCCTATGTGACCGAAGGCATTGGTGAAGATTTTTTACCTGCTAATGTTGATTTTTCAATTATAGATCATTTTGAAAAAGTAAGTGATAAAGATGCTGCTTTAATGACACGTCGTATACCTCGTGAAGAAGGTATTTTTGCAGGAAATAGTGCCGGTGCTGCATTTGCCGGTACACTTCAAATGCAGTCACGATTTAAAAAGGGTGATTTTGTTGTAATCATTATACATGATCATGGCACGCGTTATCTCGGTAAAATGTTTAACGATGAATGGATGCAATCTAAAGGCTATTTATAAGCCCTGCGTAATGATTTAATAGGTATTGTAAAAGTAACGTAATGCCCTCCTAAGGGTACTGATATATTCTGAAACCCATACGAAAATCCAAACCTTCTGGTTTGAAACATCATTCCAAAATTTAAACCGGTAGTATTAATACTTCGCTCTAATTCCTCTTCTTGTGCCCTTCTAAAAGTATATCCAAAACTTAATTTAAATTGCTCTGAAAAAACAACTTCTGTACCCAGCTGTATATGATTACTTAACATTTTAAAAAAATTTGAACTGCGTTCTGCAAATTTTTGCCAATCTGTTGAGTCTGTAATTGGAGTATTAAACGCTGTATTAGTGTTTGTAATTTGTTTTGGCACAATTCGGTTAAACTGTTCTAAACCTTCATAAACCAACATTAATCGAAATGGTGCTTTACTGAGTTTATGTGAAATTCCAAATTGTGTTGTAAACGGCAGTGAATTTGCTGTATAAGTAGCGTGCCAAATCCAACCTACATTTTTAATATTTAATGCCAAATGTGTATTTGCAGATAAATGTGCCATTATAGAGGCGTCGCAGGTACTTGCAAATGCACGGTATAATTCAAATTGTTGCCAAAGTAAACCGGTTCCAATTCCTATACTAAATATGGAATCAGCTATAAAACGCTTGTAATATATTTTACATTGATATTCACCAACGTTAAATGAACTTGTTGCATTTCCAAAGTCATCCATACCTTTTAGTTGGCGGGCCTGAATGCTTCGTATGCCAATACCCAATACGGCTTTTTTTATACTGTATGCAGTAAACAGTCCATGTTGTTTAAACGCCGGACCCTGATTACTAAAATGAACATACCATTGCTTTGACATTTCAGGACGTAAAAGCGCTGGTTGCACAGCCCCGGCTTGTATGTTGCGATCCCATTGTACAATTGCCAAATCAGCCATTCCAGCATGACGTGCATTTACCGGCATGTTTAATAATCTAAAGGACGTTTGAGCCGATTGTGATAATAAAAAATTATATGATACACATAATAAAAGAAGTACTACAAAGTTACTATGTGTTATTTTACGGATGTCCAAACAGAATTTATTTTACAAGTTAAGGTGTCGTTAATTCGAATATAGGTTTTAGGAACATGTGTTTTAATCCATTCCTGGCGGGACTTTGCCTGTTCTGTTTGTACAGCCATTTGATAAAGTCTTGGATAATCATCCTTTAAATTGGCTTTATGTGGGGGAATTCTACTT
>Ga0255094_1000404_pt1 | contig 23099 bp, 12 predicted proteins | sample Colum_Law_RepB_8_2_FD_188434 | JGI IMG/M metagenome (GOLD analysis project Ga0255094, IMG submission 188434) | Freshwater microbial communities from Columbia River, Oregon, United States - Colum_Law_RepB_8d | ecosystem: Environmental > Aquatic > Freshwater > River | place: USA: Oregon...
TTCGGCTGCCGGCCGTCACACTGGTGGATCCCCTTAACGCTCGCAGCACATTGCCGTCCCGAGTGCAGGGACGCTGGCTGGCAGCCGAAACCACCGCGACACAGCGTCCGGGAATTTACCTGATGACGCTGCCTGACGGGCGTCCCGCACACTTCGCCGTGCAGACTGATGCCACGGAATCTGATCTCACGCTGCTGGATCCACTGCAGCAGCAGAACATTGCCCAGCAGTTGAACGCGCAACTGCTGACCTCTGTGCAGGACTATCTGGAGGCTGACCGGCGACAGCGACACGGGGCCGAGATCTGGCCGTGGGTCCTGGCCGGACTGCTGCTGCTGATGTGTCTGGAAGTGGTGTTGCAGCAGCGATTTGCAGGAGTCACGGCATGAGCCTGCAATTCAACGGACTGCTGCCACTGTGGCTGGGACTGACCGCAGCCGCGATCATGTCGCTGCTGTCCTTTCGTTACTACCGCCGCGAAACTCGTACGCTGTCCGACCGCCTGCGCTGGCTGTTGCCGACACTGCGGGCGCTGGCGTTTCTGCTGACCGTGCTGGTGCTGGCCGGACCGGTCCTGCATCATCGCACGATCGTGGGTGAACCCGGCCGACTGGATCTGTATCTTGATGGTTCGGCCAGCATGCAACTGACGGACGGCCACATGACGGCGGAACGTCGCGTGGCGGCCGCGATCAGTCATGGCTGGCTGGATCCGGCGCAGACAAATCCCGACGAGCCGGCCGTCCGTTCGGCTCTGGCGATGTTCGATCAAACGCCGCGCTGGCAGCGGCTTGAACAGGCTTTGACCGGTGGTCGTCCCAGCCTGCTGCAGCAGTTGCAGGAGCAGCATGAAGTGCGTGTGCTGCTGCTGCAGGGTTCGCAGGCGGTGCCGGTGTCGGCCGAGCTGTTGTCGCAGATTGCTGCTCCGACGGACACACCCCGGCAATCGCTGTTTGCAGAGTTTGGGGATGCTACGGATCTCAGTACGGGTCTGCAGGCCGCCAGCGGTTCAGGGACTCGCCGGGATGCGGTGGCGGTGCTGTTCACGGATGGGCGGCATACGCAGGGTGATTCTCCGATCGAAACGGCTCGCGAGCTGGCGGCCGCCGGAACTCGTGTGGTGACAGTTTCCATCGGAGCGGCTGAAGAGCCTTCTGATCTGGCGATTCTGAAGCTGGAACATCCGGAGAGTGTGTTTCGGCGGGACCAGGTACGGGGAGTGGCGGTGTTGCAGGATCACGGCCCGGCGGGGGCTCCGTTTGTGCTGCAGATTCGGCAGGGGAACGAGGTACTGTGGCAGAAGCAGGAGACGGCGACGGGAATTGGAGAGCGGCGGATTGAGTTTGCGTTTGGGGTGGAGTCGCTGGTTGAGCGCCTGGCAGGGCAGTCCACGAATGGTGTTTCGCTGAATGCCGTGCCCTTGTCGCTGACCGCATCGATTGCTCCGCTGGCCGGTGAAGCCAGCACGGCCAACAACGAGGCTCCGCTGCGGCTGGCTGCGGTGGTGCAGCGGCAGCGCGTCCTGCTGCTGGACGGTCGTTCGCGCTGGGAAACGCGTTATTTGCGAAACCTGTTTGAGCGTGATGAGCAGTGGGAAGTGAATGCGGTGCTGGCCGGGCCGGGTGTGCAGCAGCATGAACTGTTGCGGGGTGTCGAATCGGGCCGTTTTCCAGAGAACCGTGATCAGTTGTTTGGCTATGACCTTGTGGTGCTGGGTGAGCTGGACCTGGCACTGCTGTCGGCGGCGGAGCAGCGCTGGCTGCGGGACTTTGTGGAACTGCGTGGTGGTGGTTTGATTCTGATTGACGGGCAGCGGGGTGAGCTGCGGGCGGCGGATCCCGAGTCGCTCGGGGCGCTGCTGCCGGTATCGTGGACGGATGGTCCGGTTGCGGCCGCAGTTGGATTGCAGTTGACGGATCGCGGAGCGGCGGATGCCATGCTGAAGCTGGCGGCGGAGGATCTGCAGAATCGCGGATTCTGGAAGCAGCTACCGCCACCACAGGCGTTGATTCCGGTGCAGGCACTGCCGGGTACGGAAGTGCTGGTGGAGGCTGAGCTGGCGGGGTCCGTGCAGCCGCTGCTGGTGTCGCGTCGATACGGGGCCGGGCGTGTGCTGTATCTGGCCGGGGATGAGACGTGGCGGTGGCGTTACAAGACAGCCGATCTGTGGCATCAGCGGATCTGGAATCAGATTGCTCGCAGCGTGATGGCTCGTTCATTTTCCGTCAGCAGCGAATTTCTGTCGGTGGATACGGGGCCGGTCAGTTACCAGCCGGGTCAGGCGGTGGAGGTGCGGATTCGCCTGCAGGATGCGGGAGGTAAACCCGCAGTTGCGGCTACGGTGGACGCACTGGTCTGGCGTGGCGGGCAGGTGGCTGCTGTGGTTTCGCTGCAGTCTGACGAGAATGTGCCGGGGATTTATCGTGGTCGTGTGACGGGATTGCCGGCAGGTGACTATGAGGTTTCGGTGCAGGCGGCGGGCTACAGTGCCGAGGCTCTGCAGGCGCGCAGCAGTTTCACGGTGACAGCCGTGGCCGCTGCTGAGCTGCGGGATGGATCAGCGAATGAAGGCCTGTTGCAGCAGGTGTCGGAAGCTGGCGGAGGTCAGTTTCTGCGTGAGGAGGATTTGCGGCGTCTGCCGGAAATTCTCAGTGTTTACAGTCACGGTAGGATTGTCGAGTCCGATACTCTGTTGTGGCAGAGTTACTGGTGGTTCCTGTCCATTCTGCTGCTGCTGACCATGGAATGGCTGCTGCGGCGCAGAGCGGGCCTGATGTAAGGGCAGAGCCGATGAATATACCTCTGGATCCGGTCGTGGTGCGTCGTCTGCAGCAGTTCGGGCGACGACGTCGGCTGCTGCTGACGGCTCGCGGCTTCAGTGCCGGGCTCAGCACATTTCTGCTGTGTCTGGGTCTGGCGGCTGCGGTGGACTGGTACTGGCTGCTGACGGACGGTCAGCGGTGGATCCTGTCGGCCTGTGTGTATCTGCCGGGTCTGCTGGCAGCGTGGCTGGCCTGTGGTCGGCAACTGCTGAAGGCTCCGGCCAGTGATGAAATTGCAATGCATGTTGAGCAGTCAGAGCCTGAGCTGCGTGAGAAGCTGCTGGCGGCGGTGGAGCTGGCGGCGGATGATCCTGCCAGCCTGCATGATTCACCGATGTTCCGCAGTCTGCTGCAGGGCGAAGTGGCTGCGCGGCTCAGCAAAGTGCAGCCGTCTGCGGTGCTGCCATTTCGCCTGGTGGCAAAATGGACGGCTGCTGCGACGGTGATTGCTGCGATCTTTCTGCTGCTGTTGGGTGCCCCGGATCAGCGATTCCGCCAGTTGGCGGTACGAGCCATGCTGCCGATGGCCAATCTGGCAAGGGTTTCCCGGGTGCAGGTACAGATTCTGCAGCCGGTCCCGCATTCGCTGCTGCTGCCTGAGGACGAGACGGCTGCCGTGATTGTGCAGACATCCGGTGGTACCGTCAGTGCAGCGGTGCTGGAAGCGAAGTCCGAGACGGCTGGTGTGGTACGTTATGAGATGCAGCCGCAGGCCGAATCACGCTTTGTCGCCAATCTGCGGCTGGAACATGGCTCGGTGCAGTACCGCATACTGGCGGGCGACGCCATCACTCAGTGGCATCGCATCACAACGCGACCACGCCCGCGAGTGGAACTGTTCACGAAGCTGCTGCAGTTTCCTGAATACAGTCAACTGGAACCGGTTTCCAGCAGTGGTGCAGACGGGCATCTGCAGGCATTGCAGGGGACGCTGGCGCAGCTCACGATTCAGCCCAATCAACCGGTGTCGGCGGCGGAACTGCGACTGGATCCTTTGAATTCCGAAGACCCCGTGGTGATTCCCCTCGTGCCGGTGACAGAGCAGGGCACCGCAGTGCAGCCAGCGGAGGGTGGCCTGTGGACGGCCGCAGTGCCGATTCAGGATCCCGGCACGTATCGCGTGCATCTGGTGTCGCGAGAGACGGGTTTTGAGAATGTGTTCAGTCCGCGGTATGAGATTCGACCGCAGCCCGACCTGATTCCGCGAACCGGCTTTGTTGATCAGCAGCAGACAACGCTGCTGTTGCCACCGGACGACATCCTGCAGCTGCGGGCGATGGCGGAAGATGATCTGCCGCTGGTCAGTCTGGAGCAGCAGATTTCGATCAATGGTGAGGACTGGATGACGCTGCCCTTGCAGATGACTGAAGTGCCGGGGACTGAGGGCCGTGGAGTGACTGCGGAATGGCATTGGGATCTGGTGCCGCACGCGCTGCGTCCGGGTGATCAGGTGCTGACCAGACTGTCGGCACTGGACCGTCGGGGCAGTCACGGCGAATCTGCTCCGCTGCGTATTGTGATTGCGGATCGGGACTTTGATCCGGAGCGTCATACGCAGATGCAGCAGAAGCTGCAGTTGCGGACTCCGCTGGCCAAACTGGCAGCGCAACTGGACGAACAGAAGACGGCGGCGGCCGACATTGTGCAGCGGCTGAAATCGCTGCCCGCAGACGCTCCGCAGGCGGTCACTGACCGCACGGCTCTGCTGGATCTGGCCAGTCGGCAGCAGCAGGCGGCGGATGCCGTGCTGCAGCAGGCTCAGGGCCTGCTGCGGAACATGCCGGCGGGTGCCGATGCGACGGATCTGGAATTGACGGGCCGGGTACTGGCCAAACTGACTCTGGAACAGCCGAGTGCGCTGCGTTCGACGCTGCAGACCACCGCAGAGGGCGGCAATCCGCAGTCGCAGCAGGCGGATCTGAACGAGGTGCAGCGGACATTCGATCTGGCTGCGGACGATGCGAAGAATCTTGCCGAACATTTTTCGTGGCTGGCAGCGTGGAATCTGTTTGACGCGGCTTCGCAGGATCTGCAGATGATGCTGGAGCATCAGGAATTTGTCGTCAGCAGTCCGACTCAGACGTGGCGCCGTCTGCTGCGTCAGGAATCACTGCTGGTAACGCAGCTGGAAACCTTTGAGCGACTGCTGCAGGAGCAGCGTGGGAATCTGCCGGAACCGATTGTCAGCCATGCCACGCGGCTGCTGGACTTCAGTGCTGCCAGCCGTGATCAACTGCAGCAGGCGATGGAGTCTGAAGAGCGACTGCCGCAGCTGCAGACGCTGACAAAATCGTTGCGGGATCAGTTGCTGCAGTATCAGAAGCTGGATGTGCTGGACAGCGCGGTACCGGGTCGACTGCAGAATGCGTGGCGCGATCTGGAGAATCGTGCGGGGCCGTTGGCGGTGCTGCTGGACGCGATGGCGCAGGCTGCCACCGAGCGTGCGGGATTGCTGGCGCAGGCCGCAAAGCAGCGGGAAGCGGCTGATGATGCCGAAAAAACTCGGCAACTGGAACAGCAGGCGGCACGTGCCACGAATCGCATGCTGCTGCGTTTTCAACCGGCACTGCAGCAGCTTCGCAGTCGCCAGAAACTGGCGGAAGCGAGGCCGGACGCGGATTTGCAGTATGCGGCGGATGCGGGACTGGCAGTCCGCGCGATTGATGCGGTGCTGTATCTGCAGCAGAGCGAGGATCCGGATGGGGTGAAGCTGCCGGAGCAGTTGCGTGAGATTGCACCTGCGTGGCGGACACTGGAAGCCGGTCACGAGCTGTCGCTGGCACTGGCCGCCATGGCTCGTTTGCAGGAGCTGGAACGCTGGGGTTCGCGGCAGCGTACGGCGCGTATTGACCAGCCACGGCACTGGGACCTGCTGCAGCAGGCCCTGGATGCCACGGTCCGCAGGTTAGGGGAAGCGCGAGTCGACGCGGCCGTGATCAATCGCCTGAACCAGACTCGCTGGTCGGCTGAGGCCCGGGATGCGGGCCGGCGGATTTCCGAGCGTCGCTGGCGACGGGATGTGCTGACGGCAACCGGCCATGAGCTGGATGAGATGGCGGCGGAAATGGCGGGTGCGGCAGTCGATCTGCAGCCGGCCATGGCTCAGGCCCGCGCTGTGCTGGCAAAGTACGCTCCGTCCATTTCCCAGTTGGCAGAGCGTGCGGCGGAACAGGTGCGTGCTTTGGAAGAACAGACGCTGCAGGCTGCGGATGCGGCCGAGCAGGAGCCGCAGAAGCCGCAGGCTGACCAGCCGCAACTGGCGCAGTTGCAGCAGCAACAACAGCAGGTGAATGACCAGATCCAGGATCTGCTGCAGGCACTGGTGGAGGATGCTGAGCAGCAGGACCTGACCGACGACCAGCAGCGGGAGCGAGCCCGTGACAGTGATGACAGCCTCGCTCTGATTCAGCCACCGGCCGAACGCATGAATCAGGAGCTGCAGCAGGCGACTGAGGCACCGCAGGCGGCAAGGCAGCAGGAACTGGCGGAAGCCGCCGAACAGCAGGAGCAGACGGCGAGGGCACTGGAAACGGTGGCTGAACACTTCAGGGCGCTGGAACAGGGGCAGGAAGTCGCTGAGACTCGCGCGGAACTGCGCAAGGTGGAACAGCAGCAGGGACTGCCTCCGGAGCTGGCGGAACAGTATCAGCAGGCGGAAGCGCTGGATCAGCAGTTGAGTCGCAGTGCCGAACAGCAGTTGCAGGAGCTGGAGGCGGAGCTGCAGCGGAACCCGGCCATGCAGGACGCGCTGTCCGAGATCGCCCGGAATGCCCTCGCGGATGCTGAAAGTGTGCTGCAGGAGGCTGCCGCGGAGGATCAGAATCTGCAGCAGGCAAATGAACGATCAGATACGGATTTTCAGAACAGGAAGCGTGAGCTGGCCGAGGATCTGCGGCAGATTGGCACGCAGGCTTCGCAATTGTCGGGTGCGCTGGTCGCTCAGGCTGCCCAGGCTGCTGCTCAGGGCAAGGCACCCGAAGCGCAGGCCAAACTGGCGGAAACTCAGCAGAAGCTGAATGCTGCGGCAGCGGAAGCTGCCAGTGCGCGGGAAGAACAGTTGCTGTCCGAGCTGCAGCAGACGGCAGCGGATGCCCGACAGGCGATTCAGGAAGCTGCGGCGGTGTTGAATGAGGGACGAGCTCAGACGGCGACGGCGAAGGATCAGGCAATTTTCCCCGACGCCGCCGCTCGTGAAACGCAGCAGAAGAACTCAGAAAAACAGCGACAGGCATTTCGTGAACAGCAGAAACGGACGGCCAGCGAGTCCGTGAAGCAGGCGGAAGACGCCGTGAAACGCACCCAGCAGACAGTGAAGAATGCTGAGAATGAAGTGCGGAATGCCGACAAGCGGGTAGAGCAGGCTCAGCAGCAGTTGAATAAGAAGCCGGCGGATGCGGGTTTGCAGCAGCAACTGACGGCTCAGCAGCAGCAGCGGCAGACCGTGCAGGATCGCCTCGATGATGCTCGACGGCAGCAGGACCGGGCAACTCAGCGAGTGCAGGCGGCGCAGCAGAATCGCGAGGCTGTGAACAATGCTGCCATGCCGGCCCTGACTGCGAACAATCCGGCAGCGCAGCTGGCAGAACAGTATGCGGGAGAAGCGGCGGAGTCGCTGGAGAAGCTGAAGCAGGCGGCGGAAGGTCTGCAGACGGATTTCGGCAGTCAACTGACTCCGGCTCAGAATCAGCTGGCGGCCGCCGAGCAGCGGCAGCAGGAGTTGACTGAAGATGTGCAGTCGGCGGCAGCGGATGTGGCGCGAGCCGCGCGGCATGAACGTCGGCTGAACAATCCGACGGTGGCCGAGACGCTGCAGCAGACAGCGCAAAGCATTCAGCAGGCTGCCAGTCAGGAGTCGACAGCGGCGGAACAGCAGTTGGAGACGGCGGCGGCAGAAGCCGGTCAGCAGGCGACTCAGCCGCAGACACCGCCCGCCAACGCTCAAGCCCTCGAAGCTCAGCGCGATCTGGAAGCGGCTGAGCAGGCATTCACAGCACGGGCTGAGCAGATCGAACAGGCCTTGAATCCGCTGGAACAGGCGGCAGCAGCGGCTGAGGCGGCGGCGGCCGAAGCGGCAGTGGGACCGGAACCTGCGGGGCAGCAGCCAGAAGGCCAGCAGCCAGGGGGGCAGCAGCCAGGGGGGCAGCAAGGGGCGAGCCAGCAGCCGGTGGGACCGGAGCAGCAGGCGCAGGCGTTGCAGTTGGCGCAGACCCTGGACGAGCTGGATCGTCAGTTGGCAGCGGCCTCAGCGGCTCAGCAGGCTGCGGCGGCTGGTCAGCAGCCGGCGGGTGCGCAGCCACCGGGTTCGCAGCAGCCGCTGTCACAGGCCCAGGCCGCACAGGCTCAGCAGGCACGGCTGGCCGCGGCCCGGCGACAGGCTCAGCAACAGGCCCTGCGGTCACTGTCCCAATCGGCACAGCAGTCTGCTGACGGGTTTTCGGAACCGCCGGAAGCACAACCGTTCGAGGTGGCTCGCGTGAACCGGGCGGAGAATGCCAACTGGGGTCGCCTGCGCGGGCAGGCGGCCGAAGATGTGGCTCGCGGTCGCGGTGAACCCATTCCTGAAGCATGGCGAAAAAGTGTGGAAACCTATTTCCGCGTGCTGTCTGAACGAACTCGGAAGCCACAGTGATGCGGAGCAGTGCGATGAAGATCTCAGAGCAAGTGACGATTCGCCGCTGCTTCCGCCTGCTGCAGCAATGCATGCCAGCGGTACTGACGGTCGGGCTGTGCTGCCATGCAGCCGTCGGACAACAGGCTGCAGCACCGCAGACTGCCGCCACGCCTGACAAAACGACTCAGGATACGGCCGCCGTGTTTCAGAAGGACGAAGTGGATCTGGCCATGGATCGGGCTGTGGCATGGTTGCAGACAAAGCAGCGCGAGGATGGGGCGATCATTGACCGCGGACACGATACCACCATGACAGCGCTGGCCATCATGGCGATGGCCAGTGTGGGCGTGCAGCCGGGAAGCCCCACGCCGGCCGGTCAGTCGATGCAGCGTGCCCTCGCGTTTGTGCTGAAGGATGATCGTGTTGATGCGAAGGGCTATTTCGGCGACCGGGACGGGTCGCGGATGTATGGACACGGTATCATCACCCTGATGCTCACCGAAATGCTGGGCATGGGGGTCTCGGACGAACAGGACACGCTGATTCATGACCGCTGCCAGAAGGCCATCGATGTCATCCTCAGCGCTCAGAAGACCCGCAAGCCGGTCCAGGCTCGGGGCGGCTGGCGGTACACGCCGGCCGCTGCCGATGCGGACCTCAGCGTGTCGGTCTGGCAGGTGATGGCACTGCGATCCGCAAAGAATGATGGACTGGAAGTGCCGGCCACGGCCATTTCGGATGCGGTAGAGTATCTGCGGCGCTCGTATGCCTCCCCGCTGGATCGCAATGGACTGCCGGAAAAGAAAGCCAGTGGTTTCTGTTATGAACCCAATCAGAATAATCCCACGTTCACGATGACAGCCGCTGGACTGCTGGCCATGCAGGTGTGCGGTGAATATGAATCGCCGCTGACCAGCGGAGCCGCTGACTGGCTGCTGGCGCATCCGCCACAATGGAAAGAACGCTTCTGCTCGTACGGCACTTACTACTACGCACAGGGGATGTATCAGCGTGGTGGCGAGCATGCGGAGACAGCCCGCCGGCTGGTGCAGGAAATGCTGCTGCCAAAGCAGGCGGCTGACGGGTCATGGCTGGCGGAAAACGGGGAGGAACGCAATCACGGGGGAGTCTATTGCACCGCGATGGCCGTACTCAGCCTTTCCGTCAAATATCACTTCCTGCCGATCTACCAGAAATAGCTCGGTGACAGTCCTTACCGACTGCGGCAGCGCCCCCCGCAAAACCCTCCCAATCGCTGCAATCGCTCCGATTTCCCTTTCCGAGGAATCAGGCGATCGAATCGTTCTGGCTTTCTTCCAGCTTGACGTGGGAAAGTACTGCAGGGTACATCTGACACAGGGTTCGTGCGCATCGCACGAATGCGTGGCTGTTCTGCTGAATTGTTGCGATTCTGCAATGATTTGCACCGATTCAATTCAGCAGGTGGCACCGCTGCCTGATCTTTCCCTCCCACTTCTCTGAAGAACTCTGCCTGCCGTCCGGGACCTTCCCCGGCGGTCCCTCCCGCAGACAACTTCCGGGACCAGACCACGGAGAACGTGGTATGAACGCGATCCGTTCAGTAAGTGCTCAGTTGCTGCTGTCAGTCGCACTGTCAGTCTGCCTCACTTCGCAGACCGCGGCTCAGGCACCACCAACTGCTCCTGTCGCCACAGAATCACTGACAGCCCTTGTCAATCGCCATCTGGCATTGCCGACGGGTGTGACAATACCCCCGGCGGGCGATGCGGAATATCTGCGGCGGGTTTCGCTGGACCTGATCGGTATGCCTCCGACCGCTGACGATGCCCGTGCATTTCTCGCCGATACCGACCCGTCCAAACGCGAAAAGCTGGTCGACCGACTGCTGGCTTCACCACAGCACACCCGGCATCTGGCCGCGACGCTCGACGTCATGCTGATGGAACGCCGTGCCAATACCCATGTGCCACAGGACGAGTGGATGGCATGGCTGATGGCTTCAGTGCAGGCCAACAAACCGTGGAATGTGCTGCTGCGTGAGCTGCTGACGGCCGACGGTGAACCCGGTGCCGCGCGTGCTGCCGCGCGATTTCTGCTGGATCGCGGCGCGGAACCCAATGTGGTGGCGCGGGACATCGGGCGTCTGTATTTTGGACGCGACATGCAGTGTGCTCAATGCCACGACTCGCCACTGACCACAGACTTTCTGCAGCACGACTATCAGGGACTGCTGGCAGTGTCTTCAGCCATTACCACCGTGGTCCGCAAGGTTGATGGCAAGGATGTGACTTTGCTGGCCGATCGTGCGGGCAGTGATCTGACCTTCGAAAGCGTGTTCGCCAAAGGGACTCCTCATCGCACGGGTGCTCGGCTGCCCGGTGGCACAACATTGCGCGAGCCTTTCCTGATCCCCGGGCAGGAGTACACGGTGGCCCCGGCTGACGGCGTCCGTTCGGTGCCGATCAGCAATCGTCGGCAGTGGCTGGCCGAGACTGCCACATCCGGGCAGCAGCGACTGTTCAACGAGAACGCCGTCAATCGCATCTGGTCACTGATGTTCGGACGTGGCCTCGTACAGCCCCTCGACATGCTGCATCCGGACAATCCGGCTGCCAGCCCCGAACTGCTGCAGGAACTGGGACAGCAGTTTGCAGCCGCGGGATTCGATATCCGCAGTATGCTCCGCGCCCTGGCTCTCAGCGAACCCTACCAGCGGCCATTCGATCTGCCGTCGGCCGTCGTCCAGCAACTGCATGCGGCGGCCGAGCTGCCGACAGTGGCTGCGGTCAAAGTGACCGTGGACGCCGCTGCCGCCGAAGCCAGCAGTGCTCGCGATGCCGTCGACACCGCCTTCTCAACCGCAGAAACAGCATTGATTCCCGTCGCAGCGGAATACGACAAGGCCCGGGCAGCAGCAACGGAAGCCCGCAAAAAACTGGTGGAAGCGGAACAGGCCGCTGCGGCAGCAACCGCCGCCTTCAACCAGAAGAAGAAACTCGCCGAAACTCTGGTCGCCGCTGCCGCAGCCACGGCCAGTGCCGCCGAAACTCTGGCAGGCGATGAGATGCTTAAGGCCGCCGGTCAGACGCTGACCACGCGATCCGCTGCCGTCGCCGCCGAATTCCCCGCACTGGAAAAGGCAGCCGCGGAAAAAACTGCGGCAGTCGCGGCCCCCGCCGAAGCCATGAAAACCGCTGTCGCAACACTGGAAACTGCCCACCAGAAAACAGTTCCGCTGGCAGAAATCATGTTTGCCGAAGAAGCCAAAGCCACTGCCGCACGCAGCGGTCACAGTGATCTGCTGCTGCGACAGTCCTCGCTGACAGCTCGCATGGATGCCGCCACTCGTATCAATGCACTCATCGCAGCACAGACCACCGAACAGACAGCGCAACAGCAGGTGGCCTCACGACAGGCGACTGTCGTCGCTGCCAACCAGTCGGTGAATGAAGGACAGGCTGCAGTGCAGACCATGGAAACAGCTCGGCAGCAGGCTGTCGCTGCACAGACCGCAGCAGCTCAGGCGGATCAGGTGGCTGCGGCAAATGCCGCACGCGCAGCCCGGATTCATTCACTGCTCACAGAAGCCGCCGGCTCGCTGACACAGGCCGCCGCAGCCAGTGCCGAACTGGTTCCGGGACCACTGGCTGAATCTCTGCAGACGCGGCTTACCGCCGCCGCCGGCATGTCGGACAGCATGGCAGCCGCAAGGGCGGAAACAGCTCGCACGATGGCGGCCGCCGATGCCGCTGTCGTCAAGGCTGACGCGAACCTCGCCACGGCCCGGACGGAACTGGAACGTCGCCGGGTTGCCGCTGCCGAAACGGAAGTCACGGTGGCTCGGCAGCAGTTCGATCAGGCCGTCGCTGCCACTGCGACAGCGGCCGAACCGATCCCCGCAGATCTGGCCACACGATTTGGCCTCGCGCCGCTGAAACCGCTCTCACCCGAACAACTGTGCTGGACAGTTTTCAAAGTCACCACAGTCTATGATCGGTACGTCGCTGCCGAAGAAGCAGAACTCAGCAAAACAGTGCCACTGACCGAAGAATTGAAAAAGGATCCGGCAGCCCTCGCGGCGCGAGCATCCCTGCTGGAGCAGCGCGCATGGGATAAGCTCAAGGGAAATCTGGGATCTTATGTGGCGATGTATGGTGGAGCCCCCGGGCAGCCCCAGACGGACTTTTACGCCAGCCCCGATCAGGCACTGTTCACCGCCAACGGCAGTGCCATCAACAGTTGGGTCGCTCCGGCAGGTGGTAATGCCGCCGAACGCATCATCAAAGCCACCGACCCGCGTGTGGCAGCCGAAGAACTGTACCTCGGTGTGCTCACACGCATGCCGACTGACGATGAAGTCAACGAAGTGACTGCCTTCCTCGCCGCCCGCCCGGATCGCAGTCGTGCCGCTCAGGAACTTGTCTGGGGCCTGCTCAGCAGCGCCGAATTTCGCTTCAATCACTGATTCCGCTGCACAGCGGGCACCCCACAATCTTTCAGGGAATCCAGCTATGTCACTCAACTACCCCTGCAACACCGCCGCCCACGGACTGGCTCGCCGTCGCTTCCTCGGCACCATGGCAGCCGGTGCCGGCACCATGGTCGGTGGCCTCGGAGCCTTCGCAAATCCCGGCATCGCTGCCGCACTCAAATCCGATCAGAAACGCATCGTCGTTTTCAACATGCACGGCGGACTCAGCCAGTTGGAAAGCTGGGACCCGAAACCCGGTGTCGAAACCGGTGGACCGTTCCTGTCCATCCCCACCTCCGTGCCCGGAATTCACATCTGTGAACTGCTGCCAAAAACAGCACAGCAGATGCAGCACCTGTGCCTGATCCGCGGTGTCAACACGTCGGAAGACGATCACGGCAAAGGTGCCTACCTGATGCTGACTGGGCGCCGACAGACCCCTGCCGGTGAGTTCCCGCAGCTGGGTGCCGTCGCCGCCAAAACTCTGAATCCCCCGGACAGCTCACTGCCCGGACACATCGTGATCACTCCGGGAGGTGGTGGTGGTCGCGGCAATGACTCCGCATGGCTGGGCCCACGGTACTCCAGCGTCCAGCTGGGGAACGGCAACCCGCCGCCCAATACTGTCCGCCCCGACAGCATCCCGGCAGACTCCGATCAGGCTCGCCAGGATTTTCGCCGCAAAGTCAGCGAGCGCTTCCTCAGCCGCCGTCGCACTGCCGTCACGGAAGCCTTCACCTATTCGTTCGAACAGGCCGAAAAGCTGATGAACCAGCGCGATGTGTTTGATGTGTCCAAAGAACCCGCCGCTGCGATTGACCGCTACGGCAAGCATGACCTCGGACGACACTGCCTGCTGGCGCGGCGTCTGCTGGAAAGCGGCATCTCCTTTGTGCAGTTGTCGCACTCCAACTACGACACGCACAACGAGAACTTCAACTTTCACATCGAACAGCTCGGTGAATTCGACTCCGCCTTCTCCACCTTTGTCGCAGACCTCGCTGAACGTGGCATGCTGGAAAGCACACTGATCATCGTGCTCAGCGAATTCGGACGCACCCCGAACGTCAACCAGTACTATGGACGTGATCACTGGTCACGCGCGTGGTCAGTGTGCACTGCCGGCTGCCGCATGCCCCGCGGCGCGGCCTTTGGAGCGACCAACGACAAAGGTACCGAAGTCGTTGATAAACAGGTCGATCACGGCAACCTGTTCCACACGTGGCTGCAGGCCGTCGGAGTGGACTCCACCGGCAACTTCCTTGTCGACGGCCGCGAACTGCCGATCGCAGACCCGGCTTCAAAACCAATTGAAGGCCTGCTGGTGTAACGTCGCACAGACCTCTGCGACTGCGTGTTCGAATTCATCGCAGCACCAGAGTGCAACCCGGGCTGCAGGCAGGATGACGGCCAGTCCTTCGGCGGTCTTCGCTGCAGTCGGTGCGTACTCACTGGCGTTGTGGAATTCTGGCTCAGCAAGGGGATCGCCAGCGATGTCGGTAACGTGACGACCACCACCGAGGCGGGAGTCTGTGTCGTGAGCGGTTTTGCTCGCGCTGCAAGGCCGGGTCGCGTGAGACGCGATCGCACGGGTCGTGGGCCGAGCGGTCGGCAGCGCGACCAGGGATCTTTCGAGCCAGAAGTCTGAGTCACGTGCTCTGGCGGGCTCAGTCGCCACAGCGGGTTGGGTGATGCGCTGGCTGAAGTCCTTTGCGTGAGCTATCGGGAACTCTGCTTTTGGGCGTTCTCAAGACGTCGCTGGGCGGGAACCTGACGAGTCCTGGTGGCAGATCACGGCGTTCTTCAGCGCGGTAAACAGGCACGAATTGTGGATGTGCGAGCTTCCACACCTCCGGTCGCAGGGAATGATCATCGGTTGAGCCGGCCTGCAGTTGATCGATCGCGGCTTTCAGATACGCGCAGACATGCAGGTCATGCCGCAGCGCCGTGCTGATAAAGGTCAGCAGCGTTGCATCGCAATCACCGGCGTCAGGGCTTCCCAGGAACAGCCATTTTTTTCTGCCTGTGGCGACCTGCTTCATCAACGGCTCGCCCCATGACTCACCCTCCACAGAATTCGGTTGAAAACAAACACAAGCCGAATCAGTGTGAATACCATGGCTACAATGGCTGTGGTGTACGGTTACGCTTACTCATTGTGATCCCGCGAGCAGATGATGGAGTTCTCTGCTGAACCGGTCGAGTTCAAATCTCTCATGGTAAAGCGGATGCTCCTTAATCCTCAGACGACCAATACCGTCTGGGGAAATGAAGTGAGTCGAGGCAATCTGGCGGGCGTCAATGACTGCCGGATGCTCGGAAAACTCTGTGCCGAGGGCTCGTACGTCAACATCCTCTGCTTCGGTGAGCAGCCCCACAATTCGGTAGATGTCGATCGCGTGGTGTTGTCCGAGATACGTGTCTGCGTCGTCCATCCGATCGCGATACGCACAGAGCTTCATCAGCAAATACGTGAACGCCTGGGGAATAAGGACATCGGTTTGATGCGGTTTGCCGGATGACAATTGGCCCTGAATCGGAATTAAGATGCCGTGACGCTCAACTGCAATCGCTTCTTCGAGTTTACTGGCGTGAAGGCCAACGCTGGGTTTTGGCTTCACGCGTCTTGCGTCCTTCTGCACTCGGAAAGCAAACTCGCCCAGTGGGGCAGCCAGCAGGTCAATTTTCACCCGCCCGGGTGACATTGGCCGAACAAACTGAGTGTACCTGGCTGTTTCGACAACGGTGAATCCCAGGCGGTCCAGCACGTCGCGAATAGCCTTCATTGAACCTGAGTCGGTGACGATCTCTGCACGCAAAATCAGGTCAATGTCATCGGTCGTCCGTGCGCTCGGCAGATCGTTTACAGCAAACAGCGTGCGAATCTGCGGATCCCTGCTGACCCAGAGTTGCTTAAGATAAAGACCATAACCTCCTCCGATGATCAGTTTCAGGGGGCAGAGCGCCGCATCAAGGTCGAGAAGTGTAGTCAGGAGTGGGTCTTGAGCCATCGTATTGCACCGAGCATCATTCCGTGAGTTCGCGGAGAATCAGGTCCCGGACCCGGACCGCTGTCTCCTGCTCCCGTTTGTCACCGGCAGAGCATTCCAGAAATACCTGAACCGGTGAAGCGTACCGAAGATTCTGCCCCACTCGTAAGTCGAAGTACACTGTCGGATCATCTGTTTCGCAAAGCTCGAAGTCAACGAAACGTGACGTAGGCTCAACACTGTTGCCCCACATCCTGACCAGCTTGTCGATATTCTGAGTGTAAATGATCGGCCATTCCTGTCGGCCCATGACGGCATAGTTCTCAATTGATGAAGTGCCGCTTAGCACCATTGGCTCTTTAGTCAGGAAGAGATCCTCAATGGATGGCTTCCGGGGCAGTCCTTCTCCTGGTGGATTGCCCCGAGGGCCGTTGAGCCGCAGCGTCATCGTTTTGCTGATCCTGGGGCTTTTGTAACTCTCCGCAAGCTGCTTCAGCAACTTGTCTGGTTGCCGCAATCGAATTCCTGCCTGGGTGCGGTCGACGATCAGGTCAGACTCCATTCGCTTCAGCGCCTTGGAGATTGTGGATATCACGACGCTGCCGCCACGTGCCTCGATCTCAGTTTCGATGTCAGCAAGGGACTGGTACACAGCCCGACAGAGAAATGCTCTGGCGACCAGCGAGGTGGCTCCCCGGTACGCATACTTCGTTGGCGCCGAGTCTGGATATTTATTCGGTGCTCCTGTACGGTAAACGAGCAGCTTTCCTGGAATGGTGACGACACCGTTGCCTGACAGATCGATACCACTCAGCTTCCGTTCCTGAAGTTCCTCGAGTTGGCTTTCTCTGAGGTACGGAACAACCAACATTGGCAGCATCTGTCTTCGCTGGGCTGCTCTTCGGAGCGATGCGAGTGATTCTTCAAAAATGCGAGGTGTGCTTCGAGACTTGAACTCGGCCGCGAACCGGAATGTTCTGTCGTCGGCAGAGACAGCAAAAGTAGCATCCAACACGTCGTCATCGTCTCTTTGCAAACGAGAATCCCCGGGCTCCAGACGAATCTGCAGCGGCGGGAAATTGAACCCGTCGTCAAACTTCTTTCGCATTTCCGCTTCACTGAGCATGACGCGCCACCATTCGTCGATTGTGTACAACGTGTTCGTTTTCCAGAAACACCCAATTTTCCGCAACCGGAAAATCACAGTGATCGAGAAAACCAAGAATTCGTTTTCCAATTATGGCGTATTTTCCAGAATAGGAAAGCGTTCGTTTATCGGAAAATCCCAGCCTGATCGGCCGCTCAGAATAATATTCGGCGATGAATGGCAACACCGGTTGAATCGCCTGCATTTTCCGCGGTGTAGAGGTCAACACTCGGTGGGGGTCTTTTTGCGTATGTGAGCATCCGGGCTCGCCTCAGGCGGCTGATGCGTGCGGAGCCTCGTGCATCGAATTGTTGTCAGCAAAGTGGCTGCAGAGCGGGCTCAGTCGCCACAGCGGGTTGGGTGATGCGCTGGCTGAAGTTCTTCGCGCAAGTTATCGGGAACTCTGCTTTGGGGCATTCGCGAGACGTCGCTGGGCGGGAACCTGACGAGTCCTGGTGGCAGCATCACTGCGTTCTTCAGCGCGGTAAACAGGCACGAATTGTGGATGTGCGAGCTTCCACACCTCCGGTCGCAGGGAATGATCATCGGTTGAGCCGACCTGCAGTTGATCGATCGCGGCGTTTATTGATGAACAGAACCAGGTGGCGGTCGAGCATGCTGCTTCCGAACACTTCAGCATGACACACCCTCCACAGAATTCGGTTGAAAACAAACACAAACCGAATCAGTGTGAGGACCATGGCTACTACGGCTGTGGTGTACGGTTACAGATGAAGCTCAGGTCCGGCTGGAGCCGACGGTCACGTCAAGCAGACGCTGCGCCGCACTTTCTACTCTCTACTTTCTCAAGTCTACGCTCTGTGCCATGGATGGCACCGCGGCTCGGCAGGAGCCTCGCCCTCCCAAGGCCTCGAACTCCCGAGGCCTCGCCCTCTCAGGAGCCTCGCACTCCCAGGGGCTCGCCCTCTCAGGAAGGCTTCGAACTCACGGGGAGACTTCACATGCGGATGACGGGCAGCAGACTGACGCTGCCGTTGGTCACGGTGTTCAACTGCACCAGAATGTTGGGGTTGGCTTCCAGGTTTGTCGGGGGCAGCTCCTTCGCCAGCACGGTTTCCGTGAAGAAACGCAGCAGGTCCCGGATCGGCACGTCGGTGATCTCTTCCAGCAATGCATCGGCTTTGGCTCGCAAACGCTCAACCAGAACTTCCGCCTTGTCAAACACCTCACACGCCTCAAAGATCTCTCGCAGACGCCGAATTCGGGCCTCCGGGCCGCCACAGTCCTGCTGGCCCGTCAGAATCGCCTGCAATTCAGACCGCTGGCTGTCACTGCCATCCTTCAAGGCCAGCGCCAGCAATACCGTCGGACGCAGCGCGGCCGCGTCCTGACCCGCCACCAGCTTGTTGTCCGTGTCTCCCTGCCAGTCCTTCAGGTCATTCAGGACCTGAAAGGCTATGCCCACGTGCCGACAGAACTGTGAGACAAGTTCCGTGCGCGCCAATGGGTGGTCGGCCAGTCGCAGGCCCGAGTAAAGAGCCGCTTCAAAGGCCGGTGATGTCTTCAATGCATAGATCTGCAGCGCATCCAGCGGTGACAGGTTCCAGTCCGGAGACTTCTGGAAGGCCATCTCGGCCCCCTGACCATCACACAGCCGCAGATGGGCAGTCGACATACTGTTCAGCACATCCAGAGACGCTGCCGGCTGCCTGTCCGCTGCCGCATGAATCAAACGGTAACCCAGACCAATCAGATAGTCCCCGATATTGATCGCCTGACCAGCTCCATACTGCCGGTGCAGCGTCTGCTGACCATACCGATACTGGTCATCATCCTGAATATCATCATGCACCAGCGACGCCTTGTGGAAGGCCTCAATCGCCATCGCGACACGCGCCACTTCGTCGGGAATCTGCGGCGTCGGATCGCCCGACGACAACATGGGGCGTCCAGCCGCTGCATACCACGCTGCAATCGTCATGAAAGGACGGAATCGCTTGCCACCGTTCGCCAGCCAGTCATAAGCCACCCGCTCGGTAAACGCCAGCGCCTGACTGCCCGACTGACCGGGCTTCGTCCGCTGCCGAGGCAACAGTCGCTCGACGTCCTGCTCAAACACCTGCGCCGATGCCCGCATCAACGGCACATAACTGGCCGTGGGCTTCTGCGGCAATGGTTCGTAACGGTCCAGCACCTCCCAGACCCACGCCTGATCCAGAGTCGTGTTGAGACAGTCGCCCGAATGCAGCGGCACCGCATACGACGGCACACCAGCGATCAACACCTTGTCAATCGCCTTCTCAAGCACGTTCAGACAGGCCACTCCCAGAATACCGTCGATGTAACCCGAAACGATGATCTTGAGAACCACCGGCGAGCCTTCAGCAACCAGCACCTTGTAGCCCAGCTGCTCGGCACGCACCTTGTAGTCCGCAATCGAACACGCACCACAACGCTCACAGTCCAGACCAAACTGAGTATACTCGGCAGGACAGCCTTCAGCATGCTTCAGACAGTGCGGCAACAGCAGCATCCGACGATTGAACGGAATCGCCAGAAACTGCTGCTTCCAGAAATAGTTGCCAATCATCACCATGGAAAAGCCCAGATACTTTTCCGGCAACTGCAGCTGATTCAACAACTCGCGACCATGATGCTCAAGTTCGTCCCGAGTAAAAGCGCGGGAACGATCCAGCGAAACCGCATACTGCTCTGCAGCCAGCTTCACCCGCTCACGCAGTTCCAGAGTCTCAGGGACGATCTTCAGATGAGTCGTGCTGCGACGACGACCCTTCTTCTTCACCGGCAACGGATCATCGTCGTCCTGATGCGTCTCCTGAGGAAACTCAGGACGAATCGGCTCGTCATCCGAAACTTCAGCCTGGGCCTGAGCAATCGACACGGTCAAGTTCTCCGCACTGGTCAAATGCACCTAATCCATGTTCATTCTAGCGATCTTCGTGCGTTTTCGCACGCTGGTCCAGCGATTTAACCCCGAGACGGCAAAGATGAGCGGGTACAACGCTTCAAAATACCAGAGTTTCGCAAAATAAAAGCCAATCGGGCTGGGCTGTTCAACTGTTCCTGCTTCCACCCTCAGCGCCAGCCACATCGCCGCTCGGTCCGATGCACCCCGAGCCAGCTCACCCAACTCACCACCCAACCCCGCAACCTCCGACAAAACTTCCAACGCCAATCCCGTTTCCTCCACCGTACTGGAAATCCCCCGCACCGCTGACCAGCCCCCGTCCTCGTTCTGATTCTGAACCAACCACCGCACCCCGCGCTCCGCCGCAACCGTCCCCAGCAAATCCAGTGACGCAAAAGCCCGCAACACCCTCGTCGTTCCATACAACGGATTTTCATCATCCCGATGAAACTGATTCCCAAACCACAACGGCAGCCACGTGCCGTCCCCACGCTGCTGCCGCAACAGATAACTCACACCCCGATCCATCGATTTCCTGAATTGTGGATCCGGAAATCCCAACCGTTGATTCCACAATTGAAATGCCCGCAACACGTGCGCAGTCAGATCACAGGAACTGCGGTCAAAGGGCAGGGCACCCCAGCCACGACAAAACGTCGGCCAACCGCCGTCTCGATTCTGCAATCCCAGCAGCCACGTCCCGGCCTGCAACAGCGATGCCCGCTCCGCCTGGGAGTACGACTCACCTTCCCCACGCAGGTTCAGCACCGCCAGCATGGCCCCCGGAGTATCGTCGGCATCAGGAACTCCACCGGGCAGATCCGTCCACGACCAGCCTCCCGGAGCCGCCCCGGTATAAGGATGCACCACTCGATACTGCTGCCCCATCAGCCAATTCCGCACCGCCGACACATCCACACACTGTCGCCAATCCTGATCCACTGCCCCCTGCAGCGCGTTCACACTCAGCGTCGTCACCCACGTCGTCAGGTTCGTATCAATCGGCCAACTGCCGTCCGAACGCACCGAAGACTCAATGAACTGCAGACACTTTTGCACCACCGGATGCTGCAGCAAGCCGCACCCGATCAGACTCATGCAGACAAAACTGGTCAGCGGAGTCGCTTCCAGAAAACCGCCATTCACCGGCTGGATCGATTCCAGAACTTTCAGTGAGCGCTGGATGCTGGCGTTTCGCAACCAGCGAAGCAGCGGGTTCCAGTGCCCCTGCTTCCTGAAAATCACCTGACCAATGGCAATCAGGGCAGGCAGGGCATAGCTGACCACCGGCAACCGCAGCGCCGCATAGAACTTCTGCGGTACACAGGCCAGCTCAAATGGCAGCGGGATCACTTCCCGCCAGTCCACGATGCCGGCCAGCGCACAGTGCGTCAGAATTGGCACCGAGAAGGTTCGATCGCGACCATATCTCTGCAGCAGTGCCGGCACACCGCCGGCGCGCTGCACATATGCGGCAGCAGCCGCACACACCTGCGGATATCGCCCGGCCGGATCACTGCAGCCCAGCCCCGCAGCAAAATGGAACACCGCATGCACCAGCATGGTGGTGGAAATGTTGCTGACACTGAGCACTGTGTCACCAAACCCGCCGTCCGCATTCTGATGTTCAGACAACCACTGCAGACCGCCGACTGCCAGAGCCCGCCAGCGGGGTGCTGCCAGCCGTAACTGCTGATCGTTTCCCGCCAACTCTGACGCATCCGCCTCGGCCGCCTGCACCGCCTGCAGCAGCGCCATCACAGCCGTGGCCGTCGACAGGGCCGATGTCGAAAGCTGCCCAACCCACCAGCCACCCGCCGCACGACGGTCCAACAGGGCTGCCTGCGCCCGGGCTGCAGCAGCTTCAATCCGCTCTGCGTTCGCTGACTGCATGCCTGCCACCTCCCACCATCACTCGGGCCGTTCCAGCGGTGGCTCGGACACTGCGGGCGCCGTGGCTGCCCCGACATCCGTGGCGACCACTGCATCCGCAGCCTTCAGCTCTGCCAGCCGCTGAATGATCTGACGATTCAGCTCGGGAAGTCCGCGACCAGTCACCGCCGACACCAGCAGAACCTCACGCCCTGTCGTCTCACGCAGCAGCTCGGCACATGTCTCCGCATCCGTCAACTCGGCCTTTGTCACCACCAGAATTTCCGGACGCTCAGCCAGTGACGGATCGTACAGTCTGAGCTCTTCACGAATCTGAGCGTAATTGTCGAGCGGATCTGAGAGATCGGACGGGGAGGGTTCGACGAGGTGCACCAGCAGCCGAGTCCGCTCGACATGCCGCAGGAATTCATGGCCCAGACCCGCCCCCGCATGCGCTCCCTCGATCAGACCCGGAATGTCAGCCAGCACGTACTCGTGATCAAAACTGACGTGCACCACTCCCAGATTGGGATATTTGGTGGTGAATGGGTAGTCGGCAATTTCAGGAGTCGCCCGGGAGACGCGACTGAGCAAAGTGGATTTGCCGGCATTTGGCTTGCCCACCAGCCCCACGTCCGCAATCATCTTCAGCTCAAGCTGAATTTCACGGTATTCACCAGGATGCCCGCCTTCGGATTCCCGCGGCGCCCGATTCACGGAATTGGCGAAACGCTTATTCCCCTTTCCACCCCGGCCCCCGCGAGCCACGACGACGGAATCGCCATGGTCCTGCAGGTCCTTCAGCAAATGCCCGTGCTCAAGATCCTTCACCAGCGTGCCTGGCGGCACCAGAATTACAGTGGGCTTGCCACAACGGCCGGTGCACAACGCCCCAAGGCCATGCTCGCCACGCTCAGACTTCCAGTGCCGATGGCCCACCAGATTTCCCAGCGAACCCAGATTGCGGTCCGCCTGAATGATGACGTCGCCACCATCACCACCGTCACCGCCATCCGGGCCACCACGCGGCACAAACGTTTCACGACGAAAGCTGCTGCAGCCGTTGCCGCCGTCACCCGCACGACAGTATAAAATTACTCGATCAGCAAACATTCCCGCGTTGTCCTGCAGACTCTGCCAGCCACCAATCCCGAAAATCCGCGCAAACGCCCAGCATAACAGACGCAGACAGCTACTGCCACAGCCCAGCCTCGTCCGGTGTACCACTAACGCGCAAAAACTTCTCAGGCCACTGAAACTGCTGCGGATTTCAACCGCAGCAGGTTTCCTGAAAATGACTTGCCATGCTCATCC
>Ga0255094_1000410_pt1 | contig 22876 bp, 19 predicted proteins | sample Colum_Law_RepB_8_2_FD_188434 | JGI IMG/M metagenome (GOLD analysis project Ga0255094, IMG submission 188434) | Freshwater microbial communities from Columbia River, Oregon, United States - Colum_Law_RepB_8d | ecosystem: Environmental > Aquatic > Freshwater > River | place: USA: Oregon...
GAGAACTGGAACTGCGACGAATGAGTCAGGCAGCTCGATAGTCAATGGCTGGTCAGAGTTATTCGAAACAATGACGAAACCGCCAGTCGCATCTTTTGCGATGACTTTCGTCTCGACGCGACCGTCTTCCATTCCCTCGAACAGTCCGACTCGTTCTGCCGTCGGATCAAACTTCGGGTTGGTCAGAACTGGTTTGCGAGTTTCAGTGCGTTTTGATCCGGCGAAGCTCTCCGCCGATACGGTCAGGAAGAGGCCAAGAATTCCCGTGGCAAGTAATGCCTGGAAGACCAGGGATCGGCTAAAAATCATAGGAAAACTCCAATACTTTGCGGCGCATTCAAGTCACCAACAACCGAACCGACGGTCATCGACCACCACAATCCCGACGTAAAACGAAAAAAGTCGGACGGGCATCAAGCAGTTTATCGCTGATTTGCCCCACTTCACAACAAAAAACCACACAGACTTTGCGAACTCGAGCCCGACAACCCTCGAAAAATCGGGCCACGTTGTCACTCGCGAATGTCCGGAATGCTCCCGAGCGGAAATCATGTGCGGTTATAGGGATTATCCCGGAGCAATCAGAACAAGCCGCCAATCGTCTGCAGGACAGCAGATGGAGTTGCCGTCGAACCCGGCTGTGTCCACAACCACATCGTTCTGATCAATTCAATTCCGATGACTGCGCAGAACACTGATAGCAGTGTCGTAAAGCCAATCAGCGATTTGAGCCCAACACCCCAGTCCACATCGGCCCGGGCGCCACCACGAGCAGGAGCCTGGAATCCGCCGACCTGACTTTGACCTTCTTCGAAATCTTCGTCGTCAAAGTCTTCGGCGTCATGCACGCCGTCATTTTCATCGTCGCTGTAGTCGTCGTCCAGCCCGCCGTCGTCGTCGAAGCTGTCTTCCAGATCGTCTTCAATTTCGTCTTCGACCGGAGCACTCTTCTTTGCCGCGGCTTTCACTGTCGCACCAGATTTCACCGGGGCTGCTGTCTTCGCTGCCGGCGTTGGCACGACCACAGTCTTTGATGCATCGTCCTCATCGTCTTCGAACGTGAGCACACTGGTGTTCGTGCCAACATCGTCATCATCATCATCGAGACCGGCGAGTTCGAATTCGCTGTCCTTACCATAGTTCTGGGCAGGCATGTCGAACTGAGTTGTCATCGCATTCGAATCCGACAGAGCGGCTTTCGCTCCCGGAATCGCCTGCATTGGCATCGTGCGACCCATATCATCGGGCTGCATCGAAATGCCGCTGTCATCGTCGTATTCCAGCGAAATTCCACTGTCGCCGGCGTCCAGCGAAATACCGCTGTCGTCGCTCAGATCGACTCCACTATCGAAGCTTTCCAAACTAATTCCGCTGTCGTCGCCGAGCTTCGCACCACTGTCAAAGCTCTCAAGGCTAATGCCACTGTCATCGGCTTCCAGACTGATGCCGCTGTCCATCTCCAGTGAAATGCCGCTCTCGTCAGCGTCGAGACCAATTCCGCTGCCGATACCCTGAGTGCGAATCCCGGATCCGCTCGGAATCAACTTCAGGTCGCTATCATCAGGAATCGGTGGAAGAAGGATGGTCCTGTTATTGGTGCTGCTGGGCGAATCCGCCAGACGGATATCACTGTCAGTACGATCGAGACCGGCGGAAAGCTTGACGTCACTGTCACTGTCTTCAACCAGAAAATCATCGCCACCCATCAGCTTCACGTCGCTGTCAGAGTCGGACCCGATAAATGTCATTTCGCCGGTGTTGTCGACGACTTCCTCGGACAAACGCACACCGCTGTCTGAATCTGAAAAGTTCAGTTCCGACTCATCCGCCAACAAAACATCACTGTCTGAATCATGAAGGCTGCCGGTGCTGGCGAGATCGATCTCCGCTTCAGTCCCTGCTCCAACCAGTTTCACGTCGCTGTCTGAATCCGAGATCTTAGCATCCTCGTCCCAGCCACTGAATTCAAGGACCTCTTCGGGACCAGATTCTAGTCCGGGACCAGAATCCCCGGACAGTCGTACATCACTTCCTGAATTCGCCAGCTCTTTGGCGTCACTGTCATCCTCAAACATCGACTCGTCAAAAAACAGCCGTACATCGCTGTCGGAAGATGACAAATTCTCGAAATCCGGCTCTTGCAGCACCGAAGACGACGACTCCCCTGTAATAATTGGAAAGTCAGGCGACGAATCCGTTTGCCTTGTTCGCAGGAACTCCTCGATGTCCTGTTCGCGAAACTTCCAGCTTCCGCGATCGGCAAAGCCACGGATATCGCCCTGTTCACGGAAACGCTTCAACTGATCCGCGCTAATTCCGAGTTGGCTGGCTGCTTCTTCAAGACTAAGGTATTTCTTCGCCATTTCTCGCATCTTTCCCGGTGGGGGATTGTCTCAGGATCGACTTCGGAACTCGATAACAACTGTTCCGAAACAACAGTACCAGACCGCTCTTGTCTACGGTCTTCCTGACCTGACTACAATATCCTGCGCAGTTTGTCCCAACAGTCAAATTCTAAAACCCAGTGTTGTTGATGCAAGTTCTTTGTTGAGAACTGTCAACGAGTTAGGAAGGTTGTGCGGGCAACACATGAATTTTTCAGAATTGACGGTTGGACGTCGCAATCGGCATCTCTGACAAAGTCCGGAAAATCGCCCCGAGTCGACGATTATCGTCTCCCGAACTGACCAGAATCGCTCCCCGGAAACCGCAACGCTCGCCCAATCGTACCCGGAAATTATCGGACGGAGTCTGATCGCGCCGTCCAGCGGCTCCCCTCAGTTCCTCGTTTTTCGAGTTTGCAGTCTCGTGGCTCTGGCCAAAGTTTTTAGCCTCAAGCCACATTTGAGCCTCAAGCCACAATTGTCTCTAAACCCGATTCGACGACAATTCCGCTCAGACTTCAGGAAAACCCCCGGTTGAGACTTCAACCACAGACTTCCCCCGTTGCATCAATGTCCAGCCGGCGCATTCGTCATCACAGACCCCCCTGGCTTCCCGATCGGCACGCATGACCAAGGATTAGACCTGTATCAGAGGCCTGTGGTCAAACACCAGAGTTAAGGCGAAACCAAGAAGTACCCCGGGTACGCTTTCGACCGAAGCATTGAAAAAATGGCTCCGAACCTTTTGAGGCAACTCCGAAACTCGCAGCTCATCAGTCGACTTAGATTGTCAGTCACCTTTTTCAGAAGCTTCCTACGCTGCGTCGGTGAGGGGCTGTTTTTGAAAGCGCTGTGCCCCTTATCCCTCACTGACATGTCGGGCCGGGAAAAGCCATTAAATCGACGGCTTGTTAGGTGTAGAGCCAAGGCCAAAACGGCTCCCGACTCCAAGTGACGATTCAACCGGAGTCCTCCGCCTGCGGCTCGTCCTGAAACAGAAACGCAGTACTCACCTCGCCAGGCATCATTGCTGATAGTTACAAGGGAAAGGCTGGCCGGAAGCCACCATTACAAGCGGTACGGCAACGAAATCAACAACTCGCAGAAATGAACCAAAAGACCTCCCTGCGGCGGCGCCCCTTATCAACTAACTCAGCTTCGTATCTGTATGGACAACATCTCTAAGCTTGCCACCTGACACGCAGAAAATCGTCCATCAGAAATCTTGACTGGGACAGTGTTCTGATTTTGACTGTCGTGCCTGGCCATTGGAATTCAACAATCAGGCGGACCTTTGCGCTTTAACAGTCGCGGGGAAACCAACCCTGAAGTCCGGCCGATTCTGCGCGTCTCTGCCTGAATGCGGCAGGAAACACCGACGATAAAGGGAGTGCTACATTGAACTCAGGCAGCTCCCTTCTCAGGCTGACACAAATGACTCAGACGACTCGCAAGAAGCGCACTCCTACTTCTTCACGATTGCAGACGCCGCTGGAAACTTATCTCCGCGAAATCAACGAAACCGCTCTGCTAACCGCGAATGATGAAAAAGAGTTGTCAAACCGAATCTCCAACGGGGATGGTGCCGCTCGCGACCGTATGGTTCGAGCCAATCTGCGGCTCGTTGTGAATATTGCCCGCGGCTACAGCGGCAAAGGGCTTCCTCTGCAGGACCTGATTGAAGAAGGCAATCTGGGCCTGTTACGAGCTGTCGAGGGCTTCGATCCCAACATGAACACTCGATTCAGTACCTATGCCAGCTACTGGATTAAACAGTCGATCAAGCGTGCCCTGGTGAATTCGGCCAAAACGATCCGCATTCCCGCTTATATGGTCGAATTGCTCTCAAAATGGCGTCGAGCCTCCGCGAAACTGACTGAAGAGCTGAATGCGACCCCAACGGCCGAAGATATCGCTAAAGAGCTTGGCATCCCGAAAAAGAAGCTGCGAATTGTCAAGAAGGCCATCACCCTGTACAACGCCACTCCACAGGCGGAACAGGAAGACAGCGGCATGACTCTGGGAGATATCGTCCCGGATGAACGGATGCGAGGCCCCGAGGACGAACTGATCAACTCGGATAACCTGACTCATGTCTCCCGACTGTTGGATGAAATGGACCCCCGCGAAGCGACGATTCTGCGGATGCGATTTGGTCTGGATGACAGTGAGCCTCAGACGCTGAAGGAAATCGGCGAATCACTCGGACTGACTCGGGAACGAGTTCGTCAGATTGAAAGTGAAGCTCTTCGCAGACTCTATCGAAGCCTTAGCGGCGAAAACTAAGCTGCCAGGCATCTGCTGAATTCCGGTGATCATCACAGGACTCACACGCCCGGCTGCGACCCAGCCGGGTTGTGTTATTTGTGCACGGCGAAAGTTGAGGCCCGGTGTTCGCGGGAGACCGCAAACAAGGAACACCTCAATCGTTGCCGCGCACAGAATGTTTCTGAATTGTTCCCTTCGCGAAGACAGCAGACGTTTAGACTGCAGCCAATTCGATGACGACGCCGCACGATCCAGAGTTCAACGAACACGAGCCTTCCGAGGATGATCTTCCGCAGGCCGAGAGTGTCCCGTTGCCGGATCTCAGTGATGCTTTGCTCAGCGGCGCAAAGCCAGCAGCCGCTGAAAGCCTTGCCGAAGCACCACGTCCAGCGCCGCGAGTTCGCAAGCCGTCGGATAAGCCGGTTGCCGTGGTGACCGGAGCGGCTCGCCGAGTCGGTCGCGAGATTGCTCTGGCAATGGCAGAACGAGGTCTCGCGGTGGTGATTCATCATGGGACTTCTGCCGTTGAAGCCAAAGTGCTGATGAACCGCATCAAGGCGGCGGGCGGGACGGCTGTCGCTGTCGGCGCTGACCTGCGAGATCCACGAGCGGCCGCCGCAACGATCTTTGACGCGGCCGCTGAGTTGGGTGAAGTGACGACTCTCATCAACAGCGCGGCCGTGTTTCAGGATCGAGCACTCCCGTGGGTCGACACGTATCATTGCAACGTGCACTTGTCGGTGAATTTGCTGGCCCCGATCTTCCTGGCTCAACAGTTTATTCGTCAGCTCGGCGAAGGTCAGCGCGGGCACATTATCAACATTCTCGACTGGCGGGCACAACGCCCCGGAGCTGATCACTTTGTTTATACCGCAACCAAAGCCGCGTTAAGCAGTGTCACCAAGTCGCTCGCGTTGCAACTCGCCCCATTGATTCAGGTCAACGGGATTGCCCCAGGAGCCATCCTGCCCCCCGAAGATCGCCGCAACTGGCACGAACAGCGAGCCATCTCTTCGATTCCTCTCCGCCGAACCGGGTCGCCTCAGGAATTGGTCAATTCGATCAACTTCCTGCTGGATGCGAATTTCATCACTGGCGAAATCATTAATGTCTCTGGCGGCGAAGAACTTTAATCCAGCGGCTTAATCATCTCGCCGCTCGATGGAAGATTGCCTGCCACGACAGGGTCTCTCACTGCCACCGTTGATTGATCCATTTACGCGTGGGCTTCTCGATCAGGAAATAAGAAGCCAGTCCGGCAATGATTGAGCCAACGACGCCATAGGCTGCATTGATCTGCCCTTTGTGTACAGCAATGTAGAACGGTTGCTGCCACAGATAGAGCGAGAACGAAGCGGTGCCGATCCAGATCAGCGGCGGGAAGGACCAGAGTTTCCCTTTTGCATGCTGAACAATCAGCGACAAACCTGCAGCAAGCAAAGCGGACCCGGCGGAGTATTTTGTGAACTCCGGCATGGATTGCAGTCGGAAATAAATGGCCCAGCAGATTGCCAGCAATCCCCATCCGATTGTGGGAACTCCCATGTACGACTTTCGGCCACCGACTTCAAGAGACGCCAGACAGGCCGCTGCGGCCCCCATCAGAATTGAAGCGGCCCGACAATCACTCCGCCAATAAACCTGATAGTAATCCCAGTTCGTTTCACGGCCGACCAAAGTCGCTGACATAAAGCATAACAGGATAGAACCGCCAATCAGCCAGAGAGGCCGAATGCCAAGTTTCCGATGGAAAACGCTGAGCAGTGACAGATAGATGTAGCAGTGTTCTTCCACACACAATGACCAGAAATGGCCGACAGGCAGTCCCAGCTCAAGCTGCGGGTTCCAGGCCACAAGGTAGTTGACATAAAAAAGAAAGCAGGCGGAGATCGACGACAGCGGAGCTGCCACCTCTCGCGTGACAAGCAACTGCCAGCCCAGCATCGCGAATAGAAAGACATACGCGGCCGGCAGAATTCGGGAGATGCGCCGCTGGTAGAATGTCTTCAGTGGAGTCTTCCTGACAAACAGGATTTGCCCCATCAGGAAACCGCTCAGCACAAAGAAGAGCTCAACCCCCAAAGCTCCGCAGTCCCATCGATAAATCGGAAAGAAATGCCCGATGAACAATAAAACCAGCGCTGTTCCGCGCCATGCATCCAGCATAGGAACATGCTGGACTTTCGTCACAGCTTCTGACGCTGAGGCTGTAACGGCGACAGGTGAACCTTGTTGCTCTTTTCGCGCGAGCTCAAGATCACGCGGAAACGGCGACCGACGCAGCGACTTCTTCGGACGGTCCACAACGGGCGACAGCGTCGTGTGCGGCGCATCAATGAGCCGTTGGTTCATTTTTGTTTCCGGTTTACTGCAAAGGAGTCGAAAAGCAATAACGCGTCTGCGGAGTCAGAGATCTCCCTCATCGCGATGGACGCACTGTCGACATTGCATTCCCCATTCCATTGAGTACTACGGTGCCGAACAATCGCCCCTTTAGCCATCGTCAAAGGTCGTTAGAACGCTGCGTGAACGTTTTTTTCATGACTGATCCTGCTGACAAAGTTTGGTCGGTGACTGTTGCATACTTTCAACAGTTGGGGGCACTGAAATCTTTTTTATGCATCAATGGACAAGCGCGAGACTTGTTTTTCGTTTTTTTTCGATCCCCATTTCCCAGGGGCTGTAGAATCCATCTCCTGAAGCCAGAGAATCGAGTCTCCGCATCGTCAGAACGCAACGCTTCCTCCGCCCTGTTTCATTTACGAAACAAAGACTCCCCTTAGATCAATCTGCCAGTGAGTCTCCCGGCAAGTCCCTCTGTGGGCAAACGCACATCGCTACCCGCCTATGCGATTAATCCGTGTTCATCTGCGTTGATCTGTGGACAAACAATGGATTTCCCTGTTCCATGCAGGCCGCGGCCGCCCACTCATCCACGACAGCGCGATGCAGAGCAGTCCACGATATTGACTCGACGGAGCTGATCACTCAAAACGCTCGACGATCATCTATCTGCACTTGATGAATCACCCCGGATTGCCGGTGAAGAATCCGGCGTTCGTCCTTTTGCCGCAAGACGGCCGGTTCTCGACTCCCGATTTATGGAGGTCGGAAGGGGTTTGCATTTTTTAATCTGCAGGGCTCCTATCGGAGAAGAAAGATTTCTGAAGGTTCAATCCCGGGCGTATTCCTGCTCACTCGAACTCTGATCGTTTGCCGTGAGCACTCGATTCGCAAATAATCCGGTGGTACTTCTTCACGGCTCTCTACTCTGCCAGTGAGATCACGATGAGTTCACGTTTCGATCGACGGGGATTACTTCGAACCGCCGCAATACTGACTGCCGGAGCTGTGCAGGCAGGTCCCGCAGCAGGACAAGTTGCCGAGAACACGGATCAAGCTCGCAGGTGTACGATCAAGTTGGTGCAAACCTTTCTGTTGCGACATGAGTTGCAGCAACCGTTCGGCGTATCGGTTTCTGTACCGCTGGATAAAACTCGCGAAACTCTCCTGGTCCGGATCGAATCGAATGAAGGCCATGTTGGCTGGGGTGAAACGGCTCCTCTGCCGGGCACTCGGGCAGCGATCGATGAACTGGGCCTTGCGCTCATCGGGCAGAATCCATTGCAGTATCGGCGGCTATGGCGATCGCTCTGGGGAGCCAACTTCGGCAACGCCCTGGCTGTCGCCGGGCTCGACATGGCTTTGAACGACCTGCGAGGCAAGGTTTTGAATCTCTCCGTGGCCGAATTGTTCGGCGGGCGGCTGCGCGACAAAGTTCCCGCTTATGCGTCAGCCATGAATTATCTCGAAGGAGTCGAACCGGAAACTCATTTTCCACTGGAAGCCGCCACTCTTGCCAAGCAGGGCTTCCGTGCTCTGAAGATGCGTCTTGGGCGATATCCTGTGGCTCGCGAAGCCAAGCTGGCGGCGGCCGTTCGTGAAGTGGTTGGCCCCGACGTGCTGCTGATGGCCGACGGCAATGGAGCGTATACGATGGAATCGGCTGTGCGCATGGGGCATGTTCTGAATGATCTGAACTTCGAATGTTTCGAGGAGCCGTTGCCGCAGTCTCCGAAGTACGTAGCTTACGAGGAATTGCGAAACAAGTTGCCGTTGTCATTGGCAGCGGGCGAAGCTGTTGATGGGCGAGCTTCTGCGAAGGAACTGATTGATCGGCGTGCGATGGATATCATTCAGCCTGACGTCAGTCTGTGCGGTGGATTCGCCGAAACCTTGTTCATCGCAGAGATGGCTGCTCTGTCTGGCATTCGCTGTATTCCTCATTGCTGGGGCGCGGATATCCTGATCGCGGCCACGGTGCAATTGCTTTCGATCCTGCCGGATCCTCACTGGGGATTTCCGACCGACACGCCTCTGCTGGAACTCGACCAGTCCGAGAACCCATGGCGCGACGGCCTTGCGAAAGGCGCGTTCCCACTGCAGGATGGAATGGTTTCAGTGCCGACCGGGCCGGGTCTTGGAATCACGATCGACGAGCAGATGGTGAAAGCGTTCTCAGTGTAGCCGCCGGATCGATTGCTCTCTGTTGCAGACTCGTATTCAGCCTGAAGTGCTGCCTTCATCCAGCATTCGATTGGAAACTTGTGCAACAGTGCCGACGAGTATCGGCACCACGAACTCAATCGACGTGCGGTGAGCGAAGTGGGACCGTTTGACTTTGCACTTCGCAATACCGCCTTTGAAGTCCCCGAGGCGAAGAGTCCTGTCACGTTATTCTGACACGTGTCCGAGACCTGCACTTTTCGCGAGCGTATCGTATACTGAGACGCTCCTGATCATTTCAGCCGCATTACTCACCGGGGAACGACACATGTCCGGCCGTCGCTTAAGTCCGTTTTTCGTGCCAGTTCGAATCGCCATTCTCGCTTTCCTGTTGCAAACCAGTTTTCTCGCAGCGGCAGAACAGCCCGGAATCGTGTTGCGAGAATTCATCTACAACGAAGCTCCGTTTCCAGAGTGTCATGCTTCAACAATTGAGGAAACACCGAGCGGTCTGGTGGCGGCATGGTTTGGCGGAACCGAGGAGAAGCATCCCGATGTGGGCATCTGGGTTTCGCGACAGGAGAAAGGAAAATGGTTGACGCCGGTCGAGGTTGCCGATGGCGTTCAGTATGTCGGGGTTGATGGAAAACCTCACCGCCATCCCACGTGGAATCCGGTTCTGTTCCAGTATCCAAACGGCCCGTTGATGTTGTTCTGGAAGTGCGGCCCAACTCCGGACACATGGTGGGGCATGAAGGCTCGTTCTCTGGATGACGGGAAAACGTGGTCAACCTCCGAACGTTTGCCCGAACACATTGACGGCCCCGTCCGCAATAAGCCCATTCTGTTGAAGAGCGGCGTTCTGCTTTGCGGAAGCAGCACTGAATTTGATGGCTGGCGAGTCCACTTTGAAATGACGTCAGACCACGGCAAGACGTGGCAGCGGACTCCGGCGATTCATGATGGAAAAACCGTCGGAGCGATTCAGCCGACATTGTTGCGACATCCCGACGGAGCCATTCAGGCTCTCTGCCGCAATAAGAATGGTGAAGGCAGCATTCTCTCGACCGTCAGCAAAGACGATGGAAAGACATGGTCGGAACTGACACCGATTGATCTCCCAAATCCGAACAGCGGCATTGACGGAGTGACGCTCGCCGATGGTCGACACCTTCTGGTCTATAACCACACTCATCGCGGATCCGGTTCGCCGCGTGCTCGCGCCATGATGAACGTGGCTGTCAGCTCGGATGGGATCAACTGGAAGCCCGCTTTGCTGCTGGACAATGAAGCGAAAGCCGAATTCTCTTATCCCGCAGTCATTCAGAAGAGCGACGGGCAAGTCCACATCACGTATACATGGAAGCGTCAGCGGCTGACCCATGTGGTCGTGAAGCCTGCTGAGCTGGTGCTCGGAGAATTCAAGGACGGGCAGTGGCCTCTGGAATGATCAGGTGGCTTCGGAAACCGCGACAGGCGTGATTTGGCGATGCGAGGCCGGTCGTTGCTCACTCGCTGCCGCTGTGACGGCTGCGGGCTTCAGGCAACGCTCAAAATGAGCCACGATTCGGCGATCGTATTCTTCGGTCTGGACCGCGCGAGACATATTGTGTTTCGCGCCGGGAACCAGCCACAGTTCCGCCTGTTTCCCGACCACTTCGTGAAGTTTGCCGGCGATCACCGGTGTCACGTAAGAATCGCGAGCCCCCGAGATCAGCAGCACGTTGGCTGATTCAAGTCCTTTGACTTCATCTTCCAGGTGAGCGTACCGGCAATTTCGCCCGGCTTCACTCAGATGAACGGCCTGTTTCAGAGTGATTTTTATGTGCCAGTTCGGGAGCAGGGCGAACAGCCATTCAGGAATCACGTGTTTCACGAAGCGGTCGACGAAGAAACGAATCATCGCCATCGTGCCAAACGCGCTGTCGGAAATGACAGCCCGAATACGAGGATAGCGACAGCCGGTCAGCAGCGCGGCAACTCCGCCTCGGCTGACACCGAACACAACCAGCGGCAAACTATCAAGTTGCTGGTTTGATTCGACAAACTCCAGAGCTCCTTCGACGTCCATCATTTCATATTCGGTCATCCAATGGATGGGCAAATAGCCGGCCATTGATTCACTTTCACCCTGATTGCGAAAGTCGAACGACAGAACCATGTAATGCTGCTTCAAAAGGGCATCACAGTATCGTCGCGCTGTCCAATGGCTGCCATGCAATTCCGGCAGGAACAACACCAGAGCCGGAGGATTGGGGACATCAGCGTTAAGCAGACTTCCTCGCAGCAGAAGCCCATCCGAAGTCCTGAACTCAATCCGCTGAGCATCCGGGTTTTCCGGCTCGGGAATAACGTTAAACGGCGGAACGTTCTCGAAAATATCTCGGATCTTTGGAGAAACGAACCTGCGAAAGCCACGCTCCGTAAGAAGCATGACGGCAAGGATCGCAACCAACACGACAATCACCACCACCGCTTTAACTCCGCATTCGCGTGAGACGCCCGACTATACTGACAGCATAGGCCGGACAACGAGGGATCGCTCATACTTTTGGCCGATGATCAGCCTTTGAACTCGGAAATGATCAAAGCGACGTTCTGGCCGCCAAAACCGAAGCTATTGGAAAGTGCCGCTTTAATCCGTGTCTGACGTGCCTGATTGGGAATGCAGTCCAGATCACAATCGGGGTCAGGCGTTTCGTAATTAATTGTGGGAGGCAACACACCATCGCGAATCGCCAGCAGGCAGGTGATCGCTTCGACAGCGCCGGCCGCAGCAATCAGGTGCCCCATCATGCTCTTAATGCTGGAGACAGGTGTTTTATAGGCATGTTCACCCAAACCACCTTTGATCGCGGCCGTTTCGACCTGATCATTGACCTTGGTGCTGGTGCCGTGAGCATTCACGTAACCAATCTCTTCCGGATTCATCTCTGCATCCCGCAGAGCCATCTTGATACAACTGATCGCCCCGCGACCTTCCGGATGGATGTCAGTAATTCGAAACGCGTCAGCTGTGGAGCCGTAGCCACGAATCTCACCGTAGATCTTTGCACCGCGTTTTCGAGCATGCTCCAGCTCTTCCAGCATCAGCATGCCGGCGCCTTCGCCGAGAACGAATCCGTCACGGTTGAGATCGAATGGACGAGAAGCCGTCTGAGGTGAACTGTTTCGTTCGGACAAGGCTGTCAACAGATTGAAGCCCGTCACACCGAACGGGTGAATCATGCTGTGAGCACCACCGGAAAGCATCAGATCAGCATCACCACGACGGATGATCTCCGAGGCTTCTCCAATCGCCTGGCTGGAGGCCGCACAGGCTGTGAGGCAGTTCAGATTTGGTCCCTGAGCATTGAAGATGCTGGAAAGATGAGCCGCCGGCATGTTGGGTTCAAGCTCCAGCTCGAACCGCGGATTCATGCTCTTGATGAATTCGTTTGTGAACTTCTGCAGGTCGGCTTCGCCATCTTTAAAGGAGCCAGCCACCAGATTCATAAACTGCATGAAGTCCTGTTGGCCTTCACCAGCACCGAGATAAACCCCGAACCGAGCCGGATCAAACCGTTGGTCGTCATGGATCCCGGAATCCTTGACCGCCTGAGTCGCCGCGCCGATTGCGTAACGAATATTGCGCCCGGCGTCGGAGAAGCGAGATGGATCTTCAACGCAGGAATCGAAATCGAAATTACGAACTTCCGCTGCAAACTTCGTCGGGAAGTGAGTCGCATCAAAATGCGTAATCGCGCCGACGCCGTTGCGAGCTTCCTGCTGCGCCTTCCACATTGTCTCTGCGTCATTGCCAATCGGCGTCAGACTACCAATCCCCGTCACAACTACTCGACGCTTCATCAGTTGACTCCTGCTTTTCTTGACGAAAGCCGGCGCGGCAGCACCAACTTTCAGAGCGCGGCCTTCAGGACGCAGCTGGCTGTTCTCCGGAACCGGCCTTACCCACAGTCAGGATATCGAGCAGGTTCATGCGGAAGACAAAATTTTTCTGATCGATCCGGCTTAACTGCGGATCGCTGGAGTTCAGATGGACAAACACAATTTCCGCGTCTGCCACAAGCCTGTCACCCACCTTGGCCGTAACCGTCACGCTGCCACCTTCGGGCTTGGCATCCTGAAGATCAGCGGTATAGATCAACTGATCACCGGGACACGCCCAACTATGGAAGGTTACTTTCGGCACCTTCGCCAGGATCACGTTGTATTCAAACTTGAAATGTTCACCCAGCAGAATTCCGCCGGTCTGAGCCATTCCTTCAATCATCAACGACCCAGGCATCACCGGAAACCCCGGGAAGTGGTCGTGCAGATGTTCTTCGGCCAATGACACGTTCTTCACAGACTTCGCGCGCTTGCCGGATTCAAACTCAATAAATTTGTCGATCCAGTACCAGCGCATGAAACACCTGGAATACGTTGAGATCAATGCCAACAAAACAAGCAGACACGGCAGACATACACACGGGAACTACCACGGCGCCGGCTAACTGCAACAATACTCAGAACGACTGTAAGGGGCCGCGAAACGCGAGCCCCCTGTTCAGTTGACCTGATTCTCCGAAAGGTTTTCGGAAACAGATTACTTCAAGCGAGCTGCAATGAACTTACAGATCATGTCGACGGTGAACAGATCGGAGATCTTGGAGACGACCGGATCTTTCGCAAAGCTGTCGATGTCTGCATGAGGCATCTTCGTGCGAAGCTGAGCAATCCCGTCGGTCGTGACTTTACCGTCAGCGACAAAGCCGGAATCCGCAGTGGCGAGATTTTCGGGGAACAGTTCACCGCGAGGAATCTTGATGTCAAAGTTCTTCTCGAGACGAAACACGATGTCGAGGAAGTCGATTGACTCTGCACCAAGGTCGCCAATCAAAGTGGCCTTCGGTGTAACTTCGTCATCATCTACACCCAAAGCATCAACCAGCGTGTCACGGACTTTTTCGTAAATCTCATCAGCAGACGGCATTGAAGAATTTCTCCTGATTCGACCACCAGCATGGTAGCCAAAACGGCGATCACCAGAATCCCAGCAGGATGCTTCGGACTGGTGATCTGTCCCAAAGCAACACCCATTTTTAACACAGTATAAACAATGTTCCCGAAAACCCAGTTTTCACGGAAACAACCAGTCCGAAATCCTGAGCCAGACGACGTCCCGGCCGTTGGCTCATTCGATTCAGGAACTGCGTATTGTTGCGAGAACCTCGCAGAAGTTCCAGACGTCGTTCTTTTGAAAGCCCCATACCCTCAAAAAAACCACGTTACAACGGTTACAGTCCTCCTAAAGTCAATCCTCCGTCCACTTTAAGAATCTGACCCGTAACGTAAGAAGACTCGTTAGCAGCAAAGAAAAGTACCGCATTTGAGATATCATCCGGGCGACCGAGCCGCCTTACGGGGATCTTTTTCTTGATTTCGTCGCCCGCAAGGTTCACAACGGCGACCGTCATATCGGTCTCAATAAAGCCCGGAGCAACAGCATTCGCCGTCACGCCGCGGCGAGCCAACTCAGTCGCGACGCAGCGTGTGAAACCTTCAACTCCGCCCTTGCTGGCCGCGTAGTTAGCCTGCCCCGGATTGGAAACGTCCGCTGCGACACTCGACATGTTGATAATGCGACCATATCGCTGAGACATCATCTGCATTGTCGCAGCCTGACAGAAATTAAACACGCTGGTCAGGTTAGTATCGATCACATCCTGCCACTGCGTCGAATCCATCTTCGCCAACAGAGTATCGCGGATGATCCCGGCGTTGTTGACGAGGATCTCCAGCTTGCCCCACTTGGCAACGACGTCAGCAACGACCTGATCGGCCGCAGGCTTCGATCGCACATCCGCCTGAATCGCCCACGCTTCGTGACCTTCAGCAGCCAAAGCTGTTACGACTTCCTCAGCAGCGGCCGCATTGGAATTGTAAACGAATGCAACCTTAGCGCCATTGCGAGCCAATGCTTCGACGATGGCCCGGCCAATACCGCGGCTTCCTCCGGTCACCAAAGCCACGCGATCCTTAACGGTCATGGGAACTACCTTTACGAACGAAACTACAGACAGGGAATCAGATTATCACAAAGTGAATCAATGGAAACGTCGCGATTCGGAGATCACGGCTGAGCAGAATACATCTGCTGATAGAGATCCTTCATCGACGCTATCAGCCGAGCATCGTTATCCGCGAGAGCGGGATTGAGATCCGCAAGGTTCTGACGTGTGAGGAGCAGGCGAGCACTGACGGCCGACTGACCGTTGACCGTTCCCGAAGCCATGAACTCTGCAGTTCCGACGTCTGTGGACCGCAGTGTCGCAGTGACTTCCAGCGTTTGCCCGGGTTTCAGGAAGTTGTTGAACTTTACTGCCCGCGCCTGTTTCAGCAGAAGCGTACTGTACTGAAAGTTATCAGTGACGCGTGAAAGCCATGCACAGGACTGCACGAGGCACTCCACCATCATCACGCCCGGGAGGACTGAGAACCCAGGAAAATGGTCCTGAAGATATTCTTCCGCCAGCGACACATTCTTAATCGTCTGAATACTCTCTCCAGGAACGAGAGAGTTGATGCGGTCAACAAGGCAGAACTTCATCGGACGGGTGCTCGGTGATTTCTTGGGAACTCGGCAGTCGGCTCACTTCCGGAGCCACTAAAACCGTGCACAGTCTAAGGAATGAGAGCGACTCTTCCAAAACCCAGGTCACGCGGGATGGAAGATTTGGGGAAAAAGCAACTCCGAGAATAACCAGGAAGATCAAGCCCTCGCAGCCTGCCTGACTGGAATCTTTCCCTGCACCCATTAGGATCACCTCAGGGGAAAACTTAACTCAAATTGCCGAATCGCAAGGTTCCGTTTGAATTTCCACCCTCCTGGGTGCCCTTAATCCCTTGCAATGCCCCATTCGCGCCAGTTGGCACAAGGTGCCCGCTATTCGCAAACTGTTTATTTTTCACAGTTTTTGTTTCCGAATCTGAACGCGGCATGCTAACTTGAGCGCAGAATAGGTTGATTCGGTTGATTGGGTAGTCAATACTGACATCGAACAATACCCGTCGAAAGAGGGTTTACCCTTATCCGGATACATAAAGAACAAGAATCTGGCTGGGTGTCCGGGTACTTTAAATTGGTGTTATCGTTTCAGAACTTTGGGAGGAGTTACAGAGCATGCGTTTGATTCTTTCATTGGCACTTGCTGTTTCTATGACAGCATCTGCTCAAGCGGGTGGTTGCTTCGGTAAGAAGTCCAGCCGTTGTTGTTCAGCACCTTGTGCTACAAGCTGCAGCCCATGTGGTGCCAGCTCTTGTGGTTCAAGCTGCGGTGATTCCGGTTGCGGCGCTCCAGCAGCGTGCGGAACATGGGAAGAGGTTCAGAAGACTGTTCTGGTTCCAACCACTGTAACTGAAACCCGCAAGGTAACAGTTATGGTTCCTGTAACTCAGGAACACGTCGGCACTCGCAATGTCTGCAAGACAGAGTGGGCTGACGAAGTTCAGAAGTACACAGTAATGGTTCCAGAAACTGTTGAACACACTGGCACTCGCAACGTCTGCAAGACAGAAGTTGTTGACCAGGTTCAGAAGTACACAGTTATGGTTCCAGAAACTGTTGAACACGTTGGTACTCGCAACGTCTGCAAGACAGAAGTTGTTGACCAGGTTCAGAAGTACACAGTTATGGTTCCAGAAACTGTTGAACACACTGCAACTCGCAATGTCTGCAAGACAGAGTGGGCTGAAGAAGTTCAGAAGTACACAGTTCTGGTTCCTGAAACTGTTCAGCACACTGGTACTCGTACCGTCTGCAAGACAGTTCCAGTTCAGAAGACACGCAAGGTATGCCAGGACCAGGGTCACTGGGAAGAGAAGGCCGTTGAGTCAGGCTGCAACAGCTGTGGCTCAGCTCCAGCTTGCGGCGGATGCGCTTCAGCTCCAGCTTGCGGCGGTTGTGCTCAGGCTTCAAGCTGCTGCGGTGCAGTTGCTTCTGCCTGTGGCGGTTGCACAAAGACCGTTAAGGTTTGGGTTGCTAACATGGTTGAAACAGAAGTTGCGTACACCTGCTACGAACAGCAGAAGGTTGAAGAGCCTTACACGTACACAACAACTGTCTGCAAGCCAGTTGAAAAGGAACGCACTGTAAAGGTTGCTAAGCACGTAACTGTTCCAGAAGAGTACAAGTACACAACAACTGTCTGCAAGGCAGTTGAGCAGGAACGAACAGTAAAGGTCTGCAAGCAGATCACCGTTCCAGAAGAGTACAAGTACACAACAACTGTCTGCAAAGCAGTTGAGCAGGAACGAACAGTAAAGGTCTGCAAGCAGATCACTGTTCCAGAAGAGTACAAGTACACAACAACTGTCTGCAAGGCAGTTGAAAAAGAGCGAACTGTAAAGGTTGCTAAGAACGTTACAGTTCAGGAAGAGTACAAGTACACGACAACCGTGTGCCAGCCACAGGAAAAGGAAGTACAGGTTCAGGTTTGCAAGATGGTTGAGCAGGTTGTAACTCACAAGGTTTACAAGCCAGCAGCTCCAGCTTGCAGCAGCTGTGCTCCAGCACCAGCTTGCGGCGGTTGCGCCACAGCAGCTCCAGCTTGTGGTTCTTGCCACTAATTGACGAACACTTTCCTCGGCTTGTCCGATGAAAGGTTTGCTCATAAAATTGACACACCCCGGAAGACTACTTCCGGGGTGTGTTTTTTTGCGCGAAGGAAACTGAGTATCCGTCTCGACTGCACTCAAGATGAACTCGTCATCATCCAGAGGAATCCGCACTCCGGTTCCGGGACTGGTCGCAGTCAGTTACGAATTCTCTCACGCCACCTGCGAGAAGCGGGATTTCGAGTTCGGATGTTCTCAAGCCGTCCGAAGCTGGATCGCTACCTGACAGAAAAGCCAGCCGAGCGCATTCTCCGGTGCATTGTCGCGGCTGGCGGCGACGGGACTGTGGCTGATCTTGTCAATCGGCAGCCCGGAGTTCCAATTGCCGTGCTTCCGCTGGGAACCGAAAACCTGCTGGCGAAATATCTGGGGCTCCGCCGTTGCGGTCGTAAGCTGGCTCAAATCATCCAGCGAGGCCAGGTCAAAACCTTCGACTCCGCAATCGTCAATGGCCGGCGAACACTGCTGATGGCGAGCGTCGGAATTGACGCAGAAATCGTGGAAGCCGTGCACAAGGTTCGTTCCGGGAATATCCATCGCCTGAGTTACGTCCGCCCGGTGCTGCGAGCACTGCTGAGGAATCAGCCGACAACCTATAGAGTTGTTGCCCCCAACGAATCTCGCAATGTTTCCGGCAGTCACATCATCGTAACGAATGTCCCAAGGTACGGTTTCGACATCCCGTTTGCTCCCGAGGCTCGCCCGGACGACGGAGTCCTGGACGTTCGCGTGTTTCATGGGACAACTCGCTGGCAGGTTTTTTGCCATGCGGTCAAACTGCGTCTCGGGCTGCCAATTGGCCGGAAAGAGTTTACTCGCTTCTCGGCTTCGGCCGTAAGAATTGAATGCCTTGACGTAACCGCGTCTCGCACGTCACAGTGCGATGGTGACCCCGGCCCGGAACTGCCCTTGCAGATTGAGACGGATCCTCATTCCCTGACACTGATTGTCCCATGAAACTTCGCCGGATCAGACATCTGCTTGAGTACGCCGTCTTTCTGACGCTGCTCTTCGTCGTCAGATGTCTGCCCGTCCGCGCAACAGTGGCGATGGCCAATGGCCTGGCCTGGTTCATTCACTGTGTATTGCCGAAGAAGCTGACTCGCTATCACGTCGCGCGAGAGAACCTGGCGATTGCGTTCGGGGAATCGCTCAGCGATGCTGAAGCCGACCGAATTATTCTCGGAATGTGGCGGCACCTGTTTCGTATGGTCTGCGAAATGATCCAGTTACCTCGCCGCTTTCGCCTGAGATCCTGCGCGGATGTGCTGGATTTTGAGCGACGCGATGACTGTGTCCGGGCATTGTGTTCCGGTCGTCCCGTGCTGTTTCTGGGAGGACATTTCGGGAACTGGGAGATTTCCGTCAACACGTTTGGCCACTTCGGCTTTCCCATGGGAGTCGTCGCTCGACCGCTGGACAACCCTTATCTTCATGAATGGTTCAAGGCGTTTCGTGAATCGACAGGGAACTCCTTGATCTCCAAACAGGGAGCGGGCTCTGAGCTCTCTGAGATCATGGAAAAGAACGGCATGGCTTCGTTGCTGTGTGATCAGGACGCTGGCGTTTCAGGCTTGTTCGTGGATTTTTTCGGCCGACCTGCGTCCACCTTTAAATCGATTGCCCTGCTGGCTTTGCAATACAATGCGTTGATCGTGGTGGGTGGAGCTTGGAGATTGCCTGATGAAGCCAGCCGCAATTCTCACTGGGTCCGTTTTTGCCTGACGACGCAGGACATCATTGATCCGGCCGACTATCAGGGAGCGAATGGAATCAACGAGCTGACTCAGCGATTCACCTCAGCGCTGGAAGCCCTGATTCGAAAAGCTCCGGAGCAGTACTTCTGGGTTCACCGCCGCTGGAAGACTTCGCCGGATGCTCGCCGCAAGCGCCGGACCGCAGCGGCGTAGGCGACTTGGCACACTGCGGATCGAGGCTGATTTCTCCGGCCTGTTTCTGCTGTCGATGGCATCGAAATCATCTGGCATTTTCCGACAACGTGAACCCCCTTGACGCCGTGGCGCGATGGCATCAAGATCCGCAGCTATGTGATGAGCATTGGAGCAGGGACAGTTTTGCCCCTGCGAGGTTTGATACGTTTACCAACTGAAGACAAGGCTGACCAAATGAGCGGACCGATTGTTCGGACCGGGACGACACCTGCATTCTGGAAAAACTGGGAGCAGGCGTTCGGCGGGAAGAAAACTGAAGGTAGTGCAAAGAAGAAGGCCACTGGCGCAGACAAGAAGCCGGTTGTCGCAGCGAAGAAAGCTGCCAAGAAGGCCGGTAAGAAGGCTGCAGCGAAGAAGAAAAAGTGAGTCAGTTGAATTCTGCAGAAGAATCAACAGCGCGACCACAGGCCGAGCATTCTCGCATTGGCCTGTGGTCGACTTTGTTTATTGCCGGACTGTTTTCTGCTGTTTCTATTCTCAGCAGTGCTGTTCCGGGGGTCAACGAACCCCACTATCTGGCCAAGGCCCGGGCTTTCGTGGACCCGGGGTGGTGTTCACGCGATTTTTTTCTGACTTCGGCCAATGCGCATTATTGTTTTTTCTGGCTCGTGGGCCAGATGACTCAATGGCTGTCGTTTGATCAGATCGCAGTTGCCGGCCGAATCTTCTCGGCCCTGCTGCTGGCCATCGGCTGGACACTGCTTGCTCGCGCGGTGCATTTGCGGGCGATCTTCAGCGTCCTGAGTGCCGCGATGTTTGCCTCGCTGAGCCTGCTTGGGAGTTTCTCGGGAGAGTGGCTACTGGGGGGATTCGAATCCAAAGTCCCGGCCTGGGGCCTATGCCTGATCGCTGTAAGCCTCTGGATCAGTGGCCGCGGCTCATTACGCAGCATGCTGCTCGCGGGAATCATCTGCGGTCTGGGATGTTCGCTTCACCCCGTTGTCGGTGGCTGGGTTGCCGCCTGTGTCTGCATGGCCTCCGCGTTGTTTTTGGTGGCCGATCTGATTTTGAAACGTCCGCAAAGCAGCGATGAGAAGCAGCGATCATCTTTGGCTGGCCTGATCGCCTTTTCGACTCAGACAATTCTGTTCGCGTTGCCCGGGCTGATTCCTGCGTTGACGCTTGTGTTGGACAAGAGTCTTCCTCAGAACGATCGTGAGCTGGCGTCCTTTTACCAGGTCTTCTGGCGATTAAAGCATCATCTGGACCCGACTGAGATTCCAGGATCGCAGTGGCTCTATTTATTGCTGGTGGGCGGCGGGTTGGCGGTCGGGCTTTGGTGCCTAAGTCGCTACCATTCCGGAACAACACGGAAAGACGGGCTGCGATGGATGCTGGCCTTCTTCATCATGTCAGCACTGATCGCGTTGGCGGGTGTCATTATCGGCTGGCACACAGTGCGAGCTCAGGAGTTAGACGGCTGGGAATGGCGTGCGTCGCTGCTGAAGTTTTATCCGTTTCGCTGTTTCGACGCACTGCTTCCGATTACGACCGCTCTGGTGTTAGGACGCCTGGTGCAGGCCTTCGCACCGCTGTTGGAACCTCGCAATTCGATAGCTTCCAGATCGTTCGCCGGTGGATGGTTGAGTACTCCGCGCGTCCGGCAGATGGCCTTCTGTGGAATGCTGCTGCTTCCGCTATGGCTGTCCTGTCGCAGCCGAGAAGCAGCTCCGGCAGGATACACGGTGGATCAATTCACCGACTGGCGAACGGCCTGCGACTGGTTGCGGGAGAATACTCCGAAGGACGCACTTATCCTGACTCCCAGAGAATCCTCGGCTTTCAAATGGTTTGCTGAACGTGCCGAGTATGTCTGCTACAAGGATTGCCCTCAGGATGCCGCTGGAATCCTGACGTGGAATAAACGATTGTGGCTGCTGCACGACTGGACGCTGCGGAGTTCATCTGATTCACTCTACGACAAACATGATCTGCAGATTCTGCGAGCCAAAACTGACTGCGATTTCATTCTGACCAGAATTCTGGGGCCGTTCGAAACAGATCCGCTCTGGGAAGGGCAGCATTGGAAAATCTATGTTGTGCCATCGAGAGAATAAGACTTTGCCCATCACAACTTATGTTGTGCCTCTGGAGATTCTGAGTCGGCACTTCGTAAAGCGGAGAACGATTCTGCAGACGGCGATTCCTTCTGCTGATCAGTGATGCACCTTGTTGACCTGAGACAGGTGGACTTACAGATTTCCGCCTGCGGCGGATCATTCGATCTGTATCAGTCCCGGTTTTAAACCCTGGATCCTGAGCATCAAACTGTCGCGATCTTGCAATCGCAGGAGTCGTACGCCGACACGCCTGTTTCAAGTGAGCATGATGCCATAGAAATGATGATTCGCACGCTGCCCGACCTGCTCGTCTCTGTTGGCCTGTTTACGATCAGTATCAGGCTAACGGAGCGGACGTTGTCCGTCCGCTCCCATCCACCGTGATTACAAAATGTCCAGAACTTCGTCGGTCACTAAATCCGTGACAACATCGTCGAGGGCTCGGAAATACCAGTCGGTTCCGTTGCCACCGACCAGTGAATCCACTTCTCCCGCGTCATTCAGCACGTTGACTGTCGCCTGCAAGGAAACTGCAGGAGCCCCCACGCCGGCTCGCAGATTGCTGATGCGTGTGGCGTATGAATTCACGGACAACCATTCCGCAATCAAAAAATTCAGGTCACTGAACAAGGAATCGCTCGTCGTGAAGCCGGCGATCAAGATATCTTCGTCCTCTCCGCCGCTCAGAGTATCAAGCCCAAAACCACCAATCAGAATGTCACCACCACCACCGCCGTTCAGAGTATCGTCACCCGCATTGCCGACGAGGATGTTCGGCAAAGCGTTGCCCGTCAGCGTGTCATTGCCCGAGCCGCCCACGATATTCTCAAGCACATCGGTCGAATTCAGCTTCAGCGTCCGATTGGCATGCACCGTCTGAACATCCGTTGTCTCCAGACTGAGGATCACATCCGTTGTCAGAGAGCTGAACGAAAGCGTATCCGTGTCCGCATTCGCCGCTTCTGTCACGGTGTCCGCTTCCGCCGTCATTGCGAACCCAAACACATAAGTGTCATCGCCCGATCCGCCAAACAGAGAATCATCGCC
>Ga0255094_1000413_pt1 | contig 22775 bp, 11 predicted proteins | sample Colum_Law_RepB_8_2_FD_188434 | JGI IMG/M metagenome (GOLD analysis project Ga0255094, IMG submission 188434) | Freshwater microbial communities from Columbia River, Oregon, United States - Colum_Law_RepB_8d | ecosystem: Environmental > Aquatic > Freshwater > River | place: USA: Oregon...
GTTGACCACCAAGGGGGGGTATCGATCTGTATGGCCGCCTGATCCCGGCTGCAGGCCGTGATCAGACTCCAAAGTTCCGTCGATAGCAATGAAAATCTCACCACGTAAGATTCAACATACTAGGGGGCTTTCGTAGACGGCAGCGTGCTAAAACACCCCAGCTGCATCCGCAAAAAATCGGGGGAGAGGGGGGAACATGGCGCTGTCCAGCTAAGTCGATCCGCCGCGAAGTAGGTCTCTGGATGGTGTCACGTTGACAGCCGTTTCAGAATATCCAGCACTCCTTCGACTTCGTGATGTGGCGACACATAGGTTGCTGATTTCTTGATCTCTGCTTCTGCGTTCACCGGGCAGCCAAACCAGGAAACACGTTCCGCAATAAACCGGTCTCCCATCGTATCGCCGATCCCTGCGGTTCTCTTTGGATCAATGCCGGTCTCGGCCAGCAGGCGTTCGATGGCAGTTCCTTTGTTAACGTGCTGCAGATCGCAGTTGATGTACAGCCACGTCATGGAAACTCGAATCGGCCAGCCCTGCTTTTCAAATTCATCCGCGATCCTCGGAAAGATCGATCGCAGATACTCCGTGTCAGGATGGTACAAGGCGACAGAAGCAGACTTTCCCGGCTGCTGAATAACGCCACGTGCTTGATAGAGCGATCGCAGAAGCTTGCGAGCTTCATGGACGATTTCCAGATGTTCCTCCGTGATGGCAGGTTCGCACTCAAACGAGTTGTCAGCAGGTCGCCAAATCCAGACGCCGTTCTCACCGATGCAGGGAATCAGTGAGTTATGAGTCAGCCGGGAAAGGCACTCGACGAATCCGATTGGCCGGCCACTGCACAGAGTGACGACTGGCCGATCCTGCTTCTGAATCGCCTGACGATTATGCTCGGCAATTTCTGAGAGAGCTGGGCCGTTGATCGGCGCATGCGACTCAGGCGACAAGCATCCGTCAATATCGCAGATGACAAGATCATACTTTCCGGTTGTTCGAAACGACATGATTGGAGGCATTCAAAGAAGTTCAGAGTCGGTTACTCCAGCATGGTAATGCGAAAAGGAATCCACTGACAGAGCCCATTCTAAACACGGAAGACTGGGCGTAGTCGCGAACCTCAGTAGGTCCTGCCTGCGAGCTCATCCTTACCCACATTCTTTTCTTCATGGTGAATTCTAAGTTGGCCACGAAACCAACCAGAATGGCGTAACGCGGCTTATCTGCTTCGGCCAAATCCGATGCGATTGGGCTCCCGTCGGCTTCACGCCGGTAATCCGCTCGTTTGGGAACCAGGGGCACCTCAACCCCAACGGGGTTTTACAATTCGCTGCTGCTGCGATACCTGATTAAAGAATGTTGTCCGTGCTGTGGAACCCCATCGGGGTTCTGGACATTCCCTGGTCCGATACCTGGGGTGCGCCGCAAGGCGGCGACCCCAGGCTTTGTTGTAGAACCCGTACCGGGTTGTATCGCAGGATTCCTTGCGGCTGATTCTTCAACGTCTCAGCGACGATGCGTTGGTTGCTGAGCAAAAAATGTGAGTAAAAACGAGGCAGACAAAATGGACCCGCGACGACAATCATCTGCAACGACACTCGGAAGACTGAAGTGGCGCCCGACGGTTTGTTGATTCAACTGACGAAAAACACGGCCAGCCAGATTGTCGGCTCGTCCGGAGTTGTCCATTCAACTCGATGCTTTTTGTGAGCCGGAATGTTCACAAAATCGCCGGCCTTCAGTTCCACCGATCGATCATCGAATCGAAGTCGGGCTGCACCCTTCAGAACTATCACCCATTCATTGTCATCCTGGTCATACCAGAACCCGTCTGGCGACGCGTGTCCGTGGGAGACAATCCGTTCGATGCGGACATGATGATTTCCGGCGATCACCTGAATGAGTTCATCGGGGATCGAAGTCGGCAGATTGTCAAAGAGGTTATTGTCGAAGAGGTTTGCTGTCACGATCTGCTTCTGTAATTTCTCGAATGATCCGGCAGGGATTTCCAGCGGCGACGACACCGTCGGGAATGTTTTTTGTCACCACGCTTCCGGCCCCGATGACTGTCTTCGATCCGATCGTGACGCCGGGGCAGATGATTGCTCCTCCGCCGACCCAGACATCAGATCCGATTGTCACCGGTTTGCCGTATTCCTCAGTACGTCGCAACTGAGCATTGAGGGGATGAGTCGCGGCGTAGATCTGAACTCCAGGACCGAAGAAGCAGAAGTCTCCAACTCGCACTTCGCAGACATCAAGGATGACGCAGTTAAAATTGAAGTAAACTCGTTCACCGAGATAAATATTGGTTCCGTAGTCGCAAAAGAACGGCGGTTGCATCCAGACCGAATCACCGCCAGATCCCAGCAGCTCCTGCAGAATGCGACGACGCACCTCCTGTTCTCGCTCACGAGTTGCATTGAGATCCCAGCAGAGATCTCGAGCACGTTCTCTGGCCACGACCAACTCTGAATCCAGAGCATCGTAAAGTTCACCCGCCAGCATCTTTTCTTTTTCGGTTTTTATCACGTTGTTCTCGGGAGACACGACTGTATTCATCAATAACGCAGTTCTGTTTTTCAAACGGCTCTGGAAACGGAGATTAGTCGCCGAGCCCCTTGCGTGCCCAGCTGGTGTAGAAATCTGTCTCCTTCGATTGAGGCAGGCGGTCGCGAAGACTCAGAAACGTCTGCGGATCCATTCGAATCGGAAGCTCCATTTCTTCGATCAATTTCTGGCCTGCGATCGCCTCCAGCAGTTCAGGGAACCACTCGGGAATCACTGAAGGCGGCACCTCCGCTTCCCAGATCCGGGCTTCGAAGCTCGCATGGGCCACCAGAAAACTGTTACCGTCGGGGGTGAATTGAGGCTATTGAGACTTCGACTTGAATCCGATTCCGGCGAGCGTTCGATCAGGCAGCGGGATCGTCAGCGGATGGCCGCTCGCGACATCCCATAATCGCGGCCCATGGAAGTCCAGCCCCAGGAGCCGCGCGCCATCGGGACTGAAGCGAACGTCACGAAGGGCCTGAGCATGCCGCAGGCTGGTGACGCAAAGCCGACCGGTTAAAACGGTCCAGATCATCGGCGTTCGATCCCGTGAGCCTGCCGCAACCAGTTGACCGTCGGGACTGAAATCGAGATCTGCCACTTCGCCCTGATGTGGCAGCACATGGCGCTCCTCACCTGAGACGGCGTCCCGGATCCGTCCGGTTGAATCCAGCGAAGCCGTTCCAATCCAGCGATCATCGGGTGAGAACAGAACTCGCATCACTTCGTTCGTGTGTCCTTTCAGCTCCAGCCGCAACTTACCGGTGGCGCGATGCCACACACGCACAACCCGATCTGCCCCTGCGCTGGCCACCCAGCGCCCATCATGCGAGATTGCGACTGCGTTAATCTCGGACCCATGTTTCGATTCCCGCAGAACCTGTCCGGTTTCCGCAGACCATGATCGAGCAAACCCGTCGGTGGAACCCGTGACGAAACATCGTCCATCGTCCGAAAACTCCAGAGGCTGAAATGACGTTTCAAGCTTGACGGGCGTACCAACCAATCGACCACCGGACACCGACCAGCGCGACACATGGCCTCGCGTGCCGGCCGTAATCAACTGGCTGCCATCCGCGTTGAACGCCATTCCCCAGACGCTGCCTTCGATTGGTATCGGCGCCCAGAGATTTTTTTGGCGGTAGCCGTCTCCTGAATCCAGATGGAGCTATCGGTTTTGGCAATCGCCAGCAGCCGACCGTCCCGACTCAGAACGGGCGAATCAAAGCCGCTGGGATCAATCCCGACTCCTCGATCCAGATCGGCTCTCGGTCGCGGAGTCTTCCACAGCTGAACGCTGCTCGTCTGCGTTTCGCTCGAACGAGACTTCAGATACGACAACGTCGCCAGACACACATCGCATTCATCATGCTTGCCCGGCTCCTCATGAATCACGCGTTGGGAATGTCGCATGAACGCGAGTTCGAACAGACCTTCGAACGGGACCTGATGGTCGAGGATCCACCGGAGTACGCGGCCGACCGAACCTGGGATAGGATCCCGTTGATAGGAACGACGAAATCCAGTTGCTGCTGCAAGTCATGCGGAACTGCTGATTCTGGCAATGAAAACTGAGCGGGGTTTGTACAGAGGTGGTTGATCTGGAACGAGCAATGACTCAGAGATCGCTGCAGGCGAATCATCGCACAGCCCGGGATGCCATCGAAATCCCCAATGAAACCGGAACCGCCAAAAGAGGACTTGAATTGGATGAATTCAAACGGCAGTTCAAGACCATTGCGGGACAATGGAAAGCCGCACTCGCAAAGGAGCAATGGGATTGCAATCCACAAGAGAACGAGGATTGATTGTGTTTTTTGCATCGTTCCTGATGCATTCACCGGCCGCATTCTGCTGTGATCAATTAACGTCTGGTCCAACGTGGCGGAATCTGGAGCATTTTCAGCTGCACTGCCCCTACACGCTTTGGAATATCCTCCCGACCCCCGCACCTGCTGCCTGCCATACCCTCCTTTCAGAAATGACATCATGCTGTTCCACAACTGGCTGAAAACTTTGTCCGGTGATTTTGCCCGCCGTTCATCAGGGCTTAATCGTCGGAGGACGCGGTCGGCCTCTGGGCGGGTTGCGTTGACGCAGTTGGACTTCGTGGGCACTCCAACGGTAGAGACAATGGAGGTCAGGAACCTGTTGTCGGTGAACCCCGTGCTCGTGGCAGACATTCTGGTGGGAGCGGGGGCATCAAATCCGTCTGATTTCGTTAACGTAAACGGTACGCTGTTCTTCGCCGCCAATAACGGCACGAACGGTACCGAGCTGTGGCGAAGTGATGGCACAGCCGCCGGCACCACACTCGTTAGAGATATCGTCAGCGGAATTGGCAGTTCGCGTCCGAGTTCTCTGGCGAACGTGAACGGCACGCTCTTCTTCCAGGCAAATGACGGCGTCAACGGCTATGAGTTGTGGCAAAGTGATGGCACAGCCGCCGGAACAACGCTCGTTAAAGATATCCGCAGCGGAATTGGCACTTCGTTTCCCGGTTTTCTGACGAACGTCAATGGCACTCTGTTCTTTACCGCTAATGACGGCACGAACGGGAAGGAGTTATGGCGAAGTGACGGCACCCCTTCCGGCACGACACTCGTCAAAGATATCCGCAGCGGAGGCAGCGATGGGAATCCGCTTTTATTGGCGAACGTGAACGGCACCCTCTTTTTCCGCGCCAATGACGGCGCGAACGGGGAGGAGTTATGGCGAAGTGACGGCACCCCTGCCGGGACCACACTCGTCAAAGATATCCTCAGCGGAAGCAGCGGTTCGATTCCGCGTTCCCTGACGAACGTGAACGGCACGCTCTTCTTCAGAGCTAACGACGGCATAACCGGTTATGAGTTGTGGCAAAGTGACGGGACGTCCGCCGGCACTACACTTGTTGATGATATCCTCAGCGGAAGCGGCAGTTCATTTCCGAGTTATCTGACGAACGTGAACGGCACGCTGTTCTTCAGTGCCAATGAAGGCACAAACGGTTTTGAGTTATGGCAAAGTGACGGCTCAGCTGCCGGGACGACACTCGTCAAAGATATCGTCGGAGGAAACGGCAATTCGTATCTGAGCTCTCTGACGAACGTGAACGGCACATTGTTCTTCCGCGCAAATGACGGCGTGAACGGTTATGAGTTATGGCAAAGTGACGGCACGTCCGCCGGCACCGTACTGGCCAAAGATATCGTCAGCGGAAGTGGCAGCTCGGGTCCGTATTTTCTCACGAACGTGAACGGAACGTTGTTTTTCCATGCTAATGGCGGCACGACCGGTAATGAATTATGGAAGGCGGACATCCCTGCTGACACACCGAAAGTGGCAGTCGCAGCGTTTAGCTTTCTCCCCCCGGCACTCGTCAAAGACATCCGCAGCGGAGGACTCCCCTCGGATCCAGGTTATCTGACAAACGTGAACGGAACGCTGTTCTTCCGCGCTAATGATGGCACGAACGGAAATGAATTGTGGAAAAGTGACGGGACATCAGGCGGCACCACACTCGTCAAAGATATCCACAGCGGAATCAGCGGTTCGGATGCGTGTTCGCTGACAAACGTGAACGGCACGCTGTTCTTCCAAGCCAATGATGGAACCAACGGTATTGAGTTGTGGAAAAGTGACGGCACAACCGCCGGGACGACACTCGTCAAAGACATCCGCAGTGGACTTGGCGATTCGGGTCCATTTTTTCTGACGAACGTGAACGGGACGCTGTTCTTCAGCGCCAATGACGGCACAAACGGTTTTGAGTTATGGCAAAGTGACGGCACGTCCGCCGGCACCACACTCGTCAAAGATATCCGCAGCGGAATCGGCAGTTCGTCTCCGCGTTCACTGACGAACGTGAACGGCACGCTGTTCTTCGGCACTAATGACGGCACGAACGGATATGAGTTATGGCAAAGTGACGGCACGTCCGCCGGCACCACACTCGTCAAAGATATCGTCACCGGAAGCAGCAGTTCGTATCCGACTTCTCTGACGAACGTGAACGGCACGCTGTTTTTCCGCGCCAATGACGGCACGAATGGTATTGAGTTATGGAAAAGTGACGGCACGTCCGCCGGGACCACACTCGTCAAAGATATCCGCAGCGGAGTTGGCAGTTCGTTTCCAGGTTCTCTGACGAACGTGAACGGCACGCTCTTCTTCTACTCTGATGACGGTACGAACGGTTCTGAATTGTGGAAAAGTGACGGGACGTCCACAGGCACTCAACTTGTCAAGGATGTGCGTACGGGAAGCAGCGGTTCGACTCCCTATTCTCTGGCGAATTTGAATGGCACGTTGTTCTTCAGCGTCAATGACGGCACGAACGCTGATGGGTTGTGGAAAAGCGACGGCACATCCGCGGGGACCACACGCGTCACGGATGTCCGCACGGGAATTGGTGTTTTTGCTTCCAACTTTCTCGAGAATGTCAATGGCACGCTTTTCTTCCGCTCCAATGGGGGCACAGGCGACCTTGAGTTGTGGTCAATGCCCGTGAACTCTCCGCCTCGATTGACGGCATTCTCGGCTGTTGTGGACACCACCGATGAAGATATGGAGGTCGAACTGACATTCGCCGAATTCCTGGCTCAGGGCAATGAATCCGATGTGGACGGGACAGTCGACTCATTCGTTGTGCAGGCGGTTTCCAGCGGAACTCTGAAGATCGGCACGAGTGCTCTTACTGCCACCCCATTCGCAGGTGGCTCGAATGACAGGATTAACTCCACACTCAACGCCTACTGGACTCCTGCTGCGAATGCGAACGGCAACGCCATCGCCGCGTTGACAGTCCTGGCGCAGGATGACCTTGCTCTAACATCAATTTTTCCCATCACGGCGAGCGTCACCGTCTCTGCCGTGACTGATACACCGAGCGTCACCAATGCCGCGACGGATGAAGATGTGCAATCCACAAGCGGTCTGGTAATCTCACGCAATGCGGTGGACGGTTCAGAAGTGACGCATTTCAAGATCACCAGCATTACGGGTGGCTCGCTGTTCCAGAACGACGGCACTACGACCATCAGCGATAATGAATTCATCACGTTTGCTCAGGCCAACGCGGGACTGAAGTTCACGCCAACGCTGAATTCCAGTGGGACAGGCCAAGTCACGGTCCAGGCGTCGGTCACCAACGTGAATGGCGGTTTGGGGGGATCAACGGTGACGGCCAATATCACTGTTAACCCGGTTAACGATCCGCCATCCGCGTTAATGCTGACACCGGCTTCCGCCAACCTCGCCGAAGATGCGAGCACCGCCAGCGCCACGACCATGGCGACCATTTTTGTCACCGATGACGCACTCGGCACGAATGATCTGTCTCTGAGCGGCACCGATGCGGCGTTCTTTGAAATCGTCAGCAACGAACTGAGACTCAAGGCGGGCACAGTGTTGAACTTCGAAGCGAAGTCATCCTACGACGTGACAGTCGAAGTCAATGACCCGGGTGTTGGCGGGGCGATTGATGCGTCGCAGGCTTTCACGTTGACGGTCACCGACGTCAATGAAACTCCGACAGCCGTAACATTCACAAACACAACAACCAGCCTCGCGGAGAACACCAGCACCGCCACTGCCATCAAGCTCGCAGAAATTTCTGTCACCGATGATGCACTAGGGACGAACAATCTGTCACTGAGCGGGGCCGATGCGGCGTTCTTTGAAATTGTGGGCCGTGAATTAAGACTGGTCGCCAGTACAGTACTGGACTTCGAAACGAAGTCGTCCTACTCCGTCACGGTTGAAGTCAATGACCCTGCTGTCGGCGGGGCTGTTGATGCGTCGCAGGCTTTCACATTAACACTGACAAACGTCCTCGACACCACAGCCAATGCGGATGCTTTCAGGATCACCTTCTCAGACGTGGATGTCACCATCACACACTCACCATCACACACGCAATCAATGATGGAGCGCACGTGACGATCGGTCCCTTCCCGCTGAATGCACCGATCGTACTGAATGGACTTGCGGCCAACGACAGCGTCCGTGTTATTGGAACAGCGAACGCAGACCTGTTCGCGGTTTCTTCCGCAGGACTCGTCGTAAATGGAACGACAGTGACGCTCACTGGACCAGCCAGCCGAACTTTGGTTGGAGCAACTGGAAACGATGTCTACCAGTTTGATGCCGATTCCACTCTCGGAGCATGGACGCTGGATGAATCCGGAGGCGGCACAGATACGGTTGATTTTACACCGACAACGACAGTGGGCCTGGTGTTGAATCTAGCGACCGCCGGAACTCAAACAGTGCATGCCACCAATTTGAGCCTCGTTCTGGGCTCGGCCACTACGATTGAGAATGCGATCGGTGGGACTGGTGCTGACACTCTGTTCGGCAACGGCCTGAACAATACTCTGACCGGCGGGGCCGGAAACGACAGGCTCATTGGCGCTGGCGGTAACGACTTGATGCTCGGCGGGGCCGACAACGACACCTATGTTTTTGTTCCTGCCACCGTCGCTGAAGCCGATCAGATCACTGAGAATCCAAACGAAGGTGTCGACACGCTGAGCTTTGCCTTCTTGACCACAGACGTCGTGCTGGACCTTGGATCGACTTCGATTCAGACGGTACATGCAAACCGTACTTTGACGCTCAATTCCGCTGTCGTCATCGAGAACCTGACAGGCGGGACAGGTGCAGATACGCTGACCGGCAACAGTCTGAATAATACTCTGTCCGGCGGTGCCGGAGATGACAGGCTCAGCGGCGCAGCTGGAAACGATTCACTGTTCGGTGGGGCCAATAACGACACCTACGTTTTCGTTCCGTCCTCCGGTGCCGAAGCCGATCGTGTGACTGAGAATCTGAATGAAGGAATCGATACGCTGAGCTTTGCATCTCTGACCACGGACATCCTCCTGAATCTGGGACCATCGTTTCTTCAGTCGGTGCATACGGATCGTACGTTGAAGCTGAATTCCGCTGGGGTCTTCGAGAATATCATCGGTGGCACCGGTGCGGACACACTGTTCGGCAACAGTCTGGACAATACTCTGACCGGCGGTGCCGGAAACGACAGGCTCATTGGTGCTGCTGGCAATGACTTGATGCTCGGCGGAACCGACAACGACACCTACATTTTTGTTCCGACCACCGTCGCTGAAGCGGATCAGGTCACTGAGAATCCGAACGAAGGTGTCGACACACTGAGCTTTGCATTTCTGACCACAGACGTGGTGGTGGATCTTGGATCGACTGCGACTCAGACAGTGCACGCAAATCGTACGCTGACACTCAACTCTGCTGTTGTCATTGAGAACATTTTGGGCGGCACCGGTGCTGACATGCTGACCGGCAACAGTCTAAACAATACTCTGGCCGGCGGTGCCGGGAATGACAGGCTCGCTGGCGGCGCTGGCAACGACCTGCTGATCGGTGGAGCGAACAACGACACCTACGTTTTTGCTCCTGCCTCTGGTCCGGAAGCCGACCGAGTGACAGAGAATATCAACGAAGGCAACGACACATTGAGCTTTGTCGATTTGACCACTAACATCCTGCTGAATCTGGGATCCTCTTTCCTGCAGTCAGTGCATTCGAATCGTACGTTGATGCTGAACTCTGCTGTCGTCTTTGAGAACCTCATCGGTGGCTCAGGTGCTGACACACTGTTCGGCAACAGTCTGGACAATACTGTGACTGGTGGTGCAGGAAACGACACACTCATTGGTGCGGCTGGCAATGATTTGCTGATCGGTGGAGCCAACGACGACATCTACCTTTTCGTTGCTTCCTCTGGCCCCGAAGCCGATCAGGTGACGGAGAATGCGAACGAAGGCGTCGACACTCTTAACTTCGCCTATCTCACGACCAGCGTCGTATTGGATCTCGGATCAACTGCGATTCAGACGGTGCATGCAAATCGTACGTTAAAGCTCAGCTCATTGAGCACATTCGAGTACGCGGTGGGCGGCACAGGCAGCGATACGCTGCTGGGGAATGCCGCGGCGAACCGACTGACAGGTGGCGAAGGCGATAACATTCTGGTCGGCATGGAAGCTGGCGATATCCTGGAAGCGGGCCGTGGTCGCGACATTCTGATCGGTGGTCTGGGACTGGATATTCTGAAAGGCGATGCCGGCGAGGATATCCTGATCGCCGGACGCACAACGAGCGATACCAGCCTAAGCAACCTCAACACGCTTCGGACACAGTGGATTTCCGCCAACGCGTATGCAGCCCGGATCACCAATCTGCGAGCTGGTGTCGGCAGTCCGTTGGTTTCATTGAAGACCACCATCAATGTCTTAAACGATGCCGGCGAGGATGATGTCCTGGAGGGCGGAACCGGCACAGACTGGTTCTTCCGAGCCGTCGACGATGTCATTGCAGACTTGTTCGCAGGCGAGTTGATCGACGTGCTATAACTGTCCCTTTCCCTCGGCGAGCGGCAGGGCGTCGTGGGGACTGCAGATCGCAGATCGCCGGTTTGTGTTCAATCAAGAATCGGCAATCGAGAATCCAAAATCGTATAGCTGCCCCTATACCGCTCGCCGAAACAACAAACTGGCGCGCGGTTTCGCGTTGGCTGCTGAGCTAGAGTGTCTCCCCGAACCGCAGCACGAGTCTGAGCGTATGCCCGATCGTGGTTGCTGCAGGAGATGCACAAAGCTCAGACAGAGAGCTCAGCCAAGGGGAAATGCGTGAAAGCAGCCTCAGGACCAATCCCGAAATAAGTTCCCGGGATCACAACACGAGGCATAAGTTTTGAAGTTGCGCAATAGGGACGATCCCCACCTGAAAAGGCATTGAGGGACTGCTAGTCCGAGCTCGGGTTGGGATAGTTCTCCCCCAAGATCCTTCGCTCACGCTTCGGGTTGTGAAAACCATCAAATCAAAAAAAGACGAGCATATTCCGGCTGAAAGCAATACCCCTACTCCTGGCGACGTGACGAACTCTCACCTCTGGCTCAACGTCACAGAGTTCGGATCATTTATATCTATTTGACTTCATACAAACGCAGTGTACTTTCAAGGACCGATCCACCCACACACCGCCGTCACCCCAAACTACCACCGAGATTGATGGTATGTTGTTCCAGACTTGGCTAAAGTCTTTGTCCATTAACTTTCCACACCGTTCTTCAGGGCGCAATCGGCGGAAGCCACTGTCGGTCTCTGGACAGGTTGTGTTGGTGGGGGAAGACTTCGTGGGTGCTCCAATGGTGGAGACACTGGAGACCAGAACATTGTTGTCGATGGATCCTGTCCTTGTGGCGGATCTTTTCGTCGGAACTGGCGGCTCAAATCCGTCTCACTTCGCCAACGTGAACGGTACGCTGTTCTTCGGCGCTAATGACGGCGTTAACGGTATCGAGTTGTGGAAAAGTGACGGTACGGCCGCCGGGACCAAACTTGTCAAAGATATCCGCAGCGGAAGCCTCGCTTCCTCACCGAGTTATCTGACCAACGTGAACGGCACGCTGTTCTTCAGCGCCAATGACGGCGTCAACGGTATTGAGTTGTGGAAAAGTGACGGCACGTCAGCCGGAACCACGCTCGTCAAAGATATCCGCAGCGGAACCAGCAATTCGTCTCCTTATTTTCCGACGAACGTGAACGGCACGCTGTTCTTCAGCGCCAATGACGGCGCGAACGGTTTCGAGTTGTGGAAAAGTGATGGCACGTCCGCCGGGACAACACTCGTCAAAGATATCCGCAGCGGAACCAGCAGTTCGTATCCGCTTTCTCTGACGAACGTGAATGGCAAGCTGTTCTTCAGCGACTCTGACGGCGTGAATGGTTTTGAGCTGTGGCAAAGTGACGGCACGTCCGCCGGGACAACACTTGTCAAAGATATCCGCAGCGGAATTGACAGTTCGTCTCCGTATTACCTGACGAACGTGAACGGCAAGCTGTTCTTCAGCGCCTCCGATAGCGTGAACGGTGCTGAGTTATGGCAAAGTGACGGCACGTCTGCCGGAACCACACTCGTCAAAGATATTCTCAGCGGAACCAGCAGTTCGTATCCGCTTTCTCTAATGAACGTGAACGGCAAGCTGTTCTTCAGTGCCTCTGACAGCGTGAACGGTTTCGAGTTGTGGCAAAGTGACGGCACGTCCGCCGGAACCACACTCGTCAAAGACATCCGCAGCGGAAACAGCGGTTCAGCTCCGCGTTCTCTGACGAACGTGAATGGGAAGTTGTTCTTCACCGCCATTGACGGTGTGAGCGGTTTCGAGTTGTGGAAAAGTGACGGGACGTCCGCCGGCACCACACTTGTCAAAGATATCCGCAGCGGAATCAGCAGTTCGTCCCCGGCATCTCTGACGAACGTAAACGGCACGCTGTTCTTCAGCGCGGCTGACGGCACCAACGGTATTGAGCTGTGGTCAATGCTCGTGAATTCACGGCCTCAGTTGACGGCCTTCGCGGCGGTCGTCGATACCACGAATGAGGAGACGCAGGTCGAACTGACGTTCGCAGAATTCCTGGCTCAGGGCGATGAATCCGATGTGGACGGTACGGTCGACGCATTCGTCGTGCAGGCTGTTTCCAGCGGAAGCCTGAAGATTGGCATGAGTGCTCTCACGGCCACCGAGTTCGTAGTCGGCTCGAATGACAAAATCAACGCCACACTCAACGCCTACTGGACTCCTGCCGCGAATGCCAACGGCAATGCAATCGCCGCGTTGACTGTGCTGGCTCAGGACAACCTCGGTCTTACATCCGTTCTCCCAATTACGGCTAATGTCACCGTTAACCCGGTTAACGATCCAGCTTCCGCGTTGATCCTGACACCGTCTTCCGCCAACCTGAGGGAGGACGTGAGTACTGCAAGTGCCACAACACTTGCGACGATTACCGTGACCGATGATGCCCAGGGAACCAACGTGCTGTCGCTGACCGGAACGGATGCAGCCAGCTTTGAACTTGTCTCCAGCGAACTCCGCCTGAAATCCGGAGTGGTTCTGGATTTTGAGACACAGCAGACCTACACAGTCAAAGTGGAAGTCGATGACGTGACGATCGGTGGAGATCCCGACGCGTCCGCCACGTTTACGCTCAATATCACTGACGTCAACGAAGCTCCGTCAGCAGTGACGTTGCAGAACACCACCACGACCTTGCCAGAGAACACCAGCACCGCGACTGCCATCAAGCTGGCGGATATCGCCGTTACCGATGATGCCCTGGGCGCGAATATATTTTCTTTGGATGGCACTGATCCGGGATTCTTCGAGATCGTGAACAATGAACTGCGACTCAAAGCAGGCACGGAGCTCGACTTCGAAACAAAGGCTTCTTATGGACTCACTATCGAAGTGAATGACGCTGCTGTTGGCGGGGCGGTGGATGCATTCGTGGAGTTCACGCTGACGCTGACAAACGTCCTTGACACCACCGCCGATGAGGATGCTTTCCGGATCGCCTTCTCAGATGTAGAGGTCACGATCACACACGCAATCAATGGTAGAAGGCCCGTGACGATCGGCACCTTTCCCCTGAATGCACCGATCGTACTGAATGGACTCGCTCACAACGACAGCGTCCGTGTTCTTGGAACAGCAAACGCGGACCTGTTCACGGTTTCTTCCGCAGGACTCGTCGTCAACGGTACGACGTTGACGCTCACGGGACCAGCAAGGCGAACTCTGGCCGGCGGGGCAGGAAACGATGTCTACCAGTTTGACGCCGATTCACCCCTGCGAATCTGGGCGCTGGATGAGTCCGGTGGCGGCACAGATACGGTTGATTTTTCTCTCACTTCGACGGTGGGCCTGGTGTTCAACATGGCAACCGCCGGAGCTCAGGCAGTGCATGCCAACAATTTGAGCCTCGCTCTGGGTGCGGACACTACGATTGAAAATATCATCGGAGGCTCCGGTGCGGACACACTGTTCGGCAACAGCCTGAATAACACTATCACGGGCGGTGCCGGGAACGACAGGCTCATTGGTGCTGGCGGCAACGACTTACTGCTTGGCGGGGCCGACAACGACACCTACATTTTTGTTCCGACCAACGTCGCCGAATCGGATCAGGTGACTGAGAATCCGAATGAAGGGATCGACACGCTGAGCTTTGCCTTCCTTACCAAAGAAGTGGTGGTCGACCTTGGACTGACTTCGACTCAGACAGTGCATGCAAATCGCACGTTGACGCTCAATTCCGCTGTTGTCATTGAGAACATCTTCGGGGGCACCGGGGCTGACACGCTGTTCGGAAACAGCCAGGATAATCTTCTAACCGGCGGTGCCGGAGATGACAGACTGGCTGGCGGTCCTGGCAACGATCTTCTGCTCGGTGGAGCCAACGACGACACGTACATCTTTGCCGCTGCCTCTGGCCCGGAAGCCGACCGGGTGACAGAGAACTCCAACGAAGGCTCGGATACGCTGAGCTTTGCATTTCTGACCACTGACGTCCTGATGAATCTGGGATCTTCTTTTGATCAGTCGGTGCACACGGGGCGTAGGTTAAAACTTAATTCCTCTGCCGTCTTTGAAAACCTCATCGGTGGAGCCGGTGCTGACACATTGTTCGGTAACAGTCTGGATAATACTCTGACCGGCGGTGCCGGAAACGACAGACTCATCGGCGGTACTGGCAACGATTTGCTGTTAGGCGGGACCGACAACGACACCTACATTTTTGTTCCAACAACCGTCGCCGAAGCGGATCAGGTCTCTGAGAATCCGAACGAAGGTGTTGATACACTCAGCTTTGCATTCCTGACCACAGACGTGGTGGTGGATCTTGGGTTGAATTCGAGCCAGACGGTGCACTTGAACCGCTCGATAACGCTCAATTCCACTGTTGTCATCGAGAACATCTTCGGCGGGACCGGGGCTGACACGCTGTTGGGGAACAGCCAGGACAATATTCTGACCGGCGGTGCCGGAGATGACACGCTCGTTGGCGGTCCTGGCAACGATCTGCTGCTGGGTGGAGCCAACAACGACACATACATCTTTGCTCCTGCCTCTGGTCCGGAAGCCGACCGGGTGAACGAGAAGTTCAACGATGGCACAGATACGCTGAGCTTTGAACTTCTGCGTTCAAACGTGCTGCTGAATCTGGGATCGTCTTTCGTTCAGTCGGTTCATACGGATCGCACGTTGAAGCTCAACTCCGCTGGGGTCTTCGATAACATCATCGGTGGCTCTGGTGCTGACACATTGTTTGGCAACCGTCTGAACAATACTCTGCATGGTGGTGCCGGAAACGACAAACTCATTGGTGCCACTGGCAACGACGTACTGCTCGGTGGTGCCAACAACGACACCTACTTTTTCGTTCCTTCCTCCGGCCCCGAAGCCGATCAGGTGATTGAGAATGCGAATGAAGGCGTCGACACCCTGAACTTCGCCTATTTGTCCACAGATGTCGTACTGGATCTCGGATCGACTTCCATTCAGCCGGTGAATACGCATCTTGCGTTAATGCTTAGCTCTCCAAGCACATTCGAAAACGCAGTGGGCGGCACGGGCAGCGATACGCTGCTGGGGAATTCTGTCGCGAACCGACTGACGGGCGGTGAAGGCGATAACATTCTGGTCGGCATGGAAGCTGGCGATATTCTGGAAGCTGGCAGCGGCCGCGACATCCTGATCGGTGGCCTCGGACTGGATATTCTGATTGGCGGCGATGGTGATGATCTTCTGATCGCCGGACTCACTACGAGCGATACCAGTCTGACGAGCCTGAGCAATCTACGGACCACATGGATCTCGACCGACACGTATGAAGCTCGTATCACCAATCTGCGAGCTGGTGTTGGCAGTCCGACAGTTTCATTGACAGCAAAAATCAACGTGCTGAAGGATGCGGGCGAGGATGATGTCCTGGTGGGCGCAATTGGGACAGATTGGTTCTTCCGAGCCGTCGACGACGTCATCGCAGACCTGTTCGCAGGTGAAGTTTTCGACGTCCTGTAGCGGTTCAGCATGCACGCCCGGTTATTGATTCAATCGCCGTTCAGCTTTTACCGCTGGCTTCAGCCTGCATTCGGTCGTGAACCAGAGCAACGACGTCGACTGAAGTTGGTGCTACGAAACAAATCAACAACCCACCACCAGAGAACAAACGCCTGCCACTGGTCTTCCGGGGAAAGAACGATAAGCTCTCCCGGATAATCTAAATTTCGAACGCGATCTGCCCCGTAAGGCATTCTGATACAGATGCAAACACGGGGCGGCTCTGCGCTGCTGACATTGACCGGCGAGGTGTTGTTTTATGACTGAAGCGGCTCCGAACTCAACAGGCCCAATGGCCGCTCAGGACTTATTGGCCGCACACGCGCCGGAACCGCGTGATCATGGATGCCTTCCCAACTGGGGAACCGGTGATCTTCCGGAGCCATTGCCGTTTACGATTCGCAATATCTTTCGAACCATCGGTCCCGGAGCGATCCTGCTGGCGGGTTCCATCGGTGGTGGCGAATGGATCGTGGGGCCTCTGACGACCGTTCGGTATGGAACAGAGATCCTATGGGTCGCCACGGCTGGAATTTTTCTCCAGATGATTTTCAATCTGGAAGCGGTGCGATACACGCTCTACACAGGCGAACCAGTACTCACCGGAATTATGCGACTCAATCCCGGCTCAAAGTTCTGGGGCGCGTTTTATATCCTGATCGGCATTATCCAACTGGCCACACCCGCATTAGCACTGGGATGTGCGAACGTCCTGTTCACGGCGTATTCGAATGAGATGCCCAAATCCAACGGCAGCGATGGCAGTACAGTAATGTGGATCGCTTATGGAGTTCTTGCATTAACAATCGTTCTGCTGTTGTCCGGCAAGTCGATTGAACGAGTGCTCGAGAAGCTTTCGTGGGCCATGATCATTTTTATCTTTGTCTTCCTGACAACGGTCAATGTGCTGTTTGTTCCGCTGGAGATCTGGATTCGTACGGCCAAAGGTTTTCTCACTCCCGGACAATTGCCACCGAATATGGACTGGGCGTTGTTGGGAGTTTTCGCGGCGACGGCCGGTTCGGGTGGACTTGGGAATCTGGCCATCTCAAATTGGTGTCGAGACAAAGGTTTTGGCATGGCCGCGTGGACCGGATCCATCGGCGGAGTTCTAGCTGACGGGCATACGGAGGTATCGGCGATTGGAAGAGTGTTCAGGCCGACGGCCGACAACATTCGGCGGTGGGGAACGTGGTGGAAATACACATTACTGGATCAGTCTGTCCTGTGGGCCATCGGCTGCGTCATCGGGATGTTTCTCAATGTGAATCTGGCCCTGGCGATTGTTCCGGCCGACAACATCCCAGCTGACAATGCAGCCGGTGCGTTTCAGGCTCGGTTTATGGCCGATCAGCTTTGGCACGGGTTCTGGGCGTTGACGCTGATCAATGGGTTCTGGATTCTGTTTTCGACGCAGCTTGGCAACACCGATTGTTTGACTCGAGTCGTCTTCGACGCTCTGTGGGCGGGATGGCCGAAGCTGCGCCGCTTTTCTTCCAAGGTGATTTACGCTGCGTTACTGGCTGTTTTCGTCGCCTGGGGGGTGATTGCGTTGGCGATTGGAGACAGTGTTGTCAGCCTGTTCAAGATCCTTGGCCTCGTGGCGACGCCAATTCTGGCGATCGGGGCGTTCCAGATTTTTCGAGTCAATATGCGGTTTCTTCCGGCGGAAATTCGCCCCCCGGTCTGGCGACGTGGCTGCCTGCTGCTGTGCGGAGTGGTTTACGCGATTCTGGCGGTTGTGTGCATTCCCATGCAGATAATGACCATGATGGGCTACAAGTGATCGCAAAACCAGAAGTGAGGATCCTTCCACCATTGGCGTCTCAGAGGCGGAAAAAGGGAGCGCCCAGGGACCGCACGACTTGGATAATCCTGTTCCAGGAATGAATTCGGGCTAAAATCGGGTCGAGGGTTCCGGGTTCTTCCGTTTCGACGAACCTGGCATCCCGCATAATCAGGTGCTGCCGACTATTCTTTGCACGGTATGATTAAAGGCCGGGCGTTCACGGGGTAAATCACTGGGAACGCAGCCTGAATCATGATCGCGAAAAGAAAAATGTGCCGGATGTTGAACGGGGTTTAACCAGCGACGACATGTGGACAAGGAAACTATGAAGCCATCATTTCGCTGCCCATCCTGTAACGCAAAATTCCGCGCTGACGAAAAACACGTCGGCCGACGCGTTCGCTGTCCCAACGCAGAATGCGGTCAGCCCGTCCTGTTGACTCTGGAACCCACGGACGCAGCACCGTCGTCACCTGCTCCGAAGGCCAGGTCGCTGGCTGACCAGAAGCCCGTCCAGAAACCAGTAAGCCCTGCTCGGCCGACTGTTCGTTCGGAAGAAAAAGAAGCAATCGCTGCTGCGCCGCCCGTACGGTCGGTTACGTCGAAAGCGAACAGCCCAGGCAGATCCCGAGCTGGTGATCGAAAGACGTCGAAGTCTCGTTATGAATCTCAGAGTCCATTGAAGCCTTTGTTCACAGGATTGATCGCGACGACACTCGTCGGCGGAGCGATTCTGGCTGGGTATTCGTTCTTGACGAAGCCAGCTGAGACTTCTGACATCTTCGCGCAGACAGATGCGAAATCCGAGCAATCACAACCTGCTGCGGCAACCGCAACAGTGTCGAACAACGAGGCATCTTCCGCGTCGGCGAATGTCAACGGCGCTCCGGGAACGTCGCTGGCCCTTGGCGCTGCTCAGACAACCTCTGTCGTCGCAGGAGCAACCTTGCGGCAAAATGCCGCACGGCAGCAGAAGCTGGAAGAGAAAGTCATCCCGTTTCTTGCTAAGCACTGCGCGGATTGCCACAACGCCACCGAACAGGAAGGCGGGATTGCTCTGCATGATCTGGAGTCGGTCGATCAGTTGCTGAAGGATCGAAAGAAGTGGGAACGTGTCTATCGCATGATCAATGCCGGCGCAATGCCTCCGGCCAGTTATGATCCGAAGCCCGAGGAGCCTGTTCGCAAGGAAGTTGTGGATGCTCTGTATGACGAGCTATACAACTTCGACTGCGGTCTTTTGCATCATGCAGGTCGATCGACTTTGCATCGCCTGAATCGAGCTGAATACAACAATACGATCCGCGATCTTTTTGGAGTCAAGCTGACTCCAGCCGACAAATTTCCTCAGGATGACGTAGGGGAAGGTTTCGACAACATCGGCGATGTGCTGAGCCTGCCGCCGTTGTTGATGGAGAAGTATCTGAATGCGGCCGAAGAAGTCGCTGCTGCTGTCATTGATACGCGGGATTTCTCCAAAGGCAGTACTCAGAAGTTTGAGGCAACTCAGTTCAAGTCAACGCTGGATGGCAATATCAATGAACAGGGCTTCTACGTTCTGCACACGCGAGGAACAGTTTCTATCACCTATGACGCGGTTGCCGATGGAACTTACAAATTTCGGATCGAGGCGGCTCAGACAGAAGCCGGTCCGGATCCATCCAAAATGGAATTGCTGATTGATGATAAGCCGGTGAAAGAGTTCGAAGTCAACGGCCACCGCAAGCCGGTCGTTGTCGAGCATGATGTAAAGGTTGCCGGTGGTAAACGTACAATCGGTGTGGCGTTTACAAATGACTTCTATGACGAAAAGGCTCCGGAGAATCGTCGAGATCGAAACCTTGGCATTAAGTTCATCGAAATCATCGGTCCGGAAGGCGGGGGCGCTCCGCAGTGGCATGAGACTCATCGCCGCTTCGTGACAGCCGTGCCTTCGGAATCTGTTTCTGTGAAGTCGGCGGCCGCCACAGTATTGCGACCGATGTTGTATCGAGCATTCCGTCGTCCAGTGTCTGACGCCGAAGTCGATCGCTTTGCATCTCTGGTGGATCAGACGGTAACTCAGCACAAAGAAACCTATGAGTACGGTCTTTTTGTAGCCGTGCAGGCGATGCTGGTGTCTCCCGAGTTCTTGTTTCGGAAAGAAGCGGATCCGGAAGCGAATCAAACGGAACGAGTCCTGAATGAGTACGAAGTGGCAGCTCGGCTGAGTTATTTCCTGTGGAGCAGCATGCCGGATGATCAACTGTTTCAGCTCGCGGAAAACAAGCGCCTGCTGGATCGATCGGTTCTGCGTGAACAAATCGAACGCATGCTGCGTGATGAAAAGTCCGCCGCGTTGGGGCAGAATTTTGCATCGCAATGGCTGAACCTGCGAAACCTGGCGGATGTGCGTCCGAATCCGGAAGTGTTCCCCGAATTTGACGACGCATTGCGTTCGGCAATGGGTCAGGAAACGCTTATGCTGTTCAACACGATTGTTCGTGAGGATCGAAGTGTCGACGAGTTCCTTGCCGCCGATTACACATTCGTGAATGAACGCCTTGCCAAACACTACGGTATCAACGGAGTGACCGGCGATCAGTACGTGAAAGTTTCGCTGCAGGGTACGAATCGCTCGGGCGTGTTGACGCATGCAAGTATTCTGACACTGACTTCAAATCCAGGGCGCACGAGCCCGGTCAAACGCGGCAAATGGATTCTGGAAAACATCCTTGGTGATGCACCGCCGCCGGCACCGCCAGGCGTTCCGCCTCTGGAAGAAAGCACGAAAGACGTGACAGGCCTAAGCCTTCGTGAACGTCTAGAACTGCATCGCAAAGATCCAGGTTGTGCGTCCTGTCACAAGGCGATGGATCCGCTGGGGATGGGGCTGGAAAACTTTGACGCCGTTGGTCGCTGGCGAGAAAAAGATGGCGAAAAGCCTGTGGATGCTTCCGGTGATTTGCCGTCCGGAGACAAGTTTTCAGGACCGGCGGAGCTGATGACAATCATTCGCAGCCGTCAGGAAAAATTCTCGCGAACGTTGATTGAGCGTTTGCTGGTCTATTCCCTGGGACGGGGCCTTGAGTACTATGACAAGTGTGCGGTTGATCAGACGATGGATCTGATGAAAGAACGAGGGAATCGGTTTTCTGCACTTGTCGAAGGAATCGTGACATCCGATGCTTTCCTGAAGAAGAGTTTGAACCGAGAAACGAATATCGGAGTTGCTCAGTAATTCCGATCCGACCTGCGATACTTTCCCCGCGCTATCCCGCCTGTTGATACATAATGATCGCCCTGATCTTTACAGGAGTTTCAAAATGAGCCAACGACATCTTCATCGCCGTACCGTTCTTCGTGGCATCGGGACAGGTCTTGCTCTGCCGTTGATGGACATTATGCAGCCTACGAAAGCGGCTATGGCCGCTGGTGCTGTGGCGAATTCTCCGGTCCGCATGGCGTGCCTGTTCTTCGCAAACGGGGCCATCATGGACAAATGGCGTCCAACCGGCGAAGGCAAGGACTTTGAACTCTCGCAGACGTTGTCCCCACTGGCGGAAGTGAAGGACGATCTGCTGGTTCTGGAAGGACTTACTCAACACCACGCCCGCGCGAATGGCGACGGGGCCGGTGACCATGCTCGCAACGCCAGCGCGTTTCTGACGGGGGCTCAGCCGAAGAAAACTTCCGGAGCTGACATCACCGTAGGACAGTCGATTGATCAGGCGATTGCGGAACGTGTTGGATCGCAGACCAACCTGTCGTCGATTGAACTGGGGATTGATCGCGGTCGCAATGCCGGGAATTGTGACTCTGGCTATAGCTGTGCTTACTCTTCCAACATTTCATGGAAGACAGCGACAACTCCGTGTGCCAAAGAAGTGAATCCACGTGCGGCCTTCGAACGTTTGTTCGGCAGTCCGCAAACGGCAGCCGACCAGGAACGCCGCAATCGGAATCGCAAAAGCATTCTTGATTTCGTCAGCTCCGATGCAAAGAAAATCGAGGCAAAGCTGGGCGGTGCCGATCGTCGTAAACTGGATGAGTATCTATCCAGCGTGCGCGATCTTGAACTGCGAGTCGCTCGTGCCGAAAAGAGTTCGAAGGAGATTCCGGAACTGGCGTTGCCGGACGGTGTTCCTACCGAACTGAAAGAACACATCAGTCTGATGTTCGACATCCTCACTCTGGCGTTCCAAACGGATACGACTCGCGTAGCCACCATGATGCTGGCTGATGCGGGCAGCAACCGCACGTATCCTGACGTCGACGTGAAGGATGGCCACCATGAACTGTCTCATCATGAAAAAGATGAGTCCAAGATGGAGCGAATTTCCCGCATCGACAAATACCTTGTAGAGCGATTCGCGTACTTCCTGAAGGCACTGAAGAATACGAAGGAAGGCGAGTCGAACCTGCTGAACAACAGCATGATTTTGTACGGAAGTGCGATCTCCGACGGCAATCGCCACAACCATGACGACCTGCCGATCCTTCTGGCCGGACGAGGTGGCAACACGATC
>Ga0255094_1000415_pt1 | contig 22742 bp, 16 predicted proteins | sample Colum_Law_RepB_8_2_FD_188434 | JGI IMG/M metagenome (GOLD analysis project Ga0255094, IMG submission 188434) | Freshwater microbial communities from Columbia River, Oregon, United States - Colum_Law_RepB_8d | ecosystem: Environmental > Aquatic > Freshwater > River | place: USA: Oregon...
TATGCCGCCAGTTCCACCCCCGATTGCAGATCCGCCACCAGCTCGACCCGGAGTTGGAAGAACGCTCCACGCACGAGTACTGGATTTGGTTGATGTCCCAATGGAGGGCTCAGAATCGCCGATTGTTTCTTTCGAAGCCCGCGCAGAGATTCCGCTCCTGGCTTCCGACTGATTACGAACAACATTTGAGGAAGTTTCCGTTGAAGGCCGACTCTCACACTTTTTCTGGTCTCCGGCAGTGGGGGCACCAACTGCAGCCTTTGTGTCGTCCCCTTGCGCCCAACGCGCCTGTGAGGTGGTCGGCACCATGCGCCCGGAGAATGGATCCCGTACCATCAGACTGGAAATCAGGCCGGAAGTAGCAGGTTTCTTCTGAGGAGACTCGTCTGCGTCTTTCCCGGTTTTCTCACGTTGATTGGCATTCTGTTGAGTCCTGGTATCACCGGCCTGCGTCGCAGGTTTGGTAGCTTCTTTTTTCGCCACCTGCCCCGCGTCGTCCAGGATAGCAGGCCCTCCCAATTGATTAGGCCAGCCTGCAGGAAGCCGACGGCCGGGCTTGTAAGTCAGCCCAACCTGCCGATCTGCAACTTGAGGTTCAGCGAAGTTACTCAGCGGCAAGACATACTGTTGAATGCCTGCAACGGGAGAGTTGTCGCATTGGCACGACTGTCCCCAAACCAGATTCATCGGAACAAACAAAGCCACCCCTGCCGAGAAAATTTCAACGACCCGCGCCTTGTTCTTCATTCCGAAGCCCCCATCTGAAATTAAATGATGTTGCATGCTCAGAACATTCAACATGCCGAGCTGATGCTGTTCCCCTACGGCAATGATGCAACTCAGAACCGTAGGTTGCGGCGATGCTGCTGCTCCTTTCGACCGATCGAATTCGCCCGACCGATTGTGATGTACTTAAGGCAGTAATGGTAAAATCGATTGCACGGACTGTGCGTTGCAGGTCATTGCCGTCACATCCGTCAAACCACCCACACTCCACGCCGACGGGCCATTTGACGGGGGTTTAACGAAAGGAATGGCGGCGAGGTTCATTTCGTGTCGTAGCGTTTGGGAAACCTTTGAATGAAAGCTACTAAGGAACCTTGCCTGATGTCTCTTCCCCCTCGACTCGAACAATGGCGATGTCTGGATTGGCCAGCGCGAGCACTTGTGACGGCGGGGCTTGCAGGAATCATGGCCTGGGTCTTCCGAGATCTCCTGAGTAACTGTGTCAGTCGCTGGACCACAGAGCCGCAATACTCACACGGCTTTATCATTCCCATGATGGCTGTGGGGCTTGGCTGGATGCGTCGTTCTCATATTCCCCCAGGAGATGCTCGAAGTCACATCAGCGGTCTGCTTCTGACGATCACGGGATCACTACTCCACCTGCTGTCCACCTACTTCTATCTGGAAGCGTTTGATGCCGCGGGATTTCTGTTCTGTCTGACGGGAATTGTATTGCTTGTCTGGGGCAAACGATTTTTTCGAGGTGTTTGGCCAGCCGTGCTGTTTACAGGGTTCATGTTGCCACTGCCATTTCAGCTTGAACGCATGTTGTCAGACCCTCTGCAAGTAATGGGAGCGACGGAAGCCACCTATTTTATTCAAACATTTGGTATTCCCGCGATCGCTCAGGGCAACACAATTTTGATGGGCGACATTCGCCTCGGCGTTGAAGAAGCCTGCAGCGGCCTCAGAATGCTGATGGTCTTCATCGCGATCTCAGCGGCTGCAGTCATCGTCAGTGATCGCTCACGCTGGGAAAAGATTCTGATCTTCATCAGCGCGATTCCGATTGCCCTCATCAGCAACATCGTCCGAATTGTGGCCACGGCTCTGGCCTATGAATACGCAGACCGAGAAACAGCGGATCTCATTTTCCATGATCTGAGCGGCTGGCTGATGATGCCACTGGCGATGCTGTTGCTGTTTCTGGAACTGAAGATTATCGACCTGCTGTATGTGGAAGTGCCCGACGCTCATCCGGGCCTTTCGTTCCATCGGACACAGAGTGGCATCACTGTCAGCAGAATATAAGGAATTCGAGATGACTTCGTCCAAAACCTTAATGAGCCGACGTGACTTTGGTATGTGCCTCGGTGGTCTCGCAACGCTCAGCGTTTCAGCCGCAGCAGATTCTCTACTGAACGAAGGCCTGAGTGATCCGGTGGTTTTGAACGCAGCGAAGGAATCATTGGACAGAATTCCCGCAACGATCGGCGCATGGACATCGACGCCAATGACGATTGATGAACGCGAGATTCGTCTTGGAGAAATCTCAGGCTACTTTCGCCGGGAGTTTCGACACGCCGAAACCGGACGTGCGGTTGTCCTGACAATCCTGTGTGGCGGCGCTGGTCCGATGAGTGTGCATCCACCGACAGCCTGTTTCGAAGGAGTTGGCTATTCGCTGGTCTCCGGACCGGCCGTTATCGGAATCACAGATAATGAAGAAATCACAATCAGTCTGAACAAAGCAGCTTTCAGACCGCAGGGCGCAATGACTTCCGACATTACCCGGGTGTTCTGGGGCTGGAGTACAGACGGAACATGGGACGCTCCTGCAAATCCACGAATTGCCTATCGGGGACAACCGGTTCTCTTCAAGTTGTACACCGTAGATCGAGCCTGGGATTCCGGAGACGGACTGGCTCAGTCAGAAACATTTCTCACCGATGCACTTCCTGTGATTCGGCGCGCGTTGGCAGTCTCCAAAAACTCCTGATCTGCGACTAACGACTTCTATGAAGACTTCCACTTCAAAAAGCGGCTCTCGACCACGCGTGCTGAATCCGCGCGCGGCCCTGATTCTGGCGGTCGTTCTTGGCGTGACCGTCGTCGGAGTTCGCAAAGTCCACGATCGACAAATGTCGCGGACCGTGCAGTTCCTGCGTGATACAGCGTTTAAGTCGCTCGCCAGTGAAGATTATCGAAACGCCCAACTTCAATTGAGTCAGTATCTGTCTCTCAAGTCGAATGACCCCGAAGCTCGAGAGCGCCTCTCCTGGGTTCTCTCCGAACACATTAAGACTCCGCAGTCTTTCGAACAGGCGATTCGACTCAACGAAGACCTGCTGAGAACCGATCTGACGAACTATGAACTGCGTCTGCGCCACACGCAGCTGTTGATCAAGCAGAACCGCATGGCGGATGCCAAAGCTCATCTGGACCTGCTGCAGTCAGCCATGCCCGATGAAGCTGAAGTCTGGTACCTGAGCGCCGTCGTTGCTGGTGCGGGGCGCGATCCTGCGGGAGCGATGAAGTGCCTTAAACGCTCCCTGCGATGTGCAAAAAAGATTCCCGAGACTTACGCGTTACTTGCAAAGCTGGCTGATGAATCAACGCCACCGGAGTTGCAGCCGGAAGCTCTGATGCAGCAGATGATTGCACAGTGCCCCAATGAAAAGGCGTATCTGATTCGAGCAGACTATCACATCGAAAAACAGCTTTGGTTCGACGCCATCAGCGACCTCTGGAAGTCATTGGAGGAAACGCCCGATGACATGATCCTGAATGCGAAGCTCGTGCGTTGTCTTCAGGCACTCGAATCGAATGATGAATCAGATGCGGCTCAGGACCGTGCGATCACTCAAGCTATTCAACGAGGCTGCGATCACTTTCGTGAGCGAATTGCAGAGTCAGGACAGATCCCGGCTCTGCGGCTGTATCTTGCGGCTCTCCAGTGGAAAAACAAAGACAGAGACGATGCCATCAATGGACTTGAGCAGGCGATTCAGGTGATGCCACGTTCGTTCTCTCTGCATGAAACGCTGATTGAGTACCTTGTGGCTGAGAACCAGCATCAGAAAGCTCGTCGTCTGCTGGAAAGCATTCCGGCCGGTGGACTCGCGCGTGAAGTTTATCATTACAGTCACGGGCGAATTCTGATGGAGGAAAAACACTGGAAACAGGCGGCCGATTCTCTTGAGCAGGCGCTCGCATTCGGCCGGAAAGACTCGGCCCTGTTTGGGCGTGCCCAGATGAGTTATGCGATCTGTCGCAGTCAGACGGGCGAGTCCCGTGTCGCGCTGGAAGCATTTCGTTCGGTCGTTTCAACACGACCTGATTCCATAGCAGCTCGATTAGGTATTGCGGCTGCATGGGTTCAGTCCGGGCAACTTGATCTCGCCATCGCAGAATATCGTCAGTTGAAGAATATCACAGGAGTCACTGCCAGCCTGGCCGATCTGATGATCCAGAGAAACCTGCAGCAGCCGGAGTCACTCAGGAACTGGGATGAGATTGATGAGCTGACTCGCGAAGTGAACCCACAGATCGCAGACCCAGTCCAGCGAGCGTTGCTTCGTGCTGACCGTTTGTTTGCGACAGGCCAAATCGTAACCGCACTTCATACGCTGGAATATGCGACGGCTATGTACCCGGATCGCAAGGAGATCGTCTCAGCTCAGCGTCGCCTAAATGGCGAATTCTCAGTCGGGATTAACGAACGACTCGCAAAGCTGGCCGCTGAAGAACCATCGAATGCGGAAGTTCAGGCAGCACTAATCCGCCAAAAACTCAATTCGGAAGGACCTGACGCGGCGATCGCACTGCTCGAGACGACCGCCAGACCGAAGAACTCTGCGGCAGAATCCCAGGAGACAACGCTGCTCCTCGCGATCCGGATCTCTAACCTTATCGTTTCCCTGGAGAGGAAGGGCGGCAGCTCGGAGGTGACGAAAACATTTGAACAGGCCGCTATCCGATACGCAGAACAATTGGTGTCGCTGAGCCCGAAACATGAAGCAAATCTTGTCAAAACTCTGATGCATGTCGGTCGCACATCTGACGCCATGAAAGCGGTTACGGTTCTGCCAGTGAAAGACCGTCCGGAAATGAGAGCGGCCTGCCTGCTGGAAGTTGTACGCCCCGAATCCACGCGGGAAACAACGCTGCCGACGATCACTAACGCGATGTATGCTCTCGTTGGCCAATATCCAAACAACATGGAACTGCGAGTTCGCTACGCGGAACTTATGATTTATGCTCGGCAGTATTCATACGCGGAACAAACCCTGGCCACGCTCAGCCCCGAAACAGTCAACGCCCCTCAGGTTCTGTCGCTTCGAGCCTGGCTGCGATCGGCTGAAGAAAAGAACATCCCGGAAGCCATTGAACTGATCAATCAGGCTCTGCGATCAGCCCCTCAATCATCTGCATTTCGTGAAATCAAAGCACGAATTCTTCTGACCCAGAACCAGGCAGATGAAGCAATGCGAATGCTGGAAGCGATCCCGGAGCAGGAGTTGTCGCTGTCTGGACAAGTTTATCTTCTTGCATCACTCCTGAAGCTGGAACGCGATGCGGAAGCTCATACGATTTTCGAGCAGATCCATCCACTTCACGATGCGGATTCGCTGTATCCAGCTGACGAGGATCTACTGAAAGCGATCAGCAAACAAATCCTGACACCTTCTACTGCCCAGCGATAATTCCATGCCTCGACTCTCTGTTATCGTTCCCACCTTCTGTGAAGCTGACAATCTGCCGGAACTGGCGGAACGACTTTTCAGCAGCGTCTCGCAGGAACCCTATGACACCGAACTGATCATCGTCGATGACAATAGTCCGGATGAAACGCGGACGATTTGCGAGGCGTTAAGTCGACGGTTTCCTGTTCGTCTGCTCGTCAGAACAAACGAACGCGGTCTCTCCAGCGCGGTGATTGAGGGAATCAGAAACGCATCGGGAGAGATTCTGGTTGTCATGGATGCAGATCTGTCACATCCACCTGAAGCAGTGCCGGAACTAGTTGCAGCCCTTGAGAATCCGATCACTGACTTCGTCATCGGAAGCCGCTATATTCGAGGCGGTTCGACGGACGAAGATTGGGGCATTCTGCGTTATCTGAATTCCAGAATGGCGACTTGGCTGGCAACTCCTTTGACGCGAGCTGCTGATCCCATGGCTGGTTTCTTCGGACTTCGAAGAGAGACTTTTGAGGCCGCAGAACAGCTTAATCCGATTGGCTATAAAATCGGTCTCGAGCTGATGATCAAATGCCGTTGTCAGCGGGTTGTCGAGGTCCCTATTCACTTTGCAAACCGCAAATGCGGCACGAGCAAGCTTAACGTCCGAGAGCAACTGAATTACATCAGACACCTTGCACGTCTGTATGCATTTCAATTGACTGCTCAGCAACCACCGATAGCATCGAAAGATTATCGTCTTCAGGGCTCACAAGGCAAAAAGAGGCGGCAAACGTCCACAGCGACGTTCTAAGTACGGAACTGCAGGCCCGCCATGGATTCATGGACAAGCTGTCTCTAATTCGCACTCAACCTCAAAAAAAAACAGAAAAACGTCGCAACCAGAGCAGAATCAGCTCAAAACAGTGATCCGGGATCACTCATGGTATTCCCGATTGCCAACTTCTTGCGTTTGAAAATAGATCTCTGTTGTGAGCAAGGTCCCGGTCTCCTAAACTTCCGCCTGCTTTTTCGGGCTTTTACCGAAAAAAAGTGCATTCAGACCCTTTGGAAGTGGTATCCACGAGACTCAGGTACAGGCAACAATGGCGAACTTTTTCTTCACCAGCGAATCAGTCAGCATGGGACATCCCGACAAGGTGTCCGATCAGGTTTCCGACGGCATTCTGGATGCTCTGCTCGCGCAGGACCCAATGTCCCGCGTCGCCTGTGAAACCTTGTGTACAACCGATCTCGTTGTTTTGGCCGGCGAAATCACAACCTCAGCGAAAGTCGACTACGTCGCAGTGGCTCGAAAAGTCATTCGTGACATTGGTTATACTTCAGATGACATCGGCTTTAACGCTGACAGCTGCCGAATCTTTCTGGCTCTTCACAGCCAGAGCGGCGACATCGCTCAGGGTGTTGACCGTGACGGTGCTGGCGACCAGGGCTTGATGTTTGGCTACGCGTGTAATCAGACTGAAGAACTGATGCCTGTGCCAATCGCCTACGCTCACCGCCTGATCAATCGCCTGACAGAAGTTCGCCAGAAGGGCGTTGTGAACTGGCTGCGACCAGACAGCAAGAGCCAGGTCACCGTGGAATATGACGGACAAAAACCAGTTCGCGTCGAAGCCATCGTAATCTCTACTCAGCATGCGGAAAGTGTGACTCAGGAAGAGATTTCAGCCTTCATCAAGAAAGAAGTGATCGGTCACGTAATCCCAGCAAACATGCTGGACGCGAACACCAAGTATCATATCAACCCAACCGGACGATTCGTTATTGGTGGACCTCACGGTGACACCGGTCTGACCGGACGAAAGATTATCGTCGACACTTACGGTGGCTGGGGTCGCCATGGTGGCGGTGCCTTCTCCGGTAAGGACGCAACGAAGGTCGACCGTTCTGCCGCTTACATGGGCCGTTATGTCGCCAAGAATATCGTGGCCGCAGGGCTGGCCGATCAGTGCGAAGTGCAGTTGGCTTATGCCATCGGCGTCGCTGATCCAGTGAGCATTCGCGTCGACACATTTGGTTCCGCCAAGATTGCGGAATCAAAGATCGAGAAGCTTGTTCGAGATCATTTCCCGTTAACTCCAAAGGGAATTATCGAACACCTGAAGCTTCGCCGCCCAGTGTTCCTCAAGACTGCTGAAGGCGGTCACTTCGGACGCTCTGGCGACGGCTTCACATGGGAAGCCACCGACAAAGCCGACGCACTTCGCAAGGCTGCTAACTGATCATCAATGTCCCCACCCCGATGATTTAATCGATTGGGAACAGGGCTTGAGCATCCTCAAGGCAGTCAGGAATCCTCCCGACTGCTGAACACAACATTGAAGCCCGGCTTTCCATAAAGCCGGGCTTTTCTTATTCTCCCCACAGTGTGAATTGAGGCCGGGTGTTCGCGGGATACCTCCGGAAGTTAGCCTCAATCGTGGCCGCGCACAGAAAATGTTCCGGACACAGCCCGGATTTTCTCCGGCATGGATGCACGGCGATGACAACAGAACAACAGCCCGACCAGCGAACCAACGAACTTCGACCTGAAGTTCGTAAAATCATTTCGTCGGGAAAGCGGCCGACGGTCGTGCGATCTGGCTCTCTTCTTTCGGTGAGTGTTCTCACCTCGATGAGTCTGATCTTCTTGTGGCTCTCTTTTACTCCCGCGGAGTTGTCGCCTCTTGCCTGGATTGCACTGATTCCCATCATTCAGCTGCTCCGGCTGAGAACTCTCCCGCGTTTTAGTGGCCTGTTCATCTGGGGCCTCTCCATACTTTGGGCCACGGCCACTCTTCAATGGATGCGTCTTGGGCACCCCGCGATGTTTCTGGCCCTCGCTGCTCTCGCCGCATATGTCGGACTGTATATTCCCACCTTCATCTGGCTGGGACGACGTTGTCTCATGGCAGGCCTGCCATTATGGATTTCTGTGCCTGTCGTCTGGACCGGCCTGGAGTATGTTCGAGCCTATCTGCTGACCGGATTTTCATGGTACTATCTCGGCCATAGTCAATATCGCTGGCTGTCTCTGATCCAGATCTCCGACATCGTCGGAGCGTATGGCGTTTCATTTCTGATCGCGCTGGTATCCGGCGCACTCGCTCAGCAGATCCCACTGGCATGGCTGAGGCGGTGGAAGCTTGACGTCGACGAATCCGCTCAAGACACATTTTCTTTTCGTCCAATCGTCGTTTCAGCACTGCTGCTGATCGGAGTTCTGACCTACGGAACTTTTCGCAAAACGCCACCGGAGCAATTTCCACCCGGCCCGGCCATGGCTCTGATTCAGGGAAATTTTACTCCCGAGCTAAAGCATGATCGCAATGAATTCCTGACTCGGTTTCGCGTGCACGATGCGTTGACCGCTCACTCTGTTTCGCTGCAACCGGACGTCATCGTCTGGCCGGAAACGATGTTTTCGTGGGCAGAAAAAAGTACTGCCGAGGGAGTGACCGATGAAGATATTCTTTCGCAGATTCCCGTTGAAGAATTGAGTTACTACGGCAATCAGGCCGGTGTGCTTGTAGAGCCTTTTCGCACTCGCGAAGTACAACAACGACTGGAAGAATTTTCTCAGTCGTATGGGGCTGCCATCATCATGGGCCTCGAAGCCAACGTTGCCGAAAAGCATGATCTAAAGACGTTCAACGCGGCCGCATTTGTCAGACCGGATCTTGGATACAGCGGACGCTACGACAAGATTCATCGAGTCATCTTCGGAGAATACATTCCGCTGCGAAGTGTCTTTCCGTGGCTTTCCGATCTGACTCCGTTCGGGGCCAATTTCGGGATCGATGCCGGTGCGGAAATGAAGATGTTTGAGTATGCCGGATTTCGTATCGTCCCGATGATCTGCTTCGAAGACACAGTCCCGCACCTGACACGCAGAATGGCGGCCCAGAAAGACGCTGAGGGTCGTGAATGTGACGTTCTGGTCAACCTGACCAATGACGCCTGGTTTCATGGTTCAAGCGAACTGGATCAACATCTGATCACCGGAGTTTTCCGCAGCGTTGAAACTCGTGTGCCTCTGGTTCGATGCGTCAACGGAGGGATCTCTGCCTTCATCGATGGTAACGGACTCGTTCGCGAACCGGACAAGATCCTTGTCATGAAAGAGCCTCTGGAAGGACTGCACGCCGAAGTCTCAGAAGTCAAAGGCATGCGTGATCCATCCACAGGAGCATGGCGACGTCAGTTCAACGGAATCGTTTTCGGACAAGTCCCCCTGGACCCTCGCAGTTCACTCTACGTCCAATACGGCGACTGGTTTGCTGGACTCTGTCTATTCGCAATGCTGGCCGTTTGTGTGACTTCGTTCGTATTGAAGAAATGATTGGCCTTTACGCCAACTGGTCGGTCCTTTCTGCCGCAAAGGATTTTCGTATTGCCGCAAGGCGAACCCTCGTGCAGGTGGTGATGTGAAAATAGGGACCGACGACACCGGTTTGCGGGCCAGAAAATGTCCGACTAGTCGCGAAGTCCTGCTCGGCAAGCAGGACCTACAATAGGCGTGAATTGAGTTGGTCGAACGCAACGAAACTCGGAGCCAAGGCCAATCGCCCGCTCTACTGCAAAACCCGCCACGCCTGGATCCCCGCCGGAGATCTGTAGCTTGCTGAGGTTGTCAGAACGCTCAACGGCCAATCCACGCTGATGGCAAGAACTCTGCGTCCGACTCGCGAAACCGCCTTTGACCTCGAAGCCCACCAAGGCCATGCGTATCACCTGTCGGTACTGGAGGCGTGGGCGTACTGGGAGTTAAGGAATGACTGTGGCAGAATGCCTTGAACAGACTTTCGAGGGATTCAATGTGAGCTCCACTCGTCATTCGAATCTGGCGCATTTGTTACCGCGGTTCGGATATGATCAGTGTTCTTTGCCAAAGAAAGCCGCACTATGAATCGAATCGTTATGAATTCCAAAGTCAGCAGCGACGGCACGTTGCGACTCCTGTTGCCACTTGGGCTGGCGGAAGCTGACCACGAGATTCGCGTTATCGTGGAATCAGTGGCCGCTCAGGAGGTCACCTCAAAGGAGGAATGGGAGACATGGGTAGATGCAATTTCTGGTTCATGGCAAGGCGATTTTGAGCGACCGCCACAGGCAGAGTATGAACAAGGGGCAGCCTTGTCGTGACTTTCTACCTCATCATTTCGATTGATCGCACTACATCACCGGCCGATCAACATGCCGACGTATTCCTTGGCAAACGACCAAGTACTGCCAAAGGCTGCGCCATTCGGAATGAGGGCTTCGATACGCTGTCCCATCGTCGGAGTTTGCCCGGGCAGCGATGATCGAAAATCGGCGGGAAGCGGAACGGTATTCAGTCCATTGCGAGCCGCTAAACGGGTCGCTCGTGGCAGATGCCAGGCGGACGTAAGCAGACCAATTCGCAACGATGAGCCCTTAAACCGTGCTCCCAGATTCTGCATTTCCTCAGATGTATTCTTGCCACCGGTTCGCTCGATAGACGACACAGGAACGCCAAGTCGAGTCAGGATGTCGAGTGATGTATCAGCCGGATCAACGCCTGAGGAATTCATCGACTCGATTCTTTGACCCGTCACCAGAAATTTCGTGGCCGGATCTTTGTGATAAAGCTGAGCTGCCAAAATCATTCGATCACCAGAGCCATTGCCCTGCAACCGACCATTGGCTCCCTGACTTCCACCTCCTCCGAGAACCACAACAATATCAACTGAAGGTTCGGTCAGAGGATTGATTTGAACATAGGGAGCTTCAAGCGATGAGGCCATGAACTCGGAGATGTAACCGCTGCCTCCCAGTGAGTAGGCAGCAAGGCAAAGCAACGATGTCCATCCACCAGCCGGCCGATCGGATCGCCGCAGGGGCCAGAGCTGAATACAGAGAGCAATCAGCATCAACCAGACAATTCCGCTGGGCATGAACAGCGCGGTGCCGATCTTCTCCGCGGCATCACGACCCAGTGAGAAATAGACAACGACCAACAGCACGACGGTCCCGATAAAGACAACGGCGATTGATCGCAGCCATGACAAAGAGACGTTCACTCGCAACTACTCTCCCGTTTCTGGACTGAAGTCTGACTCAGCCGACGTCGCAGCAATCTGGCTTCCACAATCAACAACTTCAGAGGCGACTTCCTGAAAAAGAGTCGTTGCGTAAGTTCCGGCGGAGAGATCAAAACAAACTTCCAGAGCTCCGTCATCAGTAATACTCACGGAGACGTTTGAGGGGAACTCCAGCATCTTTCGGCGAACGCCCGAAGTGAGTTTTGCATAGCGTTCGAAATCCTGCGGTCGCAATCCGAGTCTTTCCATCGCGGCCAGTTCCATCTGTTCAATATCACCGCCAGCCGCCAACATCTCGGGGCCAGGCATCGGTCCCGCGGGGACAACGTCTGTCGTGACAGCGCCGTCCGGATAGCGATAGGCCTTCGTGCCACCTTTTCGAATCACGACATCGCCGGATTGGGGCAAGCCAGCATTTCCAGCGGCCACTCGTTGTGACAAAACCAGATTGAAGATCGACGACTGAACAGCACTCAACGCCAGGCGTCGAAGAGTTCTTGATTGATTCTCCGGCCAGTGATCTTTCGGCAGTTTGCCCTTGAGAAATCGCAGACCATCAACAACCGTATTTCCGCCATGTCCAAATCTCTGCGGACCAAAATAGTTCGGCAGACCGCTCTCCACCAATTGATTCAGTCTCGCCTCAACTAACTGCTGTTCCACAGTCGTGAACAAACCTGTCGCTGATCGCAGTATGAGTCGAAATCGATTTCCCTTGAGATGTCCAGTTTTCAATTTGTTCTGATGAAACGTCGAACTGATGACTGTGACTTCATCGGAATTCAGTCGCTCGACATTAATCGCCAGACGCTTCGGGATCGAACAATACTGCCGAGTGATCGCATATCGATCCTTCTGCCCGGCGAGGCTCACATCCTTCGAAGGAATACCGAGCGTCCTGATGATTCGACTCACCAACTCCGGCGATGAGACACCACGTTTTTCGATCCAAAGATAAGCATGCTCACCCGCACCGGAAAGTTGATAAGCCGGGATCTCTTCGACCTGAAAATCTTCGATCGTCGTTCGAATTCGACACGGCCCAATCACTGGTTGATGAAGTGAGGGAGGCTGAATAATCTGGGACAACGTCTCCGCGGGGAGTGCCATTGAATGCCAACTTTGATTTTGAGTAACGTGGTGGGAAAACGGTTCAGTGAATACTGTAACCGATTCGCCACCCCGGAGCGCTGAGGAAAAAAGCGGAGCAGGGCAGGGGATCGGCTTTTTTCAGGTTTGAGCGAGCCAATCCTCGAATAGCTCGACTTCGGAGTGGTCGGATCCGTGAGAATTCGGAGGCATTCCTGTCGGCGCTCCAAATTCTCACGAATCCGGCGACAGGGAAAACGCCTCGCTTTCGCCTGGGCTAAGTGGTCAGGGACTTTCGCCGAGTTTGAAGATTGGAATGCTCATTGACGTCCACCGCCCCCGGAAATCGTCCAGGAAAATCGGCACGGCCAAATGCAGTGTTCAAATGCCGACTAAATGCACAACTCATAGGCAACACTGCGAAGAAAGTGTTGAACGAGCGATCAAGCAGGTCGGCATCGCAGAAACGCGGACATCATCCGAACGAAAAACAACGCCATGAAACACGGCAATTCTGTGACAGCAGTGTTTTGAATTCTTCTTGGTTTCGTTTGGCACGCCTCTTGCTTTGACTTGGTTCAGGAGGCAGTCAACGGTGTGGTGGGACTCGTTGGTTGCATAAACTCCGCAGGGGTTTGAAGGAGGGGAAGGTCAGGAAACTCGCCTGTTCCCGCTCAAATGGGTGCGTGGCCCGAGCGGGAAGCTCCTGCCGAGAGAATTGCTTCGGTGGTTCTCGCGGTGGAAAAGGGGATGGATTCGTCCATCCCCTTTTCTGTTGCGCTATGCTTTTTTTGCGAGCTATCACGCAACATGAAGATGTTGTGTCTATCGAGCCGTTGCATTCGCAAATGCACGCGAGTTTCGGAGATCACATCATCAGTGACGATCACCTCAGCACGATGCTTTGAAGGTGCCATTTGCCACTTATTTCAATATGAATCTGGCTCCTGCCGGATCGCCGCCATTGTCACGTATTGCAGATAGAACTCGCTGCGGCTTCACTGCATGACGCCCGGAAATTGCTCGAATGCGATTCGATAAAATCAGGCTTCCTCGATCTACAGCCTCTGCGAACTCGATCCCTCGGCGGAAAAACGGCCGGATATTCGCCGAAAACAAGGGATAGCCCTGAAATCTCACCTGTGCCATGATACGGTAGATTTCGTTGATCAGCATGGATGTTGAGGATTCTCGGAACATGAAACCGTTCGCCATGAAGTCGGGTGGTCGAGTGCAATTGCACTGGTGGGTTGTCGCAGGTGTCGCGGCGGCGTTCTTTGTATGGAGCTTCGACCTCATTCCGCGAGTTCACACGGCCTCCAGCGGATCGCTGGCCACACCGGACACAGAGAGTAGCGCTACTCCGTCACAGGACGAAGCCTTCGACGATGACTGGTCTCCTCAAGTTAAGGGCACCGGCGTTTCGGAGCCAGCAGAATCAGAACTGGAACTGCAGGACCCTTTCCGCCAAACCAGTAGTTCATCAATCCGACCTGCACATCACGAGCTGACGGAACCTGAAGAGGTCGCTGCAGAAACAAGACTCGCGGACAGCGTGCAGTCGAACAAACAGACTCGACGTGATCCCAATGTCACGGGTGCTGCCTATGAAGGCGATGAACCATCGTCTCCGAGCCTCTCATCGGCAGACCAGACGCCCAAAGTTTTGCCTGCTGACGTTGCAAGTAAGCTAAGGACCATCGACGACTGCCTGAAAGACGATCTCATTCTCGATGCACATGCGGAACTCTCAGAGATCTACTGGAAGCACCCCGAACTCCGCAGCACCATTGATGATCGCATTCGTGAGACAGCCAGTTTGATCTTCACCAGCAACGAGCGTCAGTTCGGAACACCTCATCTAGTGGAATATGGAGAGACTCTGCAGGCGATTGCCAAACAGTACGATGTCCCATGGCAGTATCTGGCACTCCTGAATCGAGTGACACCAGAGAAACTGCAGGCCGGGCAGGAACTGAAAGTCGTCCGCGGCCCCTTCGGTGCCGTTGTCGATCTCAGTGCGTTCACATTAACTGTCCATGCGCATGGTTGGTATGTGAATAAGTACCGCATCGGTACAGGTCGAGATCACAAGACGCCTCTGGGTGAATTCGTCGTTGAGGACAAACTTGAGAACCCGACCTGGTACGATCCCGATGGCGGAATTGTGGAACCCGACGATCCGGAGAACCCACTTGGAGAATACTGGCTGGGACTCGGAGACCACATTGGCATTCACGGCACGAATGACCCATCAACAATCGGTCGCGCCGCATCAAGGGGCTGCATTCATCTCGGGGATTCGGAGATTGAAGAAGTTTTCAGCCTGTTAAGTACAGGGTCGAAAGTTCTCATCCGCAAATGAGCGGCTATCCGCGAAATGAAGTGCACGACCTCGCGTAGTAAGGTGACACTGCAGTTGTCGAACTCCGGTGAAGCTTGCTGCGATTCACCGCAAAGCGGTTCAAGAAGGTAGCCGGTGGTCAGCGGAGCGCAACCACCGGTACGTGTCAACACGTGCGATTGCACCCGGAAACGGGTGCCAGAACCGCGATTTCTGTCATCCCTTCAGGATGCGTGTTCTTCCTGTTCAGTCACCGGCGGTGCGGCTGTCGGCGACCGCCGGCTACTCTCTGAAATCCTTTCAGGATTAGTCGCATTGAGATCTGCCTGGTACCCTCGCGCACATGAGTTCGCGTTGAACCAAATAGGCAACCGATCACTCCATCACAGAGAAGTAGTTCAGGACGGCCGCGTCAAACGCTTCGGGACTTAGCCGAAGAGGAACGGAATGATACTGGCAGTAGTTGCGAACCTGCAGCAACAAGTCACGCGGCTGACACAGTCGAAACGGACGCCCGATGCTCTTGTAATGAGTATCAACCAGGTAGCTGATGGTTGCCGGATCGTGTGCAAAGTTCATCTTCTCACACATGATGCGAAACAGATCTCGGAACTCGGGTTCCGATGGATCCGGAACTTCAATCTTGTACGGAATTCGTCGCAGGAACGCCCCGTCAACCAGATCTTTCGGCTCAAGGTTTGTTGAGAACACGATCAACTGGTCGAATGGAATTTGAATCTTCTTGCCATTCGGCATGTTCAGAAAGTCATAGCGTTTTTCGAGTGGCACGATCCAGCGATTCAACAACATATCGACCGGCATTTTCTGACGGCCAAAGTCATCAATCACCAGCGTGCCGCAGTTGCTCTTTACTTGCAGAGGGGATTCGCAGATTCTTGATGTTGGATTAAGCGATATCTCCAATTCGTTCATCGTCAATTCGCCACCAGCAATGACGGTTGGGCGTTTGACCTGAACCCAGCGTCGATCAATATCCTGCGAATCCATCAGCCCTGAATTGGTACTTGGATCTTCTACCGACTCGTGTACTGCCGGGTCGAAGATTCGCATGATCTCGCCTTCGATGGCAATCGCGCGAGGAATCCAGACGGTGGTCCCGAAGGCTTCGGTGACTCGTTCTGCAATACTCGTCTTGCCGTTACCCGGCTCGCCGAACAAAAACATCCCGCGACCTGAATTGATCGCAGGCCCAAGGCGATTCATCATCGCTTCATTGATGATAAGCCCTTTGAACGCGCGTCGCAGGTCATCCTTCGTCACGACCTGTCCGGCAATCGATTGTGCCGAGACGGATGCAACGTAATCCTCCAGCGTAACCGGTGCGGCTCCGAAGTAAGTGCATTCTTCAACATAGCGGCGAGCACGCTCGCGGCCGGATTCTGTGATCACATACTCAGAATCGCCCGTTGAGGTTGTTCCAGACAGATCAATGTGCTTGTCCTGCCGCAACTGCCTGAGCATCGGCTCGATGACTTTGTACGGCAGCTTGACCTGATTCGCGATTTTTCGACTGGTCTCAATCCCTACCTGAAACAAGTATCTCATGATGATCTTTTCGACCATCACAGGCGGAATCCCGGCCTCACGCATCGTCCGGGGCTGACGCGGAACGAATCCATCGGACGACGACTTGCTCGCCTCGCGACGCTCCGCCGGCGGCTCGCCGAGCAGCATGTTGACGCGGTTAAAGAGTTCGTCGAGGCCATCTGTGGCAGAGTCTTTTCGGGCGGACTGCAGATTCGACACGCGACAGGCTCCTTCAATAGTGAGCAGATCCAGTGGGTAGTATTCTGGATGTAGGTCACCGTTGATGAATCGTCAAACCTTGTTGCAAGTCATCCACATTTGAACAGAATGCGGGGATGCGAGCGGTTCGGTTGTGAGACTTCTGAGTCACCCGGTCAGGAATTCGATACGATCTGATTCTTCCGGACTACCGGAATACCTGACATCTTCCCACCCGATAGCCACTCGCCAGTTCGAAGAACACTGACTCTTTTCACAACTCATAGCCATCAACACTGTTCCTTATTGAGGACGCCAGAATGAAATTTGCAATCTGCCACGAGCTTTATGAAAACGTTGACTGGGCCACACAATGCCGACTCATGGCTGAGGCCGGATACAAGGGGATCGAAGTTGCTCCGTTCACGATCTCTCTCGACCTGCCTTCCGTCCCGATGTCAGTTTATGAAGGCATGCGAGACGAGGCTGCAAGACATGGATTGGAAGTCATCGGCCTCCACTGGATGCTGGCCAAAACCACAGGTCTCTATCTGACCAGCCCTGACAGTGATGTCCGCAAAAAGACGGCGGAATACCTGCGATTGCTGGCCAGAGTTTGTCGGGCACTGGGAGGTACCGTAATGGTCTTCGGTTCACCGTTTCAGCGAAACCTTTTGCCCGGAGTTACAGCACAACAAGCGGCAGATTTTGCCGTTGAGGTCTTCAGTTCTGTGACTGACACCTTCGCAGAACAGCAGGTCGTGCTTTGCCTGGAACCACTCACCAGGAAAGAGACCGACTTCATCAACACGTGTGATGACGCCATGGAGATCATTCAACGAGTTGATCATCCGACTGTAATGTTGCACCAGGATGTCAAAGCGATGTTGGGCGCAGAGACCGAATCGATCCCCTCATTGATCCATCGTCACAAAAATTTTTGTAAACATTTTCATGTCAACGACACCAATCTTCTCGGTCCGGGCATGGGTGAAACGGACTATCATCCGATCCTGAAGGCCCTTCTTGAGTCACGTTATGAGGGTTGGGTTTCGGTTGAAGTGTTCGACTACAAACCCGGCGCGCAGCACATCGCAGTGCAAAGTATCGAGTACATGAAACGTGTTCTGAATGACCTGCAGCGAGATGGAATTTCTGGCTGATCGACAAGTCTTGCAGTGCCTCAACACGTCACAAAAACACGATAAAAAACAGGTTTTTCTGTAACAACGGCAGCGACGAAGTGGTTCATGACTCAACCATTACTCAACGACCGGAGCAACTCGTTTTGATGTCCCGTCATGCCGACTCATCAGCGATGCGCGGGTCAGGTTCATGAGGTCACACGGTGACCTTCAATGATCGAAAATGGTGCTCGTCATTGAGCTCATCATGATGCTCATCATCACTCTGCGCGAGCCTCGCAAAGTGTGATGATGAGTGCTCAAAAAAATGTTCTCACGAGCACGGGAAACCCGCGCATCAGTCTTGCGTTATTCAAACGATCACCTACGATTCCGATCACCAACAGCAGATTCTGTTGTTTGTTAATCGGATGCACGTAGCGAAGGAATCGCCTCACAGCGGACTTCAAGACGGTCATCAGCAAAGAAAGGAATCTGCATCATCTTTGTCATGGGGACATAGATGATCTGATGTTTTGGTCTGTGGTTGTTCCTGCTTGTTTTTAAGCCCGGTAAGCTTCGGCAGGACGGCCGCTCAAGTTCAATTTTTTTTGGAGGAACGTACAGTGGCAAAGAAAGCTGCAAAGAAGGCCGCAAAGAAGGCTGCAACCGCTAAACCAGCTGCTAAGAAGGCTGCAAAGAAGGCTGCAAAGAAGAAGTAGTCTTAATGACTCCTTCTGAGATCTTGCGACGGCTGGTAGTGCAAACTACCAGCCGTTTTTTATTGCGCTGTTCAGCAATCACGGGCCGTCAATCCATCCGCTTCGCATGACATGGCTGAGCAATCCGCTCCCCGATATCCGCACTGGCCTGAGCCATCATTGCCTTCCGCACGATGATGCATGACGAGTGATACCGCAACGAACTCGACTCCTGCTGAGATCACACACACAGACAAACTTGCGCAGCGCGCTCGATAGCGACGCTTGCCACAAGACTTAGTCTTCGATCCGCCTTCATCTGAAGATTGCAGATCTTACAAACGGACTCAGCGTGTATCGCGCAACGTACTCAGCAACTCTCTGTTTTGCCTGATGAACTCCTGAGTGACCGTCAATAGGATCAGCATGAGTTACTGCATGGTGTTTCACTGAAGACCCGATTTCTGCACATCTCAACATCACGCTTCAGCCTCAAGAGAGTGGCCCGAGAATGCTCGACAGAACGCCGGAGAGGTAGCGTGGGCGAAAGCGAAAGAGGAATCCGGGGAAGTCGTGCCCTGTTTGACTTTGGTTTCTGCAAACAATGTTTAGCATGCGTTTTTCCCGCCTTCTTTGCTGAATGACATTCATCCCGCCCCAATGAGTTTTCGTCTATGACTCGAAAAACCGATCCGCTCGTGTATTCCTCGATTCGCGAAGCCATTCTGGTGACCGGCATCTGGCTGGCCGCTGCGATATGGTCAATCTCTGTCTGCTACACCATGGGATATCACCGCGCGACAGATGACCTGAAACTAGTCCTTGGCTTTCCGGACTGGGTCTTCTGGGGAATCGTTATCCCGTGGTCGACATGCACAGTCGTGTCCATCGTCTTTGGTCTGATCTTCGTCCGCGACGGAGATCTTGGCAAAGATATTGAAGACGCCGATGATCTTGGACTGGGAGGCTGATCTCGATGAATGCTCTGACTCAATTTGTAACCGCATCAAACATACTCGCTGCCGATGCCGCTGCTCCACCAAGTGTAGGCTGGGGCGCGATGACGATGCTGATCCTCTTCATTGCGGGCTCAATGTGCATCGGCGTCTTCGCAAACATGACCACACAGAAGGGTGGTTTCATGAAAGGCTTCTTCCTCGGCAACCGAGGACTGGGAGCCTGGGCTTTGGCACTCACTGCAACCATTCAGAGCGGCGGAACCTTTATGGGATTTCCGTCGCTCGTCTATTCCCACGGCTGGATTGTCGCGCTGTGGATAGGCAGCTACATGGTGGTGCCGATTACTGGGTTTGGCATTCTCGGAAAGCGATTGGCTCAACTCAGTCGACGAACGGGAGCGATCACTGTCCCTGATCTGTTTCGAACCCGCTTCAACAGCCCCGCCCTGGGTTTCACCTGTACTCTCTTCATCCTGCTCTATCTGTCATTCATGATGTTCGCACAGTTTAAAGCCGGGGCGATCGTGATTCAGCTTGCATGGCCGAACGGCGGAGAGCTGTCGTTGTCAGAAGACGCGGTCTCTGTTTCGGAAACTCGCTATCACATCGGCCTCATAGTTTTTGCTGTCACGGTAGTTGGCTATACGTTGATGGGTGGATTCCTCGCAGCGGTCTGGACAGATCTGTTTCAAAGCCTGCTGATGTTTGTCGGAGTTGTAATTCTGCTGGTCGCATCCCTGAATGCTGCTGGAGGACTGGAGAATGCAACAAGAGTATCGGTGGCAAACACCGGGCCGGGATTTGCCACAGGGCCAGGCTTCATTGCCGATGGATCGAGTCATGAGTTTCTGCCTTTATCTCTCGCGATCTCCTTCTTCGTCGTCTGGATCTGGGGTGGCGTCGGAGCGCCTGCCGGACTTGTCCGTCTGATGGCCAGCCAGAATACGAGCGTGATTCGTCGTTCGATCTATCTGCTCAGCATTTACAATATGGGCATTTATCTGCCGCTGATTGTCATCTGCGTTTGCGGACGCGCGTTGATCCCTTCACTGGATGGCAAGACGGACCAGATCATTCCCCGGATGGCGATCATGACCACAAGCCATTGGCCGGGAGGATCATTTGTCGCTGGATTGATTCTTGCCGCTCCCTTTGGCGCCGTTATGGCCACAGTCAGTTCTTATCTTGTGGTTCTGTCCTCAGGTGTTGTGCGAGATATCTATCAGCGATTCATTGCTCCGAACGCAGATCGCAATCAACTGCGTCGCGCCGCGTGGGGAACCATGATTGTTGCGGGACTCATTTCGGTTGCCGTCAGTTGGTACCCAGTCACCTATCTTCAGGCATTCATCGTCTTCAGTACATCCGGAGCCGCAGCCACATTTCTGGTCCCGGCCCTGATGGCCTGCTATTGGCGTCGCGCGACAACAGCCGGAATTTTTGCGAGCATGATCAGCGGGGCGATGACTGTTCTCGTGCTTTACCTGATTGGGATTCTGAATTTACTTCCTCACCAGGCGATCGGCGCGGCAACCGGCTTTCGGCCCTGGTATCTTTGGGGCTTCGACCCACTGATCTGGGGCATACTGGTATCCGGAACATCCGGAATCCTGATTAGTCTCATGACAATGCCGATGGATGAAGAACTCATCTCAAGAATGTTTGATGAGCAACCTGAAGCACCATGACCGCTGACCGAAGCTCTTCGTGCAAGACAAGTGTCGAGCTGCCGGTTTGACATTCACGAACTGGCATCGCCTCTCACGACTCGGTGCTGATTCATCGCTTACCGCCAAGCTGCAGGAGACGGCACTCGTGGAGTCCATTTCCAGCGGTTCGGAGGTATGCGATGAATGTCACCCGACGCGAGAGCATCTCACAGCATCAGCGATGATTCGCTCTACGGCATCCGTAAATGAAAGGCCGGCCTGTTGCAGAGCAGCCGCGAAACCTGCGTCGGGAGACAGGCAGGGGTTAGCGTTGACTTCAAGAATCCACGGCTGCCCGTCGTTGTCGACTCGAAAATCAACACGCGCATAACCTTGCAGATCAAAGGCGGTCCAGCAGCGACGTGCCAGAGCTTCGAGTTCATCTAACAGCGCGCGGTCGGATAACGGAAACTCGAAACGACGCGGCGTATTGATGTACTCCATTGTCGACTCATCCCACTTGGCATCGTGCCCGACGATTCGAGGCTTCCCGGCGGCAAAATTAATGAACTCAATCTCCGCTGGTGGCAAAACATCTGGGCCATCTGTCCCAGCAAGCAGACTAAGATTGAATTCTCGCCCGTCAATAAACTGCTCCGCAAAGTGTGGAGTGCCAAACTGTTCAGTACGAGCAGCAATCAAGGATCGCAGTTTCTCCGTTGAGTGACGACCGCACTCGACAACACTGTCATCTCCCAGACCCAACGACGCGTGTTCGGCAATCGCTTTAACGATCGCTCTGTCAGGATTCCAACTTCGTTCATGAGCACCTCGCCAACAGTCGTCGCCACGCAGAGTGAGCCAGGCCGGTGTTGAGATCTCCTGATCCAGCAGGCGTTGCTTCGCCACGAGTTTGCTGGTCGTCGTCAACATCGCAAGACTTGAAGCGCCGGTGAAAGGAATCCCCAGTGCTTCCAGAAAAACAGCAACAACTGGCATGAGGCGATCCGTACCGTCCAGAGATTCAGCCAGATTGAAAACAACATCGGGCTTAAGCCGGAGCAGAGCATCTCGGACAGGACCAAGATTCAACGAACAACTGAGCCGAAGCGACTCATGACCAAGTTGACGCAAAGATTCCTCAACGGCAACGCACTGCTTCAGCACGTCAAGATCACCACTTGAGTCAGTCGCTGCAACCTGATTGTAAAGAACGACGATGCGCATAGGGACAAACTTCTCTGATTTCCGCAGACCGATTGCGTCCTGATTCAGATCAACGAAGAAACAGGATTCACTCATCCTGATTTGTTGTCTCAAGAATGAAGCAGGACGATCATCGGGATTTATTCAGAGAGTTCAAATGACTTCGGTTTCGACTCGAATCCTGAATGCAGGCAATTCGTTAAAACACGGCTAATTTTGTACGCTGAACCTAAAACTGGACCATAACCGGACCATAAATCGTCAGGGAAGCCGGCTAAACCGTTCAAATCAGAGGGCCGATTCACCCCGTGTCGTCAGTTTTAGGGCGGATTCGTTTCACGAAGCCCGGGAGTCGGACGTAAAATCGCAAGGAGACGACATTGCGCCTGGAGAATGGACCGATGACTGAACAAACACTTGATTGCCCTACCTTGAACATCACCGAGAC